>VOFI01003269.1_pt1 | contig 45785 bp, 71 predicted proteins | sample 5384131 | NCBI WGS metagenome assembly VOFI01 (sample SAMN12384728, study PRJNA508395) | human gut metagenome | isolation source: healthy gut H | host: Homo sapiens
GTTTGATGTACTCAAGACAACCAACTAGCTTAGTTATCTCTCGTCATTACTGTTATAAAAAAGTTCATTCATTTGAATGATGATTCGTTAAGAATTTTCGAGAATCGTATGTGTTTCACTGTTTAGTTATCAAGGTTGTTCCGCTGTCATTTCTTTGCGACAGCTTGTTTATTTTACCTCATCTCTTTTTGTTTGTCAAGAACTTTTTTAAGTTTTTCAAAATTTTTTTGATGAAGTTTTTTGTCTTTATTGACGACTTGTCCACTTTATCACAAGTAGAAAGCTTTGTCAACCACTTTTTTTTAAATTTTTTTAAATTTAAAATTCAAAAAAATTAAAAAACGGAGAAGGAGGGATTTGAACCCTCGCGCCGCGTTAACGACCTATACCCTTAGCAGGGGCACCTCTTCGGCCTCTTTGAGTACTTCTCCAGTCTCCGAACTACTTAACCAATGTTAAATTGTGGAGTTGCGCATCTTTCGTAGCGCATTTGTTATTATACTTAAAAAGATCACTTCTTGTCAACATCTTTTTTAAGTTTTTTTTTTTTTATGCGAATTTCGGTGCGAAATCATGCAAATGCATGATTTCTGTGCATCGCGAAGCGTTTACTGGTTACGAAGTGAACAGTTACTATTTTCATTCGCCCGGATAGTCTCTTCAATTCTTCTTTTTTTTACCTCTGCGGCAATCTCAGTTGATTTCATATCTTTATATTCTTCATATTCCATGGGCTTCAGAAAATGCACCTGAACATTCAGCATTTTTGCAGAACCGGTATCAAACGCTTTATAAGAATCAATCAGTGCTACGGGTACGATCGGACATTTTGATATCGTTGCAGCTTTAAAACTTCCACCTTTAAATTCCTGCGGATGATTGCCGTCTTTGCTTCTGGTTCCCTCGGCAAAAATCAGATAGTTTCTTCCTGCTTTTACTTCTTTCGTTACATTAATGATCACCTGCATAGATTGTTTAATATCTTCCCTGTCAATCAAAAATGCTTTCATACATGAAAATACCTGCTTCAAAAAACGGTACATTTCCAACTTCCTTCTTTGCAACTACTGAAAAGGTACCGGGCAGACCTCCATTATGGCAAGCACGTCATATAATCCCTGATGATTCGGATAAAACATAAATCCATTTTGCGAAGGTATATTTTCTACTCCATGACCGTCTATATGAAGATTTCCTCCACGATTAGCTGCATGGTCAATTTTTTTCAACATGGCATAGCGCTGTTCCTCTGTGTATTTATCCACATGCGCAGCATACCAGTTCAGCATAATCCAATAATATGGTACGAATATAATATTCTTCAGTACCATTACAATGATTCTTTTCATTTCCAAGCTCCTTTCCTCTATGCAAAACTCCCCTATGAGATAAAAATATTTTTTCGATCCCATATCAGATCACGATATGAAAAAAAGGGCCACTGCAAGATTCAATCATCCTGCAGCAGCCTCCCTTCTACTCTGCATCCAGCTTATTCGCAATTTTCTCCTCATACCCCGGGTTCTTTTTGATAAATACATTGTATGCTTTCGTATAAGTCTTATAAGAATCTGCAGTCATAAACTTGGCATAGTCATCTGCAGCCTGATTCCGCAGATCATCTGTGATCTCGGAAGGTGACATTACATAGTATTTACCATCTTTTTTCTCCGTCATATAGGTTCCTACGCATGGATACTCCTGGTCATTTTCCAATACCAGATTGTAAATAATGTACACGTAAGTATAGTCACCGTTTTCGGAAAGAATATCGCACTGTTCTACTTTTTACTTTTGTTGGATTATGAGCAGCAAAATATTTTAAAGTAGCATCAATCTCATTCTGTAGAAGTTCATTGGTATCCTTTTCCTGAGAATAACACTGCTTCACCTTCTTCTCACTTCCGCTTACATAATTCTTTATGAGGGCTTCCACTACTCCCTCCGGCGATTTATGATTTACGCCGCATCCGGACATTGCCATGATAAGCATCATGGCAACACCCAGGATTAAAATTCTGGTTCTTTTTTTCATACTTCACAGATTCCTTTATTCTGCATCATTTGTATCCTGTGAATCCTCTTCTTCGAAAACTTCCTCAGTCTCCTCAGTCGGCTCCTCACTGCTGCCGTTCTCCGTATTTCCCTCTGCTTTCTCGCGAACCTTGGCAAGACTTGCCACTGTTACACCCTCATCCAGATTGATCAGCTTCACTCCGGAAGTGATTCTTCCAAGAATAGAAATTCCGGCACAGGTAATACGAATAATGATTCCTTCTGTAGTGATCATCATAATCTCGTTTTCTTCATTGACAGCTTTAGCACCAATCACATTACCGGTTTTCTCGGTGATCTTGTAACACTTCACCCCCTTACCTCCACGGTTCTGGCAGGTAAATTCACTCATAGCTGTACGTTTGCCCATACCATTTTCAGAAACTACAAGCAGGTAATCTCCCTGAGAATTCAGCTGCATTGCCACAACCTCATCTCCAGGATCAAGATTCATACCACGAACACCCATGGAGCTTCTTCCGGTACTTCTTACATCGGTCTCCTTTGAAACGGATGCACATACCATCTTTCGTTACAAGCATAATATCTTTTGTATCGTCTGTAGCCTTAACTTCAATAAGCTCATCATCATCACGAAGTGTGATTGCCACAAGACCTGTCTTACGTACATTGGCATATTCTTCCATAGGTGTCTTCTTCACAAGACCAGCCTTAGTTGCCATAACCAGATACTTGCCTTCTTCGAATTTACGCATAGGAATAACAGATGTAATGCGCTCACCTGGCATAAGCTGCAGAAGATTGACAATTGCAGTACCTCTTGCAGTTCTTCCTGCTTCAGGGATCTCGTATGCTTTCAGTCTGTATACACGTCCTGTGTTGGTAAAGAACATCAGATAATGGTGAGTAGTAGTCATAAGCAGTTCTTCAATGTAATCGTCATCGATGGTCTGCATTCCCTTGATTCCACGTCCACCTCTGTTCTGGCTGCGGAAATTATCTACAGTCATTCTCTTGATATAACCAAGTTTTGTCATAGTAATGACAGTATTTTCCCTTGGAATCAGATCCTCTGTGGAAAGATCATAGACATCATATCCGATGGCAGTTCTTCTCTCATCGCCGTATTTGTCAGCGATTGCGAGGATTTCTTCCCTTACAACACGAAGAAGGAGATTTCTGTCTGCAAGAATTGCCAGGAATTTGCGGATCTTCTCCTCTAATTCTGCATATTCTGCTTCCAGCTTCTCTCTTTCCAAACCGGTGAGAGCTCTCAGACGCATATCTACAATAGCCTGAGCCTGCACATCCGTCAGTTCGAATCTGTCCATCAATTCCTGCTTCGCAATCTGAACGTTGCGGGCAGCACGAATGATCCTGATAACTTCGTCGATATTATCCAGGGCTTTCAGCAAGCCTTCCAAAATGTGGGCACGTTCCTGCGCTTTATTCAGATCATATTTGGTTCTTCTGGTAACAACGTCCTCCTGATGAGCCAGATAATGCTCCAGAAGCTCTTTTCAGATTCAGTACCTTTGGTACAAGACTGTCGCCCTGAGGTACCACACAAAGCATGATAACGCCAAAAGTATCCTGCAGCTGGGTATGCTTGTACAGCTGATTCAGAACAACATTTGCATTGGCATCTTTACGCAGGTCAATACAAATACGCATTCCCTCACGGCTGGAATGATCATTCAGGTCGGTAATTCCATCAATCTTTTTATCACGGACAAGCTCTGCGATTTTCTCGATCAGCCGGGCTTTATTTACCAGATAAGGAAGCTCTGTAACAATAATTCTGGATTTTCCATTTGGTAAGGTCTCAATATTCGATACTGCACGTACACGGATCTTGCCGCGGCCTGTGCGGTATGCCTCCTCGATTCCCCTTCTTCCGAGAATAGTGGCTCCTGTAGGGAAATCCGGGCCTTTTACAACGTCAAGAAGCTCTTCAATTGTGGTTTCTCTCTGCTCCTCGATGGTATTGTCAATAATTTTTACAACAGCATTAATAACCTCACGAAGATTGTGAGGCGGAATATTGGTAGCCATACCAACAGCAATACCTGTAGTACCATTGACCAGCAGGTTCGGGAACCTGGAAGGAAGCACCTTTGGCTCTCTCTCAGTTTCATCAAAGTTTGGCTGGAAGTCTACAGTATCTTTATTGATATCTGCCAGCATTTCCATGGAAATTTTGCTCAGGCGGGCCTCAGTGTATCGCATGGCAGCTGCGCCGTCGCCGTCCACAGAACCGAAGTTTCCATGTCCGTCAACAAGAGTATAGCGGAAAGACCACTCCTGTGCCATATTTACAAGTGCGCCATAAATGGAGCTGTCTCCATGCGGGTGATATTTACCCATGGTATCACCGACGATACGGGCACATTTACGATGTGGCTTATCCGGACCGTTGTTCAATTCGATCATAGAATACAGTACCCTTCGCTGTACCGGTTTCAAACCATCTCTTACATCAGGAAGTGCTCTTGAGGCAATAACGCTCATAGCATATTCGATGTAAGATTCTTTCATGGTTTTCTCCAGATCCACATCATGGACCTGGTCAAAAATCTTGTCATCCATATTGTTCTATCTCCCTAGATATCCAGATTCTTTACAAAGCGTGCATTCTCTTCGATAAATTCACGTCTTGGTTCTACCTTGTCACCCATAAGTGTGGTAAATACAAGGTCAATTTCGGAGGTGGCTGCCTCATCCATTGTAACGCGGAGAAGAATACGCTTTTCCGGATCCATGGTAGTCTCCCAAAGCTGCTCGGCATCCATCTCACCCAGACCTTTATAACGCTGGATCTTATTGTTGGAGTCTCGTCCTATCTCTGTAAGGATGGCGTTCAGCTCATCGTCATCGTAAGCGTACCATACCTTCTTGTTCTTCTCGATCTTGTACAGCGGCGGCTGTGCCAGATATACATAGCCCTGCTTGATCAGTTCCGGCATAAATCTGTACAGGAATGTAAGAAGCAGTGTGGCAATGTGGGCACCGTCAACATCGGCATCAGTCATAATGATGATCTTGTGATATCTTAACTTTTTAATATCAAAATCATCATGAATACCTGTACCAAATGCTGTAATCATAGCCTTGATCTCTTTGTTTGCATAAATCTTGTCCAGACGGGCTTTCTCTACGTTCAGTATTTTTCCACGAAGAGGAAGGATAGCCTGTGTAGCACGGTTACGAGCTGTCTTCGCAGAGCCACCCGCGGAATCACCCTCTACGATATAGATTTCACAATTCTCTGGATTCTTGTCTGTACAGTCAGCAAGCTTGCCTGGAAGGGACATACTGTCAAGGGCAGACTTCCTTCTGGTAAGATCTCGGGCCTTACGCGCTGCCTCTCTGGCTCTCTGGGCAAGTACAGACTTCTCTACGGTTGCCTTGGCTACAGCAGGATTCTGTTCCAGAAAAATCTCCAGCTGTTTGCTTACAACACTGTCTACAGCTCCTCTGGCCTCACTGTTGCCAAGTTTCTGCTTCGTCTGGCCTTCAAACTGCGGATTGCCAATTTTAACGCTGACAATGGCTGTCAGGCCTTCTCGGATATCATCACCGGAAAGGTTTGGCTCGCTGTCCTTGAGAAGCTTATTCTTTCTGGCGTAATCGTTAAATGTGTTTGTAATGGCATTTCTGAAACCAGTAATATGGGTACCGCCTTCAGGAGTATTAATATTGTTTACAAATCCGTAAGTATTCTCTGTATAAGAATCATTGTGCTGCATGGCAACTTCAACCGCCACACCGTCCTTCTCACCCTCGCAGTAAATGATCTCCGGATAAAGAGCTTCTTTACTTCTGTTCAGATAAGTTACAAATTCACGGATACCACCTTCATAGTGGAAAGTTTTCTCCCTTTCCATACCTTCCCGCTTGTCAGTAAGAATGATCTTCAGACCTTTGGTAAGAAAAGCCATTTCACGGAGACGCTGTTTCAGGATATCGTAATCGTATACAGTCTCCTCGAATATCTGCTTGTCCGGGAGGAAAAGTAACAGTAGTTCCGGTAGAATCACCACATTCTCCAACTTCCTTAAGCGGATACATTGTCTTACCACGCTCGTAACGCTGTTCATATCGCTTTCCGTCTCTGCAGATTGATACTTCAAGCCACGCAGAGAGAGCATTTACTACAGACGCACCTACTCCGTGAAGACCACCGGATACCTTGTACCCTCCGCCTCCAAATTTACCGCCGGCATGAAGAATGGTAAATACTACTTCTACAGCAGGAATCCCTGCTTTATGATTGATTCCTACCGGAATACCACGTCCGTTGTCTACAACTGTGATGGAGTTATCAGGATTGATCGCTACATTTATTTCTGTACAGTAACCAGCCAGTGCCTCATCTACGGCATTGTCCACGATTTCGTATACAAGATGATGGAGACCACGGCTGGATGTACTTCCAATGTACATACCAGGTCTCTTACGTACGGCTTCCAGACCCTCCAGAATCTGGATTTGGTCCGCGCCGTATTCTGTATTTGTTTCGCCCATGATATTCCTCCTGTTATGATCTATTAAAAAGTTACAGGAATTTACGGCTCATTTCTGCTGCCAGATCTCATTCCTGTTTTTGCGCATAAAAATACAGATTTATTATAGCACAAAATCCCCGTTTTTGCCAGTTAAAAGCCATTTCAAGATGATAAAAAAAACGGCGTATTTTCAACGGATATCCGTCAAAAATACGCCTTATCTCCCCCTATATGTCTGCTTGTCAGGAATAACACCTGCCAGAACAGTTTCTTCTCTATTTTTGCAGCAAAAGCGCCTGGTAAATATCTCTTTTTGTCACACCTCGATCCTTTGCAACCATCTTCATTGCCTCTTTGCGTGCGATTCCCTGATTCTCATAAATCGCCATATGTTCCTCAATGGAAATGTCTCTCCAGGATTCCTGTGACTCCTGTTCCATTTCCTTTCGGCTTCTGCCTTCGATCACCAGGACACACTCTCCAAGGGGCTTCTGATCTTTGTAAAAAACAATCAGATCTTCGATTGTTGTCGAAATGCCGTTTCATGCTTCTTGGTAAGCTCACGGCAAAGAGTCATTCTGCGGTTTCCGAGAGTCTGGTACAATTCCTGCAGGGTACCAACCAAGTGATGGGGTGCCTCATAAAGAATGATGGTGCGGGTTTCGTTTTTCAACTCTTCCAGAATGGCTTTCCTCTCTTTTTTATCCGGGGTAAAAAGGCCTCGAATGCAAATCTGCGGGTGGAAAGTCCGGACAGGGTAAGAGCCGTGATGCATGCTGCCGGACCAGGAAGCGAAGTTACTTCAATTCCGGCATCGTAACACATAGCAGCCAATACTTCTCCTGGATCAGAAATTCCAGGTGTTCCCGCATCTGTGATCAGAGCCACATTCAGACCCTCCTGCATTTTCTCAATGAGGGTGTACGCTTTTTCCACTTTATTGTACTCATGGTAACTGGTCATTGGAGTTTTTATGTCAAAATGATTGAGAAGCTTGATACTGTTGCGGGTGTCTTCCGCAGCGATCAGATCCACTTCCTTCAGAACACGGAGCACGCGAAGCGTAATATCCTCCAGATTTCCGATTGGCGTGGCACATAGATATAATTTACCACTCATTTTTTCTCCCTTCTGCAATCATCTGTACCAGAGTGTGTTTGAAAAAAACGTCACCAGTGAACAGTAACAAAAAAACTTCCGCAAAAAATATGCATTTCGTCTTGCAAGAATGCTTTTCAAACAACCTCTGACATATATTTTCATTTTTAATTTGCGATCTTTTTAAATCATATCGTACATTTCCAGAATGTCCTTTGTATAGACTCCCGGCTTCTCATACACGATCAGCGGTCTTTCCACAGTAATCCGGGAATTGCCGCCTTTCAGAGCTTCTATGAGCACCATATTAGGCTCCCTGTCAATGTATGGATAAACAAGCTGCATACGCTTAGGCTCCAGCTTATATTTCGTCAAAACCTGCATAATTTCTGTCAGTCTGAACGGTCTGTGAACCATATAAAAACGGCCTCTGTCTCCAAGAAGCTTCGAGGTCTGGCTTACCACATCCTCAAGAGTACAAAGGATCTCATGTCGGGCGATTGCCTTTGGCATATGCGGATTGGTCAGTCCATGCTGTCCGATCATATAAGGCGGATTACTGGTCACTACATCAAAAGAAGCTGCCCCGAAAATATCAGCAGCCTCCTTAATATCACCTTGTCTGATACTGACCCTGTCCTCCAGGTTATTGTATTTCACACTTCTTGCCGCCATTTCAGCACACTCTTCCTGAATTTCCAGACCTGTGAAATGCTCTCCCACAGTCTTGGAAGCAAGGAGTACCGGAATAATACCAGTTCCCGTTCCCATATCGAGAACCCTCTCTCCCTTCTTCACTCTGGCAAACCCAGATAAAAGAACAGCGTCCATACCAAAGCAGAATTTCCGGGGATCCTGAATGATATAATATCCATTCTGCAGATCATCTACCCGCTCATTCTCCTTCACAAGATCATTAATCATCTAATTTGGAATCTCCCTTTTTATCTTCAAGATCCTTCAGTTCCTTTAATTCCTGTTCAGAGACTTTTACTTTCTTTTTTCTGGAACGGAATTTCAGTTCGCCTACAGGGAATTCCTGAATTTCTTTCTCATCACTAATTTCTACTACTACCTTTACAAGCTGGCGGAGTACATTTACACTTTGTACATTGCCCTGGATTCCGTCTGGAGTAGTTACCGTATCTCCGATTCCCGGAAGTCTGCGATTCAGCTCCTCATAGGTCTCCTGCTCATTCTTCAGACAGCACATCAGTCTTCCGCACACACCTGAAATCTTCGTCTGATTCAGAGAAAGATTCTGCTCCTTCGCCATTCGGATGGATACCGGTGCAAACTCAGACAGATATGTGTGACAGCACAGACATCTTCCGCAGATACCGATTCCTCCCAGAATCTTTGTCTCATCTCGAACACCAATCTGACTTAATTCGATACGCGTTTTAAAAATTGCTGCCAGATCTTTTACCAATTGGCGAAAATCAATTCTGCCGTCAGCAGTGAAAAGTAAAACAACACTTTATTGTTATCAAAAGTATACTCTGCGTCAATCAGCTTCATCTCAAGTCCATGCTCGCGAATCTTCTTCTGGCAGATCTTGAAAGCGTCCCTCTCACGCTCCCTGTTATACTTCTCTCTTTCATCATCGTCCTTGGTAGCCACACGAAGTACTTCCTTCAAAGGATGTACCACCTGGTCATCAACCACATCCTTAGGGGCAAGCACCACCTTTCCATACTCAACACCGCGGGCAGTCTCCACAATTACATGATCGCCCGGTTTCACTTTATAGTTCTTCGGACTGAAATAATAAATCTTGCCTACATTACGAAATCTCACGCCTACTACTTTTGTCATTCTATTTCTCCCTGATCGTCAGGAACAGAAGCTCAAGAGCAAGTTCTGTATTTACATTGGCACGAAGCCTTACTTTTGTTTTTTCCAGTGCTTCCAGAATCTTTTCCAGGTTCTCATAGGAACGCTGGCTCGCCTGTTCCTTTATATAATTGATTTCTTGTTTAAATACAAGATTATCAACTTCCCTTGTTGCCTTAAACATCAGAACATCGCGGAACCAGAACTGGAAAATATCCAGATAGTCACTGATGTTCTGCTTGTCATTGGAAAGCTCCTTGATTGCTTCTGTAAGCTCATATACTTCCATTCCGTCTGCATTCTTCAGGATGCGGAGTGCATTCTGGGTCATATCTGCAAACTCCTGGGAAGTAGCTACCTGTTTCGCTCTGCCAATACTGCCCTGCGCATAAGACGCATCGATCTCAGCCTGATAATCCGGAACATGAAGATGCTCCATCAGATATTTCTTTACAAGACCGTCATCCACTACCTTCAGATCAAGACGAACACATCTTGACTGAATAGTCGGCAGCAGAGCATCAATATTGCTTGTGAGAAGCATGATAACTGCATATTCCGGCGGCTCTTCAATGGTCTTCAGAAGAGCATTCTGTGCCTGGGGTGTCATAAGATCTGCATCTGCAATAATATAAATCTTGTATGGGCTGCAGTATGGCTTAATATCCACATCATTGATAATCTGTTCCCTGATTTCGTCAATTGTAATCACATTTGGCTTCTCATGGGTCACCATAATGATATCCGGGTGATTCTTACCGATTGCCTTCTTGCAGGAATCACAATGTCCGCAAGGCTCCGTACCGCCCCTCTTCACACTGCAATGTCATCGCATAGGTTCCTGCCAGCAATTTCTTTCCAGAACCAGGGTCACCTGTAAAAATATACGAATGGGACACTTTCTCTGTCTGTATGGCATTCTTCAAATGTCTGATTATCTCTTCATGTCCTATAATGTCGTTAAACCCTAACATCGGAATCACCTCACCCTATCATTTTCGCTATTGTCAAAGGCTGCGGTCAGCACCCCTGCATAGCTTATTTTGTACAAATACACTCTAAATGTATTTACCCTTTAATTCTATCATGTACGACAAAATCATGCTATAGTTTTTTGTGAATTTATTCACTTATCAACAAAAAATGTGTTACTGTTCACTCCGTGACCAGTAACGCGCTTCGCGATGCACATTATGCCTGTCTAATATATTCAGCAATTTCTTCTACACATTCCTCCAGATCAACATTCTGGAATTTTCTCGTAATCCCGGCAGCAGCAATTTTTTCTTCGGAAAAATCCTCCTGATCTGCAAGAAATCTTCTGCACATTTCCTCATAGCGGGGTATCTCCTGACCACGCTCTCTTTTCAATGCTCTCGCAAGACGCTCTCCGTCCTCCACTTCGATATAAACAGGACAAACATTCTCTTTTCCATAGTATTCTCTCATTTTCACATAAGATTCAAGTGTACCGATTCCCAGATAGTCAGCATTCTCCAAATCCACCTGACCGTCATCTGCTGTAAAATAGTTCCAGATTCCATGTACTGTATGATAAGCTCTGGCCTCGATCAGATTTCCGCTGCTTCGAAATTCTTCCAGCTTTTTATCATCCACGAAATAGTACTGTTTACCATTCTCTTCCCTCTGCACGGATTGGGCGGGTCGTATAAAGAACCAGCTTCTTAAGTCCCAATCCCTCATGTGCTGCCAGCCTGGCATATATATGATCCTTACCAGATGCGCTTTTTCCCATAATGTAAAAATATTTTTCCCATAATGTATCAGGCAGGGGTTACACCTCTGCCTGCTCCTTTACTACGCTTATTGTTTCGTTATTTTCTCCGCAAAGACCGTGAAGATTCAGTCCCTGTTCCATATATCTTCTCACATTCCTTGTAAAAAGTCCAGTAATCTGTTCGCCTGGAACAATAATGGGAATCCCCGGCGGATAAAGATATACAAATTCTGCGGCAATTTTCCCTGCACTTTCTTCCAGAAGACAAAGCTGGGATGGGGCATCCATTGCCCTGGAAATGGACATAAGCTGCTTCATAGGACCACACTTGCAGGCATATTTTTTTTCATTTCGCAAGCCATCGCTGCGGGTATCCTTTTTTTCACATCTTTCACAATCTTCAGAATTACATTTAACACACTTCTGCCTTTCCACTTCCGGTACATAATCTGAATTTCCAACAGCTATTTTCTCTGTTATATTCCTGCTCTTCTCTGCCAGTTCAGCTTCCTGTCTGTCGATTTCTTCTATAGCTTTGCAAAGTCTCCGGAATCCTTCCTGGTGTCTCCAACTGCTGCCAGCGCAAGCACATAATTCTCTGTAGTCATCTCAACTTCCACATGATATTTTCTTCGAAGGATTCCCGCAAGTTCCGGACCATTTAAACTGCTGTGCAATGTGGACAGAATCAGCTTAGAGCGGTCATAATCAAATATTTCTGTTGTGCCCTGTTCGTCCTTTTCTTCCCCAGTCTCTTCCGGTGTCTGTAACAGACGTATATACCTGCGCTGACCAAGCTGTCTGCGGGCGGCTTCCAGATTTTCCGTAAATTCATCAAATAATCGTCCGCTGTCTTTTTCCAGCTTCGCCACACAGGCATCCAGACTGGACATAAGTATATAAGACGGACTGCTGGTCTCATAAATTCCAAGAAATCTGCGGATCAGCTTCTCACTTACACGTTCACTGCACAGATGAAGCACTGCAGTCTGGGTCATGGCCGGCAATGTTTTGTGAAAGCTCTGGATCACCACATCTGCTCCCAGATCTGTTGCTGAAACAGGAAAATAGTCAGAGAATCTGAAATGAGCACCGTGGGCTTCATCCACGATCAGCGGAATTCCATGTTTGTGGGCAGTTTCCGCAATCTTGCGCACATCTGAAACCACACCATCATAAGTAGGCGATGTAATAAGGACTGCTTCAATTTTCGGATTTTCCTCAAGATATCTTTCCACACGGGATACGGATCCCCAAATTGAACCATAAATATATGGGAACCAGTTCCCAAATCGTTGTCAGATTGTGGATAAATACATTGTTTATGTGGGAGTAATATCACGTTCAATAGGAAAATCCCCCTCTATGCACGCCTTATTCCGCTTGTGACCAGGCATATGGAAAGGATAAAAGTCGGATTTGCCGTAGTTCTCCAATTCTTTATATAGTCTTCTCATTTTACCTCTCAATAATTTTCTCAGAAATTATCACACTTTAAATCTGTATCCCACGCCCCAGATGGTCTCGATATACTGCGGCTTGGCATTATTATACTCAATTTTCTCACGGATTTTCTTGATATGAACCGTAACTGTAGCAATATCACCTACCGATTCCATATCCCAGATTTCCCTGAAAAGCTCTTCCTTTGTAAAAACTCTGTTTGGATTCTGGGCCAGGAATGTGAGCAGATCAAATTCCTTGGTGGTAAAAGTTTTCTCCTCGCCATTTACCCAGACGCGGCGGGCAGTCTTGTCGATCTTGATTCCACGAATCTCAATAATATCGTTCTTTTGCGTGGTGGAGCCGATCAGACGATTATAGCGATCCATATGTGCCTTTACTCTGGCAACAAGCTCGCTTGGGCTAAATGGCTTGGTCATGTAATCGTCAGCCCCAAGTCCAAGCCCCCTGATCTTGTCAATATCATCTTTTTTGGCTGAAACCATAATGATCGGGTATTCTTAGCTTCTCTTACCTGGCGGCAGATTTCAAACCCGTCTATTTCCGGAAGCATCAGATCCAGAATAAACAGGTCGAAATCTTCTTTCAGTGCCATATTAAGCCCCAGATCACCTCTGTTGCAGATTTCAACTTCAAATCCGGAAAGCTCCAGATAATCCTTCTCCAGATCTGCAATCGCCTCTTCATCTTCTATAATTAAAATTCTGCTCATTTCATTGGTACCTCCTGGTATTTTCTAAGTACAAAATACATGATCGTGCCGATTCCAAGACGGCTTGTGGCCCATACTTTTCCGCCATGGTCCTCCAGAATTTTTTCACAATGGAAAGACCGATTCCGCTTCCGCCCTTGGAAGAATTTCGCGAAACATCTGTACGGTAAAAACGGTCGAAAATATAAGGCAGATCTTTCGGGCCAATACCTTTCCCATTGTCCTCAATCTCAATCTGGATAAAATCACCCACATCCTTAATTCGGATCTGAATGATTCCTTTTGGCTTGTCCATATATTTGATAGCATTGCTGATAATGTTGTGGATGACACGGCGGATCTGCTCCCCATCGGCAATTACCATAACGTCTTTTCCACGTAGTTGGCATAAACCAGCTCAATTCCCCTGGTCTCAAGTTCCAGACCAACTTCTTCTGAACAGTCTGCAAAATAATCCTCTACATTCAGTTTGCTGAACGTATACGGAATACGGTTGGTATCGATCTTGGAATAAAAGGTCAGCTCATTGATCAGATGATCCATCTCATTGGTCTTGTTGTAGATGGTGCGGACATAGCGATCCATTTTCTCAGGGGTGTCTGCCACTCCATCCATGATCCCCTCCACATATCCCTTCACCGCAGTGATCGGCGTCTTCAGATCATGGGAAATATTGCTGATCAGCTCTCTGTTCTCTTTTTCTATAAGGCTTTTTTTCTTCTGTAGATTCTTTCAGACGGCGGCGCATTTCCTCGAAATCCTGGCAAAGCTCGGAAAATTCGTCTTTTCCTTCTACGTCCAGAACGAAATCCAGATTGCCCTCTTTTATATTCTGCGTCGCTTTTTTTAATTTAACCAACGGGACGGCGATGCTGCGATATACCCAAAGACCAACTACCAAAGCAACGGAGATCAGGATTACAAACGCACTGATAAACAAATCCTTGGCCATTACATGTACCCTGCCCTGACTGTCGGCTGAGTCTGTTATGGAAATATCATATACTGTTCCATCGCTCTCAGTCACTGCCTGTGTTTTCTGCGCCTGTGACTGGCTGAATCCATACAAAGTGGCGGCAAACAGAAGCAGAGGCATAAGAATGATCATGGTGAATCCCAGAATGATTCTTGTTTTTAGCTTCATAACAGTTCTATCCTTTTTCTTCTTTTTACGGAAATTTTCAACAGCTTCCCTGTCGTATGAAGCTGCTTCACCGGATTTATATAGATTATAGCATAAAGCTCTGATTTCATCTCTTAATTTTCTATAAAAACTAGCTCGATAATATGCAGTTTTTCAACATAAAAACCTGGAAAAGACTTCTTCTGCTCTATACTAGTCTCTTCCAGGCTCTAACTTTAATATGGAATTTTCAAGCAGGCTTCAATACAAGCCATTTTCTTTTAACCAAATTTTACGCAAGATATTTCTTCAGATCATCAACTTTATCCAGATGCTCCCATGGAAGGTCTACATCCGTACGTCCGAAATGTCCGTATGCAGAAGTCTGTTTGTAGATCGGGCGGCGGAGATCAAGCATCTTGATAATTCCCGCCGGGCGAAGGTCAAAGTTCTCACGAATGATCTCAACCAGCTTTGTATCAGAAAGTTTACCGGTTCCGAATGTTTCTACGTGGATAGATGTCGGATGAGCAACACCGATCGCATAGGAAAGCTGAATCTCACACTTATCTGCAAGACCTGCTGCAACAATATTTTTTGCAACATAACGTGCAGCATACGCAGCGGAACGGTCTACCTTTGTGCAATCCTTACCGGAAAAAGCACCGCCGCCGTGACGTCCGGTTCCGCCGTAGGTATCAACGATGATCTTACGACCTGTCAGTCCACTGTCACCGTGAGGTCCGCCGATAACAAAACGACCTGTCGGATTGATGAAATACTTCGTATCCGCATCAACCATATCAGCCGGGATGATCGCATCAAAAACGTATTTCTTAATATCCTCATGGATCTGCTCCTGAGTAACCTCCGGATCATGCTGTGTAGAGCATACTACAGCATCAATACGGCTTGGTTTTCCATTCTTATCATACTCAACAGTAACCTGTGTTTTTCCGTCTGGTCTTAAGTATGGCAGAGTTCCGTCTTTGCGTACTTTTGTCAGCTGGCGGTGCAAGTTTGTGTGCCATGTTGATCGCATATGGCATATATTCTTCTGTCTCATTGGAAGCATAACCAAACTGAAGACCCTGGTCACCGGCACCGATGGAATCCAGCTCGTCCTCATTCATATCGTCCTCTTTCTGCTCAAGTGCCTTGTCAACACCCATTGCAATATCAGCAGACTGTTTATCAAGTGCTGTGATTACCGCACATGTATCAGCATCGAATCCGAATTTTCCACGAGTATAACCAATCTCGCGGATTGTCTCTCTTACGATTGACTGGATATCGATATTTGCCTTGGAAGTGATCTCGCCCATAACAAGTACAAGACCTGTTGTAGTAGCAGTCTCACATGCAACACGGCTCATCGGATCCTGTGCCATCAAAGCATCAAGGATCGCATCGGAAATAGCATCACACATTTTATCCGGATGGCCTTCAGTTACAGATTCAGAAGTAAATAAGATTTTTTCTTTTTGTTTTCCATTCTTTTTGTTTTTCCCTTTCTTCGATGGAGCGAAAATTTCCAAAACAGCTAATATCTATCGCTGCGTTGTATGTTTTCCGCGAAAAAAAACAGCCCGGACAAGCGGACTGTCTTATAAATGACTTTTTATATAAACAATCCTCTTATTGTTCGATCACTCGCTCAGGTTGGCACCTTCCTCTCTTTCGAGGGGTTGCCGTGGCTTCATAGATCCTATGTATCTCCACCACTCTGAATAAAAGGCTATTCTTCAGTTTTCCTGTTGCAAGCAATACAATATACTGATTGCTTATAATTGTCAATAGACATTTAACGTCTTATGACTATTTTTCACCAGATTAAATCTGATACTCAACAGATCAAGGCTGTCAGGCTGCGATCTGAAATTAACAATTCACCCTACACGCAGGCGGAATTTCTGGATATCCTTCCTGGAAACTCTCTCGATCTCTGCGCCAAGGCTGCGAAGCTTCTCTTCGAAGTTCTCATAGCCACGCTGGATGTAAACAATATCATCCACAATGGTGATTCCCTCTGCTGCCAGTCCTGCAATAACAAGGGCTGCCCCTGCACGCAGATCCGGTGCACTTACTCTCGCACCTGTAAGCTTCTTCACACCATCAATAATTGCTGAATTGCCTTCAACCTTAATACAGGCTCCCATTCTGGAAAGCTCGTCGGCATATTTGAAGCGATTCTCAAAAATACTCTCAGTTACAATACTGGTTCCCTCTGCAAGTGCAAGGGTAACCGCAATCTGCGGCTGCATATCTGTAGGATATCCCGGATATGGAAGAGTCTTCACATGAGTGCGATGAAGTCTGCCCACTGCACGTACACGTACGGCATCATCAAACTCTTCAACTTCACATCCGATTTCCTCAAGCTTGGCTGTAGTAGCTTCCAGATGCTTCGGAATTACATTCTTAACTGTGACATCACCACCGGTAGCTGCTGCAGCAAACATAAATGTTCCTGCCTCGATCTGGTCCGGAATGATAGAATACTCCGTACGATGAAGCTTCTCAACACCACGGATACGGATCACATCGGTACCTGCACCCTTGATGTTGGCTCCCATGCTGTTCAGGAAGTTGGCAACATCTACTACATGTGGCTCTCTGGCAGCATTTTCAATAATCGTACGTCCTGGTGCAAGAGATGCTGCCATCATAATATTGATTGTAGCACCAACAGAAACAACATCCAGGAAAATATGGCTGCCATGCAGATTAGATGCCTCGGCAACAATGGCTCCATGAAGAATATCAACTTTCGCACCAAGCGCTCTGAAACCTTTCAGATGCTGGTCGATCGGACGGCTTCCGATGTTGCATCCTCCCGGAAGAGCGACTTCTGCTCTTTTATATTTGCCAAGTAATGCACCAAGAAGATAGTAAGATGCACGGATCTTCTTAATATACTCATAATCTACACTTACATCACCAATGGTAGAACCATTGATCTTAACAGTTGACTTATTGATTCTGTCAACCTGCGCTCCGATGCCAGCTATTGCCTCCAGTAAAACGTTGATGTCTCTGACGTCAGGCAGATTCTCGATGAGAATTGTCTCATCCGTCATAATGGCTGCTGATAAAATAGCCAGCGCTGCATTCTTTGCACCTGCTATCTCTACTTCACCAACAAGCGGATTTCCACCTTTAATCACATACTGTTCCATAATACACCTCTATTATTCTTACTCCGCGAGCCAAAAAGGCTATTGTCAATTTCTCTCCAATAACCTGACAGCCCTCCTCTGATTTACAGTTACTCTTCACTTCGTTCATCGTAACACATTCCGCGAATAGTAACGATCTACAGTTACTTAATAACCCCTGTCTGTAGTGTTTCCAAAAGTGCCTGCAGACTTGCTTCCAAATCTTTCCCTTCTTCATCTACCACAATGTCTGCATATTTCTCGTATAAGGGAACTCGCTCCTCATATAAACTCTTCAAGGTCTGTCCTTCTTTCAGAAGAACTCCCCGCTTCTTAAGATTTCCAAGCCGTTTCTCAAGAGACTCCAGAGAAAGGCTGAGGTAAACTACCTTCCCAATTGATTTCAAGTGTTCCATGGCTTCACTGCAATATACCACACTTCCCCAGTAGCAATTACAGTATTCTCTGTATCAATCGACGCATTTACGCGATTCTCAATAGCCTTGAAACCTTCTTCTCCTTCTTCATCAATGATCTGATAAAGACGTCTTTTTTCTTCTTTTTTTGTATTAAAAGGTCTGAATCTAAAAATTCGTATCCAAGTATTTTCGCAAGAACAACGCCCAGTGTGCTTTTACCTGCACCGGGCATTCCAATTAATGTTATATTATTCATTTTCATTCGATACTCCTTTAAATAATAACACATAAGAGCCATTATTGCAATCACATTAAAAAAATTGTTACTGAGTTCGGTTTTTTAATGGGTGATTTTTAAGTTTCTGATTATGCTTTTTTCCTTTTTTACGCTATATCCAAAGGTGCCCAGTTTCTTTCCAAGTCCCAGATATTCTCCATGGGAATATACCATCAGTTTTGACTGATTCAGCTGGAATTTATTATTTTTATCCATATAGGCTTCGTCCGCATGCACTGCAACTACTTCCGCAAGGAACATGTGATGAGAACCAAGCTTCTCAATTTTCTTAACTTTACATTCAATATTTACAGGAGCTTCACCGATCATTGGTGCCTTCACATGATCCGCCTTTTCTTTGGTAAGATGCAGTTTTTCGAATTTATCTACATCCCTGCCGGAGCGAACTCCGCAGTAATCAGTGGCATAAGCAAGCTCTTCTGTGGTAAGGTTCAGAACGAATTCCTTTGTCTTGCAGATCATATCGTAAGAAAATCTGGTGGGACGAACGGAGATGCTTACCATTGGCGGGTTGGTACACACGGTGCCAGCCCACGCTACTGTTATTATATTATCATTACCCTCGCCATCTGTAACGCTGACCATCACAGCAGGAAGCGGGTAAAGCATATTGCCTGGTTTCCAGGTCTGTTTTGCCATATTTTTGCTCCTCTTTTATGTGAAAATTTCCCGTGCAAAGAACCTTCTGCGTTACTTTTCACTTTGTGAGCAGTATCTTTTAACAGCCTCTTTGCCGGGAAAATCTTTATTATCAGTTAAAGTCATTTGCCATGATCTGTGCAGCTTCCATCATAGCCGGGATCATCTGTTTCTTACGGGGAAACCACGCCTTTCAGGTGGAAGCACTTATCCTCCGGTTCCTGCTGAAATGCGATTTTTCCCATTTCCTCGCTGCCCTCGCCGTAATAAATTACATCTGAGGACTCGTCCATAATATTGGTTAACATAAAGTAAACACGGGTAATTCCATGGCGTCCGCACTCGCTTACCATAAATGGTTTCAGGCGAATTTTGATCTCCTGAAGTTCTTCCTCGTCCATGGAACTGATCTGTCCAACACCAAAAGCCACATTTCCTTCTGCAATAAATTTCTTGTAATCCTGATAGAAAATTTCTTCAGGTGCTTTATCCTTCAGATTGCTTCCAGCCTTGAACATTTCTCTTGCGAAATCTTCAATCTTAATGTCCGCGATCAGTGCAAGCGCACTTGCTGCGATCTTGTCCTGCTGGGTGCAGGTTGGGGAACGGAACATTAAGGTATCGGAAATAATGGCTGCACAGAGAAGTCCTGCGATCTTAGGCGGAATCTCCAGTCGCTGCTCGTCATAAATCCGGTAAAGGATTGTCGCAGTACATCCAACTGGCTCATTTCGGAAATTAATCGGCTTCATAGTTTCCAGAGAACCAAGCTTATGATGGTCAATGATCTCCAGAATCTCTGCTTTCTCAATATTATCAACAGCCTGGTCTTTCTCATTATGATCTACCAGAATTACCTGTTTCTTGTGCATGTCAAGGAAATTTCGTCTGGAAATGGTTCCCACACATTTTCCCCGCTTATTGATAACAGGGAATGCACGATGGCGGTGCTTGATCATAACATCCTGGATATCATCTGTGAAATCTTCAGTATTAAAAAGTTACCAGATTATCTTTTTTTTTCATCACATAATTTACCGGAATACTCTGGTTGATCATGCGGGCAATTGTGTAGGTATCATATGGAGAAGAGATAATGATGATCTGTCTCTCCTGAGCTTTCTTTATTACCTTCTCACTTACCTGAATACTCATTCCTACAATAATGCAGCTTACATTCAGTTCTATTGCCTTTAACTGATCTTCCTCACGGTTTCCAAGAATAACCATATCATTTTCTTCGATATAGTTCTTCATCACCTCCGGATCAGCAGTTCCAATAAGGATTTTCCCTTTGGTAAAATAGCCGTGACCGTTTCCTTCTACGATTTCACCGTCAAGAGTATCCCTGATCTTGTTATACTGAGTTCTGGCATTTGAAAGAAGATAGCTGTCCTTGGTATCCATGTAAACATCAGCAATATCGCCGATTGTTACAATTCCCTCCAGCTCATCCTCGCTGTTACAGATGGGAAGGGTCACAATGCCTTTATTCTGCATCATATCCCAGGCATTTTTCAGGGACATGGTACGGTCTGCATCCGGTTTTGGACGGATATCCATATCTTTTACCTGCGTTCCGATATTTCCCAGATAAGCCGGTGGCTGTACGCCAAAACGATTCAGTACATACTGGGTCTCTTCATTGATCTGACCGGCACGTCTTGGAATATAACGCTTGGTCTGGGTGGTTCTGTTTTTGATATCTGCGTAAGCAATTGCCGAACAAATAGAATCCGTATCCGGATTCTTATGACCTATTACAAATACTTTCTGATTCTTCATTCACATTCTTCCTTCCAAAATTCAGCTGACCTCTGCACACTTTTCATCTGTAAACAGAGTTTTTTATTTCGGGTCTACTTTTCAAACACGCTCTACAGAAGATTTTCATTTTGGGCGATTGTCTTAATCGTCCAAATCTGCACTTTATATTAATTCAGTTTAATATTTGCAAATAAAGCTCCCAGAGATGTGGTTGCCTCTTCTCCGGACTGTGGGATTTCTATTTCCTCTTCTTCCACTTCTTTTGCCATCATATCAGTTGCTTCTTTGATACTCAGGCTCAGTTTTCCATCTTTCACTGCAGTTACTTTTACTTTCACCTTATCTCCAACTGCAAGAACTTCTGATGGTTTACGGATTCTCTTTTCGCAAATCTGGGAAATATGTACCAGTCCGGATACGCCGTTTCCAAGATCTACAAATGCGCCGTATGGCTGAAGGCTCTCTACAGTTCCTTCTGTTACAAAGCCTGGCTGGATATTGGAAATTTTATTCTTTCTTTCCTCTTCTGCTTTTTCCCTTAAAATTTCTTTCGCAGAAAGAATCAGTTTTTTGTCCTCTTTATTGACATCGATTACCTGAACCTGGATGTGTCTGTTCAGATATTCGTTGGTGTCTTCTACGTAATTCAAGGCCAGCTTGGAGGCCGGGATAAAGCCGCGCACACCTTCTACATAAGCAACTGCACCGCCGTTTACTACACCTTTTACCACTACATCAAGAACCTCTCCGGAGGCTTTTCAGCTCTTTTAATTTGTCCCAAGCCAGGACGTCAGTAGCCTCAACTTTGGATAAAAGGATGTTACCATTTCCATCATCTTTTCTTACGACTGTGGCGGAAACTTCATCTCCAGGGTGTACTTCTTCTTTAACGTTAAAGCCCGGCTCTCTACTGTAATCTTCTACCGGGATAATACCTTCTGCATAATATTTTAAATCTACAATAATTTCTTTATCATCTACACTCACAACTGTTCCTGTAAGAATATCTCCTTCTTCAATTTTCTTAAAAGAAGCTTCCAGTTCTGTTTCGTAATCTTTCATTGTCTCTGCCATGACCTAGACTCCTTTGCCCCTGTTTTTGCTTCATTATAGCACACCGCTTATTCGTTGCAAATAAATTTTGGAATGTACATTCGAAAAAACACCGCTCTTTAAGCGTCAGAGTGTAATATCTGGCGTTTAAAGAGCGGCATATTCAGACAAATTTTCCCAAAAATTGTGACGCACATCTTGCAAAAAACCTTTTTCAAACACGCTCCAGAGCGTGCAGATTGCAGGAATACTTTTTTTCAAATACGCTCTAAAACGAGGAGTGCCCCGGCAGTAGCTGCCGGGGCGATTATTATGAAAAAAATTTTATGTGTAATGGTGTCATTACAACGTCTTCTGTGTATGTTCTTTCGAACTGATTATATAGTATCAGATACTTATGAACAAAATACATGCAAATTGTTAACGAATAATGAACATTTGTTTTATTTGCACAATTTCTTCTTTTATTTTCCTCTTTTTTTATAAATTTACCACATTTGCATCTTTACTTTAATTTGGTAAAGTTATACATTTTGCACATTTTACATTTCTCATTCGAATAATCCTTTTACAAATTCGATTAACTTCGACACAAGACCTTTGGCATCATCCTTTGTAACACCCATATCCTGCAGCTTACTGTATACAGAATTTACATCGCTTCTAAGAGCATCTTCGTCAATTTTTGCATCCAGAACCTTGCGTACTACAGAAACAAGGGAATCTACCTCTGAATCAGAAAGAGATACCCCAAAATGGTCTGCTGCCTGAGTTACAGCACTTCGTACCTGGTCATCTGTGATGTTCTGCTGGTCTACAAGATCCTTGGCATACATAATAATGTCTACTGCTTTTCCAGGGTCAGAAGCAAAGAAAATCAATTCCACTGTCCAGAAGACTTTCTACTACTTCTGTATCACTGGATGCCATAACCGGCATCGGCATGGAACATGCAAGAACTCCTGCAAGAATAAGTGCTGCTGATTTTTTCATTTTTATCATGATAATTACCTCCTGATTGAATGTTGCTGTTCAAGACTTGCCCAGTAACGATTAAATGTCATCTGTTCAAAATCTCTCCAGTAACAATTAAATAGCTGCTGTTCATAGTCTGACCAGCAATAGTTAATATTCTGTTTACAAACTGCTGGAATCTGGTCATATTTATGATCTGATTTCCTCATATCAAATAATTTTCTTCTGAAATTTAATCAATATCGGAAATAAATCTTCCTCCAGATTCCAGCCCATTATACTACACCTTTTCCTTTTATTTGTAAAATGTATCTAAAAACTTTATAATCTTTTTATAACTAATCTCCAAAAACAGCCCATTTTCCAGGAAGTTACAAATCTTTTCAAATTCGTTCACTAATTTTTCATAAGATAAACACGATTCTTTCAAACTTTCCCGATATACTAACATCATAAAAATAATAACAGCCAACATTATTTTTATAAAATTTTTTTTCATATGTCAGTCACCCAAAAGTGATTGACTCTCCTTCCTTTTAAAAAATATATTTGAGACAAAATAAAAATCACCCGTCTAGCCACCGGGTGATTTTTTATTTGTATGAGATTTATGCAGTAAATCAGTTCCGAATATGAAGGATTGCAGAAGCCGCAACGCTACGCTGCAAAATAATCCTAAGATATCAAGAACGAGGCTTACGCCCCGTTCTTGATATCTATCTCAATTTATTAAATACGTTCGCAAGATCAGCAAATTCTGCTAAAGTAAGCGCTTCGCCTCTCACATTTACCGGAATTCCGGTCTCTGCCATAGCTTTCTCAATTTCCTCTTTTGAAAAATCAAGCTCCTGGGAGTTCTTCAGTCCGTTTACCAATGTTTTTCTTCTCTGATTAAAAGATGCCCGGATCAGCCTGAACATCAGCTTCTCATTGTCCACCTGCACTGGCGGCTCTTCATATCTCACAAGCTGGATAACAGCACTTCCCACCTTCGGTCTTGGCATAAAACAGTTCGGCGGAACATTCGCAATGATCTGCGGTCTGGCATAATACTGAACAGCCAGGGACAAAGCACCGTAATCCTTTGTTCCAGGACCAACCTGCATTCTGTCTGCCACTTCCTTCTGTACCATAATGGTGATGGAAGAAATAGGAACATGGTTTTCAAAAAGCCCCATGATGATTGGAGTCGTAATATAATACGGCAGATTGGCAACCACCTTGATAGGCTTCCCCCATTTTTCTCCTGTGCCAGCGCCGCAATATCAACTTTCAGGATATCCTCGTTAATAACAGTCACATTATCCCAGTCTTTCAAAGTATCATTTTCCAGAATCGGGATCAATGTCTTATCAATCTCTACAGCCACCACTTCTCTGGCTGCCTCAGCCAGATACTGGGTCATGGTTCCAATACCCGGTCCGATTTCCAGAACAAAATCATCCTTGGTGATCTTGGAAGCCTCGATTATTTTTTCCAGAACATGGGTATCGATCAGAAAATTCTGACCAAACCTTTTCTGGAAAGCAAAATTATACTTTTGAAGAACTTCAATGGTATATTTCGGATTTCCTAAATAAGGTCTGGTCATTTTAATTTCCTCTTTCTTTTAAATTATTTAATCATTATCTGCAAATCACACTATCTGGGAAGCTGTCTGCAATTCCCCTATTACTTATTTTTGCAAAATCTTTCTCATAAAGAACCGTAAATCCATCACGGTCTACTCTCTTTTTCTTATTAAATTTCAGAAGTCCGCCCTGGGATTTCGCCATTGCTGCGTCAAGCATTTCCTTAACTGCGCCAATGTTCATAGGCTGGTCTTCTTTCTGGTTCACACCGATCAGATTATACAATGCAAGCATTCCCATCTGGTCGATCTTGTAACCATTTTCCTTGGTGTAAACTCTTGCAAAGTTTACAAGTTCATCATTGGTAAATACCGGAATGTTGATCATGGATGTAAACTTCTTGGCAAATTTCGGGAATTTTGCAATCAGCTTACGCATTCCAATCTTCTCATCCTCAATAATCACAGTAAGTCCGTCTGTGCGGAACTCCATAGCCTTATCCAGAATATCCACCGTTTCCTGTGTCAGCTGATTAGCATTCTCAATGACAAGGAAACCACCGCTAAGTTTACCGATCACTTTCGTAATATCCATCTCGTTCAGCTGGTCGGCAAACACATAAGCCACCTTGGAAGCCGGCAGATTCAGCTCTTTACAGATTGCCGGAATCAGACTTGCGATCAGTCTTGTCTTACCAGTTTCTTTACCACCCATGACGATCACGTTTCCAGTCTTGGAGGTCTTATCAGCAGCTGCCATCTGCACATCGCAAAGTGCACTGATCAGCTGTTCCCGCATTCCCGGAACCTTTACAAAATATGTAAACAGCTTCTTCTCATCATCGGTAAGTGATTTCTCTCTTGGCACAATGTCACATGGATTTCTCTTATCCTTTGGCTGAATAGAATCAATAAACTGTTCCAGTTCTTCTTCCTCGGAAAGAGATTCAGAAGACTCTTCTTCCTCTTCATCCTCATCAAAATCAAAGTTTTCGTCCTCAGAATCTTCCGGTTCTTCCTCTGCATCTTCCGTTTCAACCACATCATCTGCAGCTGGAGGCATATCCTCATCCTCTTCTTCTCCAATGCTCTCTCTGAGAAGTTTGGCAATAAATTCATCCTCAGACATGGAATCATCAGAAGGCTCTTCTTTCTCCTTATGTCCTGCCGGACCATTCATAAACTCATCCTCAGCAGCCTGAAGATCCTCTTCGGAAAGGAATTCCTCTTCCTCAAGTTCTACAACCGGCTTTTTCTGCTCTGGTTCTGGCTCGATTTCTTCCTCGTCCTCAGTGATAACTTCCTCTTCTTCTGGAATCTTCTCTACTTTTTCTTCTTTTACAGCTTTCTGGGGTTGCGTAGATATTTCTTTGGCGACTTCTACAATTTCTTTATTTTCTTCCTGAACTTTCTCTTCATCTACCTTCTCATCCGGAATTTCAATTCCCTGTGCAGAAGCAGCAGCAAGAATCGTATCCTCCAGATTGAAATTTGAAAAATCAAATGCAGGTTTCTCGTCTTTCATTTTCTCCGCAGCATCAGCCTCATCACTGAAAAGGTTATTCTGTACAGGTGCCTTGGGAACCTCAATCTCTTCCGGTACCATATTCTTCATAGAATCCGGAATATTCAGTGTAGGCATTTTCAGGTTCTCAACAGGTGTTTCTGTTTCTGTGGAAAATGTCTTCTTCTCTTCTGCAGACTCTGAACGATCTGCATTCTCTAATCCTTCTGTATTTTCTTCTGAAACTGCTTCCGCTGATTTCTCTGCAGTCTCATCTGCTGTATTCACAGATTCTTCAGCAACAGTCTCCTTGGTATTCTCCACTTTCACCTTGCCAGTTTCAGGCTCCAACTCCGGTACACTTTCATATTCTTTCTCGGAAGCCGGATCACGAAGCATTTCTTCCTGAACCTCTTTCGTCTGCTCAGTGGAAACAATGCTGTCTTCCATTTCATCCATCTTACGGCTTCCAAAAATGTCACGAAGTCCTTTGGAAATTTTATCCTGAAGACTCTCTACGCCATCCAGATCCTCATTCTTGATCTGAATACTTTCAATAGATTCACTTCCCTGGTTCTCAGCTTCCGGTGCTTTCTTTTCTTCCTTGATGGTATCTGCTTCCTCAGGTTTCAGAAGCTTCGGTACAAACTGCTGTTCATACCGCTCTTTCTCCTCGCCGGTAAGAGCACCCATACGCTGTTTCAGGTCCATAGCCTTCATCACGTAGTTACCCTCATTGAACCAGAGAATGATCTCGTTGCAAAGCTCCAGACATTTCTCTTTGTCACCATCCTGATAGTACAGTTTGGCAAGCTCGTAAGACCATTTTTCGGTAAATTCTTTCTCTTTATAGTCCTCCAGAACCTTGATTTGCTCTGCAAGAGGAGCCTTTTTTCTTTCAGGATCTTGTATTTCAGGATGTACTGCGTATTATCATTTGGCGCAACTTCCCTGTACTCCTGATAAAATTCCACTGCTTCGGAAACCTGTCCCAGCTTCAAGGAAACTTCTACAAGACGATAAAGAATGTTCTTACCAATGGAGGCTCTGTGATAAGCCAGCAGGAAAATTTCCTTGCTGTCCTCATAGCGTTTATTGGCAGCATAGATTTCACCAACCACACAAAGGGTACGAACATTTTTCACACGGCGCCAGTCAATGCTGTCTACAACATTCATGGCTCCCTTATAGTCCTTCTGTTCTACTAAATGGTTAATCTCTTCAAGTTTAACCCGAAATTCCTCTTTGTCCAAATTTTTCACCAACTTTCCATAGTTAATGCCAGTTTAGCATATCGCATACTACTTCGCAAGCTTATTTATCTGCAGGACATCCCATTGGCTGATACACATGCCCCGCCACAACGTGAAACACTTTATTGATCGTAAACTGATGACTGACAAAATCATCCAGACCAGTACAGGTGATCATGGTCTGTATATCATGTATACTTTCCAGAAGATAATTCTGACGGCTGCTATCCAGCTCCGAAAGGACATCATCCAGAAGCAGAACCGGTTTATCATGAATGATCTTCTCCACCAGATATATCTCCGAGAGCTTCAGTGAAAGTGCTGCTGTCCTCTGCTGTCCCTGCGAACCATACTTCCGGATATCAATTCCGTTCACAGCCACCATTAGGTCATCCCTGTGAGGTCCGGACGAAGTCATTTTCATCCGAAGATCCCGGTCTCTGTTGCGGAAAAGGCTCTCTTCCAAAGCCTCACTCTCCACGCTTGGTTCATATATCACTTCTATATTTTCAATACCGCCGGTAAGATTTCTGTGAATTTCCTTAATGATCTCATTAAGGGACTCCACAAATTCTCTTCTTTTTGCCAATGATCTTACGGCCATAATTTACCAGCTGCATATCCCATACATCCAGAGTCGCTCCAAGATCCGGTCGCTTATACATATCCTTCAGCAGCTTATTTCTCTGATTCAGAACATGATTGTATCCGGCAAGATCAGTGAGATATAGTTTATCCAGCTGACAAAGCTCCGCGTCCATGAATCTTCGTCGCTCTCCCGGACCGTTTTTGATAATATTCAGATCCTCTGGGGAAAAGAAAACCAGATTCACCACACCGAGAAGCTCTCTTGCTTTCTTTATTGGAAGCCCGTTGATTGCCACGCCCTTTGCCTTATTTTTCCGAAGGTGCATGTCAATCTTATAAGACATGGAATCTTTTCCCACCATCATGCGGATATGGGCTTCATCCTGTTCAAAGCGGATAATCTCCCGGTCTTTGCTTCCTTTATGGGATTTGCTGGTTCCGCACAGATACACAGACTCCAGGATATTGGTTTTTCCCTGTGCATTATCCCCATAAAAAATATTAGTTCCTTTGTCAAAAGAAAGTTCCAGCGATTCGTAATTTCTGAAATTGCTTAATTTTATGGATTCAATATAAGCCATTTTACTCGTTTCCGGACAGAACCTTCACATCCTGGCCATTATAGGAAATAACGTCACCGCCATAAACCTTGCGGCCTCTTCTGGTATCTACTTCGCCATTTACTTTTACAAGTCCGTCGTTGATCACATATTTTGCCTCAACACCGTCTGATACAAAGTTCAGCAAGTTTCAGTGCCTGGCCAAGTTTGATAAATTCATCTCTGATTCTGATTTCCAATTTTCTGCCTCCACTCTTCTGGCATCACGACTGCAATTCGTTTTCGGACTGTCTCCAGCCATTATTTGCAGCCCGTGTTCACTTCCATTCCTCTTCCAATTGTCTGTTACGTTTCTCTCTGTGGCAAGTGTCATTATCTTGCCTGGTTCTGATTTATGTTAACCGGAAGAATCAGATACGTGTAAGTTTCTTCCTCATCTCTAATAAAGCAAGGTGCTTTCGGATTCACCAGGTAAATGTCGATGGTCTCATCATCAATAACCTTCAGTGCATCGATCAGGAACTTGGGATTAAAGCCGATCAGAATATCTTTTCCCTCTTTTTCAATATCAATATCTTCATTCATGGAACCCATTGCAGAATCAATCTTCAGCTCCATGCTGCCATCTGTAATGTGGATAATGATCGGTTTTTATCTCCTTCTCTTACAAGGAGTGTAGCACGGTCGATACAGTCCAGAAATTCTTTTTTATTAATTTTAATTTTTGTTTCGTAATCGCTGGAAAGCATCTGATCAATACTGAAATATTCTCCCTCGATCAGTCTGGAAACTACCATAGTCTGGTCAAATTCAAATAAAATATGATTGTTTGTGAAGAAAATGCTGACTACATCATCCATTTCTCCGGATAAGATCTTACTGATCTCATTCAGAGTCTTGCCTGGAACTACAACCTTGCGATCTGAATAGTCTTTCTTCAAGAGGCATTTTGCGGATCGCAATACGGTGTCCATCCAGAGACAATTTTCAGACAATTATCCTTAATTTCAAACAGCTCACCAGTCATTAATTTGTTGTTATCGTTGACTGCAATTGAGAATATTGTCTGATAAATCATATTCTTTAATGTATATTGAGAGATAGTTAATGGTTCATCTCTTTCAATCATAGGAAGATATGCGAAATCTTCTCCTGATTTTCCAGGAATATTAAATTTTGCTTTTTCACAGGTGATAGTTGCAGCGAATTTTTCATCAGTTTTAATGGTAACATCGTTGTCTGGAAGTCTTCTGATGATCTCGTAAAAGATTTTCGCATTCAGGGCAACCATTCCTTTTTTCTTCTATAGTACCTTCGACAATGGTTTCGATTCCAAGTTCCATGTCATTGGTAGTAAATTTGATCTGGTTTGTTGTTGCATCCATAAGAAGACATTCAAGAATTGGCATTGTTGTTTTGGATGGCACAGCTTTTAAGGAAATGTTGACGCTCTTCAACAAGTTACTTTTGGAGCAAATGATTTTCATAATGTGTATAACTTCCTTTCTGGAGAAAATGGGTTTTTCATTAAATATATTTAAGAAGATATCCGCCGTATCCGCCGTAGGGAGTGTGAATATGTGAAAACTCACTTCCGCCCAGTGAATAAAAAGGGTTTCGGGTATGGATAACTTCGTGTAAAAGCATTGGTTTAGAGTGTGAATAACCTGTGTAAAACCACATAAGAGATTTTGTTGCCAAAAGTTATTCACATTAATACACATAATGTCAACATCTTATACACATGAAATGTGGAAAAAAATGTGTTAAGTTTGTGGATTAATTTTTTTCTTTAATGTATCGATGGTGTTCTGGAGCTGTTCGTTGGTCTGGAGCTCCTTTTCAATCTTTTCTACGCCGTGCATAACGGTAGTGTGGTCGCGATTTCCAAGATACTGTCCTACATTTTTTCAGCGGGATCGCCAGAATTTCACGGCAAAGATACATTGCTACCTGTCTTGGCATCACGATCTTGGAACTTCTTTTATTTCCACAAAGATCGGCAGTACTTACATTAAAATGCTCTGCTACCATAGAAATAATGTAGTCTGCAGTAATCTGTTTATTTTCATTCGGTGCGACGATATCCTTCAGAGCCTGCTCGGCAAGTTCAAGGGTAACCTCTTTTTTCTCCAGTTTTGCATAAGCAACTACCTTATTGAAGGCACCTTCCAGCTCACGGATGTTGGATTTGATATTATTTGCGATATATTTGATGACTTCTTCGCTGATATTATAGCCTTCCAGTTCTTCTTTTTTATGAAGAATAGCCATTCGTGTCTCATAATCCGGAAGGGTGATATCTGCGATCAGCCCCCATTCGAATCTGGAACGGAAACGTTCTTCCAGGATTTCCATATCTTTTGGCGGTTTATCGGAAGATATGATAATCTGTTTGTTTGCACTGTAAAGGCTGTTGAAGGTGTGGAAAAATTCCTCCTGCGTGGATTCCTTTCCTATAATAAACTGAATATCATCAATGAGAAGGACATCAATGTTACGGTATTTCTCGCGGAATTTGCTCATGGCGGTGTTATTTCCATTACGGATGGTCTCGATCAGCTCATTGGTAAATTCTTCACTTGTAACATAGAGAACCTTACTGTTATCATCATTTTCAATAATAAAGTGGGCGATGGAATGCATAAGATGCGTCTTACCAAGACCGGCTCCGCCATAGATAAACAGCGGATTGTACGTATTTCCCGGAGATTCCGCTACTGCCAGGGCTGCAGCCTGAGCCAGTTTGTTGTTGCTGCCCACGATAAAAGTATTGAATGTATATTTGGGGTTCAGATTTGCTTCTTCACATCTGGCCTTAAAACGGTTGTCCTGATCAGGTGCAGCGTCGGAAATGGATTTCTTCGCCGGGACGTCTTCTGGAAGGATAAATTTCACTTCGCAGTCGGTCATTCCGGTAACTTCGCTTATGGTAACCTGCAGAGGCAGTTTGTAATTCTTATTAATGTAGCTTAATCGCACCTGGTCGGAAGCGACGATGGTAACTACATTTCCACTGACATCATAAACCTTCAGGGGTTTCAGCCATGTGTCGAATCGAACATCGGAAAGATCGTGCTCCTTTTTCACAATTCCCAGGATTTCATCCCATTTTTCTATTACTGTGCTCATTTTTTCCTCCGTACACATCTGATTGTTTCTTATATTAAATGATGCCGTCCGTCGGCGACATGTCCGTTTATCAAAATACCAGCTGGAAACAGGAAATTAGGGTGTGCCAGGCTAAATATACTGGAATTTTACTGGTATTTTGATAAACGGACATAAATATCCTTATATATATTATAATAAATCCTGTCTTTTCGCAACGACAAAATCTTATTTATATAGGAAATTTATGTGGAAAATTATGCACATTCGGAGAAAGAATTAAGATTGCTGTGGATTACCTAAAAGAATGAGGGACGAGGAGGAAAATGTTGTTTTGAAGCTAAAAATAGGAAAAATAAATGGGGAAAAGTATAGAATTGTCCACAAAACATCCACAATTAAAAAATTGCAGTGGATAATAAAAAAATTCAAGGAAAAAAATGGGGGATATCTTGTGAATAAACTGGAAAGTTATCAACATTTTGTGTGTGGATAAATGTGGATAAATAGGTTGATAACCATTCTGGTTACCATAACATGGTTTTACGGGTTTCAATAATGAAAAATTATGTGTATAACTCTATCCACTGTCGAATCCCCTCGAAATATACCGTTTTTTGTGACATATGCGTTAAAATCAACAGTCAAAAGTGGATATTTTTGCTGATAATCCCCAGGTTATCCACAAGTTATCCACAAAATGTGGATAATATTACGTAAACCTTTTCAAAATGACAGGTTATGCACAGTGTGGAAAACTTTGTGGATATAAAAAATTCTAGGAAAGCAAGAATTTTTACTTGACGAGAATGCCATTTATGAATATAATTGAAATGATGTTCTGATTAGGTTAATAATTTTAAATTCCATATAGATAAAGGAGGTGCTTTACCTATGAAAATGACATTTCAGCCAAAAAAAAGATCTAGAGCGAAAGTCCATGGCTTCAGAGCTCGTATGAGCACAAAGGGTGGTCGTAAAGTATTAGCTGCCAGAAGATTAAAAGGAAGAAAGCATTTATCAGCCTAAGACCGATAAGACCGCAATTACTGTGGTCTTTTCTTCTATACAGAAATAATTATTTCAATATCATATAAAGGAGAATCAGATGGAATACTCAGACTCCTTAAAGAAAAATAACGAATTCTAGAGGGTATACCGAAAAGGAACATCACAGGCAAATCGGTATCTGGTGATGTATGTGCTTGAGAACCATGACAGGCACATGGAGAATCGTCTGGGAATATCTGTAAGTAAAAAGTTGGGAATAGTGTGGTACGCCACAGAGTCACCAGACTGATACGAGAGAGCTACCGCCTGAATGAAAGATCCTTCCGTCAGGGACTGGACATTGTAGTGGTCGCAAGACCAAATGCAAAGGACAAGTCCTATCAGGAGATTGAGAGTGCGCTTATGCATCTTGCAGGCAGAATGAAGATCCGCCGTGAGGCTGAGCTTCATGTGGAAGATTAAACGGTATTTGGGCAGTATTGTTGGTTCGGTAAAGGAGCGGCAATATTGAAACAGATTTGCAGGAGAAATTATCATGAGCAGATTTAGTCCAAGGAATATCATGATTCATATGATTCGTCTCTATCAGAAATATATTTCGCCGATGAAGAGAACAAAGTGTCCTTATATTCCCACATGTTCTCAATATGGTTTGGAAGCAATCGAAAAATATGGTGCGCTTAAGGGAGGATTACTTGCAGTATGGAGAATATTACGCTGTAATCCTTTTTCACATGGAGGATACGATCCTGTGCCATAAACTGTACTGAAACAGATAGTGTACAATAAATGACACTTTAAACTGATTTTCAGCACAAAAACTCAAACTTTGACAATTGAATAGTTACACCGAAAAAAGCCTAGGAGGAAACAAACTTGGATATGATTTTATTAACGAAGAGCAGTGTCCCGATTATTGGACAGGTTGCTTCTATTATGGGCTGGATCATGGACGGGATTTACAGAGTTCTTGATCTGGTGGGTATTCAGAACCTGGGTCTTTGTATCATTATCTTCAGTATTATTATTTATGCACTGATGACACCATTGCAGGTTAAACAGCAGAAGTTTTCTAAATTAAGCTCTGTTATGCAGCCTGAGCTTCAGAAGATACAGAAGAAATACAAAGATAAAAAGACCAGGCGTCCGTGCAGAAAATGCAGGAAGAAACTCAGCTTGTATATCAGAAATACGGTGTTTCACCTACCGGCAGCTGTGTGCAGCTGTTGATCCAGTTTCCTGTCCTGATGGCATTATGGCAGGTTATTTACAAAATTCCTGGTTATGTTGGCAGTGTAAAGAATGTTTTCACAGGCCTTGTTGATCAGATCACAAGCGTAAGTGGCTACACAGACCTGATCCAGAGCTTTATCACAGACAATAAGATGACTCGTGTACAGCTGGCGCTGGATAACGGAAAAGCGACCAGTAATTCTGTCATCGATTTCCTTTATGCATTATCTCCATCTCAGTGGAAAGATCTTGCATCAATGGATCAGTTTTAAGGGATTTGCAGATACCATTAACACCACGTCTGCAGAAATTTCCAAAATGCAGAATTTCTGTGGATTAAACATTGCAGATCAGCCTTTGAATTACATTAAGGCTGCTTTTGAGGGAGCATCTATTGCACTGGCAATCGCTGCACTTCTGATTCCTATTCTTGCATGGGCGACTCAGGTACTGAACTATAAGCTTATGCCACAGGCTACTTCATCTGCTGAAGGTGCTGTTGATACAATGCAGGCTTCCATGAAGACTATGAATACGGTTATGCCGCTTATGTCAGCAGTATTCTGTTTCACATTCCCGGTAGGTCTTGGTATTTACTGGATCGCAAGTGCGGTTGTAAGAAGTGTTCAGCAGTGGTTTATCAATCGTCATCTTGATAAGATGGATATCAATGATCTGGTAAACGAGAACATGAAGAAGATGGAGAAACAGCGTACGAAAGAAGGACTTCCGCCGCAGAAGATCACCAATCAGGCAAACCAGTCTACTAAGAATATCAATACCAAGATTGATAAAGGTTCCAGTAACACAAACGCAGAAGAGAGAGCCAGAAAAGTAGAGGAATCCTACCAGAATGCAAGAAATGCAAAACCTGGAAGTATTACAGCAAAAAGCAAATATGGTCAGGGATTTTGACGAGAGAAACAAGAAGAAGTAATTGTTGTCGGGAACGGAGGGTTTCATAGATGGAGGAGTTTATCCAGTTTTCAGCAAAAACGAAAAATGAAGCAATCACCAAGGCGTGCATCGAATTAGGTGTTTCCAGTGATCAGCTGGAAATTGAAGTGGTTTCTGAAGGTAGTTCCGGATTTTTTTGGCATCGGAAGCAAACCGGCAATCATTAAAGCACGCAAGATCAATACAGTTTCTGAAGAGGATGAGATACAGGAAATCGTTGATACTGTTAAAGTGGATGCGATTAAGGAAGAGCAGAATAGAAAGCCTGCCAAACCTTTTGTAAAAGCTGAGAAACCGGCACCAAAGAGTGAGCCGGTGAAAGAAAAAGCACCTGTAAAAGAAGCAAAAGAGCCGAAGCCTTTTAAGGAAACAAAAGAAAAAACAGCCGCGTCAGCCGAAAGAAAAAACCTTCAAGGAGCGTCCTGTAAAAAGAAAAACCGGCAAAAGAAAAAATGCCGAAAGAGCCAAGAGAAGAGAAGCCGAAACAGTCCAAACCTGTTGAGATCATCACAGATCCGGCAGAGATCAAAGAAGTGGAAGAGAGAGCAATTGTTTTCCTTCGCGACGTATTTGCATCTATGAATCTTGGTGAAGTGGAGATCACTTCCAAATACAACACAAATGACGGTTGTCTGGAAGTTGCTTTTGAAGGAGAGGATATGGGAATTCTCATCGGTAAGAGAGGACAGACCCTTGATTCCCTTCAGTATCTTACAAGCCTTGTTGTAAACAAGGGAAAAGCAAATTATATCAGAGTAAAGCTCGATACAGAAGATTACCGCAGACGTCGTAAAGAGACTCTGGAGAATCTTGCAAGAGGAATTGCCTACAAGGTTAAGAAGACCAGAAAGCCAGTTGTACTTGAGCCGATGAACCCATATGAGAGAAGAATCATTCACTCAGCACTTCAGGGCAACAAGTATGTGGAGACTGTCAGCGAGGAGCGAAGAGCCGTATCGTCATGTGGTTGTAAAATTAAAGATGGTAAATCTTGCATAAAAACATCTGAATGTGTTATAAAAGATTTGCAGAATGAATAAGAGGTTATTCCAGGTGAAAGATGGAAGAACTGAAGCGTTATGCTTTTTGTTTTAATATCTTTCCCTGGGGTAACTTTTTTGTATATAATAAAAATAAGATGATAGGAGTGTCAAAAAAAGTCTTTTGCCACTCATTTGATGCCCAGAATTCAGGATTGCGATCCAGCTACGCTGTTCCCACAAAATCCTCCCAAATATTCGAAATCCGCTGATTTATTACGTAAATCGCTGCTTTTCATATTTGGCGTGTCCCAGGTTCAAACGCCTCGTGAAAGCATGAACGACTTTTTGACCTTTTGACACTGGTATTATAAGATGTGTTAAGTTTATAATTTGGATTGTAATTTACATGGAGGAAATCACATGAATACAACGATTGCAGCGATATCTACTGCTGTGAGTGCTTCGGGAATCGGAATCATCCGAATCAGCGGCCCGGAAGCCATGGACGTTATATCCCGCATTTACCGTTCCAAGGGCGGGAAAAAGAAAATTAAAGAAGTGCCCACCCACACCATTCATTATGGTTATATCTATGACGGGGAAGAAATTGTGGATGAAGTTCTGGTCATGGTCATGCGCGCACCCAAAACATTCACAGGAGAAGATACCGTGGAGATTGATTGTCACGGCGGGTGTCTATGCCATGAACCGGGTTCTGGAAACGGTTTTGAAAAACGGTGCCAAGATTGCTGGTCCCGGGAGAGTTTACCAAGAGAGCCTTCTTAAATGGCAGGCTGGATCTTTCCCAGGCAGAGGAAGAAATGGCAGCAGATGCAGATCTGATACTTTATGTAGTAGATTCCTCAGTACCATTGGATGAAAACGATGAAGAGATCATAAAAATTTTGCAAGAGAAAAAAGACAATTGTCCTCTACAGTAAGACAGACCTTGAATCTGCTATAGATATAGAGGATTTAAAGAGCAGAATAAACCAGCCGGTGATCCCAATCTCCGCAAAAGAAGAAACCGGGATTACAGACCTGGAAGAAAAAAATCCGGGAAATGTTCTTCAGTGGGGAGATTGATTTCAATGATGAAGTCTACATCACCAATGAACGCCACAGACAGGAGCTTTTAAAAGCACGGGAAAGTCTTTCTCTGGTAGAAAAATAGCATAGAAAGCGGAATGCCGGAGGATTTTTATTCCATAGACCTGACAGATGCATACGAAAGTCTGGGACGGATTCTGGGAGAATCACTTGGGAAGACCTTGTTAATGAGATATTTTCTAAATTTTGTATGGGGAAATAATAACCGCATGGGCTGCGGAGGCCCCGGCCGAATGGCCGCATGGATTGCGAATCCCGGCCGTATATGCATAGGCTGCGGCCCCCCGCAGCGGGAGATCCACATTGAAATGTGAGAAAACCCAAAGGGGCACAAGGCCGCGCCCCTCTGCACACCCCCCTGGGCCTTTTTATATAGTGCAGCGATTGTGGAATGCTGAAAGAAACTAACTTGTGTCTGTATGCTTCTGTATCGGCAATTGACACTGAGCCGAAATATATCAAACGGAACTTTGTATATTTCTGTAGGATATATTGTTGCATAATATAGATTGTGGAGACCCTGCTGTATATACCGCATAGATTGCGGAACCTCGGCTGTATATGCCGCATGGGTTGCGGAACTTTGGCTGTATATGCCGCATGGGTTGTGGAACCCGGCCGCATATGCCGCATAGATTGCGGCTCCCGGCTGTACGCCACATGGACTGCAGAATTCCGCAGAGACGTGCATCGCACGTCGAGAACCTCATTACAGTTCCACTGCAACCCCTCGGCACAACGTTCCGCATCCAATACCGAAGCATACAGACAAAAGTCAACACCGTACCCCACACCACAACCCAAGAACTCAAAACAACCTCGGCACAACGTTTCACATCCAATACCGAAGCATACAGACAAAAAAGTCAACACCGTACCCCACACCACAACCCAAGAACTCCTAAAAAAGCCCGAGGGGTGTGCAGAGGGGCCGTGGCTTTACGGCCCCTTTGCGGGTTTTCCACAGCTTCCCAAAAGCAAAAAAAACTAGGCCTTCTGCCAAGAAACCAAAACTAAAACCAAAACCAACCACACAATAAACAAAGAAAAAAGAAAATCACAAAGAAAAAAATAAAGAAAAAAGAATAAGAGAAAAAAAATAAAGGAGAAAGCATGAAAAATCTGGAACAGTTTTTCGACATCATAGTAGTGCCGGTCACGCAGGCTGCGAAGCATCACTGGCATGCGCCCGCTTAGGGCTCAACACAGTCATGTTCACAGTCAGCGTAGACAGCATCGCCCCTTATGCCCCTGCAACCCCAATGTAGGCGGCAGTCCAAGGCATCTCGTCCGTGAGCTGATGCCTCGGTGGGGAAATGGGTAAAAACATAGACAAAACCTTCATCCAGTCCAAAAATGCTCAACCAGTCCAAAGGCCCTGCAGTTCCATTCCCTTTCGTGCACAGGCCGATAAACAGGCCTACAGCACAGAAAATGAGAAAGACACTGGAAAATACAGAGAACTTAACCATCCGCCAGGGTGAAGTGACCGAGCTTTGGTAGAAGACGGGCACATCACCGGTGTAAAAACCTGTATTCAGGAGCCACCTACCACGCAAAAGCTGTAGTCCTCTGTACAGGAACTCTACCTCAAGGCCCGCTGCATTTACGGCGACGTCAGCAACTATACAGGACCGAACGGCCTTCAGGCAGCCAATTACCTTACGGATTCTTTGAAAAGCTGGGGATCGAAATGTTCCGCTTCAAACAGGAACTCCGGCCAGAATCGCCGGAAACACCATTGATTATTTAAGATGGAAGAGCAGTTCGGAGATGAAAGAGTCGTACCGTTCTCTTTTCCACAGACCCGGAATCTGTACAGATCGAGCAGAAATCCTGCTGGCTGACCCTATACAAACGAAAAACACACGAGATCATCCGTGCAAATCTGGACAGATCCCCCCTTTATTCCGGAATGATCGAAGGAACCGGACCACGTTACTGTCCATCCATTGAGGATAAAGTTGTACGTTTTGCGGACAAAAAACGCCATCAGGTTTTTATTGAGCCGGAAGGTCTTTACACAAATGAAATGTACATCGGCGGAATGTCCAGCTCCCTGCCGGAGGATGTTCAGTACGAGATGTACCATTCCGTACCGGGTCTGGAGAACGCCAGATCGTAAAAAATGCTTACGCTATTGAGTATGACTGCATCAATCCGCGCCAGCTCTATCCCACACTGGAATTCAAAAAGATCAAGGGCCTTTTCAGCGGCGGTCAGTTTAACGGAAGCTCCGGTTATGAGGAAGCAGCGGCTCAGGGCCTCATAGCGGAATTAATGCAGCTATGGAGGTAAAAGGTCGGGAACAGCTGATTTTGGACCGCTCAGAGGCATATATCGGCGTTCTCATCGATGATCGGGTAACAAAGGAGAGCCATGAGCCGTACCGAATGATGACAAGCCGTGCTGAGTACCGTCTGCTCCTCCGCCAGGACAACGCAGATCTTCGTCTTCGCAAAAAAGGCTGGGAGGTCGGCCTGATTGATGATGAGACATACCATAAATTACAGGAAAAAGAGCGCCGGATCCAGGAAGAGATCGAGAGAGTGGAACATGCAACTGTAGGTGGTTCTGCAGAGGTACAGAGCCTTCTGGAATCTCTGAACAGTACCCCTTCTGAAATCCGGAACCACCATTGCAGAGCTGATCCGTCGGCCGGAGCTTAACTATAAGGTGCTTGCACCCATCGATAAAGAAAGACCGGAGCTTCCGGAAGATGTATGTGAGCAGGTAGAGATCAACATCAAATATGATGGCTACATCCGCCGCCAGATGAAGCAGGTAGAGCAGTTTAAGAAACTGGAGCAGAAAAAGCTTCCGGAAGACATTAATTACGAAGATGTAGGAAGCCTCCGCATTGAGGCACGCCAGAAGCTGGAAGCCTACAGACCGGTGTCCATCGGACAGGCGTCCCGTATTTCCGGTGTATCCCTTGCGGTATGACATTTCCGTGCTTCTTGTATATCTGGAAAGCAGATCCGGACATAAACACGGATAATACAACGAATACCAATAAAACACAGAAAATAAAAGAGAGGAAGCTGCATGTACAATTTAGAAATCCTGGAAAAAGGGAATAATACCTGCGAGGGAGCTTGGAATCACACTCAGTGACACGCAGAAAAACCAGTTTATCCGATTCTACGAATATCTTGTAGAAAAAACAAAGTCATGAACCTCACCGGTATCACAGAATTTGACGAGGTTCTCGTGAAACATTTCCTGGACAGCCTCTGCTGCGTCAAGGCTGTAGATATGGGTAAGATAAAAACCGTTATGGACATCGGAACCGGCGCCGGATTCCCGGGTGTTCCCCTGAAGATCGCTTTTCCGGAGGTGGGGAAGCCTGCCTTCTGGACTCCCTCAATAAAAAGAGTAAAATTCCTGGAAGAAACCTATGCGCTCCTGGGCCTGGAGGGATTTCCGCCATTCACGGAAGAGCTGAAGAATATAAAAAACAAAGCCTACAGAGAAAAATATGATCTCTGCGTATCCAGAGCAGTATCCGGACTTGCACCCTGTCTGAATACTGTCTCCCGTATGTAAAAGTCGGAGGGCTTTTTCTCCTATAAATCCGGTTCTGTAAAGGAAGAAGCAGAAGCAGCAGAGAAAGCAGTAAAGATCCTTGGTGGAAAGATCAGGGGATATTCAGTACTTTGACCTTCCGGGATCTGAGATTGGCCGCTCCCTGGTCATTATCGAGAAGGTAAAGAACACCCCAGGCAAATATCCGAGAAAAGCCGGAACACCGCTCAGAGAGCCACTGGCATAAGTTACCTCTGTCGAACAAAGTCAAGATCTGTCCGACAGGAGATTTTTTTTGTCCAGCAGTTTCACAAAATTATCACAAAATTATCACAAATTTATCCTACTTTTATCACAAATTACTTTTCACACTATAATGATAGAGATGCCCCTGATTCCCCCATTTCTCTGTTTCATCAGGGGCATTTTCTATTGGTGTTGAAAAGAGACGCCAGAGTCAAGGGCTTCAGTTTCAGGACCTTTTGCCTCTGGCATCTTATAAAATATCGATAATTAAAAAAAAGTATTTCCCTGAGAATAAAAGGAGGAGAGTAAAGTGATCGAAGTAATAATCTGGTCAAAAAAGTATGGCGATCATACTGCAGTTGACCATCTTTCCTTTTCAGATCGAAAAGGGGAAAATTTACGGATTCCTGGGCCCCAACGGTGCAGGAAAATCAACAACTATGAACATGATCACAGGATACATTGCTTCCACAGAAGGAAAAGTGATGATCGATGGTCATGATATTCTGGAGGAACCGGAAGCAGCTAAGAAATGTATCGGCTATCTGCCGGAAATGCCGCCACTCTATTTTGATATGACAGTTCTTGAATATATGAAATTTGCGGCTGATCTGAAAAAAATCCCAAGAAACCAAAAAGACAAGCAGATAAAAGAAGTCATGGATATGGTAAAGATCACAGACATGAAAGACCGTCTGATAAAAAATCTTTCCAAAGGTTATCGTCAGCGAGTAGGTCTTGCACAGGCAATCCTGGGCTATCCTGAAGTTATTATCCTGGATGAGCCGACAGTTGGACTTGACCCGAAACAGATCATCGAGATCCGTGACCTGATCAAAGGCCTGAAGCAGAAGCACACGGTTATCCTAAGCTCCCATATCCTTTCCGAGGTAAGAGCAGTGTGTGATTATGTTCTGATCATTTCCCATGGAAAGCTGGTAGCCAGCGATACACCGGATAATCTGGAACGTCTGGCAGCAGGCTCCAACAGCCTCCCTTATGAAGGTAAAAAGGCGAGAAAGACACGATTCGAAAAGCTCTGAAACGATCGAAGGCGTAACCGGGGTGGAAATGTCCCTATGACAGCGATGAGAAATTGTGGAAAACAAAACTTTCCATTCAGAGGAAAATGTGGATATCCGTGAAAAGTCTTCTACGCTATGGCAAAAGCGAACTGTCCAATCTACGAGATGCAGGTTAAGAGAGTTTCCCTTGAGGATGTATTCCTTGAGCTTACCGAAGGAGAGAAAAAATCCGCCGGAAAACCGGAAAGCTCACAGATGGAAACCGGTAGAAGACAGATCATCGGAAAAAGAAAAACTCAGGAAGAAAAAACGGGGAACCAGAGAAGGCTCTGATGAGAAAGAGGGGATCAGTCATGACAGCGATTTTTAAAAGAGAACTGAAAAGCTATCTGACCTCCATGGTTGGATATCTCTTCATATTTTTTGTCCTGGTGCTGACCGGAATTTATTTTTCCGCATATCAGCTTTCAGGCGGCTATTCAAAATTTGAAACTACCTTAAGCGCACTGACCTTTGTGTTCCTGATCGGTGTGCCGATCCTTTCCATGCGTGTACTTGCAGAAGAGCGCAAGCAGAAAACGGATCAGCTTCTTTTGACCGCACCGGTATCTGTATGGGATATCGTATTTGGAAAATATCTTGCACTAGTAGCTGTGTTTGCCATTCCGGTCGTGATCATGTGCGTTTATCCGCTGATCATGAGTAAGTTCGGAACGATTTCCTATGCTTCCGCATACACCGGGATCCTGGGATTTTTCCTTCTGGGATGCGCAAATCTGGCAATCGGTGTATTTATGTCAGCACTTACAGAAAGCCAGGTAATTGCAGCAGTACTTACTTTTTTTGTATTCCTGTTCGCCTTCTATATGATGAACGGAATTTCCTCATTCTTTTCACAGATCTCCATGTCAACCGCAGTGGCATTCGGACTTCTGATCGTGGCGATCGCGATCATCATTTATACCATGATCAAAAATGTCCTGATCTCTGTAGTGATCGGAGCTGTGGGAGAGATTGCCCTTGTGATCGTATACGTTGTAAAATCCAGTATTTTCCAGGGTGGTATCCAGAAGGTACTGAACGTATTTAACCTGAGCGGACATTATGATAATTTTACAAAAGGCGTGTTTGACGTGACAGGAATCGTTTATTTTATTTCTGTTATTGCGATCTGCCTGTTCCTTACCACATGCAGTCCATTCAGAAGAGACGCTGGAACTAGGGGGTGAATGGAAATGAAATTCAGTGAGAAATTTAAGAAAATAAAGGCGAGGCAGCCGTACCGGAGACCGCACAGGACTCCGGCAAAAAGAAACATAAACCGGATCCGAAAAAGCTGGTAGGCACCATCAGCAAAAAACATATCAAAAATGGTTCCTACAGCATGGCTATGGCAGCAGTCTTTATCGTGATCGTGGTTGTGATCAATATGATCGTCGGTGCGATCCCATCCAAATATTCACAGCTGGATGTAAGCTCATCCAAGCTTTTACACCATCGGTGATGAAACAAAGAAGGTACTGAAGGCACTGGATAAGGATGTTACCATTTATCAGATCGCGGCAAAGCGGTTCTGAGGACGACACGATCTCAATCTGCTTTCACGTTATAAAGATGAGTCTAAGCATATTAAAGTTGAGGTAAAAGACCCTGTTGTAAATCCGAAATTTGCATCGGAATATACAACCGATGATCTTGCGTCAAACAGCCTGATCGTAGTCTGCGGCGACAGAAACAAGGTTATCAATTACAACGATATGTATTCCTCTTCAGTAGACTATAATACCTGGCAGCAGACTACTACCGGATTTGATGGAGAAGGTCAGATCACAAGTGCGATCGGCTATGTGACATCCGAGGATCTTCCGATCATGTATACCTTATCCGGACACGGAGAAAAAGATCTGGATTCCAGCTTTAAAGAAGATATCCAGAAAGCAAACATTGATATTCAAGGAGCTGAATCTTCTTACAGAGGGAAGTGTTCCGGATGATGCAGACTGCCTGATGATCGTATCTCCGACCAGCGATATTTCCGAGGAAGAAAAAACAGAGCTCCTGGATTATCTGGAGGCAGGCGGAAAAGCTATGATCTTCTCGGATTATACACAGGATGATCTGCCGAACTTTGATGCGGTTCTTGAAAACTATGGTGTAAAGTGTGCCGAGGGAATTGTATTTGAGGGTGATAATCAGCATTATGCAATGCAGATGCCATATTATCTGGTTCCGACTATAAACAGCACAGATGCAAGTTCTGAGACAGCTTCTGCAGGCTCCTACGTACTGGCACCGTATGCACAGGGCATTCAGAAAACAGATGATGTAATAGATACCGTAACCATCGACAGTATCCTGACAACCTCTGACCAGGCTTACTCCAAAACAAATATGCAGAGCAGCAATATCGAAAAGGAAGACGGAGATGTAGACGGACCGTTTGATCTTGGTGTCGCTATCACTGAAAAACTGGCTGATGATAAGGAAACACAGATCGTTTACTACTCCGCAGCCAATCTGATGGAGAGCCAGATAAACCAGATGGTATCCGGCGGAAATGAAAAGCTCCTTCTGGAGTCCTTAAACTGGATGACCAGCACAGACGACAGTAATTCCGTTTCTATTCCATCCAAGAGCCTTGAGTCCACAAGCCTGACAGTAACCGATTATGCTGCAGCCTTCTGGAAGATCTGTACCATTGGTCTGAGTCGGGAGTGTTCCTTGTTGCAGGATTCCTGATCTGGCTTAAGAGGAGAAAAAGCATAATGAAAAAATCGACCAAACTTGTTTCAGCAGTTGTTGTTCTGGCAGTTCTCGGCGGCGTTTATGTGGGACTGAACACCTACGTATCCAAAGAAGAAAAGACAGAGAGCAGCGAAGAGGAAAGCAAAACAGAAGTGTTTTCCGTGAAAACGGATGACATTAAATCCCTGGAATTTATCGTAGACAAGAAGGAAGTGACCTTTTGAGAAAAAAGATGATTCCTGGGTGAAAAAGGATGAGACTGCTTTTCCTGTAAATCAGACAACTCTGGATTCCGCAGCTTCCGCCATCGAAACGGTGGAAGCGGACAGAGTCCTGGAGGATGTGGAGGATCTTACGGAATACGGACTGGATTCTCCATCTAACACAGTAACCGTTGATACCGCTGATGGGATAACGAAGCTCAACATCGGAGATGAGAATACGTCTACGAATCAGTATTACATTTCAGGGATGATGATGACAGCACGGTATATGTAGTGGCAGCGGACACTGTGTCTCCGTTTATGGATTCCCTTTTACGATTATGCACAGGGAGAAGATTTCCCAACAATTGATTCTTCCACAGTGAAAAAGGTCCAGGTCAGTGAGAATAAAGATTCCTATGTCCTGGAAGAAAATTCCGACGGAGCTACCTGGAATGTTTCCGGTGACGGAAGCAGCGATAAAAGAGTCTGCCGATACAACGGCAGCAGGAAATGTAACCTCCGGACTTGGAAGCTTTGCATTTGACCAGTTTGTAAACTACAATGCAGAGGATCTTTCCCAGTATGGCCTTGATAAGCCCTATGCGACGATTACAGTGAATTATCAGGAAGAGGTGAAGGATGACAGCACAGACAGTACAGAATCCGGAGAAAACGATTCTACGGCCTCTGAGAGCGATTCTGAGAGCGGCGACAGCGCTGACACGGACAGCAGCTCAGAAGATGCAGACAGCAAGACAACAACAGTAGATAAACAGCTTGTGATCTACGTAGGTGACAATGCAGATGATGGCAGCAGGTATGTAACAATAGATAACAAACAGATCTATACAATGTCAACGGATACACTGAGTGCAGTTATTGACAAGACGCCGTCAGATCTCTGGTCACTGATTGTAAATTATCAGTCAGTAAAAACTCTGGATCAGCTCCAGGTTACTTACGGTGATACAACAAGTACTGTAAATGTTTCACGTGAAACATCAACAGACGATGATGGAAATGAAACAGAGACAACAACCTATAAGCTTGATGGTAAGGAAATAGAAAGTACAACCTTTACCACCTTCTACAACAAGCTGATAAACATGGCAGGGACAGAAGAGACTGACAGACGCTTATACACCGGCTGCAGATCCGGGAGATGACCGCCGCTGTATTCACAGACTCTGACAAGAACCAGACAACCGTTACCTTCTACTCATATGACACAAACTATTATGCAGCTGTCGTTGACAACAAAGTATTCCTTGTAAATAAAATGACAGTAAAAAAGAAATGTTCAATGCATATGAAACCATGGTAAACGGTGAAACAGAGACAGAAACCACAG
>VOFI01003458.1_pt1 | contig 45752 bp, 84 predicted proteins | sample 5384131 | NCBI WGS metagenome assembly VOFI01 (sample SAMN12384728, study PRJNA508395) | human gut metagenome | isolation source: healthy gut H | host: Homo sapiens
TCGATGCGCTTGAGCGCAAAAAGGACTCGGGCAGAACGCGCATGCGCAGATGCGGAAACGGAAATCGCCCGCCTCGAAGCCTCTATCGCCGCATTCGACTCCCAAATCGCTTCGACCGCAGGTTACAACTTGAACGAGATTCGCGAGGAACTCGCCTCGCACTGACGAACATCTGCGCAACCTCAGACAACAGCGCGACTGCATCGTCTCGCGGGAGGAACGCTGCGATCCTCGCACGGCTCGAAGCCATCGAGGATCGCAGCATAACCGTCAATGCGCAACATCGCGACATCGCCGCCATCGCTGAGACGGCGGCGGGAAAAAATCAAAGGTAAGAGCAGGATATCGTTTGAGACGTATGTGCAGAGCATGTACTTCGAACAAGTGATCAAGGCCGCGAACGCCCGACTATCGGTTATGACGGGAGGAAGATACGAACTCCTGCGATGCCAAACCGCATCGTCGCTCGGCGCCCAAACCGGCCTCGACCTCGACGTAATCGATCATTACACCGGGAAATCGAGAAGCGCCTCATCCCCTCTCAGGCGGAGAGTCTTTTCGAAGCTTCGCTTTCGCTGGCACTCGGCTTATCCGACGTCATCCAGCAACATGCAGGCGGCATTCAACTTGATACCATGTTCATCGACGAAGGCTTCGGCTCGCTCGATGGAGAAAAGCCTCAATCGCGCGATATCCATGCTCAACACGCTCACCGGCACGGAAAAACTCATCAGGAATTATCTCGCACGTCGACGAGCTGAAAGACGCCATCGATCGGAAGATCGTGGTGAAATCGGGGCGCGAGGGGTCGAGCCTCGCAATCGAGCTCTGAGAAGGCCGCGATTCAATGATGCGCATGAGCAGTCCGAACCGAGTGGACCTGCGAAGCGGCGAAACGCACGATGCCGCGAAAGCGCCCACAGCCCGCACGTGAAGGGTTTCGACCTCGGAAAGCTGCGATATCAAGTTAATGGCTACCGCAGCTTTCCTAAAAACGCTTACGAATCACCTTGCGGCTTTCATTGTTACGTGATCATTAAAACGGCTCTCCCATGCTAGGCGGCTGATTATAATACCCTTCAGTTAGCTTAACCGAGCAGCAATTTCGGCAAGCACGGGAACATGCAGACAATCCCATCGAGGAGGTTCCATTGAGTTACGTTCAGAAAATCATCGAGCAGGTTAAGGCGAAAGACGCCGATCAGCCGGAATTCATCCAGGCGGTGACCGAGGTCCTCGAGTCGCTCGAACCTGTTTTCGAAGCCCATCCCGAATACGAGAAGGCAGGGCTTCTCGAGCGCATCATCGAACCCGAGCGTGTGATCATGTTCCGCGTTCCCTGGGTCGACGACGAGGGCAACGTTCAGGTGAATCGCGGGTACCGCGTGGAGTTTAACAGCGCCATCGGGCCTTACAAAGGCGGCTTGCGTTTTAACCCCACGGTGACGCTCGGCATGTTGAAATTCCTCGGTTTCGAGCAGATCTTCAAAACAGCCTGACCACGCTTCCGATGGGTGGCGGCAAAGGGGTGGCTCCGACTTCGACCCGAAGGGTAAAGTCAAACCGTGAGGTGATGGCTTTCTGCCAGTCCTTCATGACCGAGCTTTCCCGCCACATCGGTCCCGACACCGATGTCCCCCGCAGGCGATCTCGGCGTCGGAGGTCGCGAGATCGGCTACATGTTCGGTCAGTACAAGCGCCTGCGCAACGAATGGACCGGCGTCCTCACGGGTAAGGGCCTCAAGTTCGGCGGTTCGCTCGCACGTACGGAGGCGACGGGGGTACGGCCTCGTCTACTTTGTCGATGAGTATTTGAAATGCCACGGCGAATCCTTTGAAGGCAAAAAGGTCGTCGTTCACGGCTCCGCAACGTGGCCATTTACGCGATTCAGAAGGTTTCCCAACTCGGCGGCACCGTGGTCGCCTGTTCCGACACCAAAGGCTGGGTCGAAGACCAAAACGGTATCGATTACCGTATCCTCGAGGATATCTACAACGCTAAGCGCTCGGGCAACGATAAGGGCGTGACCCCTTGAGATGTACCTCGAGCAGCGTCCGAATGCCGTCTGGCACGCCGAGGACGGTCGAGGCGTGTGGCAGGTTCCGTGCGACATCGCGCTTCCCTGCGCTCGCGAGAACACATTGCTCCTCGAAGACGCGAAGGCCCTGGTCGCTAACGGCTGCAAGGTCGTCGGCGAAGGCGCGAACATGCCGACCACGCTTGAAGCCACCTCTTATTTCATTGAGAACGGCGTGGCGTTCATGCCCGGCAAAGCGGCGAACGCCCGGCGGCGTCTCCGTATCAGGCCTTGAGATGACCCAGAATTCAGAGCGTCTTTCCTGGTCGTTCGAAGAGGTCGACAACAAGCTCAAGGACATCATGGTGTCCATCTACCACGCGGCCGAAGATGCTGCCAAGCGTTACGGCCACGAGGGCAACTACGTTATGGGGAGCGAACATCGCGGGCTTCGAGAAGATCGCCGATGCCATGCTGGCGCAAGGCATCGTCTAACATCCGACCTCCCGCGCTTAGTTACCTATCACCTTGATTTCACACCCCGCACTCAACGCAGTGCGGGGTGTGTTTTTCATAGGCTCTCCGCCCTGCTTCACCGAGAACGCCGAAACCGCGGTATGCTGGATTAATGAGAAACAACCCACGAAAAACCCCCGACGTCTTCTTCTCCGCATTCTCGAAAGCGTCGAGAAGAAGTACTTCAGCCACGCTCGACGAAACATGCCAGCACGTCTTTCTCATCCCAACTTCATGCCAAGCGAGCTTCCGTCAGGCCTTTGAACGCAAGACGACGCAGTATCGGCAACATTATTCGAGATCAGCCAGCTGCCCTCGTCGTTGCCGTCGCCATCCTCTCCCTCCTTCTCGTCGCGGTCTCGATACGCGCATGCGGCGGACTTCGCGACGAGACGTCCGCTGAACTCTCGGGGAAACACACACCTACCAGTGGGAGAACCTCAGCGAGGTCGACGGCCGCTTCAACTATATGGAAAACGGCCTCAACATCGCATGCACGGGCATCGATGTATCGGAGCACCAAGGCTATATCGACTGGAATCGCGTAGCTCAAGACGGTATCGAGTTCGCCATGGTGAGATTGGGCAATCGAGGCGCAACATCAGGGTTTTTGAGCGAAGACGATTACGTCTTCGCAAACCTCGATGGCGCGGCAAGCGCAGGGATCGAAGTTGGAGCGTATTTCTTCTCCCAGGCCATCAACGAGGACGAGGCGATCGAGGAGGCCGAGTTTGCACTCAACATACTCGACGGCAGAAAGCTCTCGCTTCCCGTCGTCTTCGACCACGAACCCGTTTCGGGCGTCGAGGGCAGAGCCGACGGCCTTTCAAACGATCAACTGACTGCCATTGCGCAAGCGTTCTGCGATCGAATCCGCAAGGCGGGCTACTATGTCATGATATACGGGAACGCCGGCGACTTATCACGATACGACCTATCTTCCATCCAACCCGGGAGCGTCTGGTACGCAGAGTACGGAGTCGACAAACCCGGCAAGAACACCGGATTCAGCATGTGGCAGTATTCGAACACAGGAAAAATCAGCGGGATAGACGTCGACGTCGACATGAACGTGCTTTTCAACCCGCATATGTAGAAGCAAACTCCACCGCACTCCACTGCAAGCAACCCGAACGCAACCGACGAAACCAGATTATCAGTTGTCGAACACCTTCGACGAGGCCGTGCCGTTCGACGTGAGAATCACAAGCCCTACATCGCCTTTTTCGGGAGACCTCACGACGAACGTTGAGCGGAAAAAGAAACCCTGCGTGCTGATACCCTCGTCGCTCGTCGTCACCAGCACGACATCGGTTCCATCATACGTTGCAAGATACCCCGTTCGAGGTGTTACACCGATAACGATATCCGCATCGTTTTCCTCGAAGTACTTCATATAATGACCCAACCAGGCCTTACTCGTGTAAACATCCGCGCCATATACTCCGATGCGCTTCCCCCCTACCTCGTAAATCTCGGGAAAGCCGTCTTCAAGCACGCGATAGAGATCCAACGTAAGCGTACCCGCGCCCTTGTCAGCGTATATCTGGCGAATATCCGAGACGAAGACGCCAAGCGATGACGCAGGAACCATGTCGGCATACAACGCGAGCACGTCGAGGCCGATGGAAATCGCAGCACCGGAAGCTTCCGAGGGCCCACGTCCTCAGACTCCGAGCTTTCGCCCGCGGCAGCATCAGCTACCGGTGAAGGAGCGGCGCGAAATGACTCGAACGACCCCATGACGCTTTCAGCCGAATCGCCAACTGCACCTTCGTCGGTCGAGGAAGACGCAGTTGACCCCAAGGTATCAGCGCCCGCAGCATCGTCGCCGGCTTCGGATGCATTTGAAGAAGAGGGGTCATCTCGCAAACCCTGACCCTCATCAACCGTTGCCGAATCTTCACCGCTTTTTTCAGAGCCTTCGGAATCCCCGAGTGATCTCTCATCAACTACGCCCGCATAGCCGATGACCGTGTACCCGTCCATGCGCCCCACGATCATCCACGAACGAAGCCGCGACGCTCCAGGATCGACCCGTCGTGAAGTAGCCGATAAGAACTACCGCCGCAAACACCACCAAGAATGCGAAGACGAAAAGAGCGATTTTTTCGCGAATACGTTTATCCATGCGCACGATTATAACCCAGGGGCAAATCGAGACGCGCGCAATGCGTCGATGGCTAAAACGTCTCCACGCTGTATTATCGGCCCGATGTCAGCGCGTCGCCGAAAAGGGCAAGGCCCGACGAACAGCCGAGGGACGGAAAGCCGCAACTCGCCAAGTCTCAGCACCCCCTCGCAATTAAAAAAGCCCTTGATCGCATATCACCGCACGCAAGGCTATGATGCAACGGAAGTCGATTCCTCGCTGCGTGATAAGAGCGATCATGCATACGATGGCAACGGCGCCGAGCGCATCGTAAACGCTGATGGGCGTACCCAACCAGACGGCGGATATCACGATGGCGGAAACAGGCTCGACGCTGCCGAGCAGACCCGCTCGCATCGGCCCGGCATCTCTTATACCCTGCACGAAAAGCAGATAGGCGAGTATAGTGCCGACAAGCACGATAAGGGCGAAAAATCACCCAACCCTCGGCGGGCAAGGACACCGCATATGTCCACGGGCGAAACATCGCGGTTGTCACCACGCATCCAAGAAGCATGGACAGACCCGTAACCAGAAACGACCCGTACTTCGCAAGGGGTTTAACCCCATGAGGTTGTAAAAGGCGAGCGAGACCGCGGAGATCAAACCCCAGATCAAGCCGATAAGCGGAATGTCGAGGGTAGTTATATCACCCTGAGTCGAAATGAGCACGGCACCCACAAGGGCAAGCACCAACCCGGCAAGCTCCGGCCATAGGGCTTTCGACGACTCTTTAAGCAAAGGTAGAGCATGACGAGAACAAGACCAAGCTGCTCGAGCAGTAAGGCAGTTCCTGCCCCCGCGAAGTGGATAGCCTTCAAATAGCTGATCTGAGTGAGCGTAATACCGAGAAGAGAGAACCCGGCGATGAGCAAGAGCATGTTGATGTCTTTGAACACCTCGAGCATTCTTCGCTTCATCGTCACGGCTGACAAAGTGAGGAAAAACAGCGCAGAACAACCCATGCGAGCGCACGTGATCCACTCAACGGGAACGGCGAAATAGCCCATGAGAATCTCGGCGCAGTTCGCCGAAAAGCCCCAGAAAATACCTCCGAACAAAGCACAGAGCACGCCGCGCTTCATATGCGGATACGATGCCGCCACGCTATCCCTCCGAAACGATTTTCCACGCGCAAAAACGATCCCCGAGACGAATGGCGTTACTCGAGGATCGACACGTGCGATAGTTGAAATTGCACTGAACAGATTACTCGATGGGAGGGTTTTTCGCCACCTCGAGCATATGCTTCACGAACCTGCCGGTATGACTCCCCTCGACGCAAGCGACCTCTTCAGGCGTTCCCTTGGCGATAATACGACCCCCGCCGAAACCGCCCTCAGGACCGAGGTCGACAATATGATCGGCGCACTTGATAACGTCGAGGTTATGCTCGATGACGAGCACGGTGTTGCCGGAATCCACGAGTCGCTGCAAGACGACGAGCAACTGCCTGACGTCTTCGAAATGCAGTCCCGTGGTAGGTTCGTCGAGGATGTAGAACGTCTTGCCGCTCGATCGTTTTTGCAACTCGCTCGCCAACTTCACCCGTTGAGCCTCACCGCCCGAAAGCGTGGTGGCGGGTTGGCCAAGCCTGATGTAACCTAGTCCGACGTCGTAGAGAGTCTGTAATTTGCGCTTGATTCGGGAATGTTCTCAAAAACGCAAGCGCGTCTTCGACCGTAAGATCAAGCACATCAGAGATGTTCTTTCCGCGGTACGTAACCTGCAACGTCTCCCGGTTGTATCGCTTGCCACCGCAGACCTCGCAAGGAACATACACATCGGGCAGAAAGTGCATTTCGATCTTAATCTGACCGTCGCCCTTACACGCCTCGCATCGTCCGCCGCTCACGTTGAACGAAAAACGCCCGGGAGCGTATCCGCGAGCTTTCGACTCGTTAGTAGAAGCGAACAGCGAGCGAATGTCGTCCCAAAGGCCGATATAGGTCGCGGGATTCGATCGAGGAGTGCGACCGATAGGGCTCTGGTCGATGTTGATCACCTTATCGAGCAACTCAACACCCGTGATTTTTCGGTACTTTCCCGTCCTACGATGCGCATGGTTAAGCGGTTGGCGAGAGCGAGGGGCAAGCGTATCGGTGATCAAGGAGCTCTTGCCCGACCCTGAAACACCGGTGACGACGGTGAGCGTTCCGATGGGTATCTCGACGGTGACGTTCTGCAGGTTGTTCTCGCGGGCTCCCGTCAGCTTCAGCGAACCGCGACCCGGCTTGCGACGCTGCGTGGGAACCTCGATGCGTCTGCGACCCGACAGGTAATCAGCCGTAAGGGACCCCTCCGTATGCGCAACCTCCTCAGGCGTGCCCGCCGCAACCACCATGCCGCCATGCTCCCCCGCACCGGGACCCATATCGACCACGAAGTCAGCCGCCCTGATGGTATCCTCATCATGTTCGACGACAACAACCGTATTGCCCAGATCTCGAAGTCTTTCCAATGTGGCGATAAGACGCTCGTTATCACGTTGGTGAAGTCCGATGGAAGGCTCGTCGAGAATATAAAAGCACGCCCATGAGTCCCGCGCCGATCTGAGTCGCCAGCCTAATACGCTGGGCCTCACCGCCCGAAAGGGTGGCAGTCGCACGTTCGAGCGTCAGGTAGTCGAGGCCGACGTCGACGAGAAACTTCAATCGGGCCTTGATCTCCTTCACAATAGGAGCGGCGATAACCTCGTCTTGCCCCGTGAAGGACAACCCCTCGAAAAACTCGAACGATTCGCGCGCCGACATCTCGGTTACCTCATGAATGGACCTACCTCCCACCGTGACAGCGAGGATCTCGGCTTCAAACGCCTACCACCACATGTCTCGCAGGGCACCGTCGCGAAGTATGCGCCGAGCTTATCCTTTTGGGCGTCACTTTGCGCTTCGGCGTAACGACGCTTCACAGCCTCGACGATCCCCTCCCACTCGATGTACCAGTACGTTTCACGCCCATCCACGGTTCGATAATCCACGCGTATCTTTTCGTCGCCGAGTCCGTTCAGCAAAGCGCGGCGACAACGCGGAGTCAAATCCTCCCACGGAGTGGTTTCGTCGGCCCCCCATGTGAATGGCGACGGCGCGAAGAACTTGAGGGTAGTAATTCCCCGTCTTAAACGGAGCGACGGCTCCGTCCGCAATGCTTAGAGAAGGGTCGGGAACGAGAAGAGAAGGGTCCACCTCATCGCGGCTTCCAATACCCAGGCAATCAGGACATGCGCCATAAGGTGCGTTAAAGGAGAAGTCACGAGGCTGAAGCTCGTCCATCGAATGACCGTGCTCGGGGCACGCCAAGGCAAGCGAGTAAAGATGCTCCCCTTCGCCAAGACCGCCCGTCGCGCCAGAGGAGGCGCCCGAAGCCTCGCCTTGAGGCTTTCCGTCCGCACCGAGCACCTGAACGAGAACCTTGCCGTCGGCAAGCTTGGTTGCCAGCTCGACAGCCTCCGCGACACGACTCACGGAGGAAGGCTTAAGCGTCACGCGATCGACGACCACGTCGATGAAGTGCTTGATCTTCTTGTTGAGCGTAAGCGGCTCCCCGTCAAGCTTTTACGATTTCACCGTCAATGCGGACTCTGGTGAAACCCTCCTTCTGCACGTCGGCGAACAGTTTCGTGAACTCGCCTTTTCGACCCATGACCACCGGCGCCATTATAACGGCTTTGGGGATTTCCCCCCCTCGTCGGCAAGCGATAGGATGTCGTCAGTTACCTGGTCCGTCGTCTGACGCTTGATCTCACGGCCGCACTCGGGACAATGCGGTACGCCGACGCGTGCGTAAAGCAAGCGCAGGTAATCGTATATCTCCGTTGTCGTACCGACCGTTGATCGCGGATTGCGCGACGTGGTTTTCTGATCAATCGACACCGCCGGCGATAAGCCATCGATGGAGTCAAGATCGGGCTTGTTCATCTGCCCTAAGAACATGCGCGCGTAACTCCGAAAGGCTCTCAACATAGCGTCGCTGACCCTCGGCGTACATGGTATCGAACGCCAAGCTCGATTTACCTGAGCCGGATAAACCCGTGATAACAACCAGCTCATCGCGCGGTATCGTCAGGTCGACGTGTTTCAGATTATGCTCGCGCGCTCCCTTTATGACGATTTCTTTTGTCCCATTTGATTCGCTTTCGCTTCAGATTAATCGATGACGCCGACAGACCGCGCGCCCTACGTATCACAAACCATATTCTAGTACAGCAACGTCGAACATCCATATGTTAAAGGGGAACTTTTGTTCGCTATTCAAGGATTCAGCACAGACGCGCCGTTCTGCACTTTCCCGAACAACAGACCGCGCTATACCAACTCGAAAGCCATGGATGATGAGGTCCGCCCACACGACCAAAGCCCCCCGATTGCGCCACGCCGCGCTCAATGCACGGGCGTCGCCTAACGTCAACCGCGCGGATGAGCGCGCCCGTGCTCGCGCTTGAGGACATCGGGCGAGACATGCGTGTAGATCTGCGTAGTGGAAAGACTCGCATGTCCGAGCATCTCCTGGACGCTTCGCAAATCGGCTCCCCGTTAAGAAGATCCGTCGCGAACGAATGACGCATCGCATGAGGAGACAGGGAAGGATCAAGACCCGCCTCACGGACGGCACGCTTGAAAATCTTGCGAATTCCATCTGAGCTCAACGGCTTTCCCCGACGTCCGATGAAGAAAAAAGGGCTTTCAACGCCATCGAGCAGCACGGGACGCGCACTCCGCTCGTAATCTCGCATCAACCCGAGAGCAATTTCATGAACGGGGAACGACCCTTTCCTTCGAGCCTTTTCCGAAAACCCTCACAAGCTGTTGAGCATAGTCCACGCCTTCGAGAAGCAATCCGGCCGCTTCGGAAACACGAAGGCCGCTCGCGTAAAGAAGCTCGAGAAGGGCGGCGTCGCGCAACTCCTCGGGAGATCGAGCGCACGCAGACTTTCGATCCCCGCAATCCTCATGAACAGCGAGCAAGAGATCCATGTCCGAAGGGCGTATCACCTTCGGCAACGTTCTCATACTGCGAGGCCCCTGCAGCAAAGCTGCAGGATTAAAATCATGATAACATCCTGCGAGCAAAGCCATCCGAAGAACCCGCGCAAGGAAGACAGCCTCCTACCGATCGTAGAACGCGCGTACCGCGCTTCATGAAGCTCGGCGAGATAAGCACGCAATCCACGATGATCGATCTCCTCGGGCTGCAGCTCCGCGCGTTCGCACCACCTCAGATAGTCAAGCACATCCGCCCTATACGCACGAACCGTGTGCGAAGACAAACCTCGCTCCAAAGCAAGATGACGGCAGTAGCGCTCGAGCTCTTCACAACCCTCGAGATCGACGTCCGACGAATCGACCTCGCGCGCCCGTGAAGCCGCATCATGTCCCCCCTTTGCTCACGTGCGACTTCACTACCCTGGCAATCCTGCGCAAGGACAGCCTTCTTCAACTATCAGACCGACACCGACGAGCTGCGCGCGATACACCGCAAGAGCAGCCCGAGATCTATCCGCATACGCCTGGTAACGCTCTTTTTTTGTTTCGAATGCGAATCTCAAGGGGGCGGCAGGATGCCGAAGTTGACATGCATCGGCTGATAATCAACCGTATTGGGGTCGGTCGCATACACGAGCAGCGAACCGAACACCATTTCGCGCGGGACTGACGGCAGGTAAGCACCACGTAAATCAGCCGCAACGGAGAAGGCGACGTGAAGCCCGAGCGGATCGCCTCGCAATACCCTTCCGTGCCCGCCAGTTGACCCGCAACATATACGGGCGTGCCGGAGCCTTCGGAAGCCGCAGTCCTCAAACGAAGATGATCGTCGAGAAGACGGGGCGCGTCGACGAACGTGTTTCGATGCATGACGCCGTAACGCGCGAACTCAGCGTTTTCGAGCCGGGTATCATGCGAAACACACGACGTTGCTCGGGAACGTAAGGTTGGTTTGAAAACCCACCAGGTTGTAGCACGAGCCATGCACATCCTCAGCCCGCAGCTGCAACGCCGCCCAAAGGCCTTCTCTCTGTTCGCGGGTCGGTCAGACCAACGGGCTTGAGCGTCCCGAACCGAGGGGCGTCATGACCTGCACGCGCGATCTCCTCAATCGGCTGGCATGCCTGGGAAAGATCCTTCGACTCAAAAAGACTTCGCTATCACGCGCTCAGCGCCCAAAAGCGCCTCGATGAAATCGTCGTAGGTTTCCCTATCGAAAGGCGCGTTCAGGTAATCCCCAGGGTTCTCATCTGCTTTTTCATAGCGACTCTGCCTGAACAGCTTTTCGTAGTCAAGCGAATCCGCCATGACAACCGGCGCGGCGGCATCGTAGAAGGCGAGGGCATCGGAACCCGTAAGCTCCGCCAACGAAGCCGAGAGAGCATCGGAAGTGAGAGGGCCCGTCGCGAGAACAAGAGCGTCGCAGCTCGACGCCTCATCCGCCACGCTCACAGCCTCGTAGCGCTGAAGGTCAATGCGAGGATGCCCTTCGACAAGCGCCGTCACATCGGCGGAGAACTCAGCCCTGTCGATCGCAAGCGCACCGCCCGCCGCGACTTCATGACGCAACGCCGCAGCATACACATGAGATCCAAGCGCATCAAGCTCTGCCTTGATGAGCCCTGCAGCGCTGTCGGGCTTCGTGCTCTTCAGAGAGAATTGGAAACAGACGAGCTCGCTTAAATAACCCGTATGGTGAACAGGGGTGCCCGATGAGGGCGCATCTCTACGAGGCGAACAGCGAAACCTAAATCCGCCAACGTAAGGGCGGCCTCACTGCCCGCGAGACCGCCACCGATAATCGTAATTTTTTCATCATGCGAACAGCATATCAAACGCGCGCGCCCCCCTCGCTCGCAAACAGAGACTCCCCCTCAAAATAACGAACCGCCTGCAGATGCTGCGCTATACGAGACTCGTCTCGAGCCAGGTAAGAAGGGGGGCCTGCTCTTCCAGCTGCTCAACCGTGACCCCTGACGCCCTTCTTCGCGCATGTCTTCTGCAGCGTATCGAGCATTTGCGACGTCATGCCGAGCTTGAAGTCGGCGATATCAAAAAAGGCGGCGCGAACGCTCTCGACATCGACTCCAATGCTATCGGCGCAAACCGGATTGCCTCATCGGAATTCTCGTTCATGAAAGACAACGTCTTCGCTTCGGTCTCGAGGAACGCCTTGATGGATTCCTCCTTCCCCGCAAAGACCTCCTTGGTGGTGATCAAACAAGCCAAGCTGTACGAATCGATATCGGCGTTCGTGCCGACGCGGTAAGAACCCGCAACCTGTGACACGGCCGTGTCAGGATACGGCTGGCTCGCCGCCATCATGTCGATGTCCGCCCCGGTTGCCAGCGTGGTGGGAAGCGTGTTCGCCTTCACATCGACGAGGGTCACAACGCCATCGCCTTCGGTGCCGAAGTCGTTGAAGGATACCCCCATCGCTTTCAACCAGCTTTTCAACTCAGACTCCGTGGTCGCCCCCTTCTGCACGCCGATCTTAACCGTTCCTCCTAAAGCTAGCGCAGCGGATTCGAAAGAAGCCTTGACCTCGTCCTTGTTGTCCTTCGCCTTATCGTAAGCGACGATCTGAGCATCTCCGGGTCATACCGGGTCCCGCAACGATCACCTGACCGCCGGTATAACAGTTCGAGCAGGCGAGCACCACGATGTCGTCCCCGTATTGCTTGATGGCATCGGCAACGGGGCCTTGGCCGGTCGTCGCTATGTCAACCGACCCCGCAAGAAGAGCCTCCACCGACTGCTGTCCGGAACCTGTAACGGCATGAAGCGTCACCTCGGGACCAGCCTCGGCGAAATACCCCTGCTTATCGCCAACGATGATGTCCTCATATCCCGCCTTGTTCAGGTAGGCGATCGAAAGAGGCGCGTACTCCTTCGCTCCCTGACTCTCCTGCGTCGCCGAGCCCGTCCCCTCATCAGAAGCACATCCCCCCCCAAAAAAGCGAAGAGACCGAGCGCGAGCGCGGCAACGCACGCGATGGCAACAGCCCTTGCGTTCCTCACGACAACCACCTTTCTCTAACCTTTTTTCATGTCCGTGCCGAGCAGCTTTCGACACGAGCCCGCAAACCCTTAGAACGAGCAAGCGGTATCGGGCATGCATGACCTGATCTCGTCGCATAAAGCGCGAAACTCAGGAGCATCGACATCCCGGGGAACGTCATCGCCAACGGACCCTCCCGACAAATACGACCGGGCGACGATGAGAACAGCACGATGCGGGGAAGACACGAGGACCGCTTCGGAAATGCTGTGGGTGACGAACACAATGGTTCTGCCCTCCTTTTTCCAAAGTCTGCGCATGCTCTCGTCAAGAGCCGAGCGCGTAAGCTCGTCGAGTGCGGAAAAACGGCTCGTCCATGAGCATCACTTCAGAACCCATGGCGAGCAAGCGAGCGATAGCGACGCGCTGCTTCATCCCGCCCGAAAGCGTGCTCGGGCGAGCTTCGGCGACATCGGAAAGCCCGACCTGGGACAACGCGAGACGCGCACGTTCGGCCGTCTCTGCCGAGTCGATGACGTTCCCTAATCTTCGCGTCGAGCTTTTCACCGCGAAGGGAGACGTTCTGCTCGACCGTCAGCCAAGGCAACAGGCTGTATTCCTGGAAAACGACTCCGCGACGAGGATCAGGACCGCAAACGGCCTCGCCTTCGAACAGAACCTCCTCTACCGTCGGTTGAGCAAACCCCCCGCGATCATCGACAGCGTCACGGTCTTGCCGCATCCCGAAGGGCCGATGAGGCTCACGAACTCTCCCCCGCTCGATCTCAAGCGACACGCGATCAAGCGCAACGCGCGCCCGACTCTGGCACGATCAGCGTAAAACGCCTTCGACACATCGCGAAGCTCGATGTACGCCATCTTAAGCCCCTCGATTCCCCAAACGATGCCTCATCCAACGCTCCAAGCTCGCCAAGACGACGCGATCGACGAACAAACCGACAAGGCAGATGACCATGATGCAGGCGAACGCGCCCACGTAGTCAAGCAGATCGCGGGTAAGCTCGATGGAGTAGCCGATGCCGAGGCCGGTGCCCACTTCCATCTCAGCAGCTATAAGCACTCGCCACGCCGAGGACATGCCGAGACGAAGCGCGTTGATGATGCTCGGAGCGGCCTGCGGAACCAGCACCTTGAAGAACACCGCGGCCCCCGACGCGCCCATCATGCGCGCAGCATCGACGATGACGGCGGGGGCCATGCGTATACCGCTCGACACTCCTATGGTGATAACCATAGAGGACACAGCGAAGATGACGAAGATCGCCGAAGCGTCACCCAAACCGAAGATGAGAATCGCCATCGGAAGCCACGCAAGACCTGGGATCATCTGGTAAACGGAAACAGGCACCATGCCGATTTGGTATATGCGCCCGAAATACCCCAACACCATGCCCAGCCCGATACCGATCGTAGACGCCAAGCCGAATGCGATAAGAAGACGCTTTATACTGGCGAGAACGTGCTCGAAGACGGAATGCCCGTACAGCGAACGCCCCTCGAACAGGTATTCTCCAAGGCGCTCGAAGGTTTCGAGAGGGTAAGGAAACCCAAGCGTAGCCCCTCCCGCGTTCATGAGAAGCGCGAAGAACTGCCAGATAAGCAGACCCACCGTAACGCCGAGGGCAATGTTGCCGATCGTGCTCCCCGTAAGACATCCATCGCGATCCCGAACCTCGACGACCGCGTCACGACCCTCGTTGTCGCGAACGCACGCCGCAAGTGCGTGCTCGCTCGCACCACGAGCGCGCGTCTTCCGGTTTCGACCCATGGCGACAATTCTCCTCTCCGTAAAGCAGTTATTAGATTAAATCTTATATCGGACTAAAGCAATTACATTAATCAAAGCGAAATTCAGCCGAAGGTGCAGATGCGCACATTGAGCGTGTGACAAAACCTCGTGTTCGCCCGCCGAAAAAGCCGTAAGTGACAACAGGGAACCGCGCCCGATGATGAGCGAACAGCGTCTCAACAGATCTGACCGTTTCGAATAATATCGTTTTCAAAGTGCATTCTAAAACGACTGCCACAATCGGAAAAAAACGAGCAACGGGCGTGCGAGAACGGCTCGTTTTCACCTCGTCCGCAGAGGGGAAGGCGATCCCGACATCGCAGGTCCGTATCGTCCGTCGGGATATTGAGCGATCAGACCCCTGCTTTGCGCTTTCGCAAGCCAAACCATCACCTTGGTGAGCACATCCTCCTCGCCAAACGCCAAACGAGCAACACCCACCAGCTCCTCGACACCGAGCGGCTCGGCGCGCAGCGACTCAAGTAAGGCGCCGTTCACATCGGCATCTCCCTTACACACCTCATCACCCTCGCGATTCTCGGTCCGAGGATAGCGAAGGCAACCGAAAAGATCGAAAAGCTGATCACCGAACGTCTCCTCGTCAACCACCGGAGTCGCACCTTGGTAGATAAGACGGTTGGCTCCTCGGGAATAGACCGATGTGATGGATCCGGGAACTACCAAAAACATCACGATTTGCCGCCAGAGCCTCGTCAGCCGTCGAAAAAGTACCCGAAGGAAGCCCTGCTTCGACGATAAGCGTCGCCCTCGCAAGTCCCGCAATGAGACGATTTCGCTCCCTGAACATATACGGACGAGGGTCGCATTCCCACGGCTGCTCCGACACCACCGCCCCACCAGCATCGACCACACGCTGAAACAGACCCTTGTGCTCGCAGGGATAGACCCTGTCGCAACCCCCACCGAGAAACACAACCGTCTTCCCACCGACTTCGAGCGCAGCCTCATGCGCCGCCGCATCGCACCCGCGCGCCCCGCCTGAAATGATGACAATCCCTCGCTCTGCGGCTATTGACGCGAATCTTCGCGCGCATCCCCTCCCATACGGCGTCGCCTTCCTCGCCCCGATGACGGCAAGACCCTCTCGCAACACGAGAGGATCTCCGACAACGAAAAGCTTGCGGGGCGGACGAGCTATGAGCGCAAGCGCTTGCGGGTACAGGGAGTCATCGGCGGTCAGCTCGTATCGCTCGCCTTTCAGAAGAACATCAGCACTCATCTCAATCCACCTCCCGTCCTCAAGCGATACCCGAGGGCTTCGGCAACATGATCCGCGGACACCGACACGCTTTCTTCGATATCGGCGATGGTTCGAGCAACGCGCAGGGAACCGACGACCGCCCTTCCGCTCAACGCGCTTGCGCGCGCCACGGCCTCGAGAAAGGACCGAGCCTCGTCGGTGAGGCCGCATTCGTCCGCAATGGACGGGTGCGTCGAAATGTATGCTTCGTTTCCCGCAATCGATCGGCACGAACCTTCACCGTCGCAACGTGATCGACGCCACAGCCCGAAAGCACGCCCCCCCGAAGCACTCCATCGCGCAATTGCGAAGAACTCTCACTCCACGAGTTGAGGAGATGACGTTCGACGGATCGACGCGCCGCACGTCGATTTGAATTGAAATCCTATCAACCAACGGACCGCCGATTCGGGCCTGATATTGACGAACCTGGGAAAACGTGCACGTGCACTCCCGCTCCGGATCCCGAGATACCCGCAAGGACAGGGATTCGTTGCAGAAACGAGCAGGAACCTCGAAGGAAACGAAACCGACCCGTCTGCGCGCGTAAGGACGACACGACCCGATTCAAGCGGTTGTCGAAGGCTTTGAAGAACAGAAGACTTGAACTCTGCCAACTCATCGAGAAATAGAACGCCGTTATGCGCCAAGGAAATCTCACCCGGCCTCAAGGGATTGCCTCCGCCGACAAGTCCCGCTATCGTCGCCGAATGATGAGGATGCCTGAAAGGGCGCACGCCGCAAAGGATATCGTCGATGTCCTCGCCCGCCACCGAGTGAATGACGGCGGTTTCGAGCATTTCCGATTCATCGAGCGGCGGAAGGATCGAAGGCATGCGAGATGCGAGCATGGTCTTTCCCGAGCCGGGCGGCCCCGACATGAGCAAACCGTGATCACCCGTCGCCGCGATCTGAAAAGCTCTTTTTCGCGACATCATGCCCCGCCACGTCGACGAAGTCCAAACCTCGCCGCATACGGCTTCCACCCGTCTCGCATTCGACCTCATATCAACGAGAGGCTCCGTTGCGTGAAGCCTTCCCAAATGCGATAGCGCCTTCTGCTCGAGATCGGCAAAGGGGCACGAGCGCGCTGTCCTGCGCGCAAACAAGCCCGCAACCATGAGACCGGGCGCACACTCCGTATGCCAACATACCCGCAACGGGCCTGACTCCCCTGTCGAGGGGAAAGCTCGCCCACGAACAGCCGGCGCTGGAGCACCGCGGCGTCGATCTGACCTGTAGACACAAGGATGCCGACGGCGATGGGAAGATCGAATCCCGAACCCGTTTTCCTCAAGCTGCTCGGTGCCAGATTGACGACGATACGATCCTGCGGCATGGAAAAACCCGAGGAACGCACGGATGCCCTCACTCGCTCACGCGCTTCCTGAACAGCTGCGTCGGGCATGCCGACGATAGACATACCCGGCAGCCCGCTTGACACGGTCACCTCGACGAACACCGGAACAGCTTCGACGCCGCGAATCGTCGCGCTGAGAACCGCGCACTGTCCCCTCATGTCAAGCCGCCGAGAACGCGTTGATATGATGCCTGATGAGCGCCCGGTCAGAGGACACGACGACGATCGACACCACATCGAAGCGCACAGGGACGTCAACGATGTCGCAATGCTTCAGATAGCTGAGCGCGATGCGTTCGTAGCGATCCCGCTTATCGGGCGTGACGGCTTCAGCGGGGAACCCCTTCTCGCAATCGGACCGAGTCTTCACCTCGACGAAGACGAGACTCTCCCTCATCACGCGCGATAATATCGGCCTCCCCCGCCTCGCACGTCCAGTTTCGCTCGAGAATGTCATAGCCGTGTTGATACAGGAAACGAGCTGCCGCATCCTCTCCACGACGACCGAGGTCGCGGCTCCTCCTTCCCCGCCCCCTCCCCGTCGTGCTCTCAGAAGCCTTCTCCGTCTTAGCAAGATTGTCGCCACAGGCGACGTCTTCCGGTTTCCGAACCTCATCCATAGCTGCCTCCTATCATCGATGAAGACAGCCTACAGTTACCATCCGACAAGAACATGACGGCGTCGTCGCACCAAGATCACGCCTTCATGACAGGAGAAGAGACGATCTCACGCATCAGCCGGTCGGAAATAGAGCCAAGATCTAAACGCAAATCAAGCATCGCTAAAGCAAAGATTACCGCCATCCTCTCACGGGCAATCAAGCAAGCAGATGCCGCCTCGTTACCACGACGATAAGGAGGGCAACCCAACCCCCCCGATGTTAAAACAAGGTCGGCTGAGTAAACGACGTGCAAAACGAAGCTCGGTGAACGGGGCTCAAACCGAGCCTCTCGATCGCCTCGATGTGCTCGGGGCTCGCGTAGCCTTTGTTCGCGGCAAACCCATACCCGGGGTACAGCCCGTCAAGGTTCACCATCAAAGCATCGCGCTCCACCTTTGCGATTAATGGAAGCGGCGGCAATGGAGGCGCAGCGTCCATCCCCATTGACGACGTTCACCTCGCGATCGTCAATGTGAAGAGGGTTGCCGTCGAGCAGCACTAAATCGACCGCGACGCCCTGCTGCTCTATGTCGGAAATCGCCTGCCTGAACGCGCTTTTCAGCGCCGAAGTCATACCGCGGGCATCGATATCCGCAGGCTCGATATAGCGCACCGTCCAAGGCACGAGCAAGTTGTTTCACCTGTTCAGCAATGAGAACGCGATCCTCGGGCTTTACTTGCTTGGAGTCGTTCAATCCTCGATCACGCTATCGCCGTCTAAGACGACGGCGCCGACGGCAAGCGGACCCGCCAACGGACCACGCCCCACCTCGTCAAGGCCGATCACAACCTTCGCATTGCGTTCAGCGGCAATCTCCGCCTCAAACGAGTACAGCCGGCTCAAACGCTCACGCTCGGCGGACTCCGCCTCCAAACGACGGCGCGCCACTTCAACGGCGCTGCGGAACCCCTTTGCGAGCGTCGGCGACAAGCGAGCGCTCCAGAACCTCGAAAGCCTTGGCATCGGCCTTGCGCAACTGCTCCCTTTATCTCGGCAACCGTCAAATCAAGCACGCCGCTCCCCTTCTTCTCCCGTCTCGCAGTCAGGTTTTCGACGGATAATTGTATCGCAATCGCAAAGGAGCCGAGACTCGTCGCATGCGCAAGCGTGCACGAGGGCCTCGTAAGCCAGGAAGGATGAAACCGTGTTAGACGCTCAACGCTCCGCCTTGATCATCATCGACATGCAAGGTGGATTCATTGAGGAAAACTCCTCTCTGCACATTGCAGGGGCGAAGTCCTCGATACCTGCATGCGCGCTCACGCTCGATGAGGCGAGGAAGAGCGGGATGCACGTCGTTCACGTCGTTCGTCGGTATGCGACCGACGGAGGCGACGTCGAACCCGTGAGAAGGAGCATTTGGATTGAGGGCGGCAAGCCGTTATCAGATGCCTGGCCCGAAAGTCTTCGCGAACCTGAAGCGCTCTCCCCGATCCCCGGGAGCTGACGATCGTGAAGCCCCGGTTCTCCGCCTTTTTCGGAACGTCGCTCGATCAGAAGCTGAAAGACCGGGGCGTCGACACCGTCGTGCTCATCGGCACGACCACGCCGAACTGCATCCGAAGCACCTGCTACGACGCGCTTTCCCTCAATTACAACGTCGTCGTCATCGAGGACGCCACCTCCTCGCGTAGCAAGCAGGTGCAGGAAGCCAATATTGAGGATATGCGCTTCATCGGCGCGACGATACTCGACAGCGAGACCTTTGCGAAAAACGGGCTCGCATCGGTTGAGGACTTGACTGCGCAGAGATGAAGCGACCCCGAACATCCTCAGCCGACCGTTTACCGCGGCATTTCAAGCGCATAAACGCAGTGAAACACATTGCGCGCGTGTCTTCGCCCCTTATCCCCCTGCATGCAAGAAGGCCCCCTCTCGGGGGCCTTCAGCACATGACGCGAGAGAATTCCTAGCGGAAGCTCTTCTCCTTGATCTTGGTGGCCTTGCCAACCTTGTCGCGGAGGTAGTACAGCTTAGCGCGGCGAACATCACCGCGGCGCGTGACCTCGATTTTCTCGATCTTCGGAGAGTGAACCGGAAGGTACGCTCGACGCCGATGGAGAAGCTGATCTTGCGGACGGTGAAAGTCTCACGGCTCGAAGCGCCCTGACGACGGATGACATCGCCCTGGAAAACCTGAATACGCTCACGGTTACCCTCGGTGATGCGGTAGTGAACCTTCACGTTGTCACCAACGTTGAACTCGGGAAGATCCTGCTTGATCTGCTGCTGTTCGATAGCGCGAATGATGTCCATTGTTTCGTTTCCTTCTTTTTCGTAGTGCAACCATACCTGCCGCTCAAACGCTCTTTCGATCCCAGCGTACGCGCAATGCGCGGGCATCGCATGCAATGCCCCGATCAGCCGATCACTTAAAAGACCTGTATGGCACCCTTACAGAGGTCGGATGGAAACGCTGCGGACCCGAAGGGGGATACCGTTTACTCCGACGTGAAAAGGAGCGCTTAAGAAGCCGACGTAAGATTATACCAGAAATAACCTAAAATGAAATAGGTAATTTGACGAGCCTTCAACCTACGCCTCACGCCTTACGCACCCAAATCGGTTGAGGCACGGTCGATGACGAAGCCATGTCAAACGGTTAAGCAAGTCGCAAGGAGGCCGCTATATAAGGGAAAGCAGAGCGTAAACGACAACGCCCGTGACGGCGCTCCACAAAAGCGACTTCGTCTTCGCCGCGACAACTACCACGCAAAGCGCGGCAACCAAGGGAATCCCCGCAGGCCACAACCCTGCATCGAACATCCCGCACAAACAGATCGTTAGCGACCAGAGCGGCGAACGCAGCAGGCGGAATAAACCCAAGCGCACGCTTGAGCATCGGAGGAAGCTCGCGACCCTTCAACAAGAACAACGGAAGAACGCGACACGCCAACATGGTGACGCCGCACGCAGCCAAAACGATCCAGAACTCAGACCATGTCATCGCATCACCTTCGCGTCTCTCACGATTTTAGCATCACGCCATCGCGCGTACGCCATAGCCGCCGCCACGCCGATGAGCGCCCGATCAAGATAGCGGGACCGGTGAGCCCCGCTATCTTGCAAACGCATACTCCCAGCATCGACGCGACAAATGCGACGACATTAGCCGACGTCATGCGCTGACTGACGAGAAGGCAGATGAAAATAGACGTCATCGCGAACGCCGCGATGTTGAGCGGAATGCCGATCGCGCCTCCCACCAAGACACCGACCATGTTCGAAACGGTCCATGACGTCTGGGAGAATATGTTCACCCACAGCGCCCGATCAACCGACCAGTCGCCCTCTCTGAATCGCGCGGTGGAGACACCGTAGCTCTCGTCGGTCACCGTGGCTGCGAAGAAAAAGGCCAGCCGCTTCGACACGCCCTTGCACTCAGGCGCGAACGACGCAGAGTAGAGCATCTGACGAGTGTTCACCAGCGAAACGCTCGCGACGATGGACGCAAGCGGCGATGCCGCAAGGTACATGTTCGAATCATGAACTGACCTGCACCGAATAGAACAAGACCGAAAACAGGAAAACCTGCAACATATCAAGACCAATGGACTGGCACAAAATACCGCAGGGGGATGCCGATGGCGATGTAGCCCAAAAACGATGGGCAAGGCGGCGCTGAAAGCTTGAGAGATGTGCTGTTTGTTAAACATAGGTTTGCCATTATAGCCATTTTTTCTGCGACGATTCCAAAACATCGACGCGAAGAAAACCCCCTGCGGCCAGATCCGAGGCGAAGCAACGATGGCGAGCGCAGCATGCCCGGGAGCGAACGCCGTCTGCGTGCGCGATCGCGCAGCAGTCGGATGCGCGATCGCGCACGAGGGCAACATCGCAGTAAACAACAACGGCGAACGACGCGCCGAAACACACCCGCCCCAATCAGCGCATGATGCTAAAAAGCATGCCCCTCCCCTGCAAGCAAGCCGCATCGTGCGCAGGAACGAACAGCCTCTTGAACGTGCTCACCGCAAAGCGATCGGTCATGCCGGCAAGATAGTCGACCACGGCACGCACGTCGTCGCCGTCCGAGATAACGCGATATTCCTCGGGAACCTCGGCAACATGATCAACGTAATAGAAAAACAGCGACTCGACGAGACGACGGGCCTTCTCCGTCTGCTCGAGCACGGCTTCAGAGTAATACACCTTGCCGAAGAGGAAAGACCTCAGCTCCATCATGGCGTCCCATACGCCAGGGCTCATCCGCACCTCATCAAGTTCGGCGGAAGTGCGCACGGTATCGACGACGAGCGTCTGAATGCGCGAGGAATGGTCGGGCCCGAGAACGTCGTGGGTGCTCGCGGGAAGGTCCTCCTCACGCAGAACGCCCGCGCGAATGGCATCGTCGATGTCATGGTTCACATACGCAATGCGGTCGGCGAGGGCCACGATGCGCCCCTCGAACGTTTCCGCATCCATGGAGCCCGTGTGGCAGACGATGCCGTCGCGCACTTCGGACGTCAAGTTCAAACCGCGCCCGCCGTTCTCGATAATCTCGACCACGCGAAGCGATTGCTCGTTGTGGCGATAAAGGTCGAAGATCTCCTCGGAGGCGGGGTCAACGCCCCTCAGGCGCGCGAGGCATGACCTGATGGCGTCTTCGCCGGCATGGCCGAAGGGTGTATGCCCGAGGTCATGGCCCAAGGCGATGGCCTCCGTGAGATCCTCGTTGAGCCCAAGGGCCCTAGCGATGGTGCGCGCGATCTGAGAGACTTCAAGCGTATGCGTCAGTCGCGTGCGAAAGTGATCTCCTTCGACTGCGAGAAATACCTGCGTTTTATGGGAGAGTCTGCGAAACGCTTTCGTGTGCAGGATCTTATCCCGATCGCGCTGGTAATCGCAGCGAAGGAGATCCTGCTCACCCGAGCGTTCACGTCCTTCGCTCTCATCGGAAAACGAAGCTTCATCAGAAAGCACCCGATACTCGATGACCTCGCGATCCTCGCGATGCACCACTTTCACGGCAAACACCTTCCCTTCGAACTCGTTGCGCCGCGCCCGAGCCGCATTGGCCCTCGAACGTCAATCCCTCCCAAACGCCCCTTCAAGCTCGCACGGCTTGAAAACGCCCTGCTCCGTAACGATAGCCGTTATCAGATCAGCCGGCGTCACATCGAACGCAGGGTTGAACACCTCAACCCCCTCGATGGGGGACCGGAAGGACCTCCGATGCCGCGCGCTGTTCGATGGGAATGCGCGTTCCGTCGGAACAACTCACGTCCACGGTGGAAGAGGGGGCCGCGACGTAAAACGGGATCCCATGATGACGGGCGAGCACGGCCACGCCGTATGTTCCGGATCTTATTGGCGGTGTCGCCGTTTGCCGCAATGCGATCAGCGCCGACCACCACCGCATCGATAAGCCCCGCGCGCATGACGCTCGCCGCCATGCTATCGCATAGAAGCGTGCACGGCACGCCCGCTCGCGCGAGCTCCCATACCGTCAAGCGCGCACCTTGCCCCACGGGACGCGTCTCGTCGGCGTAAACATGCTCGATCTTTCCCTGCTCCGCAGCAGCGTAGACCACGCCGAGCGCGGTTCCGTAAAACGCCGTCGCGAGACTGCCCGCGTTGCAATGCGTGAGGACGCGGCTCTTCGGCCCGAGCAATGCGGCGCCATGAGAACCAATCGCGCGGTTCGCTGCCTCGTCGGCCTCCTCGAGACGCTTGACGAACGCATACAGCGACGCCGGCACCGATGCACGCCCCTCGGCGGCGAGTACCCGACGAGCCTCATCGAGCACGCGGTCGACCGCCCAGGACAGGTTGACCGCCGTCGGGCGTGCGTGCGATATGGCCGCGGCGGCCTCCTCGAGCTGAACCGCGAAGTCATCATCGGAACCCGGGCGTTCTTTCTCGACCTCGCTCGCAGCCAACACCACGGCGGCCGCGCCGGCAACGCCGATGGCGGGCGCGCCGCGAACCCGCAGGGCCTTAATAGCCTCGACGACCGCGCGCCAATCAGACAGGTGAAGATAGACCTCGTCGTAGGGTAACCTGGTTTGATCGAGGAGATCGAGATGATAGCTAACGTCATCCGGCGCAACACCTCGCTCGCTTAAGAGCGAAACAGTGCGCGGCAGACGATCGAGATCGAGCGACATGGTCATGGAGGGCTCCTTCGTTCCCATTCGAGCGCATTCGCTATTCTACCCCAACGAAGCACGCCGAAAACAAGCGACTCGGACACAGGATGCATCGCATCGCCATCCCGCGCCGCTCATGCCCTGCGAAGCGCAAGCCGCGAAACGGCAGGGCCCGCGCCGAAATTCCCGACGCGGGCCTGAATGCGCCGACGATGCGAACCGGTTCAAGCGAAAATCGACATCGCCTTACACCCGGCTATCGCGACCAGCTCCTTGACCGCCGCAATGCGAAGACGATGGCCACGCACGCGCCGACGGCGACCAGCATCGCCGGCACGACGTACGCGATAGCCGCATCACCGGTCTGCGCCAACCCCGATGTCGCCGAAGGTCGCCCCTGCGGCAATCGATTCTGACGACTCCGGCGTAGCGGGATCCGAGGATGCATCGACCTTTGCAAACGAAACGCTGATCGTATGATTCGCGCTCACCGACTCGAAGGTGTAGGCGCCGTCGATAAGCGTTGCAGGCGCGCCGTCGACGAGCACGTTTTCGACCTCATATCCTGCATCAGGCGAAACGCGATACGTCACGTCGGCCCCCTCAGCCACCTGGAGCGCGTTCCCGGATTCGTGATGGAGCCGCCGCTGCCCGCACTCGCCGTGATGATGTGCGTGACGGCAACGGGAGCGGATGAGGTTGTCAGCCTCTCGACGGGCGTGACCGTCTCACCGAATTTCTCATTGGTCGCTCGCGCGTACCAGCCATACGTCGTTTCGGGTGTCAGGCCCGACCACACGATGCGGGCCTCGCCTTGAACGCCATCCACCGAGCCGATGAGTTCATCAGTGCGCACGTCGACGACGATCGATTCGGTCGAAACGGTCTTTTCGGAGGTGTCGAAGGACACGTCGAGCTCCGCTATGTCCTGGTTTACCATCCGCACACCATCGCCGTAATCCGCCTGCTTGTCGGTATCATAGTAGTTGAAGTCATCGCGGTAGGGCGAGTAGGAGTTCATGTAAACCTTATCGTTTTCGAGATCGAAATAGAGGAACTTGATGTACTCGGATCCGCCTTCAGGATCGGACTGGTAGTCAGTGCAGATCTGATACACCGTGCGTTCTCCCACACCGTCTCCATCGTCGTCGAACACGTCGGTCTGCAAGCTCGCACCGTGGTAGTGTCCGTTGAGAACAGCGAAAACGTTGGGGTTCTTGGCAACAACCTCGTCTTGGAGCAGCTTACCGGTGTAGTCGAGCAAGCTGTCAGCCGCCTTCACGTTGGTGTAACGATGCAACGCGATGATGGCCTTCCGATCGGGGTACTGCGCGAGCACCTCGTTCATCCAGTTGATTTCATCGGTGTAGATGTCCCAGCTCATGTAAAAGCACGATGAAGTCTTGCCCGTTCTCGGTCAAAAGGTCGTAGTGGCCGAGATTGTTCTTGTAGGAGCCGCCGTAGTAGGACTTATCGGCGAAACGGTCCTCCCCGAAGTACTTCCAGTAGTTGCCGTAGCCTTCCATGCCCGCGAACACATCGTGGTTGCCGCCGAGAACGCCGTAAAAGGCATACCCGCCTCATCGAAGATATCCATCGCCTGATCGGCGTTGATCCACTCTCCGGTCATATCGACGTCATCAACGATATCGCCTGTATGCAATACGTAGCGAATTCCCCATTCATCGGCGTTGTCGACGATCCAGCGGTTCATATTGTCGTAATGATACGGGAAGCTCTCGGCATAATACTGGGTGTCGGTCTCCCCATGCGAACGCGAAATCGTAGGACTCGGGACGCGTGGTTCCATCCCAAGACGACTGTGCGTTTTCCATCGAAAGCACGGCGGCGGACCCGTCTTCAGCCGGCAGGGAAACGGAAGGAGCAACGCCGTCGGTCACGCGGCCGATGTACAGATACGCCGATCCATCCTTCACGCGATCAGCCGCAGGGAAAGAAGCGTCGATGGATCCGTCGTCGACCGCCTTCGCCACATACGACCAAGAACTCGATGCGAAGTCGTAGACGAACAGCGTCAACGGATGAGAATCGTCGCCCGCACTCGCGTCTCCGCTCCAACGCACGGACAGCTCATCGCTTGCAGCTACATCGCCCGCTTCAAGACGGTAGACCTGATAGGGATACGTTCCGTCCGTCGAGCTGGCCGAAGACCCATCGCCGCAAAGGGTCACGCCCCCGTTGTCCTGGGTAAGCCGGCGCCCCTCGTAGAAAGAAACGTCGGCGGCATCGTCCTCAACGCTCACGGAAAGCTCCGCGCTCGTCGTGCCGGCACCGAATCCCTCCACGCCCGTAACGGACGGATCGACGTCCTCGGTAACGAAAGACGACTGAGCCGACGTAATGTTACCTGCCGCATCGGATGCGACCACCTTCACGACGTGTTCGCCGGCGGCCAAATCGCGCGGCGTGACAAGCGCGGGGAGCTCGAGCGGATCTCCGTCAAGCGTCACGGCAAGATCTACGACGCCGTTTACGTCGGAGGCGAGCTCGTCAGCCGAAAGCGCGAACGGCGCGTAGAGCGTCCCCCCTGCAGCGAACCCGAAGGAAACCGCGGGGGGGCGGTGTTGTCGACGACCACCGAAGCCGCCACGTTAGCCGCACCCGACCCTGCAGTCACCGTGTGAACGCCTTCGGAGAGCGTGCGCGTGTCCAACGTCACGCCAACGGCGGTAGCATCGGCAGCAGGGACGCTGAAGCGCGCGGTGATCGACGGTTCCATGCCCGCGCTGTCACCGACCGTGTGAACCGCATCGAGAGAGGTGTCCGTGTTGGTCTTCTCGTTATCGGGTTCGATAGAGACGGGTAGATAGCTTTTGCCGTTAGCAAGCTTCAACTGCAAGCCCGAAACTTTGAAGTCTTCGTGATTCTCGTCGAGGACGGCATCGTAGATCTCCTCAAACGGCGTGCCCGAGCCGCCGCCCAGATGGTAAGAGCGACGTTGTACGTCTGCGAGCCCTCGTCATAGACGAAGTACTTCCCGTCAACATGAACGGCGCGCGAATCGGGAGATTCCGCCCACGAACCCATGATGGTCAATATATCGCGCGGATCACCTTGATACGGCGCGGTAATCGCATCTTTGAAGTAGCTGTCCATGCCCGAAGTCTTCACCATGAACCATGCGCCGTCCTCGAGCATCGGCGCAACGCTTTGCTCGGTCCCGTCGACAGCGATCACCGTCGACGCGTTATCGGCGCCATCGTTTGCCGTAATCGTGACATCTCCGCCGATCACATCGCCATCGGAAAGATTGAGACGCACGCCGCCTGCCGTATCGTTGATCCGCTTAACGGCAACCGTGCTCTCCGCGCTCTCCGTCATGCCGTAAAGAGAGTACGCGCGCACCTTAAAGGTCGCCTTGTCGTGACCGAACAGGACATCCGAGGGAATCTGCATCAGATAATGCCCCAAACGCCATTGCTTCTTTTCCTTGATCGTCGTCCATTCGCTCTCGTCATCGAGCTTGTAGAGGATCTCGGTGCCCACGATGTAAGGTCGCTCGGCAAGTTCCGCATTACCCCGGGTAGTTCTCGGGGTTCTCCGGATCAACGTTGTTCTTGAAAGCGTTAAGACGATCCGAGCTCACCGCGTTCAACAACAGATCAGTATCCCACATCACTTGAAGAGCGTCGCCTTCGTTGACGGAATCGGGCACGGTCATACCCTCTGTATCGTTGACGGTCAGGCGAGGCTTGTCATCGCCATCGTCATCGCATGCGGTAACCGGATAGCCCGCAAACCGAGCGGTCTGCTGCGTGCACTTCTGCCAATCCTCAACCGACCCCGGCGTCGCATCGGAGACTTTGACGGAATCGACTCGTTGGCCGATCCGTCACCGCGCGGATAGGTGTATTGAAGCGCCGTGCCTTTTGCTCGTCAGCTGGTCACCGGTGATGTTGAATCCCGCGAGCGTGAACGCGTCGCTCTCCGACGTCCCGAAACGTATCCAGCGGTGATCGCTCGCATGAAGACCTGCGTAATCGACCTGCACGATATCTTTTCCGAGCTCAAGATCCGTGCCGTAGAAGTCGTTGAACTGATCGACGGTGGTCCCGTTGCTGCTCAACCAGTACACCATCGTCTGCCCAGGTTCCAAAACCGCCGTGAAATCAGACAACGACCAGGTCTTGCCCGATTCCGCAGCTGTTTGCGAAGGATAGTGGTAGTAGTAGAGAACCTTGAAATAGGAAAGGTTGATCGCCGTATCGGAGTCGTTGTAAACCTCGAAGTAGGAATACTGGCCCCCATCGGTGGACTCGGGTTCGCGGCAACCTCGGTCACGTAAAACGGTGCCTGCTTGCTCGCATCGGGAAGAACCGCCGTCACCTTCGTCTTCTGCTCGGAAGAGCGAACCTCGCTCCCCTCGCCGCCGAACGCGCTGACATACCACTCGACCTCATCAGCGAAGATATCGCCCGAGTCAACCGTTGCCTTGAAGGTTTTCCCGTCACCTTGCGGCACCATGGCCACGCTGCGATAGTCGCCGTATTCCCCGTCGATCTTTTGACGATAGTGAAGCGTCGCGAACATGCTCGCCGACGTGCCCTCGTAGGGAATCTCGGCCGCTGCTTCGAAACCGCTGTCCCCGCACGCTGATACCGATTCGATCTTCGCCTGCTTTTCTGCGAAATGCACGCGTTCGGTGGGAACCTGGGCGGGATCGACCGATCCCGGCGTTGCCGCGGCCGTGCCCGACCGCTCGCACACGCGTCCGGATCCCGGATAGACGTACTGGATGGCTTGCTTATCGGGATTACCGGTAGCGATATCATCACCATCGACGTTCGACCAAGCGGAGACCATGACAGCGTCGGCGTTCTTGCCGAAAAAGTAGCCGCGAACAGCCGTGGAGTGGATGCCCGAATACGGGATCCTCACGATGTCTTCGTTCTCCACCAGGCTGGTTCCGTAGAAGGCGTTGAAGTCGGCAAGCGAGCGACCTTTTTTCGACGTGTCGTCGCTCATCCACAAGACGAGCGTTTTACCGGGTTCGATGAACACGCCGGCTTCGCCCGACCCGTATTCGTAACTTCCGTAGGCATCGCCCGCCCCGAAGGTCTTACCCGTGCCCATGCCGCCTTCGTAACAGTAATAGAACACGTAGTCTTTGAAATTGATCGGCGTATCGGAATTGTTGTACAGCTCCACATAGGTATAACGCTGGCCCGAGGGCTGATCGGTTTCGATCTCGGTGATGAGCAGCGGGGACACCTCGTCCGTCACCGTTGCGGCGCTCACCTCGCCCTCGTCAAGCGTCGCGGCTCCACCCGCCGCGTCAGCCTCGGTCGCGAGCGCAACCGCCATCGGCGAAACCATCAAGCTCGCCGAGAGGACTGCGCCCACGAGCGCCTGAACGCACCGTCTCATGCATTTCCCACTTTCTCTTCGCTCCTTCTTCCTTCGAACACCTCCGCACGCAAAAAGTCATGGGGAGGACATTCGAACTTATTCTGAGAGTTGAATTTCAAGGAAATATCAGACGAAGGAAAACCTGGCGTCAACAATACGCAAGGTTATGTTCAAATCATGCTTGGGCGCCGCAAGCGCCGAGACGAGCGTCGGATCGAGTGGACCAGTACGCCGAGAACGCCGAGACAAACGGCACCGCCAAAATGATCCCTATCGAACCCGACAAGCCGCGCATGATCTCGATGCCGATGGCGTATCCGTTCATGAACTCCAGATAGGGCATGCTGTAAGCGTAGATGATCACGATCGTGTTAATGGCGCCGCCCGCGAACGCCAAGATGAGCGTGTGCGTCATCGTCCCCATCATATCGCAACCGACGGTCATGCCGGAATCGAACAGTTGCCTGAACCCCAAGGAGGGGTTGCGAGCATGAAGCTCGGCAACCGTGGAGGCGACCGACATGGACACGTCCATGACCGCACCAAGCGAGGAGATGAGAATACCCGCGAACAAAAGACCCGCGACGTCGATTTTCGAGTTCTGCCCGATATACGCCAACGTCTCCACGTCATCAACGTTCAACCCCGATATGTGCGCCAACGAGCCGAACGCCCACGCCACCGCACCCGCGACGAGCACCCCCTGACGATAGTGCCGAACACAGCGCTTACAGTTTTTCACCGCCCAGCCGCCGATAAGGTAGATGCCCACGATGGTGACGAGAACCACCGTGGCTGCCGCCGTGAGAAAGGGAGATACGCCGACATAGATCAAAGGAAGAAAAAAAAGAAGAACAGGCAGGCGAATGTGAAAAAGCAAACCTGCCGCCGATAAAACCCCGGCTCGTCCGCCCACCAAGCAAAAAAGAGCCAAAAACAGCGCGACGAGGATCCAAAGCTCAAAGCCTCTATCGTAGTTGTAAACCGTCGCCGTCAGCGATCCAGCGTTCCCCTTCGTTCACCAATACGATGACCCGCTGGCCATCTTCGCATAAAGCGCCCGAATTATTCGAATAGGGGCTGGTCGCCTCAACTTGAGATCCTGCGTACTCACCTGATGTGATCGTCAAGAGGACGCGCTGATTACCCTGCATCTCACCCCTTCCGGACTGCTCGATGTTGCTCTCTCGAGCACATCGTCAACGCACGCTTTCGCGAACTGGGAGCCACCCGTCGGACGAAGCGGCACCTTATCGATGCCGGCGTTCAAATACACGAGGCACCCGCAGAACACGACGATGAGCACAAACCCGAGCACCGCCGTCGTGCGTTTGCGCGGAACGCGCGACCTCTCGGACACGCGATCGCTCCGATCGGTCTCACCGCGCATCCCGACCACCGTACGCGCCCCGCTATGCGAACCCGGCTTCTCCCAGCGCTTGTCCGCGCCACCATCAACTCGCCCCGCCCACCCGCGCCTCCGTCTTCCCTGCCGTTAATTTATCCTGCGGATGGAAACGGTATCGCGCGCTGCGGGGTTCAGGGCGTATGACGGTACATTCTCCAAAGACTTTTTTCCCTCGCCCTTACAGTGGAGCCCTCGGCCTTACCAAGACGAATCGAAAGCTTTACGAGAAATTAAGACAAGATCGCAAAACGCGTAACGCCGGCATGCACGACATCGACAGGCGCGCTGAAGCTCCAACCAAGAAAAAGGCCCGCGCAGAGCACGGAGCCTTCAAGAATACGTCTATCGACCGAAGCCCGAAGCGAGGGGTTATCCTCGCCTCAAGCGCCGCCTGCGCCGCCGCAAGGCGCGCCACCGCACGCGATAAGGAGAGCAGCTCACGTAATCAAGCCCGATCTCGTTAAACGTGTGAATGGAATCGGGGTCGCCGCCATGCTCGCCGCAAACGCCGCAAACCAGGTCGGGGTTGCCCCTTATGGCCAAGCTCGACGCCCGGTCTTCACCAGCTTGGCAACGCCGGCATCGATGGTCGCGAACGGGTTGTGGGGGAAGCAAGTGCTCCGTGAGGTACTGGGGCACGAACTCCGCCTCAACGTCATCGCGGCTGAAGCCGAACGTCGTCTGAGTGAGATCGTTGGTGCCGAAGGAGAAGAAGTCGGCCTTCGTGGCGATCTCGTCAGCGGTAACCGCCGCACGCGGCAGCTCGATCATAGTACCGACGGGGATGTCGAGTTCGACGCCTTCGGTCTGAGCGACTTCGGCGATGGTCTGCTCGGCGACCTCGCGCAGCTTGGCCAGCTCGGGGACCACGGACACCAGCGGGATCATGATCTCGGGCTTCGGATCGAGGCCCCTCTTTCTTCAGGCGAGCAGTCGCGGTGGCGATGGCGCGAACCTGCATGACCGGCAGGATGGGGTACACGATGCCCAGGCGGCAGCCGCGCAGGCCCAGCATCGGATTCTGCTCGGCGAACGAGTCGATCTTATCCATGAGGTCGCGCTTCTGGCTGATGGCGCGCGGATCGGCCCCGTCGCCTCCATGCGGGCGATTTCAACATCGAGGACGCGCGGGCTCTCGAGGAACTCATGCAGAGGCGGATCGAGCAAGCGCACGATAACAGGCAGCCCGTCCATAGCCTTGAACATGCCGTAGAAATCACCCGACTGCGCCTCGAACAAGTCAGCCACAGCCTTTTCGCGGAGAGCTCGTCGTCGTTCAGAATGAAGGTCTGGATGATCTGCTTGCGATCGCCCAGGAACATGTGCTCGGTGCGGCACAGGCCGATGCCCTCGGCGCCAAAGTCGCGGGAGAGCTGGGCGTCCTCGGGGTTGTCGGCGTTAGCGCGCACACCCAGGGTGCGGAACTCGTCGGCCCACTCCAGGATGGTGTCCAGGTCGCCCGTGAGCTCGGGAAGCACAAGCTCGACGGCGCCGAGCACCACGATGCCGGAAGTGCCGTCAATCGAAACCATGTCGCCCTCGTGGATCACGACATCGGTTCCGTTGACGACCGCCTCCTTTCTTCTCAGCGTCGATCCTCAAGGCCTCGACGCCGCAGACGCAGGGGGTACCCATGCCGCGGGCAATAACGGCGGCATGGCTCGTCTTGCCACCGTGGCTGGTCAGGATGCCCTCGGCGGCGACCATGCCCTTCAGGTCATCGGGGTTGGTCTCCCAGCGCACGAGCACGCACTTACGTGCCGGCCTCGGCGGCGGCCACGGCGTCGGCGGCGGAGAAGACGGCCTCGCCCACCGCGGCGCCGGGGAGGCGTTCAGGCCGCGCGCAACCACGTCGTAGGCGGCGCGTCTTTGTCGAACTGGGGATGAAGCAGTTGGTCGAGCTGATCGGGCTCGACACGACGGAACGGCCTCCTCTTTGGTGATGAGGCCCTCCTTTCTCCATCTCGATGGCAATGTGAAGCGCTGCAGCAGCGGTACGCTTGCCGACGCGCGTCTGAAGCATCCAGAGCTTGCCCTGCTCGATGGTGAACTCGATATCGCACATATCGCGGAAGTGGTTCTCGAGAACGACGAAGATCTCCTCGAGCTGAGCGCCCGCCTCCTCAAGGCCCGCTACGTGCTTCAAATCGGCAATGGGGCTGGTGTTGCGAATGCCGGCGACGACGTCCTCGCCCTGGGCGTTGACCAGATAGTCGCCGTAGAATTCCTTCTCGCCGTTGGCGGGATTGCGCGTGAAGGCGACGCCCGGTCGCGAGACGTCTCGCCCTTGTTGCCGAACACCATGGCCTGCACGTTGACGGCCGTTCCCAGATCGTCGGCGATCTTGTTCTGCTTGCGGTACAGCGGGGCGCGAGGGTTGTTCCAGCTGCCGAACACGGCCTCGATGGCGAGCCTGAGCTGAACCATCGGGATCCTGGGGAACTGCGCGACGCCGTCGACTGAAAGCGAGGGATACTCGGCAACCGAGACGTTGTCGGTGAAAAATACCCTTGAACTCGTCGACGAGTTCCTGAGATCCTCGGCCGTCAGATCGGTGTCGGAAGCGACGCCGCGGTCGTTCTTCATGGCCGTGATGGCGTTCTCGAAGAGATCGCCGTCAAGGCCCATGACGACGTTGGAGAACATCTGGATGAAGCGGCGATACGAGTCCCATGCGAAAAGCGGGGATTCTCGGTCTGCTTGATGAGGCCGTTGATGGACTGATCGTTCAAGCCAAGGTTCAAAACCGTGTCCATCATGCCGGGCATGGAGAACGGAGCGCCCGAACGAACCGACACGAGCAGCGGATCCTCGGCATCGCCGATCTTCTTGCCCATACGGTTCTCAAGATCAACTCGATAGTCGTGAATGGTGTCGAGCGCGCCCTCGGGCCACACGTTGCCTGCGTTGGCATACTCCATGCAAGTCTGGCAGGTAATCGTGAATCCCGGAGGAACCGGGAGCCCGATGTTTGCCATCTCGGCGAGGTTAGCGCCCTTTCCGCCGAGGATCGCCTTCATGTCGGTATTGCCCTCGGTTACGTTGTTCCCCTGTGCGTCCTTGCCGAAAGCGTAGACGCGCTTCACTGTATCGGTCACCTTTTTCTCCTTAATGCTGTGCACTAAAAGCCGTGCGGTTACCTATCGCGCGCAGCCGACGGGGATCGCCGGACGCGCTGAGCGCTCGAGGCGATGAAAGTCCCGAACGTTACTCAATAATATCAGTGGTCGAGGGATGAGACCTCTCGTAGTACCTCAAAATCTCTTGAGCGGTTTCCTCAACGGCGCGTTTTTCGGTGTGAACGATGATGCATCCGAGTTTGCGCATAAGGGCACGCGCCTTCTCGAGATCCTCGTACACGTATTCGGGGTCGGCGTAACGGGAAGCGACCATCTGGGCGCGACCGAGCCTGCGCTGGCGGATGTCGATCAACACGTCAGCGGTCGTCATCAGGCCGAACAACCGTGTGCGGTCGACATCGTAAATCTCTTTCGGAGGCTCGGTCGAAGGATCGAGCGGAATGTTGGCGACCTTGTATCCCTGCTGCGACAAATAGATGGAAAGCGGCGTCTTCGACGAGCGGGAGACGCCGATGAGCACGATATCGGCCTGCGTGAGCTCTTGGGGGTTTCGACCGTCATCATGCGCGATGGTGAACTCGATCGCCTCGATGCGACGAAAATAGTTATAGTCGGGAACGCGCAGGTATCCGGGCACATACGAAGGCGACAACCCGCTCATCTTCGCGATGGCGTCCACGGCATTGGTCATCAGATCGACCGCGACGATGTTGTCGTGGTTCTCCACATAGGCGGAGACCTGATTCCGCACGTCGGTGTTGACCAGCGTATAGAACACGAGCATATGATCGTCGCCGAAAGCTTCTTTGTGATGCAGCGAATGTTCGTCGAGGAACTTGCGCACTTCCTGAAACGATTTGACCTTCGGCAGCGTCTCGATACGGGGGTTGGTCACACCGAACTGAGCGGCAGCGGCACGGGCCATGGCCTGAGCCGTCGCACCGACCGAGTCGGAGATGATGTGGATAGTCGGGATCTTCTGATGATGGGAGGTAACGTTCGAATCGGTCACGTCGATCCTTTCTCTCACGCTGGATACCGTAAAGCGCCCCTCTACAAAAAAGACCCCGAGAGCCGCAGTCGCCTGCGTGCTTTCGGGGTCCGTCAAATCATATGAGCGTCGTTTATTTCTTCGCCATCTTGCCGAAGTCGGCGATGTTAGCGAACACGCCGACGAAGCGGTTGAGCAGCTTCATGCGGTTCTCGCGCACGGCAGGATCCTCGTCCATGACCATGATGCGCTCGAAGAACAGGTCGATGGGCTTTCTCATGGAAGCGAGCTCCGCGAGCGCTGCAGCGTAGTCGTTGCCCTCGAGGGCGCGGGCCACGCGCGACTCAGCCTGAACGATAGCGCAACTCAACGCATGCTCCACCTCGTTGAGCATGCCTTCGTCGAAGTCGGACCCCGCATCGGCATCACGCAGGTTGTTGGCACGCGCGAAAGCGGTCGCAAGGTCATCGAAAGTCTCGCGCTGCCCCCCCGGCGAGCCTGCTCGAGAGCACGCACACGGCGCACGAACTCGAGGGGCTCGGCGACATCGCATGCGAGAACCGCGTCGATGGCGTCGGCGTTGTTGCCCTCGTCGCGCATCATGACCTTGGCGCGCGTGATGAAGAAGTCGATCACCTCGTCGCGGACGGAATCGACGTCAAAGGACAAACCGCCCTCGACGAGCGTCGCAAGCGAAGCGTCGATCGCGGATGCAAAGGGACACGGGAAGCGGATCGACCTCGGCAAGGAGCATGCTCATGATGCCGATGGCGCTGCGTCGCAGCGCGAACGGATCGGACGACCCCGTCGGTCCTTGGCCGACGGCGAAAAGCCCGCAGATGGTATCGAGCTTGTCGGCAGTCGCCACGACCTTGCCGACAAGCGACGCAGGCGGCTCATCACCCGAGAAACGCGGACGATAATGATCGCCGATCGCGTGCGCGACCTGCTCGTTCTCGCCCGAGGCGAGCGCATAGTAATAACCCATGGTGCCCTGAACGCTGGTGAACTCCACCACCGCGCCGGTGACCAGGTCGGCCTTGCAGAGCTCGGCGGCGCGAACCGCGTCCGCAGCATCTTGCTCGCACAACCCGGCATCGTCTGCCAAATGGGCAGCCAAAGAGACGATACGGTTCGTCTTCGCGCGCATCGTGCCGAGAGACTCCTGGAAGACGACCTCGTCGAGCCGCTCAACGTAATCCCCTAAGGGGTGCTTGAGATCCTCGTCGTAGAAGAACTTGGCGTCATAGAGACGCGCCGCGACGACGCGCTCGTTGCCGTCGACGATATTCGCCTCGAAGGCGGGGTCACCGTTCGAGGTGATGAGGAACTTGTTCGCCAGGGTGCCGTCGGCGTTGAACAGCGGGAAATAGCGCTGATGCACGAGCATGGCGTCAACGGTGATCTCCTTGGGAACCGCCAGGAACAGCTCGTCGAAAGAGCCCACCATGACGGTGGGGTACTCGGCGAGGTTCACGACCTCCTCCATGATCTTGGCAGGAAGCTCGGCAACCAGGCCGACCTTCTGCTCCGCCTCGCGAACCTGAGCCCGAATGCGCTCCTCGCGCTCCGCCTCGCTCGGCACGACGTAGGCGCCGCGCAGCACGTCGACGTAGGATCGCGCATCGGCGACCTTGTGAGGACCGGGCGAGAGGAAACGATGCCCGCGCGTGGTATCGCCCGCGACGAGACCCGCGAACTCAACGGGGGACGACCTCATCGCCGAACAGAGCGAGCAGCCACCGGACGGGACGGCTGAACTGCTCGGAGCGCGACCCCCAGCGCTGGGCCTTAGGCCACTGGATGGTCGTGATCACGCCGCCGAGAATTCCGGCAACAGCTCGGCGACGTCACGCTCGGGAGTCTGCTTCACGGCGTAGACGTATTCCACTCCGTTCTCGTCGCGACGCTCGAGCGCGGACGCGTCGACGCCCTTGCCGCGCGCGAAGCCAAGCGCGCGGCCTTCGTCGGGTTTCCATCCGCATCGAAGGCGATCTTGGCCGCAGGGCCGCGGAACACCTCCTCGATCTTCTCGGTGCGCTCGGGAACACCCTCGACGACGACGGCAAGACGACGGGGAGTCGAATAAACCTCGATGCCGCCAACCGGAATCCCCTCGGCGTCGAACGCAGAGCGCACGATGCCCTCCAGTTTGAGCGTCGCAGCATGAAGATCAAACGCGGGAAGCTCCTCAGTGCCGATTTCGAAGGCAAGAGTTCTCATTGCCATGATGTCTATGCCTCCTTCTTCTCATCGGCGACCCGGCGCCTCACCCACCACATGCTCCAGATAGCTCGCGCAGCACGCCTTCGCGATAGTGCGCACGCGCAAAATGTAGCCCATGCGCTCCGTCGCGGAGATGACGCCGCGCGCATCAAGCAGGTTGAACGCGTGACTGCACTTCAAAACGTAGTCGTAAGCAGGAAGCGGCAACCCGGCCTCGAGCACTCGGTTGCACTCGGCCTCGTAGCGATCGAATTCACCGAACAGCATGTCCGTGTCGGCTACCTCGAAGTTGTAAGCGGAGAACTCACGCTCGTTCTCCAAGAACACGTCGCCGTACGTGAACACCGTGCCGTCGTCGCTGCGGCTCCAAACAATGTCGTAAACGGAATCGACGCCCTGAATGTACATCGTCAGGCGCTCGAGACCATAGGTGATCTCGGCAGGAACCGGCTTGCATTCAAAACCGCCGACCTGCTGGAAATAGGTGAACTGCGTGCATTCCATGCCGTCGATCCAGACCTCCCAGCCAAGACCCCAGGCACCCAGCGTCGGGCTTTCCCAGTCGTCCTCGACGAAGCGCACATCGTGCTCCTCGACGTTGATGCCGATGGCGCGCAGAGAGTTGAGGTAAAGCTCCTGAACGTTGTCGGGCGAAGGCTTCAAGATAACCTGGAACTGATAATAATGCTGCAGGCGGTTGGGGTTCTCGCCGTAACGGCCGTCAGTGGGGCGGCGTGAGGGCTGCACGTACGCCGTGCGCCAGGTTCGGGACCCAAGGAGCGCAGCGTGGTTGCAGTATGGAACGTACCTGCACCCACCTCGTTGTCATAGGGCTGCAGCACCACGCAGCCCTGGTCGGCCCAGTAGCGGTGCAGGTTCATGATGACGTCTTGGAACGTCGGCGGGTACGCGGTCGCCTCGTGCGCGACCTCGCCCTGTGCTTCCTCGAAAGACATGGGACTCCTCTTCCCTCCTTATCAGTTGAGCAAACCGATTCTGCTCAACGGCCAATACGTGAAAACAGCACGACCCGTGACCGACGACTCATCGATCGAGCCGAAATAGCGCGAGTCCTGGGAATTCGTTCTGTTGTCGCCCATCACCCACAGCTCGCCTTCGGGAACCGTGTAGGGGTAGGTGATCTCCGTGCCATAGGCGGCGGTGAGCGGATACGAGGGCTTTCCCTCGGTGTAAGACTCCTCCAACGCCACGCCATCGACGACGACCCGGCCGTCGACCAGATCGACGGTCTCGCCTCCTGTTGCGATGACGCGTTTTATGAGAATACGACTGGGGATCTCAGGGTCGGAGAACGTAACGATGTCCCCCGCTGGGGGTCGCTGCCGTAATAGGTGACCTTCTCGGAGAAAACCATGTCCCCCACCTCGATGGTGTTCTCCATCGAACCGGAAGGGATGCCGTAAGCTTGAAACACGAACGTTCGAATACCCCACGACAGCACCAACACAGCGGCGACGATGGCGAGAAACGAGATGATTGAGCGCAGGCAGCCTGATTCCCTGCACTCTGCGTGCTCACCGGAGAACATATGCTCGGATCATCCTTCCAACCCCACCCGACGTTGATGAAACGCGGGCACGCTCGACACCATGAACGCCTATGATACCGCTTGACGCTTTGCGCCCCCGACGCCGCTACAAAGAATCGAGAAATTTCCGATCAGCGGGCGTCAACGAACCCGCGTGGTCGAAAGATTCGATGAGATCGGGGCGCAGCTGCGCCGTCCGAGCAAGGCTCTGCTCGCGTCGCCAGCGGGCGACGGCCCCATGATCGCCGGAGAGGAGCACGCCCGGCACCTCCATGCCGCGATACACGGCAGGTCTTGTGTACTGGGGATATTCCAGAAGACCGCTCGTGAACGACTCGTCGACGGCACCTTCGGCGGCGCCCAGAACGCCGGGAAGCTTGCGCACCACCGCATCGATGACGATCATCGACGCGAGTTCGCCGGAGGTGAGGACGTAATCGCCCAGCGAGATAACCTCATCGGCAAGCGAGTAAACGCGCTCGTCGATGACCCTCGTAATGACCGCAGATGAACAGAAGGTGATCGCATGAGGCGAGCTCGGTCGCATACGCATCATCGAACGTGCGGCCTTGCGGCGCCAGAAAAACAATCTTGGCGTTCTCGCGCGTCGAGACAAGATCCTCGCGCGCGAACAGATCGTCGACGGCCTCGAAAATCGGCTCGCACTTCATAACGAGACCGGCACCACCGCCGTAAGGATCGTCGTCGGTCGTGCGATGACGATTGTGCGTCCAGTCACGCAGATCATGCGCGACGAACTTCATGATCCCCTTGCGCTGCGCGATGCTCATCATCGAGGAGCCCATGACCGAGTCATACATATGGGGAAACGTCGAGAGCGTCTCGATAAACATGCGTCGATCCTTACAAGTCGAACAGGCCTGCAGGGCAGGTAAGATAGATGCGGCGCTCGTCCTCATCGACCTCGGCGACGAATTCGTCGACTAAAGGAACGTAGGCCTCCGAGCCGTCAACGCGACGCAGGACGAGCAGAGATTGAGCAGGACGATCTTCGACGGAGACGACCTCGCCCTCGAAGCCTGCCTGCTCGTCGATCGCCCTCCAACCTTCCCACGACACGAGAAACTGCTCGAGCGCGAGCATCTCCTCTTCAACATCGGTTTTCAGGACGAGGCAATGACATCCGACGAGCATCTCGGCCGTGCGCATCCTCGACTTCGTTGAAATACACCAGACCTTCGTTGTCTTTGCGAAGATCAACCGATACGACGGTGACGTTGCGCGGCGCATCGAGGACAGGAGGCACTAAAGGCGACGGCCATGCCCTCGTCCAGCAAAAAGGGGAAGGCCCGACGCGCTACGTGCGACGAGCCCCCGTTGAGATTTTGGTATGAGCCAAAACGGCGACATCAATCCAATCGCTCATTTACTCGGCAAGCTCCACTTCCACCTGCTTGCCTCTCGCGAGCCGCAACAGCGCGCGCGAGTGTGCGAATGGCCTTGATGACACGACCTTGTCGGCCGATGACCTTGCCGACGTCCCTTCGCTCACATGGATCTCAACCAAGACGACACCGTCTTCGGTTTCCTCCGCCGTGATGTCGAGTTCTTCCTCGACCTCGACGGGGACGGACGACCGCGTCAACCAGACCTGCGAGATCCTCCGTCAAAGCAGACATGGTTACGCGTCCTCGCGGCAATCTTCAGCAGACGCAGCGACCGTATCGGTGGGCTGAGCGCCGTTGGCGATCCACTTGTCGACCTTCTCGAGATCGAACTTGATCATAGCGGGATCGGTGCAGGGGTTGTAACGTCCGACCTCGTCGATGAAGCGGCCATCGCGGGGAGCGCTGGCGTTAGCGACGACGATGCGGTAGTACGGGCGCTTCTTTGCGCCATGGCGAGCGAGGCGGATCTTGACAGCCATGAAGTGTGACTCCTTCTAAATTCAAACATTTCATATATGCAGCACTGCTCACGCAGCAAAAAACAGCAATTGCTTATATTACGGATAAACGAGCGAATTTGCAAGCGATTGCACCACGTTACCCATTCAGAGCATCGAAATACCGCATTCGACGGCGGGAATGCACCCCAAACGTCACAAAAGCGCGCATCCCGATGCTGAATCGGCCTAGCGCTCCATCATCTCCTGGATCTTGCGCAAATCCGACATCGACATACCGCCCATGCCGGGCAATGCGCGCTTGCGACGCCCTTTGCCCTTCTTGCCCTTCTTCGACAGCTGCTGCTGATCCATCGTGCCCATCATCTTCTTGACCATCTTCTTGGTCTCGTTTGAACTTCTTGATGAGCTGGTTCACCTCAGTCACCGAAACGCCCGCACCGGCGGCGATACGCGCTCGACGCGAGCCGTTGAGATCTCTGGCTTGGCGCGCTCCTCCTTGGTCATGGAGTTGATGATGACCTCCATGTCGTCAAGCGCCCCCTCGTCCACCTGACCGCTGCCGAGGGCCTTGTCTCCCGCCGGGAAGCGCTGATGAGCTTGGAGATGCCCCCATCTTGTGAACCTGCCCGGTTCATGGTGATGAAGTCGTCGAGCGTGAGCTGTCGCGCCATGCGCTCGGCCTCGACCGCCTCCTGCTCCTCCTGCTGGACCTTGACGGCGCTCTCGATGAGCGAGATGACGTCGCCCATGCCGATAAGGATGCGCTTGGCCATGCGGTCGGGATGGAACTGCTCGAGAGAATCGGGCTTCTCCCCCGACGAGATGAACTTGATGGGCTTACCCGTCACCTCGCGAACCGATAGCGCGCCGCCGCCGCGCATCGCCGTCCATCTTCGACATGATGACGCCGTCGAAGTCGACGCGCTCGGCGAACGCCTCCCACCACGTTGACGACGTCCTGGCCGGTCATCGCGTCGACCACCATGAGGATCTGATCGGGCTTGACAGCCGCCTTGATGGCTTCCGCTTCAGCCATCATGTCCTCGTCGACGTGCAATCGACCCGCCGTGTCGATGATGACCACATCGCGCAGGAGTCGATGGCGTCCCTGCACGCCTTCCTGAGCGATGCGAACGGGTCTTGGCCGTCACCGCGATACACCGCACGCCGATCTCGCCCGCGACGGGGTTGCGCTGGTCGGCCGCTGCGGGGCGGTACACGTCGCAGGCGACGAGCAGCGAGTGATTCTCCTGCTTGAGACGGTACGCGAGCTTCGCCGCCGCAGTCGTCTTGCCCGAGCCCTGAAGACCCATCGAGCATGATGACGTTGGGGATGCGGCTCGACAAGACCAAACGCGAGTCCGTGCGACCGAGCAGCTCTCGGTGAGTTCGTCGAGCACGATCTTCACGACGTTTTGCGCGGGCGTGAGCGAATCGAGCACCTCGGCGGTGAGGCAGCGCTGAGCCTTCGTACGGGAGACGAAAGCCTTGACCTACTTTGAAGTTGACGTCCGCCTCGAGCAAGGCAAGGCGAATCTCGCGCATAGCGGCGCTGATATCGTCCTCGGTCAGGCGCCCACTTGGACCTCAGACCCGAAAATGCCCTGAAGGCGCTCGGAAGATTCTCTAGCATAATTAGTTGCTCCTCAACGAGGTAGTTCGCGTTATTCCATCTTACGAATTATATCGTAGGCGACAAGCGAAGCATCGGGGCGGCGAAGTCGGCGCAATTACCCCACGAAAACCGCGATAGCGACGAAAGCCCCAATTATGAAGGCGACCCGGCGGACCCCGAAGACGACGCGACGGGATCCTCCGCCGTCGGTACGGTCGCGAAAGGCCTGAGCGAGGTCAGCGCTTTCGGCAAAATCAACTTCGTCGAGGAATCGACTTTTCCCGAATGGGTATGGTAGACGGCCCCGTGGATCTCGAGACCGTCCTCGCGCAAGACTTGCCAGCTCGGGTTTTCGGCAAGCGCCCTCATGCTCGCATGCACGTTGAGAACGGTGGCAAGGTAAGGATCGCGCTCATCCCCGATGGCCTCCCGCGATACGATCGGTGATGGCGGACACGCAACCCGTCACACCCCCTCCATCGCCGCACCGACGGCTCCGCAATGCGTGGCCCAAAACCAGCAGAAGCTTGACATGAAGATGCTCGCATGCGTAGCACGGCGCTCGCGATCGCTTGGACCCACCCACGTTTCCCCGCCACGCGAATGGTGAACAAATCCCCGAGGCTCGCCATGAACATATGCTCGGGAACCACGGCGTGAATCCGAGCATGTCAAGACGATGGCGAACGGACTCTGCCCGTATTCGAACAACTCGGTTATTCTCTCAAGCGACGTATCGAGTTCGTGCTGTCGAAGCGTGAGGAAATCATGGTTGCCATAAGCCAAGCGTTCGAGGGCTTCCTGAGAAGAGCATTTCCGCCTCCAAATTCGTCTGAAAAAAGAAAGGCCCGGCTGTGCGGGCCAGAGCAATAATCAAGATCACGCGTTCCGGAGCAGCATGGTAGAAGATGATCATATCCTCGTACACGCCCTCTCCGTTGAAGTATCCTCGGGGATAACGCCGACACGATGAAAGCCGAGGCTCTCGTACAGATGAATCGCGCCCGCGTTGCTCGCGACCACCGCATTGAATTGAAGCCCGCGGAACCCGCACTCCTCCAGGTGATCAAGGGAGTCCTGCACGAGCGCTCGCCCCAGCCCCTTCCCTCGAACCGATGAATCGACCGCGTAGCTGGCGTTGGCCGTATGGGCGCAGCGACCGACGTTGTTCGGGTGAAGAATATAGAGTCCCACCACGCGACCGTCGTCGTCGGCGACCGCCGTGCGCGTTTGCGCCGAGAAGAAATCGGCAGCTTGATCCTCATCGAGCTCATCGGTCTGGGGAACGCATCCCCCGCCCTGACGACCTCGTTCCAAATCTCGACCATCCGGTCAAGATCACCCTTTTCGAATGCGCGGATTTCCACGCTATCGCCACCTCTCCCAGAAATGCTTTTTTTCTTTCGCGGAGGCTCCTCATCGCAAGATTCCTCCGCGCATCGGAATTGTCGTTCTCCCCCAGCCGCCAAAGCAAGCTCGGCGAGTTCGTCGTCGGTGAACGAGACCGTATCGTCCGCAGCAGCGCCCGCCGGGTCTTCGAGCACGCGCATCGTCAACGCCTGCAGCAACATCGAAAGCGAGGCGCGTCCGAAACGCCGCTTTCGTTCAAGCTGTCGCCATCGACGCCGTCTTCGTCGCGGACATCACCCTTCGCCTCATCGACGAGGGAAACCCCCGACGCCGCGTCCGGGCACGTACGTCATCGGCAGATTCGCCCTCCCCGCCCGCCGTGCGGGCGTGCCCTCGATCACGTCGCGTCGACGCTCGCCCGCGCCCATCGCGGCCTCTTTGGCGTTTTCGCCTGGTAATGCGAGCCTCATCCTCGTCGAAGCGCTCGTCGAAATCGCCGATGAGAGCGCTCGCGAAATCGCGCGCGTCGTCGAAATCGCGCAGGTCGTCGATCCCTCGCCGACGCCGATCTTGATGATGGGCAACTTGAGCTCGTGGGATACCGCTAGCGCGATGCCGCCCTTGGCGGTGCCGTCGAGTTTCGTGACGATGAGCGCGTCGAGTTCAAGCGCGCGGTTGAACACGCGCTTGCTGCAGGCCGTTTTTGGCCGGTGGTGGCGTCGATGACGAGCACCGTGTAGACAGGCAAGCTTCGAGCGCTTGCGAACCACCACGTTCACCACTTTTTCCAGCTCGCGCATGAAATCGGCCGACGTATGAAGACGCCCCGCCGTGTCGATGAGCACGAGGTCGGCATCCTGCCGACCTCGGCGCGCTCGATCGTGTCGTAGCACACGCTGGCAGGATCGCTCCCCGTTCGCGGGTGCAGACCTCCACACCGGCGCGGCGCGCCCATTCCTCGAGCTGCTCGATGGCCGCGGCGCGGAACGTGTCGGCGGAACCGAGGATGACGTTGCGCCCCAGCGTCGGTCTGCTTCTTTGGCGATTTTGCCGACCGTGGTGGTCTTCCCCGTGCCGTTGATGCCGACGAACAGCACACAGGCCGGGTCGCCGCCGAATTTCCCCGACCGCCTTCGGTGAACGTGTCGGCGATCTGGTCGTTCAGCAGGTCGAGCACGGCATAGGCATCGGGAAGCGCCTTGCGCGTGGCCTGGTCGCGCAGGTTCTCAACGATGTCGCACGCCGCCGCTCCGCCGATATCGGCCAGGATGAGCGTTTCCTCCAAGCCGTCCCAGAACTCCTCATCAAGGTCGGGGCCGCGGTCGAGGAGGACGTTCATCTCCTCCTTGAACTTGTCACGAGAACGTTGCAGCCCCTGGCTGATGCGGTCGAAAATCCCATGTTGCTCCCTTGTGTCGCAAACCGTCGCATGTTGTGCAGCGCCTTTCGGCATCGTTTCCCAACGGAGCGCCGATTGCACCGCGTGTTTCTTTCGGGAAGAAGTATACCCCGCCACCGAGGGCAAGGCATCCCAGGCAGCAGGCGAACAAGAATTACACGGGGAAGATAGAGCGGTAACCGGTTACAACCGGCACGCTTCCAGATACCTTGCCGCCATCCGGAAGGCTCCTCCGGTTCCCGGCGTCACCAACGGCCGCAACCGGGATTGGTATACCCGCAAAACCCGCTCACACCAGAACCCGCAATGTATGGAAAGGCCGGCTGGCCGCTTCCCCTATTCCGCGCAGGTACTTCAGGGCGTGATCGAGCTTCTGGCTGATCACCTTGGTGACGCCGTCGGATTGCATGGAGACGCCGAACAGCACGTCGGACATTTCCATGGTGCGCCGCTGGTGCGTGATCATGATGAGCTGCGTGTCGTTGCGGATGGACTGCAGATACGCCGCCGTGAGCCTGCGCAGGTTCGTGTCGTCGAGCGCCGCCTCCACCTCGTCCAAGATGTAGAACGGTGCGTCGCGGATGCGGTAGACCGCGAACAGCAGCGCCAGCGCCGTGAGCGACTTCTCGCCGCCGGACAGGAGCATCATCTTCGTGATGCGCTTGCCCGCCGGCTGCGCGCTGACCTCCACGCCGGTGTCCTCCAGGTCGTCGGGGTCGGTGAGGATGAGCTCGGCCGAGCCGCCCGGGAACAAGGTGGCGAAGATGCTGCGGAAGTTGTCGTTGACCGCATTGAACGTGCTGACGAAATCATCTTTCATGCGCGCATCGATTTTCGACCTGCAGCTCGAGCCTTCCCTTCTCGACGCGGGCGGAGCCGAGCTTCTCGTTGAAGCGTCGAACTCCTCGTGAACGCCACGAGAGCCGCGTTGCGGGCTGCGGTGACGCGCTCCATGAAGCCCGGCGGAAGAATCCTGAGCAGCTGCGGCCCGATCCTCCGAGATCACGCGTCCATCGACGCGACGAATCCGACAGCTCAT
>VOFI01001390.1_pt1 | contig 45751 bp, 58 predicted proteins | sample 5384131 | NCBI WGS metagenome assembly VOFI01 (sample SAMN12384728, study PRJNA508395) | human gut metagenome | isolation source: healthy gut H | host: Homo sapiens
CCTTGGAGTAGCGAGGGTGACGGAGAGAACAACAAAAAGCAAGCCCAGCCAACCCTCGCAAAAACAGAATAGCATTTGAATGCTTCGGTTTGTCAAGGGTTCGCTGCGCCAGCTAAGTTGTTCTTAGGTTTAACTCAGGCTCTGGAGAAAATCAAGTGACGGCAAGATATGCTTTACCGGACTTCTGCAAAGCGTAAATCAGTCGTACGAGTTTCTTTGTGGCATGAGATAGGGCAACATTGTAGTGCTTGCCTTCAGCTTGCTTTTTGGTAAGGTATTCAGTAAAAACGGGATTCCAGTAACAGACGTATTTGGTTGCAGTGTAAAGAGCGTATCGAAGATAACGAGAGCCACGCTTTTCCATGTGTGCATAGCAGTTTGTGAGTTTTCCTGACTGGTATGTGGAGGGAGAACATCCAGCATAAGCCAAAACTTTGTCAGGAGAGTTAAAATTCGAAAAATCCCCTACCTCTGCAAGAATCATCGCAGCAGAATGAAATCCCATTCCGGGAATCGAAAGGATCGGCGGTTTCAATTCATCCATGATTTTCCGAATGGCATCTTCAATTCAAATTCAATCCTGCGGTGGAGCTTTCCTATCTGGCAAGTGAAGAACAGAAGGATTTTCTTTCTGCAATGGATTATGCTCAAGCAGCTCCTTCCCTTTCGCAAGCACAGCGAATTAAAAAGCTCGCACAGGAGGGCGAGTGTACGCTGGATGCGATGTGCGAGATTATGAATGAAATCAAGAAGGGAGAGCTGGACAGAGTAACCTTCAAAACGGATTCGTTGCGACCAACAAGCAGATGGAGGATAAAATCATTCAGCTTTTGGAGCAATGGCAGAAAAAAAAAGAGAAAAATCAATGGAAAGGTAAGGTAAAAAATGTTTACACCCAAAAACATTCAGGGCGCTTTGGAAGAACTCTACGACCTTTGCGATCCTGATTATATGGTAGATATGCTCGTAAACTACAGTGAGGAGTTCGATGATATTTCTCCTGCGCTTCTGGCAAAGTCGTTTCAGAAAAATGCCGAGATGATTAGCGAGTATCGAGTATTGTCCTCTGCTGGTGAGGGTATCGACTATCAGGGAAAGGTACTTCTTGAACAGCAGAGCCGTGCGGCTTCTGTCCTATGTAGAAGATATGAGCGGCGATGAAAAAAGTTCGCACGATTCAGAGCAAGGAGCTGTGGTTAGCAGAAGATATGACATTCTATGTGGTGTCCTGTATGTCTACGATCACGATGGACAAGGAAGAAGCCATTTGTCTTAACGAACACCGCAGCGTGGTTACTACGGTGGAATGCGAGGACGATATTTTCTTCGACATGGGTTCCCTGATTTGCGAACTGGACGATATTTGCTTGTTCGAGCTTTTAGCCGATGTGGATGCGACTATTTATGAACTGTAACAGGTTCATGGATGGTCGCTTTTTCTTATTTCCAAAGAAACGGAGGTATCGAAACTTGAAAGAATACGATGTGAAGATCACCGAAACCTTGGAGAAAACGGTTACGGTGCAAGCAGAATCTCACGATGCGGCAGAGGAACAGGTTAGAGCCGCTTATTACAATTCGGAGTACATTCTGGACTCCGAAAACTTTACCGGTGTTGCGTTCGGCACGACCGAGGAACGGGAGGTTCAGAAAGAACAGGCAGATACCATGAATGTGTTGCTGGTAAAGCCGTTCATGTATCCGCAGGCTGTGCAGATCGGCTGTGAGCTGGAGGATTTGCAGAAAGCCGTAGGTGGCGATATTGAGGCAACTGTAAACTCGTAGGCAAAGAACTGAACCGTGCGCTGCGTGATGATGACGGCGATATTTATGACATTATCGCCGGTGATTTTCTGGTTGTGGGATTGGGCGAGGATGATTTTTGTTCTCTGTCCCCGGAACTGATGAAGCAGTTTGAGGAACACTTTCATCAGCCTGAGACTTTTTGTACGCATGGGGCGCAGCATTATGGCGCTTCCCCTGCCGGATGACATGGTGAAGAAAGAAGATGCACCTGTCAAAGCTGATTCGGTTCCCCACAAAAGTAACCCTGACCGAGATGTTCTGTAAGGAGGTTCTTATGCAAAGAAATTCGACGATTGGAGAGCTGATGGAGCGAAAGCGGATTCAGGATGGTGCCAAGGAGTACCAGGGACATACCTATATGGACTTGGCACGATTTGATGACGCCACCAAGCACATGATTATTTTCGATGTGCTGACCGATGAATGTCGGTTGGAAAGGCGAAAGAAATCGCCTGTATTTGAGCGATGTGGGTTATCAGAAGGCTCTGGATAACCAGAAAGCTGGCAATATCAAGATTATCAGCCATGCCGCAGTTGCCAAGGGCAATCTGTATTACGACCACAGAGATATGGCACGATAATCTGTTCACTCTACTGCTTGCAGGAGGTGATGAATCATGCAGGAAGAAGTTGAAAACAGGACAGTAAACCTGGCGATCAGCACAACCAAGCTGACGGGGCGCACTATCATTGCCGGTATCCGCAAGTATTTGCAGCACCGGGAAAAAGTGAAGATGAAAAAGGCACGAGACCCTGCCGTTCATGGAAAGCAATCCGTGAAACAGCTTTTGGGACAGAATCAGGGTGCTACGAATGTTGAGATCGACAAAGAGAGTATCCGTGATTTTGAAAAGCTCGCCAAGAAGTATGGCGTGGACTTTGCCGTAAGAAAAGATAAGTCCGTTGATCCTCCCCGGTTTCTTGTTTTTGTCCGTTCTAAAGATGCAGATGCTTTGGATGCGATCTGTAAGGAACATCAGGCAAGAGCATTAACCAAGAATGAAAAACCGAGCGTTCTGGCGCAGCTGAAGAAGTTCAAGGAAATTGTCGCAGCGATTCCGAAGAAGGTTCGAGAGAAGAAACAGGAGCGTGATCTGTGATGGATAAGAGAAAAATTAAAAAGCTCCTGATTTTGAATTTACCGTATTTTCTGGTAGGGTTGTTCGCTACGAATTTAGGAGAAGCATGGAGATTGGCTGAGGGGGCAGATTCATCTGCGAAAATCCTCAGCTTTTTTCATGCCCTTCCGATAGCCCTGAACAATCCGTTTCCCAGCTTTCACCCGTTGGATTTGCTGATTGGTATTCTCTGCGGCGCAGGACTTCGGCTGGCTGTCTATCTAAAAGGCAAAAACGCAAAGAAGTACCGACACAATGTTGAGTACGGTTCTGCTCGTTGGGGAACGGCAAAAGATATTGAGCCGTTTATTGCACCAAAGTTCGAGGACAATGTGATCCTGACGAAAACGGAGCGGCTGATGATGAGCAATCGCCCGAAGAATCCTGCCAATGCCCGAAATAAGAATGTTCTGATTATCGGCGGTTCGGGTTCCGGTAAAACTCGCTTTTGGTTGAAGCCAAACCTTCTCCAGATGCACAGCTCCTATGTGGTCACTGACCCCAAAGGCAGCATCGTGATTGAGTGCGGCAACGCCCTTTTGAAGCATGGCTACAACATCAAAATTTTCAACACCATCAACTTTCAGAAGTCGATGCACTATAACCCCTTCGCCTATATCCATTCAGAAAAAGACATTCTGAAACTGGTGACAACGCTGATTGCCAACACAAAGGGTGATGGAAAAGCCGGTGACGAGTTCTGGACGAAGGCGGAAACGCTGCTCTACTGCGCCTTGATCGGATATATCCACTATGAAGCTCCGGTTGAGGAACAGAATTTCTCCACCCTGATTGAGTTCCTGAACGCAATGGAGGTGCGGGAAGATGATGAGGAGTTCCAAAATCCTGTGGATCTGATGTTTGAAGCTCTGGAAAAGAAAAAGCCGAATCACTTTGCAGTCCGCCAGTATAAAAAATACAAGCTGGCTGCAGGCAAGACCGCTAAGTCGATTTTGATTTCCTGCGGCGCTCGTCTGGCTCCTTTTGATATTCAGGAGGTCAGAGATGTGACCGCCTATGACGAGTTGCAGTTGGATACTCTCGGAGATAAGAAAACGGCGCTCTTTCTGATTATGTCAGATACGGATGCGACGTTTAATTTTTTGATCTCCATGATTTACACACAGCTGTTCAACTTGCTGTGTGAGAAAGCAGATGATGTGTACGGCGGCAGACTGCCAGTTCATGTGCGCTGCCTGATTGATGAGATGGCAAACATCGGTCAGATTCCCAATCTGGAAAAACTGGTAGCGACAATCCGAAGCCGTGAAATATCGGCTTGCCTTGTTCTCCAGGCACAATCACAACTGAAAGCCATTTATAAAGACAATGCCGACACCATCATCGGCAACATGGATTCCCGAATTTTCCTGGGTGGTTCTGAGCCAACCACGCTCAAAGAACTGAATCAGGCATTGGGAAAAGAAACCATCGACACCTACAACACCTCCAACACCAGAGGCAACAGCCCGTCTTATGGGCAAAATTTTCAAAAGCTTGGCAAAGACCTTGCGAGCGTAGATGAGCTTGCGGTTCTGGATGGCAGCAAGTGTATTTTGCAGTTGCGTGGTGTCAGACCGTTTCTTTCTGATAAGTACGATCTGACGCAGCACCCCAATTATAAGTACACATCAGACTTTGATAAGAGAAATGAGTTCAACATTGAACAGTTTCTGAGTCGAAGGTTGAAGCTCAAGGCAGGTGATGAGTTTGTGGTAGTCGATGCGGATTAAGGAGGTTTCTGTTTGGAAAATCTGAAAACGGTATCTGCCTTGGTTAAGAACATCTTGGAACACGACCGCAAGGCAAGAAATACCGACAATCATTTGTACCTGATGGTACTGGAACACTATTCCGGTCTGCGTGGCATCGACATTCGTGCCATGACGGTTCCTGTGTTTTTGAAGGAACTGGATAGACGCAGCTTTCCGGGGTTTGAAACTGTCCGCAGAAGCAGACAGAAAGTGCAGGCAACCTACCCTGACCTTGCTCCCAGTGAAGCCGTAGGCAAACGCAGAGCAAAAAATGAGGTTGTATATCGAGAATTTGCAGAAAGCGAGGTGTAAAAAATGACTTGGTGGATCACGGATACCTCTATTGGGCAGCGTTTGAAGTTCGTTAGACGATTTCGCCGCCTTACCCAGAAAGAGCTTGGACTCCTGATGGGGTATTCCGAGAAGACAGCGGATGTCCGTATTGCTCAGTATGAGAAAAACGCTCGAACCCCTAATGCAGAAACCACAGCGAAACTCGCAGAGGTTCTGAAGGTTTCACCTGCCGTTTTTTCACCGACGATCTGTGCTTCTCGTGAAGATTTGTTGCAGTCAATGTATTGGCTGTTTCTTATGAAAGGTGGTGGTGATATATATGATTGTGAAACTGAATATGCAAGAAGCAGAATGGAACAGAAACTTGGCGTGATAACCGTCGAGGAGTTCCTTGAAAAGATTCTCGTAAACTAAGCCTTCCGTCCGGTTTTGATGCCGGTAGTACGGAGGGCTTTTTCTATTCTCAAAACAATTTCAAATTTTAGGAGGAAAATATTATGGCATTTTTCAATAGCGCAGTAACCGTTCTTCAGACTCTCGTTATCGCTCTGGGCGCAGGTCTTGGCATCTGGGGTGCAATCAATCTGCTTGAGGGCTACGGTAACGATAACCCCGGTGCCAAGAGCCAGGGCATGAAACAGCTCATGGCAGGCGGCGGTGTCGCCCTCATCGGCATCACCCTTGTACCTCTGCTCTCCGGTCTGTTCGGTTAATCACAAAACAAGGAGGTAATCGCCTTTGGACAGCATACTCCAACAGATCACAGACTGGCTGAAAGAAATGCTCGTTTCAGCCGTTATGGGTAATCTGTCGGGGATGTTTGAGTCCGTCAACAACCAGGTTGGCGAGATAGCAACCTCCGTTGGCATGACACCGGCGAATTTCTCGCCGGACGTCTTTGCCATGGTACGAAACATCTCCGAGTCAGTGATTATCCCAATAGCAGGCTTGATTCTGACTTTCATTGCCTGTTATGAGCTAATTCAGATGATTATTGACCACAACAATCTGGCGAATTTTGAGACATGGACCTTCTTCAAATGGGTGTTCAAGACCTTCGTTGCGGTCATGCTAATCACTAACACGTTCAATATCACGATGGCTGTGTTCGATGTGGCACAGCACGTTATAAACGCAAGCGCCGGTATCATATCCGGAAATACTGCCATAGATGCTTCGGCATTGGAAACAATGGAAGATACGCTGATGGCGATGGATATTGGTCCTTTGCTGGGTGTATTCCTGCAATCCTTTATCGTACAAGTGACGATATCTGCTCTGGCAATCATTATCTTTGTCATTGTCTACGGACGAATGATTGAAATTTATCTGATGGTCAGCCTTGCCCCGATTCCGCTTTCCACCTTTGGAAACAGAGAGCAAAGCAATATCGGACAGAATTATCTGCGTTCGCTGTTTGCAATCGGATTTCAGGGATTCTTGATTATGATCTGCGTAGGCATTTATGCGGTGCTGATTCAGTCTATCGCATTCAGTGATGACATCATCGGCTCTATCTGGGGTGTTATGGGCTACACTGTCCTTTTGTGCTTCACCCTATTTAAGACCGGTTCGCTTGCGAAGGGTGTATTCAGCGCTCATTAAAGGAAGGAGGAAATTGTTTGGCAGCGTATATCCCCGTACCCCGTGACCTGACGAGGGTAAAAACAAAAGTGTTCTTCAATCTGACGAAACGGCAGTTACTTTGCTTTGGTGCGGCGGCGCTCATCGGAGTGCCGATTTTCTTTCTGGTCAAAGCAACCGGAAATGTGAGCCTTGCTGCACTGTCCATGATGATCGTCATGTTACCGTTGTTCTTTCTGGCAATGTATGAAAAGGATAGTCAGCCGTTGGAAGTGGTTGTAGAACACTTCATTCAGACTAAATTCGTTCGTCCCAAGGTTCGCCCTTATCAGACGGACAACTATTATGACGCTTTGATGCGTCAGTACAAACTGGAAAAGGAGGTTGAACGAATTGTTTTTCAAAAAGAAGCCGCAGGCAAGAAACATCAAAATGCCTGCAAATCTGAATCGGAAGCAGCAGCGAGAAATTAAAGCTGTTGTGGAACGGGCAAAGAAGGACAATGGTATCCCACAGACTGCACAGCAGTCCATTCCCTTTCAGAGAATGTTCCCGGATGGCATCTGCCGTATCACCGACAGCTTTTACACCAAGACGATTCAGTTCCAGGATATCAACTATCAGCTGGCACAGCAGGAGGATAAGACAGCCATCTTCGATGAGTGGTGCAGTTTCCTGAATTTCTTTGACAGCTCCATTCACTTTGAGCTTTCCTTTATGAACCTGAGTACCGATGCTGAAAGCTTTGAAAAGAGTATCCGTATCCCGTTCAAGAAGGACAGCTTCAATCCTGTCCGTGCCGAGTATAGCCAGATGCTGAAAAAGCAGTTGGCGCAGGGCAACAACGGCTTGACCAAAACCAAGTACCTGACATTCGGCATTGAAGCCGAATCCATGCGGCAGGCAAAGCCGAGACTCAACCATATCGAAAACGATCTGCTCAATAACTTTCGGCGTTTGGGTGTCATTGCCACTACCATGAACGGCAAAGAGCGGCTGCATCTGATGCACTCTATGTTCCACATGGGCGATAACGATAAGTTCTTCTTCGATTGGAAGTATCTTGTGGAATCCGGGCTGTCTGTAAAGGACTTCATTGCTCCGACGGCATTTGCCTTTAAGACCAACCGCACCTTCCAGATGGGCAGCATCTTCGGGTCGATGTCCTATCTGGCAATTTCTGGATATGGAATCCACGCAGATCGTGACCATGCACATCCAGTCAGTTGACCAGACTGCGGCGATTAAGACCATCAAGAGAACCATCACCGACTTGACCGTTCCAAAATCGAAGAACAGAAAAAAGCGGTGCGTTCCGGCTATGACATGGACATCCGTGCGACTCGTTCCTGAACAAAGCCTTCGTGGTTGAAGGACAAAATCAGGCACTAACAAAAGAACGAAAATTTCAGATGTTAGGAGAACTAACAATCCAAGCGGTGGAATGATGGGGTAACGCCCTGAAACGCCCCCTTAATACTCCGACTGGCACCAAAGATGGAAACATCCGGTGTCAGAAGCTCGGTGAAGTCGGCTGAGAGTAGCCGTATGGATTGCTGGATAATTACCAGCCCCACGAAAGCTGTCCAGAGGTGGACGGTGCTACCTATAGGCCGGAGGTCTACAAAATACCCAAGGTCAGAATGTTTGAAATATGACTGACGAAAACCGCGAATGTACGGGTCTATACGATGACGGCATAGAAATGTGCCGAGAGCGTTAATCGCTCGTCAGTGTGGTGAAGTAAGAATTGATGTTATGAAACGCCATAGCAAGTTACAGGCTTGTTCAAGCTGGCAGGACCAAAGCGGAAACCTAAAGGTATATGAAAAGATAGGATTGTTGGAACGAGGAAAGGCAGCGAGCTTTCTCATTTGAAAGTAAGGGGACGAATCATATAAGCCCCTGAGTCACTGCTGAAAAGCAGAGGTCGAACCGATAATGCTTTTTGCGAAAAAGAGAAAAGCACAGGAATGGCCTCAAGTCAGTTAAACAGACACCCTTAACACTTAGTCGCAATTAGGATTGCGAGTATGACAAAAAGAAGTCACTCGCCGTAAAGGAGAGTGATGCCTAATGCCACGTGAGAAACGCCCCAAAGCAAAAAGCATGGAATCCCTTCGCCATGCAGAATACTACGACATGCAACGTACCTTCGATGAACTATACGCCAGAAGTCAGGCCGGAGAAATATTTGATGACCTGATGGATTTGATTCTGTCAAGAGAAAATATCATGTTGGCGTATCGGAACATCAAGGCGAATTCTGGAAGTGCAACTCCGGGAACAGACCGACTGCGGATAATGGATATTGGCAGACTGTCTGCCGATGAAGTTGTCGCAAGGGTACGAAAAATTGTCAACGGAGGAAGGAACGGCTATACCCCAAGAAGCGTAAGAAGAAAAAGAAATCCCAAAGCCGAACGGCAAGACCAGACCTCTGGGAATACCGTGCATTTGGGACAGGCTGATACAGCAAGGTATCAAGCAAGTCATGGAACCAGTCTGCGAAGCAAAATTCAGCAGTAATAGCTATGGATTCCGCCCGAACAGGTCGGTTGAAAATGCAATCGCTGCGATGTACCGTCTGATGCAGAGGTCAGGACTTTACTATGTGGTAGAGTTTGACATAAAAGGGTTCTTCGACAATGTAGAACACGAAGCTGATACGGCAACTGTGGTCGTTGAATATCCGAGATAAAAAATTGCTCCATGTTATCCGCAGAATGCTGAAAGCTCCAATTCAGATGCCGGACGGACATCTGGAAAATCCCAAGAAAGGAACACCGCAAGGTGGAATAATATCTCCCCTGTTGGCAAATGTTGTGCTAAATGAGCTTGACCACTGGGTCGAAAGCCAATGGCAGAACCATCCGGTTATAGAGAAATACTCCTACAGGGAAAATGCAGCAGGATGCCCGATACACAGTCATGCGTATCGGGCAATGCGGAATACAAACCTGAAAGAAATGTATATCGTGCGATATGCAGATGATTTTCGGATTCTTTGCAGAACGAAAGAACAAGCGAATCGAACGCTGATAGCGGTGACAAAATGGTTGACTGAACGCTTAAAACTTGAGGTTTCTCCAGAGAAAACGAGGATTGTTGATGTCAGGCGGAGCTATTCGGAATTTCTTGGATTCAAAATCAGATTACGCAAGAAAGGGAAAAAGCGTGTTGTGCAGTCGCACATGTGCGATAAAGCATATAAGCGGGTCAAAGCCGACCTTGTAAAGCAGGTTGGAAACATCAAGTCCCCCAGAGCTGACCGAGGAGAAGCAGGTGAAGTTCATTTGTTCAACTCCATGGTCATGGGAATCCAGAACTACTACCGGTTAGCTACGGACATCAGCCCCCTCAATGGTATGACTAAGGAGACTAAGAAATCTGTTTGATTGATGGAACGCCGGATGCGGTGAAAGTCGCATGTCCGGTGTGAAGCGGGGGAAAAGCTGGAGATGATTTCAAAGACTTACCTATCGCTATTCCCATCTGACCTTGCTACCTATGGTAAAGATGCGAAGTCGCTTTTGAAAGAATTGCAGAGCCAGAACGAGCGAATGTTCATGGTGACGTTTCTGGTGCTGAACACCGGACGCACCGAGCAGGAACTGGAGAACAATGTGTTCCAAGCCCAGAGCATCGCCCAGAAGCATAACTGCAATCTGCGCCGTTTGGATTTTCAGCAGGAATCCGGGCTGATGAGCAGCCTGCCATTGGCACAAAACCTGATCGAGATTCGTCGTGGTCTGACAACCAGTTCCACGGCGATTTTTGTACCCTTCACGACGCAGGATTCAGAATCGTCTGGTGTGTTACGACATTAAGGAACTGGGCAATCAGCTGAAAAAAATCGGTATGATATTCAGAATCGTCTGGTGTGCTTCGACATTAAGGAGCTGGGCAATCAGCTGAAGAAAATCGGTATGCTGATCGTTCAGGATCAGGTCTGGGGGCGTGTAACTGCCAACCGTTCTGCCGGTAAATCGACCAGATATTATATTGACGAGTTCCATCTGCTTCTGAAGGATGAGCAGACGGCAACCTATTCCGTAGAAATCTGGAAAAGATTCCGTAAATGGGGCGGTATTCCGACTGGTATCACCCAGAATGTAAAGGATCTGCTTCGTAGTCCGGAGATTGCCAACATCCTAGAAAATTCGGACTTCATCTATATGCTCAATCAGGCAAGCGAGGACAGAGGCATTCTGGCAAAGCGTCTGAACATCTCCCCCCATCAGCTTTCCTATGTAACCAACTCCGGTGAGGGCGAAGGGCTTCTGTTCTATGGCAATGTGATTCTACCGTTCATTGACCGATTCCCGACCGATCTGGAACTGTATCGCATTATGACCACGAAGTTAAACGAGGTGGCACAGGAAAAGGAGGCGTAATGTATGGCGAAAAGACCTACACGACTCCGTTTTACCGAAGATGACCTTGCAGATTCTCATGTGAAGAAAGCTGCCGACCGTGCAGATAAGGCGGTTGATAAGGCTGAAAAAGCGGCAGACAAATTGGCTTCCAAAAAGGCAAAGCCAAAGCTAAAGCTGGAAACAGATGCAGCCGGTTCCCGTAAAGCAAAGCTCCGTTTTGAAAAAGCGGAGTTTACGGAAATCGAGCGCCCATCTGTGGCAAAGCACATGGCAAGCCGTGGAGCCGCAGTCACGCTCACTTCCAAAGCACATCAGGCGGTGTCAGAATATGAGGATGATAATATCGGCGTTCAGGCTGTGCAGGAAACGACCAAGGCTGTTGAATCCACTGCCTATACTGTCGATCATGCCGTTTACAGCCACAAGCTGAAAGCCTACGACAAGGCGGAAAAGCTGGTAGAAAAATCAGATAAGGCAAATGTAGATGCCCTGTATGAGAAGTTCAAAAGGACAACCCCGATGCCGCTTCTAATCCCATTTCCCGTTGGCAACAGAAAAGGGCAATCAAGAAAAAGAATATGCTGCCGCCAAAGCCGGTAAGAATACCGCTTCGACAACGGCTTCTGCATCTAAGGGTGCAGGCAAGGCAACGGGCAAAAAAGCAGCTCAGGGAGCCAAGAACATCACAGAAAGAGTAACGGAGTTTTGCACCACACACTCTAAAACGATTCTGTTCGTTTTGCTTGCTGGACTGCTTTTTATGATCCTCTCAGGGATGTTCTCGTCTTGTTCGGCTATGTTCCAAGGTGGCACACAGATCATTCTGGGAACTTCTTTTACCGCAAAAGAGGAAGATATTATCGGTGCGGACAATGATTACAAGGCTTTGGAAGCTGCGCTCCGCAATGAAATCAATAATATCGAGCGCACTCATAGCGGATATGACGAGTACCGGTATGATCTTGATGAAATCAACCACAATCCTTATGAGCTTGCGGCATATCTGACGGTAAAGTTCGAGGACTACACCAGAGATGAGGTGCAGGCTACCCTGCAATGGCTGTTTGACCAACAGTATGAGCTGACACTCACAGAAAAAGTAGAAATCCGTACACGAACGGTATCTTCTACTGATCCCGAAACCGGAGAAACCACAACGGAGGAAGAAGATTACGAATATTATATTCTGAAAGTGAAGCTCAGAAATAAGGGCTTGAACAGTGTGATTTCAAATTCCGGATTGTCGGAAGATGAGATGGAGCGATATAGAATTTTGCTTCAGACAAGGGGCAACAGACAGGATATTTTCGGAAATGACATTTACGCTACCCCTGGCGGCGAGTACACCGATTATGACATTCCGGGTGAAGCTCTGACAGACACAAGATTTGCCAATATGATTCGGGAAGCAGAGAAGTATCTGGGATACCCATATGTCTGGGGGGAAGCAGCCCCTCCACTTCCTTTGACTGCTCCGGGTTTGTTTCCTATGTAATCAATCACTGTGGCAACGGTTGGAGTGTTGGACGATTGACCGCAAACGGTTTGATGGGCGTATGCGACATTATCCCGAAAAGCTCTGCCAAGCCGGGAGATTTGATTTTCTTCCAAGGCACTTATGATACCTCCAGTGCATCTCACGTCGGTATCTATGTTGGCAATGGTATGATGATCCACTGCGGAAACCCCATTTCCTACGCTTCTATCGAATCGAATTACTGGCAACAACATTTTTACTGCTTCGGCAGAATCAGAAACTAAAGGAGGGATGGCGATTGAGTGCCAAATTAGACAGAATTGGTGCAGACCTTGAAAAAGCCCGTAAGAAACGGGCAGAATGGGATGCCAAGGTGAAAGATCTGGAACGCAGATACCGTGAGGAGGAAAATTCCGAAATCCACGAGATGGTTCATGCTGCGAACCTGAATCCCGAACAGCTTTCCGAGCTGCTCCGTATGTTTGCTGCGGATATGGCTCCAAAGCCTGATACGATCAATACTATGAATGAGGAGGAAACGCAGAATGCGATTTAAGAAAATTGGAGCCGCATTGCGGCGTGTGCAATGTGTTTTGGCGTGTTTTCTACGACGGCATTTGCCTATGTAGATGAAAGCGCAGCGACCGAAGAACCTGCGGTCGAAGAAAAAGTTCCCGAAAAAGAGCCGGAGGAACCGATGCTGCCGCTTACTCCCGGATGGCAACCTGACTTTGGTTGATGATGCCGGTTCACCTACGAAAAGTGGAAAGCAGTTCATTACCGCTGTAACCAAAAACGGAAACTACTTCTATATCATCATTGACCGTGATGATAAGGGCGAGGAAACCGTGCATTTTCTGAATCAGGTGGATGAAGCCGACCTGCTCAAGCTGATGGACGAGGAAGAAGTTGCAGAGTTCACCAAGCCGGTTGAGGAAACAAAGCCAGAAGTGGTTGAAACGGTTCCTGAAATTACAGAACCGGCACCGGAGGAAAAGCCGAAATCCACGAATATGCTCCCGGCGATTCTTACTCTGATTGTGCTTGCCTGTGGTGGTGGATTCTTCGTATTTAAGAAGTCCAGGAAAAGAAGAAGGCACAGGAAGCGGCAAAGCCTGACCCGGATGCAGATTATGTGGACGATGACGAGGACTATGGGTACGATCCGGAGTTTGAGGACGATGATGCAGATAGCTCTGTCGATGAAGATGATAATGAACCTGTGTAAACAGGATAGGCTTGATGCCTGGGGCAGCCTTCGGGTTGCCTTTACATAGTTTCCGCTTTCAAAAAAAATAAAAATATTTGTTTTTTTGAAAGCGACCTCTTGTGTATACTATTAGCAGACAGTATAATAAGCATATCGAAGTGGTTTCAAAAAATGAAAAATATTCAACCTTTGAAAGCGGGTGACTATTGTGAAAACAATTATGAGAGCAAAATATCTCAATAGAATCATTGAACTGAACGGAACTCCTGACATCAAGATTATCACAGGCATTCGTCGCTCTGGTAAATCTAAATTGATGCAGGCATATATCGAATACCTGAGAAGTCATTTTGAAAACATCAATATTATCTTCATTGACTTCATGGATTTGGCTTATGAAGAAATCAGGGAATACCATGCGTTACACGCCTATGTGGAAGAACATTATCAGACAGGCAAAGCAAACTATCTGTTTGTGGATGAGGTTCAGATGTGTTCCAAGTTTGAGTTGGCGATCAATAGCCTGTACTCTAAGGGGAAATACGACATTTATGTGACCGGCTCTAATGCTTTCCTGTTGAGTGCAGATTTGGTAACTCTGTTTACTGGACGCTATATTGAAATTCATGTGTTTCCTTTCAGCTTCCAGGAGTATTGCCAATATTACGATGATGTTAGTGATAAAGATAAGCTCTTTGATGATTACGCCATCAAGGGCGGTTTAGCAGGTTCTTATGCTTACAGAACCGAAAAAGATAGAACAAACTATATCAAAGAAGTCTATGAAACCATTGTAACAAGGGACTTGGTGCAGAAATATGCTCTCCCTGACACTTTGGTTTTACAACGTCTGAGCGAGTTCCTTATGGATAATATCAGCAACCTGACTTCTCCTAATAAGGTCAGTCAGCTACTGACAGCAAATGAAACTCCAACCAATCATGTAACCGTCGGCAAATACATTAAGTATTTGTGCAATGCTTTTGTATTTTATGATATTAAGAGATACGACATCCGAGGTAAGAAATACCTTGAAAGCTCTGAAAAGTTCTATTTGTGTGACAGCGGTATTCGATATGCAATACTGGGGAGCAGAAATATAGACTATGGCAGAGTATATGAAAACGTTGTTTGTATCGAGCTTCTTCGCCGTGGATATGATGTCTATGTCGGCAAGCTCTATCAAAAGGAAATCGACTTTGTTGCTCAGAGAGGCAGCGAGAAGATTTATATTCAGGTCAGCGACAACATTTCCGGGCAGGAAACATTTGAGAGAGAATGCTCTTCTCTGCTTCAGATCCGAGATGCTTATCCGAAAATGATTATTGCCAGAACCAAACATCCAAAATATAGTTATGAAGGAATCGAACCATGATATAGCCGATTGGTTGCTACAAGAATAAACAGGGCGAAATATCTCCGTCATTCTCTTTTGAAATGATGGAGATATTTTTATTATGATGGAGATTGTAGAACAGAAAATTGTATCAGGTTGCAAAAATCCTTTCTGAACTTTTTACATAGCAGTCATGCACTACGGTGTGTGGCTGCTTATTTTTTTGCGAAAGGAGCAGATGCAAATGAAATTAGTTTTGGCTGAAAAGCCCTCGGTTGCACAGAGCATTGCCAAAGTGTTAGGTGCTGCCAAGCGTGAGGATGGCTACTTAGAGGGAAACGGATATGTGGTCAGCTGGTGTGTGGGGCATTTGGTGGAGCTGGCACAACCGGAAGCCTATGATGCGAAGTACAGCAAATGGGCTTATGCAGACCTGCCTATCTTCCCGATGAACTGGCAGTACGAGGTTTCTGCCGGTACGAAAAAACAGTTTGGGATTCTGAAAAAGCTCATGGCCAGAGAAGATGTTGCAAGTCTTGTGTGTGCAACAGATGCCGGTCGTGAGGGCGAACTGATCTTTCGACTGGTGTACCACAAAGCCGGGTGCAGAAAGCCGTTTGAGCGGCTTTGGATTTCCTCGATGGAAGATGTGGCAATCAAGGAGGGCTTTGAAAATCTCAGGTCTGGAACGGAATATGACGCTTTGTATGAAGCAGCACTGTGTCGAGAACGAGCCGACTGGATTGTTGGCATTAACGCTACTCGACTTTTTTCGACCCTTTACGGGCAGACCCTGAATGTCGGTCGTGTTATGACCCCTACCCTTGCTATGGCTGTCATGCGGGAAGCTGCCATTTCCGCATTCAAGCCTGAACCGTTCTACACAGTTCAGATTGGATTGGATGGTTTTACGGCTGCAAGCGAACGATTCAAAACCAAGGAAGCAGCGGAAGCTGTCAGACAAAACTGTTCGGTGGCAATCGTTCAAAAAGCTGAATGTAAGGAGAAAACAGAAAAGCCGCCTGCGCTCTATGACCTGACCAGTTTACAGAGAGAAGCCAACCGTGTGCTTGGCTACACAGCACAGCAGACCTTGGACTATACGCAGAATCTCTATGAAAAGAAACTGGTCACTTATCCCCGTACCGACAGCAGATTCCTGACGGAAGATATGGCACACAGCCTGCCCGACCTCGTAAAGCTGGCTTTCCACACATTTCCCGTAGAGGATGTGGATAATATACCAGTTCATGCAGAGCAAGTTGTGAATAACAAAAAGGTCACAGATCACCATGCCATCATTCCGACCAGAGAATTGCAGAAATGCAATCTGAGCGAACTTCCCAAAGGAGAACTTGCAATTTTGCAACTGATCTCGAATCGGTTGTGCGTAGCTGTTGGCAATCCGCACCGATACGCAGAGACAGTCATTGAACTGGACTGCGGCGGTACCGTGTTTTCCACCAAAGGCAAAACTGTTGTGCAGGATGGATGGAAAGCTCTGGTTCAGAAAAATGATTCGACAAAATCCGACGAAAACGTGCAGACACTCCCTTCTGTTTCCGTTGGTGACGAAATGACCGTCAGCGGCACGGAAATCAAGGAAGGAAAAACTTCTCCTCCGAAACACTTTACCGAGGATACGCTGCTTTCTGCTATGGAAACAGCCGGTGCAGATGAAATGCCAGAGGATGTCAAGCGAAAAGGTCTGGGAACTCCTGCGACTCGTGCCGGTATCATTGAGAAGCTGGTTCGCATCGGTTTTCTGGAGCGTAAAGGCGATAAGAAAACGAAGTACCTGATTCCTACCCACAAGGGTACGGCTCTGGTAACAGTCATGCCGGAACAGATTCAGTCCCCCTCCATGACGGCGGATTGGGAAGAAAAATTGTTGCTCATTGAAAAAGGCGAATATGCCAGCGAGGATTTTATGGACGAGATCAAAGATGTGATTGCCGGTTTGATTCAGAACTATGAAGTAATCCGTGATTCCGAGGTTCTGATGTCGAAAGAAGCCAATTCTATCGGCAAATGCCCTCTCTGCGGCAGTGCAGTAGAGGACAAATCCAAGGCATTTTTCTGTTCCAACAGAGCTTGCAAATTTGCCCTTTGGAAAAACAATCGTTACTTTGCGAGTATCGGCAAGAGCATGACTTCTGCCACGGCGCAGAAACTGCTCGGTTCCGGCAAGGTAAAGCTCAAGAATTGTAAGTCCGCAAGGACGGGCAACACCTTTGATGCCACCGTTTTTATGGAGGTATCGGAGGATGGCAGGACGAAGTTCAGCATGGAATTTGATAATGGAGGAAAAAGCAAATGACGAATGAGTACAACCCGGATGGTAAGGAAATCCGATTTATCGACAGCCACTATAAGGATTTGTTTCATATCCCCGATGGCAGCTGTGTGCAGATTCACTACCCGGATGAAATGGTTGTGAAGCCCTGCACCTTCATTGACGAGTACCATACGCAGATCGGATACAATGTGTTTCATATTTGCCAGTTTGCAGAGATTATGGAGTGCAACGGCGCAAGCTATATGCCGGAGCCTGAAATTATGGGCGATGAAGCCGCATGGAAGGTCGGAAAGGATAGAATCCTTGCGGTGCAGACCTGCGAAGATGGTTATGACTACACCCTGTTAGATGAAAACTACAATGAGATTGATGGCGGTCAGGTCGATAACCCTGAACTGTCCATAATCGAAGTCCGCCGGGATATTCTGGAATCCTTCGGGCTGGAGCGCCGGGAACTGCGGGCAATGTTCTATGAGGATGTCATGGAGCAGGCTTTCGAAGTCGGCAGACAGGCGGTGGTGGTCAATGACCCTATCGCTGAGCTTGCTTTTTAAGCTCGACCGTTTTGCAGAGAACTTCGACCCCTATGAATATATGGATCAGGTCGATGATGTGCAGGCGCATATCCAAGAAATCAAGGCAGATCTTGCCGCTGGTAATACGGCTCCGTATCGTGAGTTCCTGAATACAGCCATTGAAGAAGCCCGTGAGGAAACTGCGGTTGAGGTTGCCAGTGCTGAAAAGTCAGCTGGATAAGCTCGACTCTCCGAAGCGTGAGTCGGTCATGGAAAAACTGGCACAGGCCGCAGAAAAAGCTGCGCCTGCCAGTCCCTCTCCCAAACGCAAAGAGCCTGAACGATAAGGAGGACACGGATATGAAAAACGAAAAATGGGATGATGTTCACGGAAATACCACCCCGGATGACAGAATGGTTGCTTTTCTGGAAAGCCCCACGGATTCCTATGCGATTCTTCAGCTGCGGGAAGATGTAGACGATAATATCCCGCTCATGTTTGCAAATTACAGCTACCTTCAGAAGAAAGAAATGGAGCCTGAGATTGACCGTTACGAGGTGGTCTATCACGGCTCCATTTCTATGTCCGAGGATGTGGATCGTCAGCTGGAAGATTTGTATGTGAAGTTCAATATTGACCACCCGAATGATTTCCGTGGTCACAGTATGTCGGTCAGCGACATCGTGGCCTTAAAGGTAGCCGGTGAGGTATCCTACTATGTAGATTCTGTTGGGTTTCAGAAGCTGGAAAACTTTATGAAGTCCGAAAACTACCTGAAAAACGCAGAGATGGCAATGGAAGATGATTATGGGATGATTGACGGTATCATCAATAACGGAAAAGCGCCTGGAGTAGAGGAACGCCCTTCGGTATTGGAACAGTTAAAGGAAAAGCCCGTGCCGGATGTTGCCCATAAGCCGCCCAAGAGCCACCCGGAAAGGGAGATTGAATGATGAATTTCACACAAGATGAGCGGAACATGATGATGCTTTACAGTCCTGGCACAAGGTCAGGGCTGTGTGAAGCATTGACACTGATGAAGGAACAGCTTTCGGAGGACGAGTCAGAGCTTTTTGCTTTGGCAGACTCGGTTCTCCGTAAAGTTTCAGCCATGGACGATGCCGCCTTTGAGAAGCTGAACCTTTATCCGGATTGATAGGATTGGAGGGATACAATGAACGCAAAAGAGCGATTTTATTCTGGGTTAGCAAAAGAAACGATTGGCAAAATCACCTCGAACACAGATAACTGGACTTCGTTTTTGAGAACGATGTCCCGCAACTATGAGTTCACCTATCCGGAACAGGTGATGATTTATGCTCAGCGCCCCAATGCGACCTTTTGCAAGCCCTATGAAGACTGGAACGCTGAAAATTACCGCAGATATGTAAAGCGTGGCTCTACCGGCATTGCTCTGTTTGTGATGAACAGGGATAAACCGTATCTGCGCTATGTGTTTGATGTGGCGGATACCGGCGTTCGCCGTTCTTCCCCGGAACTGAAACCGTGGGAGGTGACGCCTGAAAACCGCTCCTATATCATGGAAGCGATGGAGCGTACCTTCGGTGTTGCCGCTGACGGGGTACTGGAAGCACAGCTTGAAGATATTGCATCCGCACTGGCGGCTGAGTATTGGGACGATTACAAAAAGCAGCTCCTCGACATCGTTGCCAACAGCTTCCTTGAGGAGTATGATGAACTCAACATCGAAGTAGCTTTCAAAAATGCGGTGGCAAACAGCGTATCCTATACGATGTATTGCCGGTTCGTGGAAAGTCCCGACAACTACTTCGAGCATGAGGATTTCCAGAAGGTGTTTGATTTTAACACCAGGCAGACAGTAAATGCCCTTGGCACTGCGGTGAATGCCATCAGCACAAGGATGTTTCAGGAAATCGAAAAAGCGATTGGAGAACATGAGCAGATTAAAGCTACCGAAAGGAGTGCAGATTATGAGCGAGATGACTTACAGACAGGCCGGAGATTATCAGATTCCGAACCTTCAGTTGGAGAACGAGGGAGAGAAACCTCTGGGCAAGTACGGCAGGATGCGTCGAGCATTTTTGGAACAGAACAATCCGATGCTCCTGAACGACATGATTCTGACGGAGAGCCTGTTCCCGCACCTGTGGGAGATCGAGGAAACAGCGAAAGCCAGAGTGGAGTTTCTGATGGAGCAGTACCTGAAGGACAGCCCCGCACCGGACAAGGAAACGCAGCAGATGGCGTGGGTGCAGCACATGAACAGCCTGAAAGCACAGGCGGAGGAAGTCGTGATGACGGAGCTTATCAACAGCTGAGTCTGAACCTTTTCCTCTCCGAAAATGAACAAATCAGTTTTATCGACCGAGCAGAGAGCTTTACGCCCTCTGCTTTTTCTTTTGTCCAGGAAGAAATCGACCACTTCCTTCTGCTTGGCAGCAATACCGATGAAGCCCGAAAAGTCGTAGCGCTGGAATATATGAAGCAGAAGCCGTTGGAAGAAATCGTTCAGACCTTAAAGCAGGTCTATCACGGCGGCTATGGTCTGAAAGAAGATAGCGGGAATATCTGTGCGTGGTATGCCGAGGACGGTATCCACCTTGCTAAAGGTTCCTCTGCCATTGACAGCCCCAGAGCGCAGATCGTTTCTTGGGAAACGGTTGCCGAGCGCATTGGAGAACTGCTTGAAAATGGTCGGTTCGCAACCAATGTAGAACTGGTAGAAGCTCCCGGATATGAGCGTCAGAAGCTGGCAGAATCCCTGTGGCATCTTTATCACGATTTGAGTGAAGAAGCCCGTGCCGGCAGCTATCTGGCAATTCTTCATCAGGAACCGTTTCGTGGTTTTCCTGATGAAACCGCAGACTTGGCTGAAAAGTTGGATGACCCTCGTTTCCACGCAACCTTGGTACAGCAGTATTCGGAATTTAGAAAAGCCCTTGCGGAAAATCCCGATCTGCTTCGTTTTCACTATCACAAGCTGAATCTCATCCAGAAACAGCTGTATGAGCTGAATCTGCCTTTGCGTGAGCATCAGACCGATATGATGCAGATGCCCCTTGTTCGCCAGTTCATTACGGATGATGAAGTCAATGCAGACTTGACCCGTGGAAGTGGCTTTTCCGGTGGCAAAGCCCGTATTTATAACTACTGGCAGGAGAATCATTCCGCCAAGGAAAAGATGGACTTCCTGAAGCATGAATACGGAACCGGTGGTCATTCCCACGCCTGCTCCGGTGCAACGCACAGCGGTCAGGATCACGATGCCAAGGGTATTGCTTACACCAAGAGCGGCTGCGATAAATTGCAGATGTCCTGGGCGCAGGTGGTGCAGAGAATCGACGGTCTGATGCGAAAGGGACGCTACCTCAGCCCAGAGGAAGAAGTGGAACGACAGGCTATCGAAGAAGCTAAAACTGATCCGTTGGAAGATGTTTATGACCGTTTCGCAGTAATTGATACTGAGGATGGCGAGTATGCAATCTGGGATAATCAGACCGATGACTACTATGTAGACCCGGAAGGCGTTACAGAATACTTCACGGACGAATGGCTTGCCAATGACTATCTGGAGGAAGTTCGTCAGTCCGTAGCTGCGATGGAGTCGGTTCAGCCTGAAACACCTGCTACCGAGCCTGACGAAGTTGTGGAAGCCCCTGTTTCCGAAGAACCAACATGGAACTATCAGGTCGGTGACACGGTATATCTGGACGATACTGCTTTCCGTGTGGAGCAGATTACGGACAGAGAGGTTCAGCTGCGTGACCCTACCCTTGCCTATCCGATCTTCCGTGCCGAGAATCGTGAAAACTTCGAGCGTATGCTCTCTCAGGACGAGAGAAACCATGCGGTAAGGGTTGATGCCCAAACCGAAGAAAAGCCCGTTACAGAAGAATTTCTGGGCGAAGCCGAACCGAGGGACTACACCCCTGAGTATCAGCTGTTAGACCGTCTGCGTATGGACTGCGAATACTTCCTTGGTGCAGGACAGCACAGCGAAAAGCATCTGTGGGCAGGCAACCGCCATGCACAGATTGCCAAGATGCGTGAGCTGTATGAAATGATTCCCGACAAACCAGAATGGCTGACACCTGAGATGATTAACAGCTACGAGGAGCGCATGGCTCCCCGCTATCTGGTTGCCGCCTACCATCACTTTGAAAACGGCTTCGATGATAAACTGGACTACTACACTCTGGAAGAAGCGGAAAAAGCTGCCCAGGGCTATGTGGACGGAACCATGGAGGATGACGGATTCAAGTACGATGGTGCTGCCGTTTACGATCAGCAGGAGCATAAGTGCATCCGTATCTATGGGGACTACCCTGACGAAAAGGCACACGCACAGGTCAGAGCCAGTGCGGAACCCGAACAGCAGGAACCGGAACACTTCATCGACCATTTTTATGTTGCCGAGGACATTCAGAAGCGGGGTGCGCTGGACATCAAGGAATACAGTTCCTTTGATGATGCCCTGCGAGCCTACTATGTACTTCCTGACACGCAGAGAAAAGCCCTGGGTGCAATGAATACCAGAGATCTGCCGGGTAGTCTGGACTTCGTACAGTGCGTAGCTGGCAAGGACACCATCATTCAGGACTACGCTAAGATGGACGGATGGCAGAATGCCGAAGTCATGAACATTATCGCTCAGCTTGAGCAGTCCATCACCACCAGAGAAATTCCTCCCGTTCCTGCGGTGAACTTCCACATCACGGATGACAACATCGGTGAAGGTGGACCGAAGCAGAAATTCGCAAGAAACATCGCAGCCATTGAAACTCTGTTCAAACTGGAAAGCGAGAACAGGAACGCCACTTCCGAAGAACAGGAGATTTTGTCGAATTATGTCGGTTGGGGCGGTCTGGCAGATGCCTTTGACCCGGACAAGGGAAATTGGGCGCAGGAGTATCAGACACTGAAAAACCTGCTTTCCGAAGATGAATATGCTGCGGCAAGAGCTTCCACCCTGAATGCACATTACACCAGCCCTACGGTCATTCGCTCCATCTACGATGCAGTCGGACAGATGGGCTTTGAAACAGGAAATATTCTGGAGCCTGCTATGGGTGTCGGCAACTTCTTTGGTATGCTCCCTCCTGAAATGCAAAGCAGCCGCTTGTATGGTGTGGAACTGGATTCCATCACCGGCAGAATTGCTCAGAAGCTCTATCCCAATGCAGAAATCAAGGTGGCTGGCTTTGAGACGACAGAGCGCAGAGACTTCTACGATCTGGCTGTTGGCAACGTACCTTTCGGTAACTACAAAGTATCCGATAAGCCGTATGACAAGCTGGGATTTTCCATCCACAACTATTTCTTTGCCAAGGCTCTGGATCAGGTTCGTCCCGGCGGCGTGGTCGCTTTTGTGACAAGCCGTTACACCATGGATTCCAAAAATTCTGACGCAAGGCGATATATGGCGCAGAGGGCGGAACTGCTTGGTGCAATCCGTCTGCCAAACGATGCCTTTAAGAAAAACGCAGGCACGGAGGTCGTATCCGACATCTTGTTCCTGCAAAAGCGTGACCATCCAATCGACATCGTTCCGGAATGGGTAAACCTTGACCGCACCGAAGAAGGACACACCATGAACAGCTACTTTGTCGCTCATCCTGAAATGGTTCTGGGCGATACGGTGGAAGAAAGTACCGCCTACGGCATGGATATTACGGTGCGTCCGATTGAGGGCATGGAACTGTCCGAACTTCTGAAAGAAGCGGTTTCCCACATCCAAGGAACCTATCAGGCTGTGGAGCTTCCCGAAGCTGACAAGGGTAAGGAAATCGAAACCATTCCTGCAACCCCGGATGTAAAGAATTTCTCTTATACCGTGGTGGATGGCAATGTGTACTTCCGTGAAAACTCCCTGATGCGCCGTGTAGACCTGAATGAGAAAGCAAAAGACCGTGTGATGGGCATGGTGGAACTTCGTGGTATCGTCAACGAGCTGATCGAATATCAGCTTGAGGATTACCCGGATGAAATGATTTCTCAGAAGCAGGCAGAACTGAATGATGCCTACGATGCGTTTGCCGCAAAGAACGGGCTTATCAATAATCGAGCCAACGGTCAGGCATTTGCTGACGATTCCTCCTACTATCTTCTGTGTTCTTTGGAAAATGTGGATGAGGACGGCAATCTCAAAAGCAAGGCGGATATGTTCACCAAGAGAACCATCAAGCCGGAACGCAGAGTGACGAGCGTGGATACGCCGTCCGAAGCTCTGGCAATCTCCATCGGTGAGCGTGGCAAGGTGGATCTGCCGTTTATGGCACAGCTACTTGGAACACCCGGAGAATACGATGCGATTCAGGCAGAGCTTCGAGGGGTGATCTTCAAAGACCCGATGGCTCCCGATGCTGTGGAAGTTGGATGGCAGACTGCCGATGATTACCTTTCCGGTGATGTAAGAAGCAAGCTGCGTGTCGCACAGATGGCGGCAGACAGGGATTCTTCCTTCCGCATCAATGTGGAAGCCTTGCAGAAAGCACAGCCGAAGGACTTGGATGCGTCCGAGATTGATGTGCGTTTGGGTGCAACATGGATTGATGCCGATTATATTCAGCAGTTCATGGAGGAAACCTTTGAAACGCCGTATTACCTGCGCCGTTCCATTGAGGTCAAGTTCTCCGAGCTGACCGCAGAGTGGCGCATCAACGGTAAGAGTTCTCCCAACTACAACGATGTGGCGGCGTATGTCACCTACGGTACAGAACGAGCCAACGCATATCGGATTCTGGAGGAAACACTGAATCTGAAAGATATTCGTATCTATGATACGATTGAAGATGCAGATGGTAAGCAGAAGCGTGTTCTCAACAAAAAAGAAACTACCCTGGCACAGCAGAAACAGCAGGCAATCAAGGATGCGTTCCGAGATTGGATTTGGAGAGATCCCCACAGACGAGAAACCCTTTCCACCAAGTACAACGAACTTTTCAACTCCACCCGACCTCGTGAGTATGATGGCTCTCATATCCGTTTCGGCGGTATGAACCCGGATATTACCCTCCGTGAACACCAGAGAAATGCTATCGCTCATGTGCTTTATGGTGGAAATACGCTGCTTGCACACGAAGTTGGTGCGGGCAAGACCTTCGAGATGGCAGCATCGGCTATGGAGAGTAAGCGGCTTGGATTGAGCCAGAAATCCCTGTTCGTTGTGCCGAATCATCTGACTTTACAGTGGGCAAATGAGTTTCTGCACCTCTATCCGAGTGCCAAGCTCCTTGTTGCTACCAAGAAGGATTTTGAAACAGCAAACCGCAAGAAGTTCTGCGCTCGTATCGCAACGGGTGACTATGATGCAGTCATCATCGGTCACAGCCAGTTTGAAAAAATCCCGCTTTCTGCCGAACGACAGGAACGGCAGCTGCGGGAGCAGATTGATGAGATCGAAGGTGCGATTGCGGAGCTGAAATGGCAGCGTGGCGAAAACTTCACGATCAAGCAGATGGAGAAAACACGAAAATCATTGGAAGCCAGACTGGATAAGCTCCTTGCCGCAGACAAGAAGGATGATGTTATTACCTTTGAGCAGTTAGGTGTAGACCGGCTGTTTGTGGACGAAAGCCATGCGTTCAAGAATTTGTTCCTCTACACAAAAATGCGAAATGTGGCTGGTCTGTCCACCTCCGAAGCCCAGAAATCTTCGGATATGTTTATGAAGTGCCGCTATATGGATGAGCTGACCGGTGGGCGTGGCGTGATCTTTGCAACCGGCACTCCCGTAAGTAACTCGATGACCGAACTTTATACGGTCATGCGCTATCTCCAGTACAGTACGCTCCAGCAAAAGAACCTGACCCATTTTGATTCCTGGGCATCGACCTTCGGAGAAACGACGACAGCGATTGAGCTTGCACCGGAAGGAACCGGCTATCGTGCCAGAACCCGATTTGCGAAATTCTTCAACCTGCCTGAGCTGATGAATATGTTCAAGGAAGTTGCCGACATCAAGACCTCTGACCAGTTGCATCTCCCTGTTCCCGAAGCAAAGTTTGAAACGGTTGTGGTTCAGCCTTCTGAGTATCAGAAGGATATGGTTGCTTCCCTTTCAGAAAGAGCGGCGGATGTTCATGCCGGTATTGTTGACCCATCCGTCGATAATATGCTCAAGATTACCAGCGACGGACGAAAATTGGGACTGGATCAGCGGCTGATGAACCCTCTGTTACCCGATGACCCTGACAGCAAGCTCAATGCTTGCGTAGGAAATATCCTTCACATCTGGCAGGACGGTCAGGCTGACAAATTGACCCAGTTGGTGTTCTGCGACCTCAGCACACCAAAAAATGATGGAACCTTCAATGTCTATGATGATGTCAAAACTAAGCTGATTGCAAACGGTGTGCCTGCGGAAGAAGTTGCCTTTATCCATGATGCAGATACCGAGGCAAAGAAAAAAGACCTCTTTGCCAAGGTTCGTACCGGACAGGTACGAGTGCTGCTTGGAAGTACCGCAAAGATGGGCGCAGGAACCAATGTCCAGGACAAACTGGTGGCAGTTCACCATCTGGATGTGGGCTGGCGTCCGTCTGATATGACCCAGAGAAACGGTCGTATCATCCGTCAGGGCAACCGGAACAAAGAGGTTCAGGTGTACCAGTATGTGACTGAGGGAACCTTTGATGCCTACCTGTATCAGACCTTGGAAAACAAGCAGAAGTTTATTTCTCAGATTATGACCTCCAAATCACCGGTTCGCTCCTGTGACGATGTGGATGAGCAGGCGCTGTCCTATGCGGAGATCAAGGCGCTGTGTGCCGGCAATCCGCTCATCAAGGAAAAGATGGACTTAGACATTGATGTGGCAAGGCTGAAGGTGCTGAAGGCTGACCACCAGAGCCAGCAGTACCGCATGGAAGATAAGCTTCTGAAATACTTCCCGGCTGAGATTGAAAAGCAGACAGGCTATATTCATGGCTTTGAAGCTGATATTAAAACCGTGGAAGCACACCCGCAGATTGCCGATGGCTTTTGCGGCATGGAAATCATGGGCAAAGCCTACACCGAAAAGGCAGATGCCGGTGAAATTCTTCTTGCAGCTTGCAAGGATACGAAAAGTGCCGATCCGGTTCCGCTTGGCAGTTACCGTGGCTTTCAGATGGAACTTTCTTTTGACAGTTTCCGGAACGAGTTTGATGTGACCCTGAAGGGCGCTGTGAGCCACAGAGTAGCCCTTGGTACGGATGCACGAGGAAATATCACCCGACTGGACAATGCCCTTGCAAGCATTCCTGAGCGCTTAGAACGAGCCAATGAACAGCTGAATAATCTCTACAATCAGCAAGAAGCAGCCAAGGCGGAGGTTGGAAAACCGTTCCCGCAGGAAGCAGAGCTGACAGCAAAAGTCAGCGGCTGGCAGAACTGGATGCAGCCCTGAATATGGAGGACTCTGCGGAAAAACGTGACGAAAGAAGCGAGTCGGAGCGTCCTTCTGTGTTGGCTGATCTGAAATCCAAAGCGGAGCATATCCCACCTGCAAAATACTCTGAAACCCGTGAGGAGGTGTTGTAATGGCAAAGCGAGACCAGGATGTTCATTTCCTTGCATCCAAGGAGGAAGTTGAGAGAATCCATGAGAAGATGGACGAGCTTGGCATCCGCAGCATGGGAGCCTATCTGCGGAAGATGGCTCTGGATGGTTACTGCATCAGACTGGATTTGCAGGATGTGAAAGCCCTGGTTTCGCTCCTGCGAATCTGCTCCAACAACCTGAACCAGTACGCAAAGCGAGCGAACGAAACAGGTAGCATCTATCATGCTGATATTGAGGATTTGCAAAAACGACTGGAGGAGATCTGGACGGACATGAGAGAAGTTCTTGTTCGCCTGTCCTCAATCCAGTAATCCGACAACTTGTCGGGAAGTCGCAGTTTCGGCTGCGGCTTTTACATAAGGGTTGACATCATTGCGTTATGGCAGATACCCTTGTACAATGTAGTTAAAAGAAAGGGGTTGAGCCTATGAAGCTGGTGTTGAAGATATTGGCACTGCCGGTGCTGTTCGTTGTAAAAGTGATTTGTATTCTTGGAAATCTGCTTACAAATGTTGTGTCCTATGTGATTGGCATACTGCTTTTGGTTATTGGCGGCTCTGCGATTTACTGCATTGTAAAGGCTTTGTGGCAGTCCCTGCTTATTCTTGTGGTTCTTGGAATTGCGACAATAGCAGCGGTGTTCCTACTCGTCTGGGCTGTTATAAAAGTCGAGAATATCGGAGAAATCTTGGAGCATTTATCAGGTCATAAGATAATATCAGAGAGAAGTCACCGACCGGTGGCTTTTTCTTTTTGGAAAGGAAGTGATGGGAATGGCAGCGACAAGATTGATTGCGCTTCATGTGAATAAGGGAAAGACGGTCGCTCAATGTTTGGCAGACAGAACCGACTACTCACAAAATGCCGCAAAAACCAATGATGGCGAATTTATCAGTTCCTATGAGTGTGATCCAAAGACAGCAGATGAGGAATTTCTGCTTTCCAAACGGCAGTATCAGCATATTACCGGCAGACAGCAGAAGAACAATATCATCGCATACCAGCTACGCCAGTCCTTTAAGCCGGGAGAAATCACCCCGGAAGAAGCGAACCAAGTCGGCTATGAAACAGCGATGCGATGGACAAAGGGAAAACACGCTTTCATCGTTGCGACCCACATCGACAAATCCCATATTCACAACCATATCATTTATAATTCGACCTCGCTGGATGCTACACGGAAATTCAAAAACTTCTTCCTTTCCGGTCTGGCAGTGCAAAGACTCAGCGATATGGTTTGCCTGGAACACGGTCTGTCCATTATTACTCCCAAGCCGTATCGGGAGCGTCAGAAAAGAACCGTTTATCCCAAGAAGCGTACCCAGCGTGACGAATTATGTGATGCGATTGATGCGGTGCTGAAGCAGAAACCAAAGAGTTTTGATGGCTTTGTTCAGGCACTGACTGACATGGGATTTGAGTTCAAGGATGGAAGGCAGCCTGCATTCAAGGGCGAGAATCAGAAGCGTTTCATTCGGCTGCGTTCCCTGGGTGAAGGCTACAGCAGAGAGGAACTGCAAGCTGTTATCTCCGGTAAGAACCTGCACAAATCAAAAGGCAACTTTGCCAAGGTTCCTGCCCCGAAGCAGTTCCAGATGCTGATTGATGTTCAGGCAAAGATGGCAGAAGGAAAAACCATCGGATATGAAAAGTGGGCGAAGAAGTTTAACCGAAAAGAAGCCGCCCGTACTGTCATCCTTTTGAAAGAAAAAGGCTTGGGCAACTACGACGATCTGACTGCTCATATTGAAAATCTGTCTGCTCGGTTCGATGCGCTTTCTGATTCTATCAAGGCCGCAGAGAAACGAATGGTTGAGGTTCAGGCATTGCAGCAGCACATCAAAAATTATCGCAACACAAGGCAAATCTATATCGAGTACCGCAAGTCTGGATATAGCAAAAAATTCTTTGAAGAACACCGTCAGGAAATCACAATTCATAAAGCGGCGAAACAAGCCTTTGATGAATTGCAGATTACAAAGCTCCCGTCCATGCAATCGTTGTATGAGGAATTTCATCAGCTGGCAGTCCAGAAAAAGCAAGACTACGCTGAGTACCGTCAAATCAGAAAAGAGAAGGAAGAATTGCTGATTGCCAAACGGACGGTTGAAACAATTCTGAATATCGACAGACAGAAAGAGCAGGAAAAAGAACAAGAGAAAGAGGAAAAGAAGAACTTCCGTTAAAGCAAAAAGCCACGGTCTGCACTCCCCAAAGGGTGCGGATCGTGGCTACTTTTTTATTTTTCGACCTCAGCGCTTTCAGCCATAGGCAAATTTTTATTCTACTATTCTTTGGGAAACGATTGAAAATCGTGTAGCCATCATCGGCAGATGATGTTCAAAGGGGATTGGGGATGCTTCCCCAACAAGCAAATTTGCGAAGATTGTACCGAAGGGAAAATCGAGAAAATGAGTGAACCTGTACAGGTTTACACTGCTTGCCAATTTGTGAGATTATGAATTTAGTATCGAGAATAGGGTACACCTAAATTTTGCAATGCTGCAACCCTATCATCGTTGCATGGATGAGTTGAGTATATTGCACTGAGAAAACCATCATGCGGAACATCTGAGATATGTTGGTCTAATACCGTCGCTAATTCAAGACCAAAACCAATTTTATAAGCAAATTCATCAGCCAGATACTCATTTTGTCTCATAGACCACATCAGAAAAAGCATACAGAACTTTACCCATAACCAAGAAAGTGCTGTTGATATTCCTGCGAAAACTGCGGTAATTATACCCATTACACCACTACGAGAGCATATTGCGAACAGCCCCATGATTGCAGAAAAAATCCAGTAGGATATTTTGATTAACAGGAGGCACCCGGATATAAATATATTGCCCCCGCCAATCAATAATTGGATAACAGTATGTCCGTATGAGAGATGTCCGATCTCATGGGCGAGAATTCCAAGTATCATATCATCGGAGAGTAAAAGCAATCCGTCAGTTATGCATAGTGTTTGCCTACCTAGAGCAAATGCATTTGGAGCAGGATCATGGATAATCTTCACTTTCACTTTTTAGGACAGTATGATGTGTTCTCTTTTGCTTTATCTAAAACATATTGAACCAGCGGGACAACTCGAAGTTTTATATCTACTCTTTTTATATCGCTTGCTCCTGCGAAGGCAGCCAGGCACATTTCGCCTAATGGGGATAAGCTGATAGCTACTGTGAAAAAGTAAATACAAATCAGTTCAACAATGCTTCCTGACGAACCGAACACAGCAACAATCAGCAGAATATTAAGAGTAGAGAACAGAAGAGTTCCTAAGTTTGAGAAGCGAACAATTCTGCCTACACGATGCCAAATATCCATAATGCACCCCCCTTTTATCGTGTTGTTGGTTTGAGCTTGCATTGTTTAATTACTCAAATGTAAAGAAATCTTTGTTTCGCTCTTTGAACAGAGCAAAGACAGTCTCTAACACAAATTCGTTTTCAACACCAACATATTCTTCTGTTTCATCGTCAATTTCTTTCAGCTGCAAAATAACAACTTGCCCATCCGAATCTCCAATAGGAAGCAGGACAACATATTCGTTCTGGCGATACGGTATTAAGTCAAGAAATTCAAATTCAACTTCGTTCCCATTCTCATCATTCAAAGTTATAATGTTGTCTTCATCCATGTCGTCGTTCCTTTTCTTAATATAAATAATTATCGTTGATAATGATGCCTAATAGTTCAAAGAGATTATCCTTTTTGGAAAGAATGCATTTTTTCATGGCTTGTTTAATTTGTTCCGTTGAAATGCTATCAGGCAACATTTCCCTTGGGACACCATGACCGAATTGCCGAAAATACTGTTCTTCGATTTCATAATACTCATTATCAATTTTCGGTTCAGGTGTATTAAGGAAGCTATTCATAAAATCTGCAACGCTCTTGTTTTTGTCCATTGTATGCACCTACCTTTCTCTGCTCAAGACCCTAACATGATTATCTGGTCTAATAGAATCAATCATTGAAGAAAAAATACCAAACGCTGTAGGAAAGAAATTTGCTAATAGCTCTAATTTGCCTTGGTCTCCCATAGACGCTTCAAAAAAGTGGGCAAAGGCTTCTGCTTGTAGATTGCCCGGTCTCGTCCAATAGTTCCTTGAGTGACCATAATTTCCGTGCAATTGACCATTTGTTGTCGCATCAATTAAGTCCGAGAAGGAGTGAGCTGAATCCTGCCTAATACGGGTCAGAAAAGCAGTTTGCTTTTCCACTGGAAGATTGTTATATAAGCTCAGGATTCTTTGTCCGTCCTCAACCAGTGCCTCAGCAAATTCTGGAGTATTGGATAGATTGCTCCGATAGTTGCACGAAGCATGGTCGATCATGTGAGCAAGCTCGTGGAAATAAGTTGTTCCTGCACCTCTTGGATTTGTCATATCAGAAGCTGCATTGTAGTAGACTCCTCGTGAATGCCCTATATAATTTCCCGGTGAGTAATGTGCTGTCTGATCCGGTGGATATTCAGAATCTTGTATCATCAGTTTACCAGCGAAATGGTCAAACACTTCTCTGACATTCTGCTCTGCATTTTCATGGCGTTGTGATATAACAGCGATATATCCGTCTGGTGTGCTACCTTGGGTTAGCACGCCAAGGCAATACTGATAAGACGAATTACCAACATTAGGTGTTTGCAGACCCTGGAGGAAAGAATTTCGTGCAGAAGAGTGTCCAAATTAACATTATCATATTCTTGTACACTTTTGGCAAGTGAAGCAACGTATTTTTCGGCCTGAAGCATAATCTGTAAAATATCATTCAGGGCTTTGTTGCAATCTTTTACGATAGTTCCCAGCTCATCGTACTTCTTGTCATTCCATCCAATTCCCAATTGCTGATATTTCATCTTCACAGAACTTCTTGTAGTTTCGATAGAAGAAATGGAGGTCCGCATATTTTTCAGTATTGTCAGTAATTGAGTTGCATCAGCATTTACGTTGCTCAAACACTCACCTCCTCATTTGTTAATCATTTCGAGTGTAATTTGAACAACCATAAAACGATTTTTTTAATACAATATTGTTGCCACACTTAGGACATTTTCCTACAAGGGGTCCCGAGCGCTTAGTGGGAATTTGTACCCCTTATCGATACAAATTCCCCGTAGGCGCTAGGGACCTCTTTAGCTCCTTGGAAGCTGTCAGTAGTATACCTAATAATTTATCTACATTCCCTTTAGTAACGTGTAACTTTCCAAATTTACAAAAGCGACTCATAGAATTATTTCCTCCCGTTAAATAATAGATAACTATTAAAAATAGACAATACTTGCTCATAAGTAACGGTACTTAAATTGTTTACTTTGGCGTGTTTCATTGCTTGATGAAACTGATTTTTAGTAAACAGTTGACGATATTCTCGATTGACCCATTTTGAAACAAAGTACGTATATAGCTTCCAATATTTATCTGGAACATCTGTGGTATGGCGGGTAAGTTTTATTAAGACACTGTTTACTTTTGGTTTAGGATGAAAGCATTCCGCTGGCAGCTTAAGCAATTGCTGAATCGAGACTTGAGTGTGCAAGAGCAACCCTAGTGTTCGGTGAATATCCAAGGTACGCTTGTAGAATCCTTCTTCAACAATCAGATAGATGTCAGACGCATGGCTTTCAAAAACCACTTTTTAATAATTTGTGTGCTTAAATGGTAAGGAATACTCCCAACAATTTTATACCTCTGTTTGTTAGGGAATTGAAACTGTAGAATATCTTGGTGAATTAAAGTGACACGAATGTTCAGTTTTAATTTTTCTGACGATAAGTTGAATAGATGACTGTCTAATTCAATAGACGTTACCTGTTTACTTATTTTAGCCAGTTTCGTCGTTAAATGCCCTTTACCTGTTCCAATTTCGTAAACGGTATCGGTTTCTTTTTAAATTCAATTGTTTTATTATTTGGTTGAGTACTTTTTCACTCGTTAAAAAGTTTTGAGAATATTTTATATTTTTGTTCATGTAATCACTCCTTCTTAATTACAAATTTTTAGCATCTAATTTAACTTCAATTCCTATTATACAAAATTTTAAGATACTGCAATATCAACACACTCTTAAGTTTGCTTCTAAGTCTTATTTCCATAACTTCTTTCATTTGGGAATAATTCAAGCTGGCGAATCATATAATGTGTACTTGGAATGTAATCAAAATAAAACAATAGTGCTAGATATAAACTCCATGGAATTGGGCGTGTCCGATTTTCGTAGGCACTATAAGTTTGTCGTGAAATACCAACAGCCGAAGCAATTTCTTCTTGTGATGCACCAACTTTTCCTCTGAGTGCGGGTAACTCAATCGCCAATTGAGTGGCCAAGTTCTCTTTCTCATCTTTACTAAAATTCCAAAACTGCTTATAAGCATCTCGCCCTACAAATTGAATCAATAAATCTCCTCCTGGGTATACTCTTTCGTAGAGTACATTACTCCACGAAAAAACACCGCCAAACACTGAAAACTCAGCATTATTTGACGGTGTTGACAATTTATTTGACGGCTAATAAATCAGAAAGCCGTTGCATATTTTCTCTTTTTAAATCCATGGATGGGTGTACATAGCGATTCATTGTAATATTCACGCTGGCATGACCCAATATTTCGCTGAGACTTTTTACATCGAATCCAAGCTCTATGCACCTTGTAGCAAATGTATGACGTAACGAGTGATAATTTGGAGGTGATTCCGCTGTTTTTCAATACCTTCTTAAAATGATTTTGCATGGTTCTTGGTTCTAATGGATTCTGATCGCTATTGGTTAGGATGTAGCCAGTAGAAGAAGCTTTGTGTGCTGTAAGAATAGTCATTAAGCCATGGGGTACTGGAATAGTACGGATGGAGCAAGCACTTTTTGGTGTGGTAACAACAATCCTTGTCTTGTATTCACTGTTGGTTCTCTCTTGGATTCTCTGGAGCGTTTGATGCACGTGGATTGTGTAATCTGAGAATGAAACATCTTCCCATCGTAACGCACAAATTTCACCTACTCTGAGACCAGTGAATAAACATACTAATATACCAATATTGCAGGAATCAAGATTAGAATACAAGTATTGGCATAATTTTTCCTGTTCAGCACGACTCAAAACTCTCATTTCCTTCGTTTGACGTTTTATCTGTATAGATCGTGCGTCACAAGAAATGGCTTTCCCGTTTCGGGTGGCAAATTGTAAGACATTTCGAATTAGAGATAAAATATCTGAAACAGTTTTAGAGGAAAGTCCATTCTCCTTTAATCCACCAGAAACAAGGAAAAAATTACACTGCGTTTCAATAAACTCGTGTGTTATATCACGCAATTGTTTGCTTCCGAACACAGGAAGTATATACGAGCTGAGAAGATTCCTATATTTGTTGCTTGTAGATTCCTTCACTTTAGGACATATAGCTTGAAACCATTCCATAGCAACCTGTTCAAATTGATCTGAGCTAATTTCTGGATCGACAGTGACAGAATTACTCGTGCACGAACTTTGACTGATAAGTTTTGCCTTGACTTCTCGATATGACTTTGCATAAACATAACCGTAATTGGCTTTGCCTGTAGAAGATCGGGACTTAATGTATCTTCCTTCCCATCTGCCGTCTTTCCTTTTGTAAATATTTTCTCCTTTTCGTGCCATAAGGTACACCTCCTTCAATATGACTATAATTCTGACGGCAAATTGTGACTTTGGAACTTTCTAAGATGGATTTTTTTGTGCAAAACCTCGTGTTTTATGTCCCTAACATATTGACAAACAGTGCGACAATTTGTAAAATAAAGATATAAACTAAAAAAAAAACAGAGAAGAATGCGATTCGTGGAGTAATGTACTCTACGAATTTTTTATTTTAAAGAACCTCAAGATAGCTCATATTGTCGTCTTGGGGTTCTTTTTCATTCTATCATTTAATGCAATCTGCCTATAAAATTTTATCATATTGCATTTATAAATGCAACTTGCACCCGATGTTGGTTGTTGAGATTTTTGGTACATTTTATAATGTATAGCAGAATCATACACAGCATGGAGGTGATTGAAACGCAACCGGAAATTGATTACGTTAAGATTGGTCAGCGCATTAGAGCTGCCCGACTGGAAAAGGGTTATAGTCAGGCTGATTTGGGTGCGTTGGTTGGTTGCTCGAACAATCATATGAGCCATGTTGAAGTTGGACAGACGAAAGTTTCTTTGGCAATGCTTCTAAAACTGGCATTCGTCTTGGAAAAGAACTTTGACTATTTTTTACTGGATACCCCATATGCAAAATGCGACAGCATCATTGATAATGAGATTGCTGCAAAACTGAAAAAGTGTAATGTAACAACATTGATAACCGTAGGAAAGTTGATTGATGTCTTGATTGACCAGCAAGAGATGATAAAAAAAGCGGAGCTTGATTGATATAATGAAAAAAGAAGCCCATTGACGGTACAGAGTGAACTGCTATGGGGTTCTTTTTTTGCAGCACAATATACTGATTCTTTAAGAAGCAAAAAGTCCACCAGTTATGATGCACTACGCATCGTACTGGTGGACTTTTTCTGTAAAGATATAAAAATAGATATTCATATATCGCCATAACTAACGTCGTTATCGTAGGCATGAAGATCTTCTTTCAGGAAATCTGCTTTACGAATATACATCGAATTTACCAGCTCCCCCTTTTCGTGGAGCAGGCTGAATTTGTAGTCTAAAAATGCTGCCGGTACATAGAGCATTTTAGCTGTCTCAAAAAAATGTGTGTTCCGAAAGGCATTCCAGAACTTCCACATCTTCTAACAGAAGCTCCGCCGCAAAGAAGTTTGCTTCATTTTCTTCGATTGATCTATCATCAAAAACTTCCATTTCTTGAAAGCCGTGCATCATGGCGATTTTCGTATGCAGGACAGCGTGTCCTAATTCATGTGCGACTAAGATACGTTCCAGGATACCGTTCACATTGTGATCTATCACGATGTTCTTCTGTCTGGACTGGTAATAGAAGAAGCCCTTCAATTTCTTCTGTAAATCGTAATAATGGATTTTGATACCCAACAGCTGACACAACTCGTAAGGGTCTCTGGTGTGATGTTTTCGCACAAGCTTATCGACAGTTTCAATGATATGCTCTGCCGTTTTCATTTGCTTCACCTCCGAATCGCACACAGAAAACATATTCTGTGCTTGAGGATTTTACTCTTTATCTTTATGCTTTCTGTATTTCTTCGGAGTGTACTTTTCTCGTGCAGTTTTCTTAGAATCCATATAGACGGACATAATCGCCTGGAAGAATACATCTTTTGCGTCCTCGTCCAATTCTCCACCGGCAAACAGAGAATTTACACGACCCAGCACTTCCTGAGCTTCTTTTGCTCCCTTTGAACCGAAGTTTTCTTTTGCTTCTAAAATAAACATATCCTGATCGATATGGCTCTGGCTGTCTGTTTCAGACTCATCCAAAAGATAGGACACAGAGATATGCAGCGCTTCAGCAAGCTTTCTGATGTTGCTTTTTCTGGGGAGCGTTCCGAGTTGCTCATAGGTGTAAAGGGATCTTTCGGAGATGCCGGTCATCTGGGCAAGCTCCGTTTGAGATAGGTTCATAGCCAAACGAGCTTCTTTAATTTTTTCTCCAAATGTCATGGTAGTGTCCTTCCTTTCAAAAAATATTTATTCGTAACTTCCGATTATTTGTTGACAAACTTCTGGAAAATGTTATAATGAGAATCAGCACGGAAGTTTTAGTTCCACTTAATTATATATCGGAACTTTTACAAAGTCAAGAACTTCCGATTTCACTTCTGTTATTTTAATCAAATATCGGAAGTTATAGTCATTCTTGTCCCATGGTATTTGTTTCCCTTTAGCCAAGTGACAGGAGTTAGAAAGGAAATTTTATTTTATGGAGTAGGCTGAAAGGAGATTTTGAATGAGCAGATATAATACACAGGTATTAAGCAATATTCGAATGCTTTGCCGGATGCAGAACATTGACGAGAAGGTTCTGTATGAAAGAGCAAAGCTGATTTTATCCATATATCGAGAGGTGTAAGTGGATCATTGAACTGGTAGATATGGCTATGTTGGATAAATCTGTACTGTGAGATTATCTCAAAGGCATATCTCAACCGCTTCAAGTACAGGGAATCAGAAATGCTGGAGGTTTTGAATATGGAATCATCACTTCAATATGACGGCGCTTTTCTACCTGCTCCCTTTACTTCCTGGATATTATCTTTCCCCACATATTTTGAAATGACTTTTTTTTCCATCTCTGTATTTCAGATAATAGTAGGTATTTCCGTTGATTAGTTTCTCAGAAATCGTACCCTTCGGAAGTTCAGAAAGTGTTTCCTGGTATCTCGCCAACATATAGTCTATTCGCTGTTTTTCCTGCAAAACCGTACTTAAAATCATATTCATGTCAATCACCTATTTATATTATACCCAACAAAAACTCAAATATCAATATATGTTGTGTAAGGCAAAGCAAATATCTTCACGGAAAATCCGACCTTTCAGACCTGGTAATCCGACCCGCCAGACCATAAAAAAGAATGCTTATTCTCGGTACAATTTAATCAAGGTTAAGGAACACTTAGCCGGTTGTACCTCGACAATAGAATAAGTCATTCATCAAATACGTTCCTGTTGCCGGTGCTAACCACACCAGCCACATCAGCAATACGCCACGACAGACCGAGGACAGAACACAGGGGCACTCTTATTTATTTGTCTGTTAAATCTGGACGGTATGAGCGAGAACTATTGGCTTGTAAATATCGGGTTGCTCCCGATACGGCGATGAAAGCAACAGGTATAATGATACTTCTGTCCAGCCACAGCCCCTGCACTGCGGGGATCACGGGGGGCAGCCCGGTGAGACCCACGGGGAGGTTAGATTCCTATGGAGCTGGTAAGCAGCCAGTCGTTTGATGACTTCCCTACAGCGTATGCTCCCAGGGGTGTCGAGGACAAATATGGGTTATCACACTTATTTTTTGAAGGACTACTGACAGGTAACTGTTGGTAGCCCTTTTTACATATCAATTTTGAAAGGAGACTACAGAACATGATGAAAAAAGATTGGACTTATCGTAGAGGCGATATTTACTACGCAGATCTGAATCCAGTATGCGGTTCAGAGCAAGGAGGCAAGCGACCGGTAGTGGTGATTCAGAATGACATGGGAAACACTCATGCCCCCCACACTGATTGTTGCTACCATTACTACAAAAGCTGATAAAAGAAAGTTCCCGACACATTATCTTGTGAAAGAGAATGCTGCATTTGATGAACCTTCCACCATTATGCTGGAACAGCTTCGCACCATAGATAAGAACAGAGTTTTGGGATATTTGGGGAAAATTCCACCAAAGGAAATGTTGAATGTGGATAAAGCACTGATGCTCAGCCTTGCACTTCAGCAGTACACCGGCACCGTTGTGAAATACATTGTTAAGGAATAAGGAGGACTACATAATGTTTGAAGAAAAAATCGCAGCTCTGAATGAGCAAAATGAAAAGAGAATGGCTGTTGAAGCTAAAACATTTGAAAAGAGAACCTACAGCGTAGACGAGATTCAGGATATTCTGGGAATTGGCAGAACATCTGCGTATAACCTGGTAAAGCAGAATTTGTTCCACGTGGTTCGTATTGGTGGAACGATTCGAATTTCCAAAAAGAGCTTTGATGCATGGTTGGATGATCAGCTCTAATTTGTCAAGGATGTCGTAGCTCTCATCGACAAACTTCAAGAAATCCTCCCCTGTTCGATATACTTTAGCTAAGTCATACAGCTTGGCTAAAGCATATCACAAGGGGGATAAAATTATGTTTGAAGAAAAAATCAAAGAGTTGAATCAGATGTTGGAAAACAAGCAAGAATCATTTGATAAAAAGAACCTATACGGTTGATGAAATTCAGGACATTCTGAGTATCAGCAAACCAAGCGCTTACAATCTGGTGAAACAAGGTTTATTCCGTTCCGTTCGCATCGGCGGCTCTATCCGAATTTCTAAAAGGAGCTTCGATGAATGGCTGGATCAGAATCTTTGATTTAAGGAGGGCATGAAGATGTTTGAGGATAAGATTAGAGAGCTAAATTTAAGAAACGAAGGAAAAGTAGAGGAGTATACTTTTTGAGAAGCGAACCTATACGGTTCAAGAAATCCAGGATATCTTGGGAATCAGCAGAGCTTCTGCTTATAACCTGGTCAAAAAGGAATATTTCAAGACAGTCCGCATTGGCTGTACGATTCGTATCTCGAAAAAAAGCTTTGATGAATGGCTGGATAGTCAGCTATGAAATTTACATAGGAGGTTTTGGATATGGAACAACCTAAAAAGCGAACGAGCATGTCTGTAATGGAAATGGGCAAGCTATTAGGGCTTGGGAAAACAGAGTCCTATTATCTGGTGAGAAAAAAAAATTATTTCAAGGTTATTACTGTAGGAACCACGATGCGAGTCATGATTCCCAGTTTTGAAGAATGGTATGCAAACCAGAGTTTTTATAAAAAGTAGATGGTCCAGAACCGGGAAGTCAGTTGAAGCAGGCTTCCATGAATGCAGAAGAGCTTGGCGCTCTTCTTGGTATTACTGAATCATCAGCATACGATCTGATAGCGAAAGGACATTTTGAAAAAGTAGATGTCCTTGGCAAAATGAGAATTTCAAATGAGAGCTTTTGGAAATGGTACTCTACCCAAAGCATTTACCGTACTGTAGAGGATCGGGCAAAGATGCTGAGGAAATGGAAGCCGCATTGCGTATGCCGGAGATTGCGACAATGCTTGGAATCCATCGAAATCAGGTTTACTACATCGTAAAAACAGCCAATTTGGAGACTGTTCAGATTGGCAGATACAAATGTGTGACGAAGGATAGTTTTACCGTTGGTATGAAAATCAGTCACATTATATCTTGAAAACAGATGCGCAAACACAAAGGAAGGAGTGAGTAGTTATGGCATCTATCGTTAAGCGAAAAAAGAAATTCTCTGTGGTTTATACATACATCGACGAGAATGGCAACAAGCGCCAGCGTTGGGAAACATTCGAAACCAATGCTGAGGCAAAGAAGCGTAAGGCTCAGGTGGAGTTTGAACAGGAAAACGGAACCTTCATTATTCCGACTGCCAAAACAGTCAATGACCTTCTGGATGAATATATTTCTATCTACGGGGTCAATACCTGGGCGCTTTCCACCTACGAAAGCAGACAGAGCATTTTGTCCAATTACGTTCGCCCTATCATTGGTGATATGAAGCTTGAGGATGTTACACCAAGAGTCATGGATAAGTATTACAGAGATTTGCTCAAGGTGAAGGCAGTATCCTCTCAATATGTAAAAGCAAGAACGGGTTTGTTACTCCACGCACAGTGAAAGAAGTTCACCGAGTTCTTCGTAATGCCTTTAACCAGGCTGTAAAGTGGGAATTGATTGCCCGCAATCCAGTAGAACATGCTACTCTGCCAAAGGCGGAATACAAAGAACGAGAAATCTGGACAGCAGAAACCTTGATGAAGGCACTGGACCTTTGTGACGATGAAATCTTGAAGCTGGCAATTAACCTTGCATTCTCCTGTTCGCTGAGAATGGGAGAACTGCTCGGTTTAACATGGGACTGTGTAGATATCTCTTCTGAAAGTATCGAGCAGGGACGTGCCAGTATTTTCGTTGAGAAAGAATTGCAGCGTGTTAATCGCAGTGCTATGGAAGCGCTAAACGAAAAAGACATTATGTTTAAGTTCCCAAGCGTTTTTGCAAGTGGACACACAGCGTTGATTCTTAAAACGCCTAAGACAAAAACCAGTGTCAGAAAGGTATTTCTTCCCAAGACGGTTGCTGAAATGCTGATTGAAAGGAAAGCTGCTATTGAAGAACTGAAGGAACTCTTTGGTGATGAATTTTATGATTATGATCTGGTATTTTGCTCTACCAATGGCAGACCGTTAGAAGGTCAGCTTATCAATCGTGCCTTTAACAAGCTGATTGAAGAAAATGGACTTCAAAGGTGGTATTTCATTCACTCCGTCATTCCAGTATCACTTACAAGCTTAAATTAAATGGTGGAGATATGAAAGCTGTGCAGGGTGATTCCGGTCATGCTCAGGTTAAGATGGTTGCAGATGTCTATTCTCATATCATTGATGATGACCGCAGACTCAACGCTGAGAGGCTTGAGGAGGCTTTCTACAGCGGCAACAAGGAGAAGGAACCAGTTACACCAAAAGAGCCTGAAACGCCGCCACAGAGCGACCAGGAGCTTCTGCTGTCACTTCTTCAAAAGCCAGGTGTGGCTGAGCTTCTTAAAACACTGGCGAAAACATTATAAGATAACATGAGGACAGGTTGGGAAAAGAGCCTGTCCTTTTTATAGGCGATTATTTTTACGGCTCCCCAAAGCCCTCCCTTGACGCACCCGCACAATCAGTCCGGCAGCTTCCAGCTCGTTTAAGGAACGCTTCACGGTCATGGTGCTGCGGGAGAGCGCCGCCGACAATTCCACAATCGGGAAACAGATAAATAAAATCCCGTTTCATGTCCTCTATGCCATTTGCCAGAACATCGTCCAGCATACGGGCGTACATGATTTTTGCGGTGCTGCTGATCGGGAGCCGCAGCATGGCTCTCGGCAGAGGCATACTGGGCGGCAGGGGTGTGCAATCGTCATAAATTCATATTCCATTCAGTTGGTGTCCTCCTTTTTTCTGTTTTGAGCGTTTGGAAAGATAGCGGGGGCAAGCCACAATGACCGCCCGGAAGCTCTGCTTGCAATCATGCTGGCATTTCCGGCAAAGCTCGTTGTAGCTCCTGCGTCCACGCTCGTTTAAGAAGAAAGCAAGCTCTTTCTTCAACTTCTTTGACATTCTCGGCATAGTGCCTCCTTAATCGAAAAATCCGCCCATGCTGGCGGTAACAGCCGCCGGTGGACGGATAGCAGATTTTTGTGTTGCATTTCGGGGCGATTTTCAGGGAAATTCAAAGCCATAGAGCCGCCCGAAAATCCCCCGTGGTATTACGGGCAGGGTAGGCTATACCTTGCCCGATTGTTGGTTTTTGGTATCGTTTTGGTGTCCATTTTGCCGGTTCTCCCCGGTGTCGTTCCTGCCCCCGATTCTCACGGCGGCGTTTCGCTCCCCCTTGGTACGCTCGCTGCGGTCAGGGTTCCTCCATTTCCCTGCCGCAGGTCACGGCGCTACATCTCCGGGGCGCATATCCCACACAAGCCGGTCATTCGGTTGAATTGATTCACCGATGAACTACTTGTATGATAGAACATTTCTGTACCCTGCTCCGTATATCCATAAAGTAGGAAATCCAGCTGAAAATCGAAAATTTCCACGTTCTCGGAAATGGTGTGGTATAATCTTTAGAGAGCGGCGGGGAGCCGCCGGAAAGGAGCTATTCGCCTATGAAATCACGCCTTAGGATACAGGAACGGCTAAAGGATTTACGCACAGAGAGAAAGCTGAAGCTGGAAGAACTATCAAACGACCGGCATTTCAAAGTCTGCCCTTGGCAGCTATGAAGCGGACGATTACAAAGAAATCAATCATGGCAACCTCGTTATTCTGGCGGACTTCTACGGGGTGTCCCTTGATTACCTGCTGTGCCGGACAGAAAACAGGGAGCAGATCAACACGCCCCTTAATGGAGCTGCACCTGAATGATGAAACAGTGGAGCTTTTGAAAAGCGGCAAAATCAATAACCGTCTGCTCTGTGAGATTATCACCCACGGAAAGTTTGAGCGGCTGATGACCGATACGGAAATTTACATAGACGGTCATGCGACCGCCCGCTTCCGGGATATGAACGAAGGGCTGGAAGAACAGCGGCTTGCCCTCATTCAGAAGCACCGCTATGTGGACGGGGATTTATATTCGGAAACGCTTCTTGCCGCCCAATTAGAGGAAGAAGATTTTTTCTGCCATATAACGCATAAAACATGGGACGCCATTCTCCACGATATACGGAAAGCCCATGAACACGACATTGACAGCACGCCGGATTTCTCCCTCGCAAAGAAAATGGCGCAAAGATATTCAAAACGCCCTCGAAATTCCCCGGCGACCACCGACAAAAATCTGGAAAGTCATTTTTAAATATGCTGGGTATCGACTTTGACAAGCTGCCCCCTGATGAGCAGAAAGTCTTGAAAAAGTGCTGGCAAAATCGCCGGTCATTAAAAACAATCCTTTGAATTTCCGGCGCAGGAGAAAATAAAAACTGCCGTTGTTGGAATTGCGGTTCCTGCAACGGCAGCGCCTTTATTCGCTGACATATTCTATATCAATCCTGAAATCCCCGCTGTCATAGCTGACAGCCAGCCCATAGCTTCCGATTTGAAGCGTTTCCTCGTCCTTGACCGGATAAAAGGCTTTTTGTTCTGCGTCAAAAGAACAACTTCCTCCAATAGCTGCCCGTCAATCGTGTTTAGAATCTCCCTGATACAATCGTCACAAAAAACAGACTTCATCTTGTGGGCGCTGACAATCCGCCGCCCCCGGAAAATCTCTGCATAGCCGTCTTGTTCTCCCGGATATGATGTTACATGAATACTCGCTTCGCTGATTTCATCATAACCAAAGGACAGGCGCATACCGCCGTATTCATCATCCGGGCTTTCGTCTGTGTGATACACGTCAAGGGAATAGGTTTCTCCTGTATTGACACAAACAAGAAATGCCTGTGCCGGATAGCTTTCCTGGCAGGTGGGGCAGCTCGGACGTGTTCGGAATGTACTGTATCAAATTTTTCATGTCCCTGCCGTATTCACTGAATACCAAATCATGGCGGATAGTCTGGGCTATCTCGTCATACTCGTCCTCGGTGGCGGTGGCAAAGTAGGTTGCTATCATATTTAGTGTTTCTTCCACGTCCTGCTCATACTGGCGGTTGTTACGGATATTCCCGATTGCAATTCCAGCCATACATAGAACCGCCGTGAACGCACACATAAGAAATGAGCCGCACCAGATACTTTGCTTATCTGACCGGCTTAGGTGTTGTGTGGAATCTTCCTCGTCCTCATAAACGAACCAAAATTCCCGCCATGTTTCCTTTTACTTTTTCCCACATTCTTTTCATCTCATGCCTCCGTTTAGCTATTAGCTAATATAACATAGTCTAACAGAATCTATGATAAATGACAATCATATTATAGGCTTATGGTGTACAAAATAATAACTGACAGCTAACAAACGGGTGGTGGCAATGGAGAGAAAAGGATTAGGAAAGCGTATCAATGAGGTACGAAAAAGACCGGGGCTTTACCGCAGACAAGCTCTCGGAATTATGCAATATCAACGCAACGTATCTTCGCCAGATTGAGGGCGGTGTGAAAATGCCCAGTCTGCCGGTATTCATAGATATTTGTAACTCCCTGCGGATTTCCTCTGATTATCTGCTTCAAGATGAATTGGAAGAAAACGAAATCAGCAAAATCAAGGAGCTGGAAGCACTCTGGAAAGACGTGTCGCCCAGCAAACAGGAGCTTGCCGTTGCTATGATAAAAGCGGTGTTGGAGCATAATGAACAGTAGGACAGCCAGCCGGTTCCGGCTGGCTGAATTGTTTTTTGTTTAAATGATATAGAAAAGCCCAGAACGGGCAACTTCACAGCTTCCCGCTCCGGGCAATATCCTTTTATTCTATGTTAAGAGGTGCCGTTATCCCTCGATGGCAATGTATTTCTTTTTTCAGCTTCCGGTTCTTTCGCTTCTTCTTTTGGAATGTTAATCTTCAATACCCCGCTTTCATATTTTGCATGGATATCGTCCTCTTTCACATTCTCGCCGATGTAGAAAGAACGGCTCATACTGCCTGCATAACGTTCTGACGTACAAATTTGCCTGTTTCTTTTTCCTTCTCATCCTTGTCAAGGCCCTTTGCGGCGCTGATTACCAGATAGCCGTCCTTCAGTTCCAGAGTAATCTCATCCTTCTTGAAACCAGGCAGGTCAATATCCACCTCATAATGGTCATCGTGCTCCTGCACATCCGTCTTCATCATTTTTGCTGCATGGTGCCCGTATAACTTCCGCTCTGCTTTATCATCAAATGACGGGAACCCCAAAAATCATCAAAAAACATCATCAAATAAGTTTTCACCAAAAACACTAGGTAACATCATAAGTCATCGCTCCTTTTTTAATGTGTAAGTTCTTCAATGGTAGTGTGCCTGCGTACCACATTCATAAACTTTTCAGCGTTTGCGGTGGCTTCCTGCGCTTTGGAAAGTTCTTCCCGCAGTCTGGCGGCACGTTCTTTCAGTTCTTTCTGCTCGGCTTCATAGTCTGCCGACAGCTCTGTGAAACGCTCGTCCGATATGCGCCCGGTTACGCTGTCCTCATACAGCCGCTTGAAGATAGCAGATAACTCGGCTATGCGTTTCTCGGCGGCTTCCAGCTCCTTTTTCTTGGCGGCGTTCCTGCGTCTGTCCCCGTCCTCCGCATTACGCCTG
>VOFI01004126.1_pt1 | contig 45634 bp, 74 predicted proteins | sample 5384131 | NCBI WGS metagenome assembly VOFI01 (sample SAMN12384728, study PRJNA508395) | human gut metagenome | isolation source: healthy gut H | host: Homo sapiens
GAGGACCCGGTGGAGGCCGGGATCAGTAAATTGCTCTGCCGACTGTGCGGCCCGACCTTTTTCTTTCGTCCAGATTATTCCTACTGGACGGTATTTACAACTGTGCGGCGCATGTTCCAGCATGGTTATACGCCGCATGCCCTGCAGATGTATTCAATCTGATGATGCCTCTGGGGAACTGCGCAGGGATTACCGGACGTCCCTACGCGGCTGGCAGGTCAGCTATGCGCCTGGCCGAAAAGCACCAGTACAAGGAAGTCATCCACTCCATCTACTGTATGTTTGCTCTCCATTCCGGCCATTGGTTCGAAGATGTGGTCAATGAGATTCCCTATGCAAAGGAGTCCATCAAGGGAAACGCCCAGATGGGAGACTTTTGAGTACGCCTGCTATGGCTATTATGGTCTCATGATGGCGGTCATGGAAAGTGCGGCCCATGTGGAAGAACTGTGGAACGAGGCGCAGGCTGGAGTAAAGTTTGCGGAGAAGACCGGCAGCGACCATGCTTTGGGCAGCTTTTTGAGCTTTCAGCAGCTGTGCAGGAGTATCCGCGGGGAGCTCTCCCTCACCGGAAGTTTTGATGGGGACGGATTTTCTGAACAGGTCCATCTGGAGCAGTTTTCCCACAACCTGCAGGCAATCAGCTATTACCATGTCATTCGGGCTCTCTCGGCAGTCATTTACCGGGATTATTCCGGCCTTCCGGCTGTGCAGAGACGCTGTGCCGCTCCCCTATGTCTCCAGCTTTTACAACGTGGCGCTCTCACAATTTTCCTGTATTCCCTGTCCATTTGCCAGGTACTGGAGACAGGGGGACTGTGAAGCCGGAGGAGGCAAGGCCGGAGCTTCTGCGTGTCCTGGAGGAAAACCAGGATTGGCTGAAGGAACGCAGCAACGACGCGTTCTGCAATTATGGACATCTCTATCTTGTAATAGAGGCGGAGCGGAAAGCGGCGGAGGGCCGTACCGGAGAGGCCCTGCGGCTTTACGAAGAGGCGCTGGGGGCTGCGAAAAAGCATGACCGCAGCCTTCATCATGCCATCCTCTGCGATGTGGCCGCGCTGCTATGAGAGGCTGGGGATCAAGTCGGCAGCCAGGCATTACCTGACGGATACCTACCGGCTGTACAGCCATTGGGGAGCGGAGGAAAGTGCGCTCGCATGCGGCAGGACTACCCTGAACTGGCGGGCCTATGGAAGAACGATAACCGGCAGAGTACCCTGTCGGAAGCTCCATCCGCACCACCGCATCGCTGGATATGCGCTCTGTGCTGAAAGCGTCCCAGGCCATTTCGGAGGAACTTGAACTGGAAGGAATCCTGGAAAAGCTGATTCACAGTCTCCTGGAATGCGCGGGAGCACAGCATATCTACTATCTGAGCCAGGCGGATTCCGGGTATGAAGCTCCAGGCGGAGGGCCATTCCGGGGCCAAGGACGTATGCATCGTATCAAAGCGGCCGGCGGAGGGCCGGGATATTCCGCTGAGTATCGTGTCATATGTGGAGAGAACACTGGAAGCCGTAATCCTGGAAGACGGAGAGAACTCCAGAGTTTTTGGCAAGGACATCCATATCAAAAGAGAATCACTGCAAGTCGGTCCTGTGCATGCCGATTCTCAGTAAGGGGGAGCTAAAGGGCATCCTCTACTTGGAAAACAACCTGGCCGCGGGTGTCTTTGACCAGCGGAGAAAAGAAAACCTCATGCCCATTGCGGCACAGCTGGCCATTTCTCTTGAAAACGCCTATTTTATATGAGCATCTGCGCTTTTTGGTAGACGAACGGACGAAGGCCCTGCTGGAGGAGATCAAGGTGCGTAAGCGGGCGGAGGAAAAGTTGGCCCATATGGCAAACTACGACGCACTCACCGGACTTCCCAACCGCAGGCTGTTTCACAAACTCCTGTCCCGGCTGCTCCTGGAGGCAGAAGCCAGCGGGCAGCTGCTGGCTGTCCTCTACATGGATTTGGATGGATTCAAAGAGGTCAATGACACCTATGGCCATGAAAAGGGTGACCTGGTATTGGAGGAGACAGCCAGGCGGCTGATCCGTGCTGTGCGCGGCAGCGATATCGTGTCCCGTCTGGGCGGCGACGAGTTCGTCCTGCTGCTGAGCCGGATTATGGCGGACGAAGAGATCCGGCATGTCTGCGAACGGATTTCTCTGAGATCAGGCAGCCTTTCCGGCTCTCAGAGGACCTGTTTGTTGAAATGACAGCAAGTATCGGGGTCAGCGTCTATCCCAGAGATGGTAAGGACGAGAAGGAGCTTCTCTCCTGCGCCGACCAGGCCATGTACAAAATCAAAAAAAAAGTGACAAAAACTTTTACCGTTTACAGAGCCTCTTTCTGAAGCGCAGGAGAAGTCTTTAAAAAGAAAATACCATACCCAGCGGCGGCCGGCGTGAGCAAGACCATTGTTGGTCATGGAAAGGATGAGATCGATGGAAAAAACAATGCCCGGGATATCCAGGAAATCCCCGAGCCCTTCACAGTGGATACGGCGGCCAATAACATCCGCCATATGAGCAATTCTGATGCCAAAACCATCCCTTTCATCGCCATGACCGCCAACGCGTTTGACGATGACATGGAAAAAGAGCAAGGCTGCCGGCATGAATGCGCATTTGGCCAAACCGATTAACCTGAGAGGCTGTATCAGGTCCTCTACGACTTTATTTTGAGGCAGGAGGAATAGAGAATGTGGGCAGCCATAGAAGACTGCGACGAGTTCCTATCAAGAGCAGTAGAATTAGAATAAGGCAAAAACAGAAACAGCCGCCCTTGACGTATTGTCTTAGGCGGCTGTTTCTTTACGAATCTACGTCTCACTGTGGGAACTTGCCTGAATAGTACCTGCTCTGCAGATAACTCGTGCCTTGGCTATACGGCGCAAGCTCCCTTTTTATAGACTGGCGTCTTTTTTGCCATCCCGAATCCAGGTATAGCTGGGGCCTTTTCCCGAAAAAAATCTGCCTTCCCCCGCTGTCACGGGATTCTGCCGGCTTCCCCATTGCTGCCGTCCAGGAGGATCAGGCTGCCTTTGCCGTCATACCTGCACAGATACATGGTAGTCTTGGTTCCGGACCCCTCATCATACTGGCTGCTATATGGACGGTTGATATAATAATAGTTGAACCCTTCGAATGTCCCTTTCTTTTCGTTTGCAAAGGTCAGATTCTTTTCATCGTAATCCAGGTTTTCATTACTGAAAAAAACGCAGATGTCATGTCCTGATGTGCCGTCCGCCTTCAGATCCTTTGCAGTATTGAAAACACCGTGAAAAAAAAGGACTGCAGGCCTGCGCAGCTTCTCATCCAGCGCTTTTTCATTATCCCCTCTGATACGGATTAGCTTAAAAAAATACCAAGGCAACGATAAAACAGAGAACAACAATTATCGCGCTGATAACGGTTTCTTTCTATTCTTCATTGGAACCCTCCCTTTGATTATATGTAGAAGTATATTGTAAATAAATTATATCATTGCACATTACCTAATTCAATAAAAAAACATTTTTGACATATATATAGTCTGTTCCCAAAATGCTAATGTCTTGGGGAAACATAAAAACTGTCCCACGATGACATTCTGTTACAATAACGTTATGCTTTTTGAGAATATCTGCACATTCTCGCGTAACTGACTCACAGTCAGACGGTTTTGACAGGGGTATAGCAGATTCCGGCTACTTTTTCTATCAATTTTTCCGCCGCATAGGGTTTCCACAATCCGTAAAAGTAACGGAGCACAGCATATTCGTAAATTCTTCATAGAATCATGTCCTATCTCGAAGTCTATGGAGAGCTATGGCGTCTGCTACCGCCGTAGTGTTACGCGAAACCTTTTGGACAGGACCAAAAACCTAACTTTATTGTAAAGAATGCTCGCTCTATACCCCCCGTCCCGTATACGTTGCGCCAAGCAATTGCTTTTACACAACCCCTTTCTAACGTATATATAAAAACGGAATGCCATCCAACCAGACAGCATCCCACATTATTTTATTTTAATTTACTCATATAGTTTTGCTCTTTGCTGATCTTCTCTTCCTCTGTCAGGTCGAATCCCAGAGTTCCACCCGGGTTCATGATGCCGTCCGGATCAAAGTGCTCCTTGAGGGTGCGGAAGACTTCGTATTCGTTATGACCGATAGACCCCTCCAGCCAAGGTGCAAACATCTTGCCGATGCCGTGGTGGTGGCTCATGGATGCGCCGCTCTTCTGGATCGCATCGAGAATGCCTGCGTGATAAGCCTTGAACTCCGCCGGATCGTGCATCCGCGTGATGAAAATCCAGTACAGGTTGGCTCCCTGCGGATAGACGTGTGACATGTGGGTCATACAGATGGTGTGCGGTCTGGATTTGACAAACTTCCTCACTTCTGCATGGACTTTGCTCATGTTGCTCCAGTTGACGGAGCATTCCATGGTGTCCATGACCAGGCCGAAATCCCTGCATGGTATCGCGCATGTAAGGGTCGTTGAATCTGCCCTTCTCCCAGCTCTTTGTCACATAACCGGTCAACGTCAGGCCGCCGTACTTGCGGCATACCCGTTTGGTATGCTTAGCCAGATTCTTCGAAAACCCCTTCTCCCCGTTGGTAAAGGCGAGGAAGAGGCACATCTTGCCTTCCTCAAAGCCTTTTAGTTTGAACAGATGGCGAACCGGTGAGTCGATGACGTTGTACATGTGCAGCATGATGTTAGTTTCTTCTGGATCAGATAAGCGGAACACCGACGGATAACCGGCTTCTGACTGCATAATTTCCTTTGCCGCTGCCTGCGCCGTCTCCCAGTCCTTGAACATATAGGAGAATCGTTTGACCGTTTCCGGCGTGTGGCGGAAAATCTTTAAGGTGACGTGTGTCAATACGCCAAAGGTTCCTTCACTGCCCATCATGATCTGGTCCAGATCCGGTCCGCAGGCTTTGCGCGGGTAAGTGTCTGTTTTGATGGGGCCGATCGGCGTTGCATATTCCTGGGCTATGACGATGTCCGAAATGCAGCCGTAGTAAGTAGAGTTTTGACCGGCGCCGCGAGTGACCACCCAGCCGCCCACAGAGGAATATTCGAAGCTCTGAGGGAAATGGCCGCAGGTATAGGCTCTTTGCTCCAAAGAGTTCTACTGCATTGTTCAGCACTTTTTCTAGCTGCGGGCCGCTCATGCCTGCCTGCACCGTGATTGTCTGATCTTTTCGTTGAACTCGATGACCTTATCAAAACGAAGGCGCATATCGAGAGAGATACCGCCTTTCATACATTCCACGCCCCGGGTGACGGAAGAACCGCCGCCGTAGACATAGACCGGAATTTTTTCCTGCTGACAGTAGGCGACAATCTGCTCCACCTGCTCTTTGGTGTCGGGATAAGCTACTACATCTGGCACATTTTCCACGATTTTGTTGCGCAGACGCATGATATCGTATGGTCTTGCCGTAGGCCACGGACAGCCGGGCGTAATTGTCAGTTCTGACAAATTCGTCGCCGCAGATTTCCCTGAACTTGGTGATATGTTTTTCTTCCAGCTTTACAGGAATGTCAAAATCCACCTCGTCTAACCCCCAGGTCTTCGGTGTAGCCTTTGAAATCGTCGTCTGTCAATTCGAAGACGTCTTTGATCATCTTGTAAAGGGATTCCCGAGGGGCTTTGATCTGTCTCTTTTTCTCCCCATTTAAAAATTGAGCGATAGCTTTTGTCTGAATAGTCGTCGTCGAACCATTTCGGTTCAAATTCTTTTATACGGATGTGACATTGTTCTCCTCCATCTCCTGCTAATGTTATATAACGGTTTTAATTTATCAAATATCTTTACAAAGATTTCGTTGTAAATTCTGTCATAGATTTTGTGCACTTCCATGTTCGGTTCAAACTTATCTTTGATGGACCATGGATGCCGTTGCCTGGTCCAGGTCGTCAAAACGGCCGATGGCTGTAAAGGCAATCATGGAGCTGCCGATGACGGCTGCTGTGTAGGTCTGAATGCGGCAGACGGGAACGCCGAACATGTCAGCGGAAATTTGGCAGATTTCATCGCTGCGGGAACCGCCTCCTGCCACATAAACTTCGCTCGTCTTTGTACCCATGCGCCTTTCCAAGGTTTTCATTCCTTCCATCAAAGCAAAGTTGATGCCTTCGATAATGGCTCTGTAAATATGTATCCTGGTGTGAACGTCAGAAAAAGCCGATAATAGAACCGCGGGCGTTTGGCATGGATACCCCCGGCGTAAAATATGGCTGAAAGACCAGACCTTCGCAGCCAGGCGGTATCTCCGCCAGCCGTTGGTTCAGCAGCTCTTCTGCACTGACCCCTTTGCTCTGGGCCTCTCGTTCCTCCTTCTCAGCAAATTCCTTTTTAAACCAGGAAATCAGCCAATATCCCTGTATATTTCGATTTCCGGATTATATCGTCCTTTATAAGCAGAAACATAAGGCGGGAAGAAACGCTGGGGTTCCACATAGCGGTCTATGGTATACTGCACCGTAGCTGTGGTGCCGAAGCTGACGGCTGCTTTTTTCCGGTGTGGTGCAGGACAGGCCGATGGTCTCGCAGCCTTTATCGGAGCCGGTGGCGATCAAAGGAAGACCTGCCAGGATGCCTGTCTCAAGGGACGCCTTAGCTGTGATTTCTCCCAGCACCTCACCGGGGTGCTTTAGCGCACAGAGCTTCTCTGGAGGAATGGGGAACACACAATTGGTCAGGTCCTTACTGGTTTGCCAGCGCGCATTTTTATTGTCATAAGGTACGTGGCCGATAATATTTGCGGTGGAATCCACCATTTTGCCGGTGAAGCAGTAGTTCATGTAGCCGGACAGCATCAGATACTTATACGTTCTCTGCCAAATTCCCGGCTCGTTTTTTCATAATCCAGTTACAGTGGCAGATTTTGCGAATAAAATTAGCGGTGCCAGTCATGCCGGCAGCTTTAAAAAGCATCTGATTTTTGCTGGAAAGGATTCTGTCATTTCTACTTCCCGTTTGTCCAGCCACAGAATAGCGGGACGTAAGGGAATGCCGTCTTTGCCTACGCAGATATCCGTATCGCGAATCGTCGTAATACTGACGGCCTTTATGCGGTTCCAGAGATCACCTGACGTCGCCTTCAGCTCTAAAAAAGAAGCCTTACAGATTCCGTCCCAGTAAAATTCTCCCTTTGCTCTGCCCAGCCAGGGCTTTGGGAAAAATACGGCTTCTCAAAGTGAATCTGTTTTTTGAAAGCAAGTTTCCCGACGCGTCTACGAGAACAGCCCGCAGGCTCTGGGTCCCCGATGTCAAATGTTAGTACCAAAGGTTCCATTTCGCACCTCCTTAATGGTTCTGCTCCCAATTTACAAAGCAAAAGTTGGACAGAACTTATGCTTTATCAAATTGTCATTGTTGCAATGATGTTTACACCTGTTTCTGAAGCATTTTCCAGAACAACATCGCCGCAGACCATTCTCTTCGTTACCCCTAGCCTCTGCAATTCCTCTAAAACCGCGGCGACAGCATATTTGGGGACCTCTCCATTTGTCCGTACAGGCAGGAAAGGAAAATCCTCAAAGACTGTTTTGACCGTGGTGGTAATCGAGCGAGTTGGATTGGTCAGTTCCGTGCCGGCAAAAAGCGTTGCCTCTAATACAGCGATTTCCCGTTACCTCCAGTTTTCCCTCCTGTCAGTACACCGTGAAGGCGACAACCATTTGGGCAGACAATACAGATTAAATCTTTTTCTATTCGCTTTCATGGGCTGCTTCCCTCCATAACAAAGTATAAATCTCTTTTAATTCTAGTTGCGCAAAATCAATTTTCAACTTTCTCCATCTCAGGGGGCCTCAAACCGCCATACTTTTTCCTAAATATTTCCTCATTGCCTAAATACAGTTTGACGGTAATCGTACCCCCGCGTTGCTTTTGAGCGAAAGAAAACTGTACCTTTTGTTGGTCTCTGCCTCAAGGCGGGAGGGAACAATGTAGGCAAAATCACTACTGCCTTCACAGAAACGTAATTAGACGATGTAAAAGGCCTGGCAGCCTGTTTTCGATGCAGCAGCACCTGCTTTTTCACCGCTTTCTGACACATAGTCGACCAGATCGTTAACATGTAATGCGTTGCCGCAGCTAAATACGCCGGCAACGGTGGTCTGATAGTCCTGATCGCATAATGGGCCTTTTGGTCTTAGGGAGGATGGCGATCCCCAGCGTTTCGGCCAGCTCGTTTTCTGGAATGAGTCCCACCGATACAATTAACGTATCACAAGGAATGTATTCTTCCGTGCCTGAAATGGGCTGCATCCTTTGATCTACAGCACAGACAGTGACGCCGGAAAGCCGCTCACGACCGTGAACTTCTATCACTGTATGGGAAAGATGAAGAGGAATGTCAAAATCCACCAGACATTGATAGATGTTCCTTGAAAGTCCGCTTGGTTCTGACTTTTGCTTCATATACGCCGAGCACCTTAGCGCCTTCCAGGGTCAGGCGCCTGGCCATAATCAATCCGATGTCGCCGGAACCGAGAATGACGCAGTTTTTTCCAGGCAGCTGGCCTAAAACATTGACGAAGTATTGCGCTGCCCCGGCTGTCAAGACGCCGGCGGGACGAGTGCCGTGAATCGCCACTTGTTTTGCTGTTCTTTCCCGACAGCCTGTAGCTAAAATCAGTGTTTTAGAAAATACCCTTTCGTAGCCATTGTTCTGCGTAAGAGAAAGCTCAAAACCACCAGATATATTGCTTATTTGCGATGCAAATGTCAAAGTTCTGATTTCAACATCTGTTTTTTCAATTTCCTCGATAAAGCGGCAGGCATATTCACAGCCAGACAATTTTTCTCCGAATCTAATGAGACCGAATCCATCGTGAATACATTGCTTGAGTACGCCGCCGAGCCGTTCTTCACGCTCTATCAGTAGAACCTTTGGCTTCAGCTTTTGATGCGGAAATTGCAGCGGCCAGACCTGCCGGTCCCCCGCCGATTACGGTAACATCATAAGAATTCACGGCTGCCTCCCTTCTCCCCAAAGAGAATTTCACTGCCGGGATATCCCTTTGCGAACCTGCATTAGCGGAATCTGCTTTTTCTTCCGCAATCAGTCTGATGACCTGCTGTCCGCAGAAACTGCCCCTGACATCTTCCCATGCCGGGCCGCACCCGCCGTTTGATGCCGTCTACTGTGTCGCATGGCAAGCTTCTTCTCATGGCGTCGAGAACTTCCCCTTTGCTGACTTCTTCACAGCGGCATACAATTTGGCCGTAGTCGGGATTTTCCTTAATCAGATTTGCACGTTCTTCGTCTGTCAGTTCCTTTGGCCGTATAATTGCCTTGCGGATCGGGTTAAATTTTGGGTTCTTGGTTTTTTCTCCTAAAAGCTCTGTAACCAAAGACTCCACTTGAAGCCCTATGGCTGGCGCCGCTGTGAGGCCGGGAGATTGGATACCTGCTGCATGGACGATATTATCGGTCAGTCTCCCCTTTTCTATAATGAAATCTTCTTCATAAGTCGCAGCTCTGATACCGGTGAAATAGGTAATGATATCGCCTGTAGTCAGCCATTGTCCTGCGTGGCTGTGTTTCTCAAAAGGTAGACTCTATACTCTCTTTGTGCGTTGCAAAATCCTCTTTTTTTCTATGGTTTCCGCCGCATCAGGTCCGACCAAAACATTGCCGTCTACGGTACCCACGATGCCGCCTCCTTTGGTGTGTCCGCTCTTAGACTGTGTGCCCATGAGGGTATAAATGGTTTTAATATGTCGGCGGGCTTTTTTTATCGAGAATGGCGTTGGTGCCTTTCCGCGGATGAATAGAGAAAAACGATCCCCTGCCATCTGCGCAATATCTTCTGCAAAGACGCCGGCGGCGTTGACGACAATTTTAGGATAAATGGTGCCGCGGTTCGTGGAAACACTTTTAATGCGGCCGTCTTTGACTTCCATCTTTGAGACTGCGGTATTCAGTGCAATTTCGGCTCCATTGTCTACGGCGTTTTCTGCAAAGGCAATGGTAAGACCGTATGGGCATACTGTTCCCGCGCCGTCAAAGTAAAGGGCGCATTTTGCTTCTGGTGAAATGCCAGGCTCCAATCTGCGCAGTGTTTTTCCTGTGATGACATGAGCTTTGCCGGCTGCCGTCAGGTTCCAATAAGGAATTGTCAAAACGAGCAGCGGCAGATAGGATATTTTCTTAAAACAGAGAAATTGACCGCTGCGCACAAAAAGGAACGTCAAGCTCTTTTGCAGACTTTGTCGTAGAGGGCATTGCCCAGATTATTCATCTTTTTTGAGAAGGCCCGGCCTGATATCGATTCCGGGGTGAACCATGCCATCGTTTCTCGACGAAGCATGCAGGGCGACATCGTATTCTTTGTCAATCAGTAGAATTTCCATTTTTTCTTTGGTCAGCTCTCTGGCAATGGCACAGCCGACAACTCCACCGCCGATGACGAGCACATCAGGGCGTCTTCCTCTAAAGCAGCGTCGCTGATCTTTGGCTGTATAACGCAGGGTTTTTCTAAGTCAGGCACCGTAATATCGTTTACGATATGCTTTTTACTCCCTTTTTGCACACATAAGCCCCTGCTTCGACCACCTGATTCCAGGTATCAACGGTACCAGTCAACCGAAAACTGTATCCAGTGTCTGCGATGTGCACGTTCCCGCCAAAACGGATATCGAGGCGCTTCTGCACTTTCTTGATGTTCAAAAACCCCACCTCCCCGAAAAAAGGTTTTATTCTAAGTCGGCCATACGGCTAACTCTTTTCTTACGTTTATTTTACCATTGAAATTCTCGTTGGTCAATGCTATCCTAGATAAGAAAGAAAATACTGGCTGGTTCCATATCCCTCAATCGATAAAGTCTGTATCATGGCGTATCTTAAGAAAGAACATACAGAATACGGATTTATGATAGGACTTTACAGATATTGCAAGGAACCCCTTACAAATACAGGTTAATCTACATCATCATAAGGAAGGATCAGCCGAAACTGCGTAACGGCGCCCCAAGCAGAGGGCTGTGATTAAGCAGGAGCTGGTGTTTGGAAAGAACCTGCGTAACGAAACAGCGGAAATCAGCCAAAACAGCGTAACGGCACCCCAAGCAGAGGGTAGAGATTAAGCAGGAGCTGGTGTTTGGAAAGAATCTGCGTAACGAAACAGCGGAAACTAGCCAAAACAGCGTAACGGCGCCCCAAGCAGAGGGCTGTGATTAAGCAGGAGCTGGTGTTTGGAAGGAATCTGCGTAACGAAACAGCGGAAACTAGCCAAAACAGCGTAACGGCCCCTATACCAATAGCGGCAGGAATCAAACCTGCTGTCTGGCGATTAATGAAAGGACAACGATTTATGGCGGCACCACATAATGATAATATAAAAGAAAAGATTTTTAGATGCGGCGACAGCCTTGCTTGCGGAGAAATCCTTTAACGAGATATCCCTTTCTGAAATTGCAAAGAAATCCGGCGTTTCAAAAGGCAGCGTCTATTATTACTATAAAAACAAAGACGATATATTATATGATGTTGCAGATGGATATCTGCAGCAAATGTATGACCAATTAATTGCCTGGGTGGAGAATAAGGAAAAAGACACCTCCCTGCCGAGGCTTCTGCATTATGTTCTTTCGCGGGGAATCGATGATCCCGGGAAGAACCTGAGACTCCATCTTACTGCGGATGCCATAGCGGGGAATGACCAGATCAGGGAGAAGTTGATTAATCGCTACCGGACCTTCCGAAAAGTAATTGGCGAAAAAGATTGCGCAGCGAAAACCTGATGCGGATGCGCAGTATTACGGCTGGCTGGTACTTACCGTCATCGACGGGCTGATGATACAAAACCTTCTGGGAAACACAGAAATAGATACGGAAATGTTTATAAAAGACTTTATTAGAGAAACAGAAAGGTAAATGCAGATGTTACAATATTTGATCGTATGTCCCCTGCTCTTTTTAGCAGGGTTTATTGATGCCATTGGCGGTGGCGGCGGATTGATTTCGATACCTGCCTATATTATTTCAGGCGTACCTGTTCATAACGCCATAGCGACTAATAAACTCAGTTCCTGTATGGGGACAGGGCTGACCACCTGGCAATATTGGGTTAACGGCTATATTAGGCCAAAACTGGCGCTGCTCTGTGTGGCTGCGGCTCTTGTTGGTTCCCCTGTCGGCGCAGAAATTGCACTGCGAATTGACGCCGATGTATTTAAACTGTTAATGCTGGTCATATTGCCGGTAACGGCTTTTTATGTCCTAAAAAAAAAAAGACATTGGAAAAAATGAAGAAGAACTTTCTTTTAAAAAGACTGCCGTTATTTCTGTAGCCGCCGCGTTGATTGTAGGTATGTACGACGGTTTCTACGGTCCGGGTACTGGTACATTTTAATGCTGCTGCTGACCGGGGCGGCGAAGCTGGATATTTACACAGCTGCCGGCACGACAAAAGCAATCAATCTGACAACAAATATTGGCAGTATGATGATCTATCTTCTCAATGGGAAAGTGATCTTTTACTCGGTCTTGCGGCAGGAGTATTTAACATGGCAGGAAATTTCTTAGGAGCCAGATTCTTTCTTTCGTGACAAAGGCAGTGATATTGTCAGACCTATTATCATGGTAGTGCTCGTTATTTTTCTTTATCAAAATTCTCATAGAAATGGTTGGCTAAAGATTGGGCTGTGAATTGGATGTGTTATAATCATGTCCGAAAAACAGCGAGATTTTTACTATTAGTGTGTTATACTCAATCTATTATTTACAATCACAGTGCAGAGAAGGAGCCGAGACGTAGATGATTACAGAAAGACAGAAGGAAAAAAGCGCGCATTTTTTCAACGATGCACAAGGAGGATAAGATGTTTGTTCTGCCTAACGCATGGGATGCGGGCAGCGCGTATATATTTGAAAAACAGGGATTCCAAGCTGTTGCAACTTCCAGTGCAGGGATGGCGTATGACTTGGGTTATCCAGATGGGGAAAATATCTGTTTTGACGATCTTTTATATGCAGTGAGGAAATTGCAAAACGCATTGACATTCCGCTTTCCGTGGACTTTGAAGAGGATATGGCAAAACCGTCTGTGAAGTAAAAAGAAAATGCCAAGAGCTCGCTTATGGCCGGTGCTGTCGGATTCAATATTGAAGACGGTTTGCCTGATGGCACATTAAATCCGCTGGATCAGCAGCTTGATAAGATCAAAGGCCTTTGTCAGCTCAAACAGGAATTAGACATTGATTTTGTTATCAACGCCAGAACCTGTGCATATTGGCTCAATGTGGCAGGAGAGGAAGAAAAAAAACTGCAGATGGCCATTGAACGCGGCAACGCTTTCGCAGAAGCAGGAGCAGATTGCGTTTTTTGTTCCTGGCGCAATGGACAAAACAACTGTGGAAAAGCTTACAGCAGTGGAATAAAAAGCACCGATTAACATTATTCTCAACGGTGTATTTCATGATTATGCCCAGCTGGAGGAACTTGGCGTGCGCAGATTAAGTCTCGGTTCCGAGGACCTGTTCGTTACATCTACGGCCAGACGATTTCTTTTAGCAAATCATCTGTATAACGGAGAGATAGACGAAATGCTGAACAGCCCTTTCGTTTATGCAGAGGCAAACGCATACTTTAAAAAAATAGTTTGTGGAGGTTGTTATAAACCCGAAGAATCTGAATGAGATACTACCGTGCAGGCAGAAAATTTTGCAACCAAAGGTATGAGCTTTCCCAAGCAGTATCTGGATTACACTGTGCGGAATATGAATTAAAAATAGGAACGGAATACATTTGCGGCATACAGTCGCAATTTTTTTTTTTTTTGAAAAATCTGCAAATATCATCTTGACTATTTTCTAAATTGTGAGATAATTAGACTATAGTCAAATTGGACTGCTGTCCAATTTTAGAAAGGCAAATAGGAAAGCCTATGGAAATCGGAAAGAAAGAATTGACGAGACGCACCATCATGCGTGCAGCCAGGGGGGTTTATGAGGAGAAAGGGGTTGAAAACACGAATTTTCGTGATGTTGCCGAGGCAGCTGGCGTTTCCGCAGTACGGTGTTCAACTATTTTGCAGGCAGCAACGAACTTTTAACGGCGCTTTGCAGACGGGAAATTGACGAGCTGGAGAGAGCGTATTGTGAGTGGCCACCGCGGAAAAAGGGCATCGTCATCATATTTGACAAATTTATTGAAGACACTGCCCGTTACCCTCAGCTTGCTGACCCAGCTCATCTACAATACAATTACAAGTGATAACGAAAATAATCCACTGAAGTCCATTGAAGGACTCATTGCCAGGAACCTGGATTATGATCCTTCTGAGAGAGACGATGCTTCTCATGGGGCGTATTATGGATTAATTAATCATTATCACTATACGGCAAGCCTTTTATTGGAAAACAGATGAAGATGGAAATGCGAAGGATGATAGACAGGATAATAGGGGAACCACAATACGACTAAATTCACCCAATCCAGCGGCATGAATGCTTGCTCTTTTGGGAATTGTCCGTCACTGGCTAGTGCCACGGAGCATAGCTCCTGCACTTTTGGCTGTTAGGGACCCTATCAGCGAGTAGACATCGCTAAATCTGGTTAGGTCTCCCAAAGCATAAGGTCTGCCTAGCTAAAAAAAAATTTTAGGGCAGAGCTGTTAGGAGGGAATGAAAATGGCAGTGAAAGTAATTACTTACGACGTTGGAACTACTGGCATGAAAGCCTCGCATGTTCAATATTTCTGCCGAAGACAGCGTGCAGTATATTGCAGGCGAAACCGAAAGTTATGAACTCCATGTGTTAAAAAAACGGCGGTGTTGAGCAGGAAACTGGATGACTGGTGGCAGTCTATGGCTGCGGCTACGAAAATACTTCTGAAAAACCGGTGTCGCAAAAGAGGATATCAAAGGAATTTCCTTTGCTCCCAGTTCCAAACTGTCGTCATGGTGGATGAAAACGGCACGCCCCTGCACAGAGGCATGAGCTGCATGGACAGCCGAGCCGACAAACAGTTAAAGGCCCGCATGAACACAGGAATTAAAGTTGAGGGTTTGAACATCTTCAAGGTGCTCAAGTATATGAAAATTACCGGCGCGGTTTCTGCCAGCGCCAAGGATCCTGCCTGGAAATACCTCTGGCTCAAAGAAAATGAACCGGAGACTTTTGAAAAAAGACATACAAATGGCTGGATGCGAAGGAGTATCTGACCTGCAGAGCGACAGGAAAGATGATTGCCAGCAAAGATGATGCGGCAGGAACCTTCCTATACGATGTTCATAACAATTGTTGGAGTCCAACATTATGTAAAATGCTGGGAATCAATATGGACCACCTGCCAGAAATCTGTGATTCCACAGACGAGGTAGGAAAACTTCTGCCAAAAGCGGCGGAAGAACTGGGGTTAGCTCCAGGAATTCCGGTTATTTCGGCGGCAGCGACGTCAGCCTTTGTTCCGTCGGCGCCGGATGTGTAAATGTCGGAGACGTCTTGATTTACCCGGAACCAGCGGCTGGGTAGCAACGACAGTTGACAGACTGCATCTGGATCTGGGCAACCTGATTGGCGCATTGGTAGGAGCAGACCCGACTACATATAATTACATTGCTGAAGTTGAAACTTCCGGGAAGTGTATCGAGTGGGTGAAGGACCGCATGGATCAGCTGCACATGTCCTACGAGGAGATGATTGAGTACATCAAGGAGTCTCCGGCGGGCAGCAACGGCGTAATCTTCTCGCCATGGATGCACGGTAATAGATGTCCATTTGACGATGCCAATTCCAGAGGAGTATTCTTCAATTTGGATATCACTACCAAGGGCAGTGATTTGATGAAGGCTGTCATAGAGGGTGTGTGCATGCATATGCTCTGGCTTTTGGAAGCCACAGAAACAAAGTTCAAAACCAACCCTGTTATTCGGTTTTCTGGTGGCAGCGCCATTGCGCCGTTTATCTGTCAGATCATGGCGGACGTTCTCGGCCGCGACGTAGAAACGATTGAAAATCCAAGACAAGTGGGAGCTATGGGAGCCGCTGCCCTGATGGCTGTCAGCTTCGGCATGCTGGATGATATCAAAGATATCAAGAAAATCATCAAAGTCAGTTCTACATATAAGCCGAATCCCGAAAACCACGCAGTATACCAAAAACTGCTGCCAGTGTTTAAGGATTTATATAAAGATAACAAAGAGTTTTGCCGCTTTAAACGGCTAAAAATGGAGGTAAGAAAATGGAAGCAAAAATACGGTGTATCTCGTTGGCCGGACGAAAAAGAGATTTTTAAGAAGATGGAGAGACTGGTCAATGAACCGCTTCATCACATCAAGCCAGAGGCAATGGCCAGATACATGAAGCATTTTGATGAGAAATGCAAAGGCTCCAAGGCGATGATCGAAGAAGCAAAAAAGGTCATACCAGGAGGCGTTCAGCATAACCTGGCGTTTAACTATCCGTTCCCTCGTCGTAGAAAAAGCGGAGGGCGCATATCTTTACGATATCGACGGCAACCGCTACATAGATTATTTACAGGCAGGAGGTCCGACTCTCTTGGGCAGCAATTATGAGCCTGTAAACCAGAAGGTATGGGAGGTTGTAAAAGAATCCGGTCCTGTTACCGGCCTGTTCCATCCATACGAGATGAAACTGGCAGAGAAAATACACGAATGTATGCCATGGGTAGAGATGTACAGATGCCTTGCCAGCGGTACAGAAGCCGACATGGTGGCCATCAGAATTGCCCGTACCTACACAGGCAAACAGAACATTGTAAAAGTTGGCGGCGCATATCACGGCTGGAGTGACCAGTTGGTATATTCTCTGCACATTCCATATACACAGACCTTCGAGGCGCACGGTATTCCGAAAGAAGCGACCCAGAACACCAAGGAATTCTTCCCTGGCGATGTGGATGGACTGCGCAAGGTTTTGGAAGAAAACGAAAAGAACGGCGGAACGGCAGCAGTCATCATTGAACCGTTTGGACCAGAGAGCGGGCACACGTCCAATCGCTATGGATTTCGCAGCGAAAGCTAGAGAACTCTGTGACGAATTTGGCGCACTGCTGATTTTCGATGAAGTTGTAACTGCTTTCCGTGTAGGACCTGGCGGTGCACAAGGCTTCTTCAATGTAAGACCTGACCTGACTGTTTTCGGCAAGATTGTTGCAGGCGGTTATCCGATGGCTGGCGGTGTCGGCGGCAGTGAAGAAATTATGTCCTGCGTTGCAGCAGGCGTCAAAGCCGGCAAAAAGAAGGCATATGTAGGCGGCACATTGACAGCAAAAATCCACTCAGCTGTGCAGCAGGCTACTTTGCTATCGACGAGATCATCAAGCAGGATGCAGCGAGAAAAAGCCGGAGAAAACGGCGACAAACTCTGCGACGGCATTCAGGCACTGATTGACAAGTACGACCTGCCGTTTGTAACCTGGAATACGGGTTCCATCGTGCACTTTGAGGTTTCCGGCGTCATGTACTTAAGCGTAACAGACCCTGACATTTTCAAGAAGATTCCGGAACGCCAGCACTATATCGAAGAGTTTGGCGCAGCGCTGACAGCAAACGGCGTCATCACCCTGGCAGGCAGCAGAATTTACACCAGCATGGCGGATAACGACGACACCATCGCTGAAACACTGGCTGCATTTGAAGAAGTATTCTCTAACGTTGAAAAATAAAGTGATTTTACCACGAATTTAGGAGGTATATTATGATTCGTAAATTAGACATGGAAAACCCTGACATACGCATTCCCAGAAGTAGCCTTTTCCGAGGATTATGTCATCGCAACTTACCAGGCAAAGGTGCAGACTTCCAACATTGAGAAAGCTGGCTATGGCTATCGCTGCAGAGCAGACAACCGGTACCTACCTGGATCAAAAGTAGGCGCTGACTCCCTCGACAAGACGAAACGCTTCGGCTCCAAGCTGGTAGCTATCTACGAAGTACCAGATATCGGCTGCGACTACAATTCAGATGAACCACCGATGTACATCATCCAGGTGGCTTATCCGATGGAAAACTTCTCAACCAGTATGTCTGCTATTGAGACAATTTTGTTCGGAAATATTTCCGCCTCTGGCATGATCCGCCTCATCGACGTGGCGTTCCCGAAGAAATTCATCGAAGTTCCAGGGACCAAAGTTCGGCGTAGAAGGCATGAGAGAAGTTCTGGGTGTCAAAGAAAAGACCGTTGCTCAATGCGATGATCAAACCGAACATCGGCTGGACACCTGACGAAGGTGCAGAACTCTTCTATAACGCCTGCAAGGGGGGCGGCGTAGACGTCATCAAAGACGACGAACTGATGCTGGCTGACAGTCCATTCTGCCCATTGGAAGAGCGTGTTTCCAAGTTTATGGCGATGGAAAAGAAGGTTTATGAAGAAACTGGTGAACACAGCTTATATGCTGTTAACATCTCTGACAATACAGATAAAGTAAAAGAAAATGCCTACAGAGCATTGGAAGCAGGCGGAAACTGCCTCATGGTCAACGTTTACACCACTGGCCACGACACCCTGAAGATGCTGGCTGACGACCTAATATCAACGTACCAATCCTGGCTCACGTAAACTTTGCAGGAACCATGGCGCTCTACTTATACAGGTATCGCTGCGCCGGTAATCGTCGGCAAACTGACGCGTCTGGCAGGCGGAGACTTCCAGATCAACGGTCATCCGTTCGGCAAGTTCCCTGTATCCCACAAGGTCTTCTACCGCTGCTTCAAGTTCTTTACACAGCCATGGTGGAACATCAAGCCGATGATGTACGCATGCTCGGCGGAACCACACAGCTGGCTGTTGAGAAGATCATCAAGGAAATCGGTACGGATATCATGCTAGCTGCAGGCGGGCGGGGTACACGGTCATCAAATGGCAGTGAAGAAGGTGCAAAAAATCCATGCGTCAGGCAATCGATGCCGCAATGCAGGGAATCCCTGTTCTGGAATACGCAAAGGATCACGGAGAACTGGCAAGAATGCTGGCATTCCTCAATCCTGACCTTATGAAGAACTTTGACTTAATGCAGTAATTTCAATGTAAAAAAATGGGGCTGTTATTACAGCCCCATTTTGGTAAAATAAGACGAAAAGAGAGTGAAAGCATTGTACAAAAAATATCGTTTTCGTCGATTTTGACGGAACCATTACGACAGAAGATACTTTGACAGGCGCGATTCTTCCCTTTGTAGATCATAAAGAGTTTTGGAATATAACGGCAAATTAGAAAAGGGAGAGATGACTTTGAGCGAGGGTTGTCCGTTATGCCTATGATGACAGGCCGGCGGAGTGGATCCCCAAGATGTTGGAATATATCGATACGGTCAAAAATCCGTCCCGGCTTTGAAGAATTTCTCGATAAGATGGCGGAAAAAGAAATCCCCGTCGTGGTCATTTCGGGCGGTTTCCGGCAGTTTTCATCGCGGAAGCTGGCGCCATATATGGACAAAATTGCAGCCCTTCATACGGTGGAGATGACTGTGGAGGGGATAAAATCAAATTGGTGTCCCAGCACGATGACGGCAACGAACTGCTCAAGAAGACCGACGTCATGAAAAAAATACGAAAGTATGCGCATGCTATCGGCATCGGCGACAGCTATACGGATAAAAAATATGGCCCAGGCGGTGGATACCTGCTTTGCCCGCGACGTGCTGGCAAAATACCTGGACCAGATCGGCAAGGAGTATCGTCCTTATGAGGACTTTTTATGATGTGCTGAAAGGTATTGAAGAAATATTATAAAATGCGAGACTGTTATGGCCTGATCAGAAGTTCAGATAGGATTTCCTGGTCAGGTTTTCTTTTGGGACGCCCAGGTCTCTCTCCAGAAACTGCAGCAGAGTTTCCACGGCTGCTTCCCGCTGGTCCTCTGATTCTGCCAAAGTCTCCAGCTCCAGATAGTCTCCGAGGCCTTTGACGCTGTCGAGACAGGGGGTGACGTTGGCAGATGTATGCTTCCACTCCTGGCGAGTCTTATCGACAGTAAATACTTCTTTGTAGCCCAGGGCGGCGAGCAAATCTTTCATGACGGAAAGATCTCCTACAGCAGTTTCGAACTCCATCCTTGTGCTGGACGCCTGATCCAGCTTGGGGCCTTTGTAGGTGATGAAGGTTTCGCAGGTTCCCGCATCGAGGTCGCGCACGCTGCGAAGGCGCAGCGCCTCGTCAGTTTTCATAAAGTTGCGGTCGTTGCCGTTAAAATATACATCGATTTCCTGCAAGGTGTCTCCTTTGATAAACCCCCAGCTTCTCGGCGGCTTTTTTAATTGTTCTTTTGTGTGCCCCGTCAGGGCAGCTTTGATTTCTACTTCTAACATACGATCCTCCTGATTATTTCTATTCACCATATTTTTCCAACATCCGATAGAACGTGTTCCTTGAAACACCGATCCAGCTCTGCCGCTTCTTTTTGTTCCCGGCAGTGAGTTCCAAAGCCTCCTTTAACAGGCTGGTATAAGCATTGTCTATTTCGGTCAATTTTTGTTTCACCCGTTCTGCAGGCGTATCTGTAGAGATCGCTTTCAGCATATAACCTTTTGATGCGATGGACTCTTCAAATAGCGTTTCTTTGCTGATAATTTTTTGATTTCGAAAGAACAGTGGCTCTGGTGATGACATTACGCAGCTCCCGTACGTTTCCCGGCCAATCGTAGGACATGAGGACTTTCTTTGCCTGACTGCTCAGAATCTTCGGCGTGTCGAGATAAGGTGCTGCTGCCTGGTTGAGAAAGCTGTCAGAGAGCAAGGCCAAGTCGTCTTTTCTCTCTCTCGAAGAGGCGGGATTTCTAAGGTCAGCACCTGCAAACGATAGTAGAGATCCTGGCGGAACAGGCCTTCTTCTACCATTTCTGCCAGATTCCTGTTTGTGGCGGTGATGAGCCTGACGTTTACCGGAATCTGCTTGGAACTTCCGATTCTCGTGACCATCCAGGTTTCCAGGACCCGCAGCAGCTTTGACTGAAAATGAAGAGGCAGCTCCCCTACTTCGTCGAGGAACAGCGTGCCGCCGTCAGCCAGTTCAAACTTACCGATTTGCCCGTTTTGGACGCGCCGGTAAAGGCGCCGCCTACGTAGCCGAAGAGTTCGCTTTCGATCAAACCGTCAGAGAAGTTGGCACAGTTTAACGCGACGAAGGGACCCCTTGTGCCGGGGGCTGTAATTGTGAATGGACTGGGCAAATAATTCTTTGCCGACACCACTTTCGCCGGTGATCAAAAAGTTAAAGGGACTGTTAGCGTACTCCTTAGCGGTGCGGATTTTCTCTTTGATCGCTTTGCTTGTCCCCACGATATCATCGAAGGTATATTCTGCAGCGAACCCCATGATTTTCCTGGTGCGCTTGATATCCTGCTGGCGGGAATGGGTGAGCTCGACCATCCCCGTCACTTTGCCAGTTTCATCAACCACGGATACATGTCGTTAGAGACCAGTTTGGATTCTTTTTTGTCCCTCCGTGGACTCGATGCGAATCTCCCAGTCAATCACCTCTTCTCCATTTTTTGAGCACATCCATCATTTTCAGGCTGCTGCTGTTGTCTTCCATAGAATGAATCTTTGCACCGATGTCTCTGATCACATCATTGATGTTGCGACCCAGAGCGTCTTCTAAATTTGGGATTGATAGATCTTTACAAAAACTTTTTGTATTTGCATATAGCAGGGTCGCATTTTCGTCATAGATGGAAATGGCATTTTTTTTGACAGAGTTCAGGCAGTGAAGAAGATGACGGCTGCTTGTTTCGTCCTGCTCGATGATTCCAAGCAGGGTTTGGAAATCCTTTTGAAGATCTGATAGAACGGCGCTTTTTTTCTCTAGGGCACACTGCGGCAATGATGTAGTCGTCCGACACTTTGAAGAGCTGCAGATCTTCCGCGTCTTTCAACCTGTCCAGATCAAGGGTATGGCCGGAGAGGTCATCGCCGGGTGTTGCATACCTGCAGCTGAGGATCATGCCGTCTTTTCTGCACAGGAGGATCAGATCGATTGGGCAGTCGCTCTGATTGCACAAGAACAAAAAAGGTTTTTACAAGGAGAGATGTACCAGTAATTTGCTGGACCTCACCGGGCAGCGCCATTTTCTTTATCTGTGTAATCAAAGTGTTTGTCGTTTCCATAAAAATCTTCTCCTTCTGCCCTGTGCAAGGCGCGTCGTTTCTACACAAAGGATACCACGGGTATAGAAAAAAACAAGAACAGAGATTAGTAAAAATATTGATATTATAACGGATAACCGTTATAATAATAAAGAGGTGATAATGATGAAATTATGCGATTTAATACAAGAAAAGAATCTTTCAATATATCGATTGTCGAAGAACAGTGGAATCCCTTATGCGACACTAAATGATATTGTAATGACAAAGCCCGCCTAGAAAAATGCAAGGCGGAAACTGTTTATCGATTGGCAAAAGAACTAGATCTTTCAATGGAGGACTTACTTGCGCCATATATTTCAAAGCGATGTGACTTTGAGCTATTCAAAAGCAATGTTTGCCATAGTCTGAAAGACCTTGGCGACATAGATTTTATTGTAGAAACCTTGGAAAAAGACGAAATTAGGGAGTATTACAACAGACAGTGGTATCGTGAAGCCTTTTACCTTCTTGCAATGCTCGATTATATTAGTCGAATTAATAATGTTCCGGCCTGTGAAGAATATGAGGATATTCGCTGCAAAAAACTACAGTCAATCATTTACCCCAAAAAAGTATTCTTGCATTGTCAGCAGTATCAAAAGACGAGAGTGTAAAGGAACTCGCCAAAAAAAAGAGTCCATACCTGAATTTATGCGATTCAATATTGTTGAAAATGAGGTGCATAATGTCCTCTGAAGATACAAATACCATCGATAAGGAAAAACTTGATGTATACCTAAAAGAGTTGGCAAAAAGAATATCGCAGGATGGGAGGAAAAGCAATGCCGGCAGAATTGATTTTAATTGGCGGGGCTGCTATAATTGTCAATTACGGTTTTAGGGAAATGACAACTGATATTGACGCAATCATTCATGCCGCTTCAACGATGAAGGACGCTATTCATCATGTCAGCGATAAAATGAACCTGCCCAACCGCTGGCTGAATGCGGATTTCATGCATACCTTGTCGTACTCTCCCAAATTAGAGCAGTATTCCGTTTATTATAAAAACTTTTATGGAGTGCTGGATGTTCGAACGATTGCTGCAGAATATCTGATTGCAATGAAGTTATGTTCAGGAAGAAGATACAAAAATAATCTGTCAGATATTATTGGTATTTTAGCTGAACATGAAAAACATGGAGCACCTATATCGATGAAACAAATCGATACAGCAGTGAGAAACCTTTATGGAAATTGGGACAAAATTCCGCCTGTGTCGATTTCCTTTATTGACGATACAATGTTAACTGATGATTTTGCAAAGGCATATGCCAAAGTAAAGTCCGAAGAAAAACGTGCAAAAGATATACTTTTGGATTTTGAGCAAGCATATCCTGGGACAGCAAATATGCAGAGTATAGAGTCCATTTTAGATAATCTTAAGAAAAAGCAGAAGAAGCGCGAGGAGATTCTGCGTGAACTGAAAACTGGAAAGCAAGATGATTAGATGAAAAAGTGATATACTTAAAAAGACCCTGGGAGAATTTATATTCTTGCAGGGTCTTCTTTGTCTTATGTGGGTCTCTACACGTCCAGTAAAAATCCTTCTGGGAACGGATCTTTCGGGTCGAGAACCCATGTGGCGAATCCGATGACACAGGCGTTTCCGGTTATCTTCGGTACGATGGCTTTGATGCCGCCCACTTCTGTCTCTTCTACGATCTCACATTTGAATTTTGATCCGATGACACTCTCATGAACAAAAGACTCCCCCGACTGCGAGCTTTCCTTCTGCATATAAGAGCGCGGCTTTGGCTGAGGTTCCCGTACCGCAAGGGGAACGGTCGATGACTTTCGGCAGTGCGACGACCACATTTTTGGATATCGGCATCCGCACTCTTGGCAGGACCGGAGAACTCGACATGAGTAACCTGGTCTACAAATGGCAGTTCCGGATGGCGGACGATGACCTGTTCGTTGATGTCTTTGGCGATGGAACGAGCGATCCTCGTAAACTCACCGCAGTTTTCCGGCGTAATTGCAAGTCCGACTTTTTCCGCAGGCAGGATGGCGTAAACATTTCCTCCCCACGAGATGTCCATATTCAGCTTTCCGAATTCAGCAGTCTCTACCTCTACGTTTCTATTGAGAACCAGGGCTGGCGCGTTGACAAAGGAAACTTCTTCTACCACGCCGTCTATGACTTTGGCTTCTACTGTAACGACACCGGCGGGGGTGTCCAGTTTGATCTCTGTAATTGGCTCGGTCACGTCGACGAGTCCGGCTTCGATGAGGGCTACGGATACACCCATAGTGTCGTGGCCGCACATCGGCATCCAGCAGCTGGCTTCAAAATACAGCACTCCTACGTCTGTCCCTGGCGTGCAGGGTTCCGTAATCAGAGTGCCGGACATGATTTCGCTGCCCCTGGGCTCGAACATCAAAACCTTACGGAACCAGTCTTCATTTTCCCTCATATATTCAAATTTTTCCTGCATGGTTTTTCCGGGACATGGCGGAATCCGCTCACGACGTTGCGTGTAGGCTGTCCCAGCGTATGTGTCTCGATGGTTCTAAAAAGTTTTCTAGCTTTCAAGTTCACACATCCTTTCTATTAAACGATTTCTTTATCAATAATATTAAGCAAAAAATATGCCAATGGGAGCCAGGGGAAACCTATGAAAATCAAATCATAAACAAAGTCAGTTCTGCTGGTTACTATATGGAACCCATTTGTGAAAATTTCAATAGATACTATGCGTTAGTCGTGTATATAAGGTGGCAACCCCAGCTTTTTTAACTGTGAAAATAAAAAAGTGTCATAAATTTGAAACACTGCGGCAAAAGTGTGTTTCAAATTTATGACACAAGAAGAAATTGCACGCTGACAGTCAGGCTTTTTCCTTCCTGTGTGACGGCGATGTGTACCAAAAAAGCAACACGATGATTCGATGTAATGCTGCGCTGTCTGTGAAAACCTTTCTCAAATGACCGCTGTTTGCACCAATTTTAGCATAAAAATGTGCAGCAGGCAATGGTAAACACTTGGCACGGGTTTTTGCTTTTACATATAGCATCGAAAGAAAAAAAAGAAGGGAGGTGTCAAGGTGATATTCAATATACAGAAATGTTCCATACATGATGGGGAGGGACTCCGCACTTTGGTGTTTTTAAAGGGATGTCCTTTGAAATGTAAATGGTGCGCAAACCCGGAATCACAGAATTATGATGAGGAAATCATGGAATCTCCTGTCAGATGCGTCGGCTGCGGCGCCTGCAGAGATGCCTGTCCGAAGGGAGCAATTTTGGAGGATGGATCCATCGACAGAACCCTCTGTGATAACTGTATGAAATGTATAGACGTATGCTATGCAGAAGCGAAGAAGATAACAGGCAGAGCGTATACGACAGAGGAATTATATAAGGAAATAGAAAAGGATCGGCCTTTCTACTCCAGATTTGGAGGCGGCGTGACTTTTTCCGGCGGAGAACCTCTGACCCATGGGCAGCAGCCGAGACATTGCGGAGATGTGTCATGAAAAAGGGATTCACGTTGTCGTAGAGAGCTGTGGTTATGGAGACTTTGAAAAGTTTAAGATGGCACTTCCTTACATAGATGCCATGTTCATGGATATCAAGCACATCGATACGGCTGTTCACAAGGAGTTGACAGGCGCTGGTAATGCGCTGATACTGAACAATATTAAAAAAATCTCGGAATACGGGATTCCACTTACCATCAGGACGCCCATTGAACCTGGGCTGACGGATAGAGAGGAAAACATCACGGAATTGCAAAGTTTGTGGCAGAACTTCCTACCGCAAAAGAATATGAACTCTTAGCTTACCATAGCTTTGGCGAATCGAAGTACAAGGCGCTGGGCAGAAAAATATTCGCTAGAGGGTACAGAAACCCCCAGCGACAAAAAAAAAATGAGAGAACTTGTAAAGGCTGGCAATCGCATCCTTTCCGAATATGGGAAGCAGTGCTGCTGGACGAAGAACAACAATAAGGAGGTAGTGAAATGATTTCAGAAAGAATAATTAGATTAAGCGAAAAGGTGCGCGATACGCCGGTTACAATCTGTTTGGACCGCGCCAAGCTGGTCACGAATTTTTACAGCGAGCCGTCAATGGAACCGTTCATCTTGAGAAGAGCAAAGGTCTTTTTGCACACGTCTTAGACAACAAGAAGATCTTTATCGACGACGATTCCATCATTGCAGGGCACCTGGCGTCCAGACTTCACGCGGCACCACTGTATCCAGAAATGACAGCATGGCTGCGCGATGACCTGGAGGAACTGGACACTCGAGAATCAGACAACCTGCAGTTCATGCCGGGAGAAAAAGACGAGCTGAGAGAAATCGTCAAAAAAATGGGAAGGCAGAACCTTTGGCGATATGACGGCTGAGCTGGCGGACGAGGATATGGACATCATGGTGGATATCGGAATCTTCACCAAAGGCGTATCCAACAAATCCACCATGAACCACGCGCCATTCTACGACGAGATGGTGACAAAGGGTTATCGCTACTATATCGATCAGTGCAAAGCAAACATCGCATCTCTCGACAGAATGAATATCGAGAACATGGAAAACAGCAGACCTGGCAGGCTATGATCATCGTCATGGAAGCCATCATCAGATTTGCGCACAGATATGCAGATCTTGCTGAAGAGATGGCAGAAGGCTGCAAGGACAACGAACGCAAGATGCGGCTTCTCACTATGGCGGCTAACTGCAGAGTTGTTCCTGAACATGCGCCGCAGAACTTCTATCAGGCAGCACAGTTCGTATGGTTTACCCACCTGGCGCTGCAGATGGAATACAACAGCAACGATAACTGCCTGGGCCGTTTTGACCAATATATGTATCCTTTCTACAAACAGGATATGGAAAACGGAATCAGCGAAGCTTTTATCGCAGATGTCATTCACGAGTTCAAGCTGAAAATTGCTGAACTCTGGGAAGTGCGGACAAAGAGGGAGTCCATCGCCTATCCGGGATGCCCGCTGTGGATTCATATGATGATCGGCGGCGTTCTGCCTGACGGCACTGACGGCTGCAATGAACTGACCAGACTGATTCTCCACTGCATGGAGGATCTGCAGACAAAAGAACCTTTGTGTGTCCTTCCGCTATCATGACGGTGTGGACGAAGAGACCTTCAGACTGGCACTTTCTGTCGCCAGAAAAGGAGGAAGCCATCCGGCGTTCTTTAACGACAGCACCAATATTTCTCATCTGCTCTCTTTGGGACACACCTTGGAGGAAGCCAGGAACTGGGGCATCTGCGGATGTATCGAACCGAGCGTTCCCGGCATGACCGACTTCCAGTCCAACGCGGGATACTTTAACCCGAGCAAGGTGCTCGAAATTACGCTGAACAACGGAAAGGATCCGCTGACCGGAAAGCAGATCGGCCCAGAAACGGTGACATCAGAACTTTTACATCTGTTCAGCAGATCATGGACGCTTATGCGGTTCAGCAGGATTATTTTTATGGATAAGTTCTGCGAACTCTTTGACAGAATCGTATCCTGCCATGCATGGGCGGCGCCGACCATTACCGGCTCCTGCTTCACCCATGGTTGTATGGAAAAAAGGCCAGGTTCTTCAGCGAAAGGGTGCAGACCACCGCTATTCTGCGGTAGCGATTACAGGCATTGCAAATATTGCGGACTCTCTGGCAGCAATTGAAGAGTGCGTATTCAATCAAAAGTATCTGTCTATGAATGAACTGATGGATCTTCTCGCTACAGACTTTGAAGGAAAAAGAAAATATGCGTCAGCTGTTGATCAACAAAGCGCCGAAGTACGGCAACGACACATCGAAAGCGTAGACAGATATGCCCACTGGCTGACAAAGCTCTGCAACGACCAGATCTGCAAGCATATAGACGGCCGCGATGCAAAAAATATACCATGGTCATCTCCACCCAGTCCCATAACGTGGTACTGGGGCAGCTGATTGGCGCACTGCCTGACGGCAGAAAGGCTTATACGGCTCTTGCGGATAACGCATCGCCGATGATCGGCATGGATACCAATGGACCGACGGCTGTGGTGAAATCACTGGGCAGAATTGACCCATTGCTCGCACAGACGGCGTTTTGGTCAACCAGAGATTTGACCCGACCATCGTAAAAGGTGAAAAAGGACTGAACATCATCGAAACAGTCATTCGTACTTACTTTGATACGCAGCACGGGCAGCACATTCAGCTCAACGTGGTGGATAATGAGACACTCTGTGCCGCGCAGAAGGAACCACAGAAATATCGCAACATTTTTGGTGAGAGTGGCAGGTTATTCTGCATACTTCGTCGATTTGGAGAAGGATATTCAGGATAATATCATCACCAAGAACGCTGCAGCAGTCGCTGTAAAACATGATTTTCACTCTGCTTTCCCTGTCCCTGCCTCCTGCAGGCGGGGGAGCAGAGTTGAAATAAAAAAACGAGTACATGACGGAGCGTTGCTCAGCCGTAACGCCAACCAGCTAAAGCTGGGGCGTTCTGGCATGAGACCTGCATCAGCGCTGGCTTCGCCAATCGCTGTGCTAAGGGCTTCATATGCACTCATGTCGCCCGCAAGAGGCGACGCTTCGTAATGTACGTTCTTTGAAACATACGGAAATACGTCCTGCGGACGATATTTCCTATGTTATAAAAAACAAAACTTGAAGGGAGGCGGATAAACTTAGGGAAATATGTCATAGAGGGATTTGGAGATAGTGAGATGATAAAATGTTAATATCTTTGACTATGACTAAAAGGAGAGAAAAATGTCTGGAATTACAATCGTAATGCTGATTGTATATGCTGTCGTATTTGGCGGCGGCAGTATTTTCTTGGTGGCGAAATCCATGTCCAAGAAAAACAATACAAAAGGCGAAATTGTAGAAAACAAACAGAGCGATGGATTTGGCTCTAGGATTGGATTTATCTTATCAACGATAGGCAATGGCCGTCGGCGTTGGCGCAATAATGGAGATTTCAATGATGTGCGCACAATGGGGCGGCGGAGCCTTTGTACTGGCATTCATCATAGTCTGTGTCGTAATCGTGATTCCTGCGGGCTGGGCAGAAATCGCTTATGGCAGACACTTCAGAAATAGGCACCGTAGGCTGCGGTGCGGATGCTGCAGGTAAAACCGGGAAAGCTTTTTGGGCTGGTTTATGAGTTTGGACCAGGTGGCTGTCTGGGCCTACTATCCTGCAATTATGGCAATTGTTATCTGTTATATCTTTAAATCTTTTGGCGGTATTGACTACGCGTCAAATGCAGAGGCTGTTTATGAGACGACCAATGACAACAGGCTTGTCATTTACTTGATCGTAGTGGCAGTGTGTTGGCAGTTGTAGCGCTGATCGGCGCCAGAGGAATTCAGAACGGTATTGAAAAAGTTTGTAAAGTGTTGCTTCCACTGTTGTTCATCATCCTGGTGGTTTTGATTTTGTGTGTGTGCATGATCCCGGAATTGCAACGGAATTGAGTTCTACCTGAAGCCCGACTGGGCACAGCTGGCAAATCCACAGCTGTCCGCTGCTGCTGGTATGGCGCTCTTTGCAGTGGCAACAGATTTGGCTGCCTGCTGGTATACGGCAGATATGTAGATGATAAACAGGACGTGGCAACAGATTTTATTACAGTAAATGTAGTTCCTCTTTTATCTGCCTGCTGTCTGGTTTCGTAATTATTCCGGCAGTAGCAACCTTCGGACTTGACCCCTGATGGGGAAAGGTGTCGTTGTTCGTGGCGCTGCCGAAAGTATTTGCAACCATTCCGGGAGGTGCGTTTTTCCTGATTCTGTTCTTTGTCGCACTGCTCTTTGCAGGGATTTCATCTTCACTCAACCAGGTGGAGATTGCGACTTCTGCTTTCATGGACAAGGAAGGTTTCGGGATGAGCAGGAAGAAAGCGACGATGGTATGCTATGTCATTGCAATCCTCGTTGCCATTCCCTGTGTCTGGAACGACGCATTCTTTTGCGGTCTTTGACAACGTCTTTGGAAATATCGGGTATTGCATCTGCGCCTTGGGCCTGGCAATTATCCTGGCGTGGAAGATCGGTGCAAAGAAGGTCAGAGAAGAATGGTACCTGCCTACTTCGGCAATCAAGTGGGGGATCATGGGTTGACTTTGTAAAATACGTTGTAGTAATAGCTTTAGGTTACTTCACAATCACTGCAGTGTTATCACTGTTTTAAGAAATAATATCATCGCTGGTCACAAGGTACAATCTGTGACCAGCGTATTCAATGAATGATTCTATTTTGTACATATGACATTGATTTTATTTCACTACCGAACAATCTGATGTTAGTGTAAAATATAGTCAAATACATGCATCTGGAGGAAGACCTTTTGAGGTACGCGATTTTATTGATTTGGAAGCACTTATACGAAGATTGTATGTGTGGATTTGTCGGAAAAGCGAGTCGTTTTGACGGACAAATTCCCGTCTACAGTACATACAGATGCTGGAATCGCCTGCAGCAGTGCTTTGAAGCTGCAAAGTGCGTTATCGGAGACGATGATTTTGGCTCTGCGCTGAAGCTGTCTACCAGCAGCGCTGCCGGAGGTCTCAGAATCGCCGTATCGGGTCTGACAAAGTCTCTCAGCATCGAGGCGGGGGAGAAACGCCAGCTTTGGTGCAGGCGGCAAGATCGTATACACCGCTTCAGGGCTGATCTCAGAGAAGACCTGCAAAGGGATAGAAGGCCCTCAGGCGGAAATTTTGCTCCTGTGCGGCGGCTATGAAGGCGGAAACAGCAAAGCCGTTCTTCACAATGCAGAGGTTCTGGCTGACAGCAGTCTGAATATTCCAATCATCTATGCCGGGAATTCCCGTGTCGCAAAGGATGTGCGGATGCTCTTTGCAGGCAGGGAGAGAATGCTTCATGGCAGAGAATATCATCCCGGACGTGGGTGGTTTTGAACATTGAGCCTACTGTAGCCATTATGAGAGATCTATTTATGAACAGGATCACCAACATGAAGGGCGTGGGAAAGGTCAAGAAACTGCTGGACGGGCCGATCATACCGACGCCTGCCGCAGTCCTGGCTGCGGGGCATGCTCTGTGACGGAACAGCAGAGGAATCTGGCATCGGACCCTACATGATGGCAGATATTGGCGGCGCTACCACAGATATTTATTCCTTCATAGAGAATCGAAGTTACGAAGGAGCAAAAAGCAGGTTGGCTCGCCTGAGCCTTTTGCCAAGAGAACGGTAGAAGGCGATATGGGGAATGCGGAGAGTCCTCCGTCTGCCTCGTAAAAGAAGTGGGCGAAGAGAACTTTGCAGAAAAATGCTGCATCACGATGAAAGAACACTTGCGCGATGCCATAGAGAATCGACATTACCGATAGAAAATATATTGCAGAGATAGAAAACTGAAAAGAAATTGACCTGCAGATTGCCTGCAGCGCGGTAGAGATTTCGGCGAGACGTCATGCTGGTTATGCCGTCAAAGAGTTTCACGACGGCTGCCGCCTGGTGCAGCACGGCAAGAACCTGACAGAGATCAAAACCGTCATTGGAACCGGAGGCATCTTAGTAAACAACCTGCAGGCGGCGCCGCGAATTTTGCAGAATGTAAGGGCAAGACCGTCAAAGGCGGAAACCGTCCTGCTGCCATCAGATGTGAAGACTTTTGTGGATGAGGACTATGTCTTCTTTGCAGCGGGATTGCTCTCAGATTATGATCAGGAAGCAGCCCTGGCAATCATGAAAAAATAGTATCGGAACAGGAGAAAAGAATGGATATCAAAATCAACAGACGATTTAACGAAAAAGAACTGCCAGATATGAAGACCATCAAGGCAGATGCAAAGAAAATTGCCTCGAATATTACCATCGGCGAAACCCTTTTCATGAAAAAAAAATACGGCGTCAGATCAGAGGCGGAATATAAGCGCAAAATGATGGATGCCGGCAAAATTATGAAACACAGCGTCATCGGCTGGAATTCATGGACCGTAACGGAAGAAGGCATTCGGAAGGTATATGACTCGTTGGTTGAAGCCGGTTCTTCCATCGACCGTCTCGGCATCTGCTGCGACTGGATTATGGGTGTGCCGGAAGAATACAGAGACCGATTCCAGGCCAGCGGCAGTCTGATTTTTTCATTCACAAGAGGAATGGAATGCCATCGGACAGGTGGTTCCGGTGAACCCGCATCTGGGAGACCACATGATCGGCTCCCTGAACAGTGTGGAAAACGTCACCAATGGCCTGACTGCCGGAGTGACTACCATCGGCAACCTGGCGCAGTATTTTACTTTACGAATATCCCGGTCTTGATATGGAAGCCTATCGGACAGAAGATTACGTGAAAGCAATGGCGATCATGGGAGAATTTAAAGACAGAGGCGTTTGCATGCACTGCAACCTGGATGACGGCTATGGCGCCCAGTTCCACGACGTCGCAAACCTTCTGGGCTGGGCAAAATTAGAACGATATATCGCGGAAGACTTGATGGGCGGCAGGGTGGCCCACTGCTATGGAAATCTGTTCAGCGATTCCATGCTCGGGTAGTATTTAACAGAGCGATTACCATGATTGACAAGTATCACACACCGGGAACCTTTGTCAAACGGCAACACCATCGACTACGGCGCCAGCCTGCCGAGAAACTATGCGGCGCTGACATCCTATGCTATCGCCGATGTGGCTTGCCAACTGACTTATCCTAGCGGCTACGCGGTGGCGCCGGTTCCGTATACCGAGGCGATTAGAATTCCGGCTCCGGAAGAAATCGTAGAAGCACAGCTTTCCATGGATATGGTCATTGAGAAAGCGCCGTATTACGCAAAGGTATATAGACTGGGATAAGATCAATGCAGATGCAGAGCTTTTTGGCGACAGGAGCGAACGTCTTCTTTGAGAGAGTCATGAACGCTTTTAGATGACCTGGGCGTGGACACTTGCCATGCAGGCGAGATTGCGGCCGTACTGAAAGCCATTGGTCCAGAACAGCTAGAGGTTGCTTTTGGTGCAGGCGGCAGAGAAAAAAGAGGCCATGAGAGGCAGAGTGCCAATCAGGCCGACCAGCATCGTCCAGACGATCAAAAATCGAGAACGACGCTTTTGTCAAAACAGAAATTTGAAAACGAGGGGCCGCTGCAGGGCGTTAACGTCGTCGTCGGCTCCACAGACGTTCACGAGTTCGGCAAAGAGGTCATCAGAAATGTACTCCGTAAAGCTGGGGCTGCGGTGTTTGACTTAGGTACCTCCGTATCTATTTCTGAAATCGCCGATACTTTGATAGAGACAGGCAGCAGCATCGTATGCATGAGTACCTACAACGGCATGGCCTATAGTTTTGCAAGAGATCTGACAGCCGCTCTGAAGGATGCAGGCCTTGCGGATACTCACGTACTGATGGGCGGGAGACTCAACGAAGCCATGGACGGCAGCGATGTTCCAATTGATGTTACGGATAAACTGATCAAAATGGGCGTCAATGCGGACAACGACATCGATACTATTGTTGGCACAGTCGGTTCCTATGCAGGAATCAGCTTTAAATCGGAGTAAAGCCTGATAAGCTCGCTTAATCAGGCGGCGACGATTGCAACTGCCGCAGGGGGCTTTGACATCTGCGGCAGGTTATCATAATATATTTGCAAAGGAGAAAATGAGAATGGCAAAGAAAGGTGACTGGGTGAGAATTCATTCAATCGTATTGAAAGCGGACGAAAGAACAGCAAAGCTGCCCGAGGATACACAGAAGTGCGATCTTCAACAGTGGACAAAGGGTTATCTGCAGGAGAAATCGGCAGAAATCGGTGACGAAGTATCTGTAGAAACAGCAGTAGGCAGAATTGTAAAGGGTACCTTGCTGGAAGTAGGACCTTATTACACCCACAGCTACGGAAAATTCGTACCGGAAATTATAGAAATTGACAAGCAGCTCAGAGAAACAATGAGTGGTACAATGGACGGAGGTGACAGATAATGACATTAGCAAAGATTACGATTCCGTAATGGCAAGATCCAACGAAATCAATTTGAAAGCACTGGGAATCGACTACAGCGAATTTGAATCAGGATCAGTAGCCTTCGACTATGAAGCCCTGATGTCCTCGACAGGATATACTCTGGAGGAAGTGGCAAAGATTCAGTCAAGAACAGCGGTCGGAAACACCCCGCTGATCGAGCTTCGTAACTTGACGGAACTGGCGAGGAAGTGTGCAGAGCCAGGAAAGGGCGCGAGAATCTTTGCAAAGGATGAAGCGGCAAACGCTTCTGGTTCGTTCAAGGCGAGAAGAGCAGCTTGTGCAGTCGCCCATGCCAAGAAACTGGGCTATAAAGGCGTTATGGCGGCAACTTCCGGCAACTACGGTGCTGCTGTGGCATCCCAGGCGGCAATGCAGGGACTCAAATGTATCGTCGTGCAGGAATGCTATGACTCTCATGGAGTCGGCCAGCCGGAAATCATCGAAAAGGCGAGAAAGTGTGAAGCATATGGCGCAGAGGTCGTGCAGCTGACTGTGGGACCAGAACTGTTCTACTCCTTCCTCTCCATCATGGAGGATACCGGTTTCTTCAACGCTTCTCTGTATTCTCCATTCGGCATTGCCGGCGTGGAAACCCTGGGCTATGAGATTGCTGAGCAGTGCAGGGCAATGACAGGAAAGAATCCGGACATGGTTGTATGTACCACAGCAGGCGGCGGCATGATTACAGGAACCGCAAGGGGACTGATCAAAGCTGGCGCTACGGATACAGAAGTGGTCGCCGCATCTATCGACCTGACTGGTCTTCATATGGCTTCTGATACACAGTTCAACAAAAAATCATGCACTACTGGACATACGGGCTTCGGCGTGCCTCACGCAACCGGTCCGGATCATTCTGATACACCGCGTTCTGCCGCAAGAATCTTGAGATATGCAGATAAATACGTGACAGTCAAGCAGGGCGAAGTCATGTATATGACAGAAGCCCTTGCAAACCTGGAGGGAATTGAAAGAGGACCAGCAGGCAACACTGCATTGGCAGCAGCCTTCTCTCTGGCACAGGAACTGCCAGAGGATGCAATCGTCGTCATCAGCGAAACAGAGTATACAGGTGCAGGAAAGCACATCCAGCCACAGTTATCTTTCGCAAGAGACAACGGCATCGACCTCAGATTTGGAAATCCGCAGGAAGAGGATCAGCCAGGCGAGAACATCATCTTCCCGGCAAGTCCTGCCATGATCAAACACCAGGTGGCAGATATCAACCGTTTTCAGACAATCCATGATCAGAAGAGCGTGCAAAGAAGCAGGCGTGTCACCGGAAAATCTGACAGCGGAGGACAGCGGATATCTTGCAGCAGAGACAGAGACAGACGAAGCCTTTGTTAAAAATACACTGGAACTGAAATAGGAGTGAAAAAAATGAGCAAGAAAATCGTATTCTGCGGCGGCGGAAACATGGCGGAAGGCGTCATGAGAAGCCTGATCCAGAGAGAAGTAGTAAAAAGTGAAAATATCTCTGTCAGCGAACTGAACACGGCCCGCTGCGAATATCTCAAGGAAACATACGGAGTCAATGCCATGGTGGACGCCAAGGAGGCCATGAAAGAGGCGGACATGATCATCATCGCCGTGCTTCCGAAAATCGTACCGGTGGTGGCAAGGACAATTAAGGAAGCGGCAAAGGCGGAAACGGTCGTTCTGTCTATTGCAGCAGGCGTGACCATCGCATCTATGGAAGAGATGCTGGGCGCTGACAGGAAGATTGTGCGCGTCATGCCCAACACCTTGGGACAGTCAGGCAACGGGCACAGCGCGGTCTGCCTGAACGGCAATGTGAATGAAGAAGAAAAAGGCTTTTGCCCCTGCAGGTTTTGGAGGCACTGGGGCAGACCATCCTCCTGCCGGAGAACATGTTTGGCGAGTTTACGGCATATAGCTGTTCCGGTCCGATGTGGCTCTACCAGATGGCAGACGTTCTCATCGATGCAGGCGTTTATGCCGGCTTCAGCCGTAGCGACGCCAGAAAGATGGTCATTAAAAACATGCTGGGCGTCGCCATGATTCTCGATGAAAGCGGCGACGAGCCGAAGTCGAGAGTCAGCGAGATGTGCTCTCCTGGCGGCGTAACCATCGAAGGCTACAAAATCCCTCGTAGACGAAGGGTTTGCTTCTGCTGTCATGACTTCTGTCGATAAGGCGGTAAAGAAAGCAAATGCAATTTAGTAAATAATCAATCAGATCCGGCGCAAATACCTTGTTTTCAGCATATGCGCGCCGGATTTTTTTCTTAACAGGAGTCTTATTATGACAATACAGAAAACACCAGTTGTCGCTGTCCTGGCTCTGTTTTGCTGCCTTTTATGGGGAAGTGCGTTTCCTGTATCAAAATCGGCTATGAATGGTTCGCCATCGAAGGCGCGGGCAGTCAGATGCTCTTTGCCGGATGGAGATTTTTCTGTGCAGGTGCAATGACCTTTTCTTGTTCAGCTTCAAAGAGAGAAAACCTCTGCAGATGAAGAAATCGTCCATCCCTTTTGTCTTCGGACAGGGGGGGTGCTGCAGACGACGATACAATACTTTTTCTTTTTATCTGGGTCTTGCCAATACGACAGGAGCCAAGGGATCGATCATCACCGCATCCAACGCGTTTTGCCATCATCATCGCCCATTTTCTGATGAAAGAGGAGCGTTTTACCTGGAAAAAAGCAATCGGATGCATTGTCGGCTTTGCTGGCGTAGTCGTGGTAAATCTCACGCCTGGAGCCTGGGACAGCGGTTTCGCATGGAACGGCGAAGGTTTTGTCCTTCTATGCGCGGTCGGTTATGGCGCCAGCACGGTGGCGACAAAGCTGATCTCAAAAAGGGAAAAACCGGAGACCATCACCGCATACCAGCTGATGATGGGCGGTGCGATTCTGATTCTCATGGGCTACCTGGCGGGAGGGACCATGGGCGAGTTTACGCCAAAGTCGGCATGCTTGTTTTTCTATCTGGCGTTTCTGTCCACGATTTCTTTTTTTACCATCTGGGCGATTCTACTGAAGCACAACCCAGTCGGCAAGGTGGCGCCTTTTTTGGTTTTACCATTCCGGTATTCGGAACGGCATTATCGGGACTGCTGCTCCATGAGAACATTCTGACGTGGAACAACCTGGCGGCGCTGCTCCTGGTTAGCGGTGGCATTCTTTGGGTAAATAGGAGGGAACCATGACAAAGGAACAATTTTATGAATCGCTTGACGGCAAGTTTGACGCGCGGCAGCGTCCCGAAGAAATTTTGAAATGGCTGGAAGACGTGTACGAACAAAGCCAGGGATAGCGGAGAAGTACATATCGCCTGTACCAGTGAGCTGGCAGCATTTTTGCCGCAGCGTCAGTGACTACCAAAACTCTGTCAAGTATTACGAAGAAGTTTTGGAGGCTCTGCGCCCGGCTTTGGGGAGGCCTCTTTCGAATATGCGGTGAGCGTGAACAATCTGGCGGGCACCTACAGGCAGATGGGAGAGATGAAACAGGCAGAGGAACTGTTTCTGCAGGCGAAGGCACTTTTTGAAGCGTGCCAGGGGGAAAAGCATTTTCCTGTACGCTTCTGTCCTCAACAACCTGGGGCTGCTCTGTATGGACACACAGCGAGAGGAAGAGGGGCTTGCACTGATGCAGCACTCCATGGCGATTCTGGAGGAACTGGGCGGACATGAAGAGGACGTGGCCACAGGACTTTTGAATCAAGCCTATTATTATGCGGGGAAAGATCAGGATCAGAAAGCGATGGATTTGCTGATGAAATCGATTCGAATGTTTTCTGCCCTTTCTTATCAAAATCCGCACATGATTTCTGCCAAAATGCTGTACGGACAGCTTCTGGCGCGAGCGGGCAATGAGAGAGAAGCGATAGACTGTCTTCAACAGGTGCTGGAGGAGATTGAAGCGGTTTTCGGAAAGAACAAGGATTATTTCACTGCGCAGGAGATTCTGAAAAACTTTGCAGAAAGTAGAGGAGGGATTCATGGGAAAAGGAATTGAATTGGCAAAAGGATACTATCTGGAATTTGGCAGACCGATGCTGGAAGAAAAAATTCCCGGCCTATGTCTCGCGGATTGCCCTGCGGTTTTGTCGGGGAAGGCTCCGATGCCTTTGGTTTTGACGATCAGCTCTCCCGCGATCATGATTTTGGACCGGGTTTCTGCCTCTGGCTCGCCGATGAGGACATGGAGCGAATCGGCCCCGCGCTGCAGGAAGCCTATCTGCGCGCTGCCGCAGACCTTTCAGGGTTTTGAGCGAAAGCGGGACGAGGGGATGGCTTCGGGCAGAACCGGCGTCATGAGGATTTCGGACTTTTATGCCAAATTTACCGGCATGGCGGAGGGGCCGATCGAGCAGGATCAGTGGATGCGGATTCCAGAGCAGTTTCTGGCGACCGCCACAAATGGCTCGGTCTTTACCGATCCTCTGGGGAATTCACGAGAATCAGAGAGAAAGCTGCTGGAATTTTATCCAGAGGACGTGAGGATAAAGAAACTGTCCTGCAACTGCCACAAGATGGGGCAGGCCGGCCAATACAACTACCCGCGTCTTCTGCAGAGAGGTGATTTCGTGGCCGCGATGCTGGCGCTGTCAGAGTTTACAGAGGCAGCCATGAAAGCAGTGTATCTTCTCAACAGGCGATATGCGCCCTATTATAAGTGGACGTTCAGAGGAATGGCCGACCTGTCAAGCTGACGAATATCGCGCCGCTTCTTTCTCGGATCTGTAAAGATCCATGCCGAGAGGAGAACGTGCAGATTGTTGAAACCATTTGTATCGCAATCAGAGAAGAACTGATGAAACAAAAGCTACAGAGACGACCAGTGATTTTCTCTGTGATCAGAGCTTTGCTTTGCTGGAGCATATCGAGGACCCGTATATTGCCGGATTGCCGCTGACTGTGGGCTGAGGAGAGAAAGGGAATGCTATGGATATCATAGAAAGAATTATTGAAAAAAGAATACAGAATGTTTGACAAGGTCAATGAAGGAGGATCAGAGCTTCCTGTCAGGACGACAAAAAGAAACTTTCTACGCCATGCGCAGATGCCAGTTTGCAGCTTGGAATGAGGAGATGCGTGAATCCTACCTTGAGGATCTGACCTGTGCTGAGGAGGATGGGTTTAACCTGATAACTGAAAAATATGCACGGATGATGAAATATACGGCACCGGAGGAATACGCCGAGATGGAACCGTTTCTCCGTCCGGTGACTTGCGAAAAAGAAGCGCTGGTGGAGCAGATTCATGGGATTTCTATGGACTGGAGCCGCAAGCTGCGTGACCAGTATCCCCATATCGCCTCTGGCGGGCGCAGCCTGGAAGACGATGAGGTCTATCAGTTTGGCGGTACATCGATTTCTACGTATCTTCGGGGAGAACTGCTCACCTATTCGGAAAAACCCTGAGCGCTTATCTCAAGTGGCAGCAGGGCTGCTTGCCAAAGGTGAGAATATGGATCTGACAATTCTGGAAGAGACGGTAAAACTTTATGGATTTGCCTCCCTTGAAGAAGCGGAAGCAAATATGCAATGTTAAGTTATATGACTAGGAGGTAAAAAAATGTTCAACTTACATGTATTTTATACGGCAAAGGATAAGGCAACCCTGGATCGGTTTTATGACGAGGTCAGGGCAGCGGGAATCATCGAAGCCACCCACGAGGAAGAGGGCAATATTCGGTACGAATACTACTTCTGTGCTGCGCGGGATAACGAGATTTTGATTGTGGAGCAGTGGAAAGACAGGGCATCTCAGGAATATCACGATTCGCTGCCGCACCTCGTAACCCTGGGCGAGATCAAGCAGAAGTACGGAATCGAGACGGTCATTGAAGAAGTGCGATGAAGACGGAACGAAAGACTACATTTTCATGGCGCTCAGTGTGCTTTTTGTCAATATTTTTGTGCTGCTCGCGGGTGTGGTTTTTCTAAAGCTGGAGCCCCATGTCCCTATTTTGGTGAACATCGGCATCGTGTTCTGCTTTGGCGTTTTTCTCAGGATTCCATGGAAGGACCTAATTGAGGGCATGCACAAGGCGGTGGCAGATGCAGTGGGCGTGTTTCTGACGATTCTCATGGTAGGCGTGGTCGTTGGAACCTGGACCATGTGTGGAACGGTGCCTGTAGTCATCTACTACGGGCTGATGCTCTTCTCACCGCAGTGGTTTTTGATATCCATTATGGTCTTGTGTTTTGTCATGGCCTTTGTCACCGGATCGTCCTGGACGACGGCAGGGACCATCGGCGTCGCCTTTATGGGGGTCGGCATCAGCCTTGGCATTCCCGTGGGGCTGACTGCCGGATGCATTATATCGGGGGCCATGTGCGGCGATAAGCAATCACCCCTTGGCGCTGCGACCAATCTGACGGCGGCAATTTCTAAGGTGGACTTGTATGAGACCCTGCATTCCCTGGTTTATGTGACGATCCCTTCTATTGTTGGATGCGGAATCATCTATACGGTTCTGGGCTTTCGATACGCAGAGGCGTCAGCGGATACCAGCCAGGTGACGAAAATCATGAATGGGCTTGCAGAGGCTTTTCACCTGAGTCCGATTCTGCTTCTGCCGATCATCGTTTTGCTGGTTCTGATCTTCCTCAAGATCCCCACTGTGCCGACGCTGATTGCCGCTTCCCTGTGCGGGGTGGCTTTGTCTGTCCTATATCAGGGCAATTCTCTTTCGAAAGCCTGACATCGATGTATGCGGGCTATGTTTCGGATACGGGGATCGAGCTTCTGGATACGCTTCTTACAAAGGGGCGGGCTGATGGCAATGGCATCGACGATTCTGCTGATCATCCTGGCACTGGCTTTGGCAGGCTGCCTGGAGCGGACAGCGATTATGACTTCTGTCGTATCGAAGATCAGCGGGATTCTGCAGAAACGTTTCTCTGTGATTACGGCATCTTATGTGATGAGTACAGTTTTAGGATTCTTTTCTGCGGACTGTCACATGGCCATCGTACTGACGTCAAACGCTATGGGGCGCCGCTTTGATGAACTCGGAATTCACAAATGTGTGCTGGCGCGAACTGTCCATGACGGGGCGACAGGCCTTGCGCCGCTGGTGCCGTGGACCACGGCTGGCGTTTACTTCAGCGCAACCCTGGGCGTTGCTGCCGCAGAAATATGTGCCATATTATATGCTGGCGCTGACCATGACGGCGGCGACCTTGTTCTTCGCGGCGACAGGCATGACGATTCGCTACAGTAAAGGAGTGAAATCATGATAGGATAAAAAAGAAGCGTCTGTATAATACACAGACAGCTTCTCTTTTTTATGGCATTTTCAGCGCGACCATAATTCTTTTCTCAAAATCTTTACTAAAATCGATGGCGAACTGAATCATTTCTTTGATAATCGGAATCTGTAGTTTGTGCTTGAGTATTCTATCCCCATGGTCCGGTAAACTGGTTCTTTGAATTTTATTTTCTTTTGTGTTATTTCCAAGCCGTATGCATTGGAGTTCAGAGATGATATATGACCCAAGCCCCAGGTCGACCATTGAGATTGCACCCACATCACTGTGCACACTAAATGGTGAAGCAAATTTAAAGTCGTAGACTTTTTTAACTGCTTGAATTACGTCGTTCCCGATGTCTGGGATATATATCAAATCGCACCCGTCCAGTGACTCAGCAGAAATTTCGTCATTGGACGCCAAAGGGTGGTTCGATGATACGATTAATCGAGCGGGATCTTTGAACAGAGGAATAAAAGCAACGTTTTTATCGGAAAAGACACTGGTAATACCTAGATCAACATGTCCTTCAACGATAGAATTGATGGGACTGGTAGCACTTGCCTTTATCAACTTTGGAGGGATTTTTCATGGTAAGACGTGTTCCAATTCTGGCGTCTCTGCCAGTATACGTCATTACCGCAGTTGAAATCTACTCTTTCGTCAAGCTGTTTTTCACTAAGAACAACCATATCCTGACCCATGAAGGGGTATATCAGGTATCTGAAAGTGCGGAGGATAATTAGTAAATAAGCAATCTGTTATGGTAAAAGCAAAGGAGTAGTTATGTTTATCAATGGAAAAGTATTTACAGAAGAACAAGCGAGATAAATTCATTTTTAATGCGCTTGAGCTTTTTGCAAAGGAAGGTATGTTAGTTACCGAAAAACGCACAAGAGAAGATTTTAAAAAGCGGGATGCTCGGTAAGAGAAGAGAGAATATATATTCCTCACTACCTTGTCGAGGAAACCATATAAGTATACACCAAGAAAATTCAGCATGTACGACTCTTACGGCAAACGATTTCTCAGCGTCGGTGGAGAAGAAACCAGCTTTTGGACCTGGCGGATTCAAGGCCCCGTATTTAGACTGGCGTGACGGCCAGGTGAAAGATAGTGATTATCAAGGCCTTGCAGACGAAGCAAAGATTGTAGAAATGACGGATGAGATCGGCTGGATGAAAACCTCGGTACAGCCTGTTGAAAACCTGCGTGCGTACAAGATCTTTGGATGGCTAAGGGTGGATTTGTATATTCTCGTAAGCCGCTTCACACAAGTCCGTTCGGACAGCTGGGCGCTCAAGGATTGATTGAAATGGCGGCGGAAATAATGGGCGGAGCGGATGTGCTGAGGGAAAAACCGCATCTCATGTTCAACATGTGCATTATCACCGCTCACAATGCGTAAAGATGAGCGAGGCGGTCAGAGAGAAGCAGCGGCCTACGGCGTTCCGTGCTTTTTACTTCTGGGCCTATGGCTGGAGCCGGTAACTTTGGCAGGAGAATCTAACCCAGGCCCTGGGCAGATTCTGGGACATAATACATATCTGCAGATCTGTAAGCCGGGTTCTCCAGCTGTTTTTGCCAGCTGGAGCAGAATTTTTTGACATGAAAACTGCCACTTGTACGGTGGGCACACCTGAATACGCCCTCATGAGGCAGGCGATCACCCAATTAGGAAAAAAAGGAATTGAAGTTCCAACGGGCGGAGGTGGCTTCCTTACGGATTCCAACACCCTTGATATGCAGTGCGGCTGGGAAAAGTTTATGAACGGTCTGGGGAGATATGAGAGCAAATCAGAACTTGATCTTATGGTCTGGGTCTAATTTCGCAGATGAATATTTTTTAGTCTGGAATCAATGGTGATCGATTGCGAAATGATCGGTGTGATACAGCGGCTTCTGCAAGGAATTAAAGTAGATCCAAGTCACCTTTGCATATGATGAAATTGCCGCCCACAAGGTGGATGGACGTTTCCTCAGCAGCAAGCATACAAAAAGCAAATTATGTAAAGTGAAGTCTATTGGCCAAAGTTTTCTGATAGAAGGACTTATGGAACCTGGGAAAAAGATGAGCGCAACAATGATATAAGAAAGAGGGTTCGTATTAAGATTGAAGAGATGCTTAACCAATACAGTTACAGTCTGGGATTGGAAAAAAGAAGCGGAACTGGACAGAATTATAACAAAGTATGAGGCTTTCCACCTTTAATAGGAGCATTCAAAGATTGAATAAAACCTCCAAACTGATGTAAGATAAAATTACTCAGTTTGGAGGCTTTATTGACATCGGCAGAAATTTCTGTATAATGCAGCTAGAGGACTAATTCTCTGCAACTTGCAAGAACCCCATGTATCGGTATTCCCAAGAGATGATAATTGAGGTGAACTATATGGATATTACGAAATACGAAGTGCTATTGAAGGTGGTCGACCGTGGCGGTCTCAGTCAATCTGCAGAGGACCTGGGCTATACAAGATCAGCCCTGTCAAAAATGATTGCCAGCATGGAGAAGGAAATTGGGTTTCCCCTGGTTAAGAGAACGAGAAAAGGAATCGTCTTGAACGAAGAGGGGAGCGGGTCGTCCCTTTAATCCGAGAACTGCTGAAGGTGAATACGATATTAGAAGAAGAGTATCTGATGATTCGAGGGATGTCTCAGGGGGAAGCTGAGAATTGGCAGTTTTCCGACAATGGCCTCATTTGCTGATGCCAGACATTCTGAAGGGTTTCAACGAAATTCATCCAGGCATACAAATCGAGGTTGTGGAAGAGCATAGCCTGCACCAGTTGGAGACTTGGCTGAAACAGGGCATTATCGATGTAGCGCTTTTCAGTAGGGAATCATATCACGAGTTCGATTGGATTCCGTTTATGGAGGAACCATATGTTGCATTGATTCCAAAGGCCTGCACTTTAGCAGAGAAAGAAGTGATTTCTGTCGAGGAGATGTTTGATCATAAGCTGATTTTATTTAAGACACAAGAGGGCTATGATCAGGATATGATGAAATTTCAGGAAATCACAGCAGGAACTAAAGAAGCGGACTATAATACAAACTCCATCTATTTGGTGCAGAAGATGGTTGCTTACGATAACTGTGTGTCCATCATCCCTCTGTCGTTGCTGAAGATACGGCAAAAATGGTTTCCGGTGGAATTCCGTAAGCTTAATACGGAAGTAAAGCGAACAATAGGTTTTGCCGTGAAGCATAAAGAAAATGTCTCTCTCTGACACTGCGCGAGTTCCTGCGATATGTGAAGAAGGCACGACAGATGTATATTGGAAAATAAAGATTGTCACAAAAAAAGACTTGCCAATTAAGTAGACAGCCTTTTTTTGTATGTTAATATCTCTGCTAAAAATTAGTAGAAATAGACTGGCGATGCTAAGTTGTTTAAGAAAGACACAACGCTCCAACCCGTTAAGATCTGGTTCTTGGAATATATCTTAAACTTCATGTCAATATGCTCTGAATGGACTCCCTGATATTCACATCATCGTCATTGTGCGGCATATCGGGATCTCCTGTGATTTTTAATATATGTATTTTCGGGACCGATGGTTGCCAGTGAAGTGGCGACGCCGATATTGATCATCCTTGGCAGTAATTGAATGGCTTTGCTGCAGTGCCCTCAAACAGGGTATCTTTACGCCCGTCGCTTCGATTTCGGGCTTGTAAACCGGCGTATCCTTGTAGGAACCTGCCCAGCGGTTCAGGGTTAATTCTGCTTTGGCGCCGCCTATCAGAGTGATCGACTGCATTGCGTCAAATGCGCCAATGGTTCCCGAGGAAAATAAATTTTTACATTATTCTCGGAAGCGGCTTCTTTGGCTGTTTCATAAAAGTGAGAGTCAGCAAATGCCCCGATGGAGAGTGCCATGAAGGAAACTCCGCTTTTTAGCACGTCGATACAATATTCCTGTACCGCTTCAACGGCAGCCATTTCTGCGACGATTTCAGGCTCAGTAGCGAGAAGTGCATCAAGAGTCTTTACGGCTTTGCAGTTGCATTTTGTTGACAGTTCGTCAAGCCTTTCGTCAATTCGCCCGAGAATGCAAGTCAGTTCGTAATTTGGCATTTTGCCGTGAGCATACGCATCGGCAACGTTTGCTGCTAAGAAGCCATCTCCGATGATTGCGAATTTTTTTCTTTATCATAATATTTCATCCTCCATAATCTGCATTGCGGCACCTTCTTCAGGCGGTCTCGCAGTTGCCTGGTAAAAGTGCCAGCAGCCCTGATTTTACTTTTTGGTTCCGGTTTGATCCAGTTTCTCTTCGCTCTTCTAAAATTGCGTCATCTACGTTAAGGTTAAGATAACCTTCTGTAATGTCGTATT
>VOFI01003610.1_pt1 | contig 45621 bp, 76 predicted proteins | sample 5384131 | NCBI WGS metagenome assembly VOFI01 (sample SAMN12384728, study PRJNA508395) | human gut metagenome | isolation source: healthy gut H | host: Homo sapiens
CTCCTCGATGAGGGCTTCGCGGGCTTGTGCGCCGGTCTGCGGCGTCAGTTTCTCGAACTGGCTCTGGATGTAACCGCTTCCCAGGTTGCTCGTCATGATGATAATGGTATTCTTGAAGTTCACCACGCGTCCCTTATTGTCGGTCAGACGGCCGTCGTCGAGCACTTGCAACAAGGATGTTGAATACGTCAGGATGCGCCTTTTCTATTTCATCGAACAAAACCACCGAATAAGGTTTGCGGCGTACGGCTTCCGTGAGTTGTCCGCCCTCGTCGTCCCTACGTATCCCGGAGGCGCACCAATCAACCGGCTCACGCTGAATTTCTCTTGGTATTCCGACATGTCGATACGCGTCATCAGCGTCTCGTCGTCGAAGAGGTATTCGGCCAAAGCCTTGGCCAGTTCGGTCTTGCCTACACCGGTCGTTCCCAAGAAGATGAACGAGCCGATGGGGCGTTTCGGGTCTCAGTCCCGCACGGCTGCGCCGCACGGCATCGCTCACGGCCTGTATGGCCTCGTCCTGCCCGATGACCCGTTTGTGGAGTTCTCTTCCAGATGGAGCAGCTTCTCGCGTTCGCTTTGCAGCATCTTGCTCACGGGAATGCCGTCCAACGGCTTACTACGTCGGCGATGTCTTCCGCGTCACTTCCTCTTTAATCATCGCGTCTCCCCTGTGTGTCCTTTAACTGGTCTTGTATCCGGTTGATTTCGTCCTCCAAAGCCTTTGAGCTTGCCGTAGCGGTTTCGGCCACCTTGCCATAGTCGCCTTCGCGTTCGGCCCGTTCGGCTTCGAACTTCAACTGCTCGATCTGCTGTTTGTTCTCTTTGGATTTTGTTCACCAGTCCGCGTTCGGCTTCCCATTTGGCCTTGTAGCTGCTTTCTGTTCTTTCAGTTCGGCAATCTCCTTGCTCAAGTTGTTCCAGTTTGGTCGTTTTCCCGTTTGATGGCCTCGCGTTCGATTTCCAACTGTTTCAACCGGCGTTCGATTTCGTCAGTTCTTCCGGTACGGAGTCACGCTCCATGCGCAGTTTGGCTGCCGCCTCGTCCATCAGGTCGATGGCCTTGTCGGAAGGAAACGGTCTGTGATATAGCGGTTGGAAAGTTCCACGGCGGCGATGATGGCATCGTCTTGGATACGCACCTTGTGGTGGTTCTCATACCTTTCCTTCAGTCCCCTCAGGATGGAAATGGTGCTGAGCGTGTCCGGCTCGTTGACCATGACCGTCTGGAAACGGCGTTCCAGTGCCTTGTCCTTCTCGAAGTACTTTTGGTATTCGTCCAACGTGGTGGCACCGATACTCCGCAACTCGCCCCGTGCCAAAGCAGGCTTCAGTATGTTGGCATCCATGGCACCCTCGCCCTTTCCTGCACCCACCAACGTGGATTTCGTCGATGAAGAGGATGATGCGCCCTTCACTTTTCGTCACTTCGTTGATGACGGATTTCAGACGTTCCTCGAATTCCCCTTTGTATTTGGCACCGGCAATCAGCGCACCCATGTCGAGGGAGTAGAGTTGTTTGTCTTTCAGGTTTTCCGGTACGTCGCCCCGCAGGATACGATGGGCCAGTCCTTCCACGATGGCCGTCTTGCCCTGTACCCGGTTCGCCGATTAATATCGGGTTGTTCTTCGTACGTCGGCTCAGGATTTGCAGCACGCGCCGTATCTCTTCGTCCGTCCGATGACCGGGTCGAGCTTTCCGCTCCGCGCGCTTCGATGAGATTCTTGGCATACTTGTTGAGCGCCTGATAAGTGTCTTCACTGTTTTGAGAAGTCACTTTTTTCCCCTTTTCGCAGTTCGTTGACGGCAGATGCCAGTTCCTTTTCGGTGATGCCTGCGTCCTTCAGTATTCTGAGGCCGTGCTTTTCACGTTCAGCAAAGCCAGAAGCATCGGTTCGAGCGAGACGAACTCGTCTCCGCCCTTGGAAGCGTAATCCGTCGCGGCCCGTGTCAGCACTTCATTGCTTTCGCGGGCTCAGGTTCGCCCCCTGGACCTTTGGCAGCGAAGCAATCTGGCTTTCCAGTACCGTTCGATTTGCCGGCTGTTGACTCCCTAATTTCTCTGAAAGAGGAAATTCGTGACATTTTCTCCCACTTTGAGGATACCGGCCAACAAGTGTTCCTGGTTCGATGGCTTGCTGTCCCCTTGCCTGTTACAAGGTTGACGGCTTCCTGAATGGCCTCTTGAGCCTTGATGGTAAATTTGTCAAAAGTCATGGTTGTTTTTCCTTTCTATATTTAATTGTTTATTTTTCTGTTTCCCAACGTGGCGTTGTCGAGCCACACTTATCTCGTATCAAAATGTTTGCCATGAGGTGTAGACTGACAAAATGTCATGAAAGATGAAAATATGGCAGGCGGAACGCTTCGCGGGCTGACGGAATCGGCAGATGTGGTTTCATAAAAGAGACAAGCCCCTTTGTCAAAAAAAGTCAAATCGGCCTTCATGAGAATCCGTTATTTGCGTCCTTGTCCGGGTGGCTTCGGAAATACGCGATTCTCGCAGGGGTGGCGGAGAAGCTGTTTGTTAGCTACAGGAGGCTTACCGGTAACATCCGGAAAGCCGGGTGGCAAGGTTCTGCGCAGGAGAGTGGAGGAGGTGGTAGCAACAAACCGGACGGACGTGGCATTTGATATCCGTTTTTTACTGAGGTGGAAATGTTTCAAATAGAATGAAATCGAACCGGAAAAGCTTTTCCCACGTCGTTTTCAGGTGCTTTCCGCTTCCATGTACGGACATTTCCCGTACGACATGCGGAGAAAAAAATGTTTTTTCAGCCGAATGGAAAATCAATCTCTTGAGATTGAAACGCGTTTAGGCTTAAAAGGATAAAAAACGAACTTCAAGTGTGAAAAAATGTGTCTGGAAACGTCGAAAACGTCTGGAACCATGATTTATAAAGGTTTTATCGCTGTACCGTATTGTCTTTTTGCTGTCATTTTGAAAGCAAAAAAGGCAGAGTGGGTCACAAGAAAACTTCGTTTTCGTTTGCCTCTGCCCGCCTTTGTTTATCTTTGTTTCACGAAGATAGGATGCGGCTCGGCAGTCTTTCACTCAAAAGCAAGCTTTTGGCTTGGAACTGCGCTCGTCTTTCACTATCTTTGTAAACGGAAACAGTACTACATAAAATGGAAAAACGAAATGGAGTGAGAATGTCATTCTGGTGGATGCGGATTACGTGGATGCCTCTTTTTCTTTGCATCCTATACATATTTAATTATAATACCGAATTCAAAAATGGGAAAAGTTTTAATTATCGGTGCCGGCGGTTGGCCACGGTAGCAGCGCACAAAGTGGCCCAGCATCCGGAAGTGTTTGACGAAATCATGATTGCCAGCCGTACGAAGGCCAAATGCGACGCCATCGTGAAGGCCATCGGGAACCCGTCTATCCAAACGGCAAAGGTGGATGCCGACAACGTGGAAGAGTTGGTGGAACTGCTGAACGGTTACAAGCCGGACATGGTGATGAACCTGGCCTTGCCTTATCAGGACTTGACCATTATGGAAGCTTGCCTGCAAACCGGGTGCAATTATCTGGATACGGCAAATTACGAGCCGAAGGACGTGGCTCATTTTGAATACAGTTGGCAGTGGGCCTACAAGAAACGTTTCGAGGAGGCCGGACTGACCGCCATCTTAGGGTGCGGTTTCGACCCGGGCGTTTCCGGTGTGTATACGGCATACGCAGCAAAACATCATTTCGATGAAATCCACTACCTGGACATCGTAGACTGCAATGCCGGAAACCACCATAAGGCTTTCGCCACAAACTTCAATCCGGAAATCAACATCCGCGAAATCACGCAGAACGGACGTTATTACGAGAACGGGCAGTGGGTGGAGACGAAGCCTATGGAAATCCATAAGGACCTGACGTATCCGAACATCGGTCCGCGTGACTCTTATCTGTTGTTCCACGAAGAGCTCGAATCGTTGGTGAAGAACTTCCCGACCATCAAGCGGGCCCGTTTCTGGATGACTTTCGGACAGGAATACCTTACGCACCTGCGCGTGATTCAGAATATCGGTATGGCACGCATAGACGAGGTGGATTACAATGGGGTGAAAATCGTTCCGTTGCAGTTCCTCAAGGCCGTGTTGCCCAACCCGCAGGATTTGGGTGAAAACTATGAAGGCGAGACCAGTATCGGTTGCCGTATCCGTGGGGTGAAGGACGGAAAAGAACTGACTTATTACGTGTACAATAATTGCAGCCATCATGCCGCTTATCTGGAGACCGGCATGCAGGGGGTTAGCTATACGACGGGCGTGCCGGCCATGATCGGGGCCATGATGTTCCTGAAAGGCACCCTGGAAGAAGCCCGGTGTGTGGAATGGAAGAGTTCGACCCGGATCCGTTCATGGAGGAGTTGAACAAGGACGGGCTTCCGTGGCACGAAGTGTTCAACGGCGACCTTGAACTTTAATCCTGCATTTCCCGGAAGGCATCCCTTGCCGGGGGTGCTGTGGGGAGGTGGAACATAGATGATTTGATTATAAAAAGAATATGGCAAAGAAAGAAGAAGAAGCAGTTTTGTTTGCAGGGGGCCGAATACGGAAAGCTGAAGGCCTTGCAGGCTGCAATGGACAAGATAGAGAAGAACCGGAAAGGGTTCTATCATGAAACTGGGCGATGACCACGTGGAACAAGTGGATGTGATTCCTACGGGATCCATCGCTTTGAATGCCGCGCTTTGGGCGTGGGGGGGATACCCTCGCGGACGTATCATAGAGATTTACGGTCCGGAAAGTTCCGGTAAAAAACGACCTTGGCCATCCATGCCATCGCCGAGGCGCAGAAAGCCGGCGGGATAGCCGCGTTTATCGATGCGGAACACGCCTTCGACCGCTTTTATGCCGCCAAGTTGGGCGTGGACGTGGACAATTTGGGATTTCACAGCCGGACAACGGGGGAGCAGGCATTGGAAATAGCCGACCAGTTGATCCGTTCGTCGGCCATTGACATTATCGTGATAGACTCCGTGGCAGCCTTGACGCCGAAGGCCGAAATCGAGGGTGACATGGGGGACAACAAGTGTCGGCCTGCAGGCCCGCTTGATGAGCCAGGCCTTGCGCAAAACTGACCTCCACGATCAACAAGACGAACACCACTTGTGATTTTCATCAACCAGTTGCGTGAGAAAATCGGCGTGATGTTCGGTAATCCGGAGACGACGACCGGCGGTAACGTCTTTGAAGTTTTATGCCGCGTACGCTTGGACATCCGCCGTGTGACGAGCATCAAGGACGGCGACGAGGTGATGGAAACCAATGCGCGTGAAAGTGGTGAAAAACAAGGTGGCACCTCCTTTCCGTAAGGCTGAATTTGAAATCACTTTCGGAGAAGGCATTTCCAAAATCGGCGAAATCGTGGGACTTGGGTACGGAACTGGGGCATTCTGAAGAAGAGCGGTTCGTGGTACAGTTACAACGACACGAAGATAGGACAGGGAAGGGATGCCGTGAAAAAGATGTTGAAAGACAACCCCGAACTCTGCGACGAAGTGGAAGGACTGATTGCGGCAGCCTTGCAGGATGCCAATGCCAATCCGTGACAATATCCCTTTTTATGAACGAAAAGAATGGCCGTAGGGCTGTTTTTTCCGTTTATTTGTAAGACAACCCTAACCAAATTTTTAATAACATGAGAGTATTACGAACTTTATTTTTATTGATGAGTGTGGCTTCGTGTCCGTTGTCATGTCGGGAAAAGCCGCAAAAAAACAGCTAAATTCCATGTGGATGAGGTAAGTATGATGATTGGTACGGACGGTAGCCATGAGACGGAATACGGGGGGACGACTCCGGCCGTGGGCACGCCGTTTGCCATGACCCAATGGTGTGCGGCGACCCGTATTAACGGCATATCCCGTACGATGTATCGCCATTGCGATTCGGTCTTAATCGGTTTTATGGGCACGCACCAACCGGCCATCTGGATGGGGGATTACGGGTTCATGACCCTGATGCCCCAAAAGTGGGGAACTGAAGATTAAGGCGAAGGACGTGTGCAATACGTCTGGACCGTGGGAAAGAAGTGGCTAAGCCTTATTATTACAAGGTGTCATACGCTTCGGGAAAACATGGCGGTTCGGAGATTACCACGGAAATGACGGCGACTTCACGTGCGTCTTTCTTCCATGTCACATACCCAAAGGATGAAAAAGCCTTGCTTTATTTGGAGGCCGGAAGGGAAAAACGAAGGAGGCTTCATACGCATCTATCCCGACAAGCGTGAGGTGCATATATATAATAAGGAAGGCATGATGCCCATTTGGGGCGCGGCCTTGCCGGAGGTTCAAGGGATATTATGTGTTAAGTTCTCCCAAGATTTTGCCGATTACGGTACATGGCGCGACGGGGCGGTCAGCGGAAAGTCTGTACAGGCGGAAGGTGGTTCTGTAGGCGGATATGTCGAGTTTCCTGCGGGGACGACGTGGGTTGATGTGCGTATCGGCAGTTCTTTTATCGACTTCGAGCAGCTGCGGTGAACTGTCGAAAGAGATTCCGGCCAGGTCTTCGTTTGCATCCGTGACGAAAAAAGTGAAAAAAGGAATGGGAGGAAAAAGCTTTCCAAGATAGACTTGGAGTGGGGGCGAGCGAAGAAGACCGTACGATATTCTATACGGCATTTTCCGTACCTTGCAGTATCCTCAGGGAGTTTTCGGAATATGGCCGTTATTACAGTCCGTTTGACGATAAGGTGCATCAGGGCGTTTCCTATAATGCTTATTCTTTGTGGGATACTTTCATGGCGGGCTGAACATCCTTGGCTGCAAATCATGGCGCCCGAACGGGTGGACGACATGGTTACGGCATTGGTACAAATGTATGAAGAAGAGGGCGGTTGGATACCCAAATGGCCGAATCCTACCTATACGAATATCATGATCGGCACGCATGCGGACGCTGTGATAGCGGACGCTTACGTCAATGGCTTCCGCGATTATGACGTGGAGAAGGCGTATGAAGCGATTCGTAAGGATGCCTACGTGCCTCCTACGGGTGACGATAAGTCGCGTTGGGGTGACCGCGAATGGTGGAACGGGGGATATGAAGCACGGGGCGGATTGACCAATTATCTGAAAACGGGTATGTGGCCGATGACAAGACCAATGAATCCGTGGCCCGTACGTTTGGGAGTTCGCTTTAAGCGACTATTGCATTGCCCAAATGGCAAAGGCTTTGGGAAAAACGGCTGATTATGAAGATTTAATGAGAAGGGCAAAGAATTACCGCTATTTGTATAATCCGAAAACGAAACTTTTCCAAGCGCGTAATGCCGATGGCAGTTGGGCCGGGGAGCATGCAGGGTTTACCGAAGGGGCCAACTGGACTTATCAATTTTGTGTCATGCAGGATGTGCAGGGGCTGATAGATTTGATGGGGGGTGACGAGTCTTTTGCCGCAGCGCTCGATAACGTGTTCGACAACGGGCATTACCGGCATGACAATGAGCCTGGCCACCATTATGTGTATCTATATAACTATTGCGGTCGTTTCGACAAGGCGCAAGAACGTATTCCGGAAATCTTTGGACACTCATTACGGAGGAACGGGGCGGACGGGTTGTCGGGAAATGACGACTGCGGACAGATGTCCGCCTGGTATCTGTTCAGTTCGTTGGGCTTTTATCCGGTGACTCCGGCATCGGGAGAATATGCGTTGGGGATTCCGAGGTTCCCGTCGGCCCGTGTGGAACTGCCGCATGGCAAGGTGTTGACAGTTCGTGCCGAAGGGCTGAAAGAACATAAGCATCTGCCGGTTATTCTTTTTAACGGAAAGAAACTGGATGCGCCTTTCATTGACATCCGTGACTTGATGAAAGGCGGAGTTTTGGAGTTTAAAGCCGAGTGAAAAAGCCAAGTGAAGGACTGAAGGGCGGGTTTCAGAAATTGAATCCCGCCCTTATGTATCAGCTTTGGCGCGGTCGCTGTAGCATATAGTAAAACCGACGTGAGGGCCGATGAAAGTGCGTAGGTCATACTTTACGCGCGCTCCACCGAGAGATGTAGAGTATCCCGACAGGTCGTTGTCGTTTGAAACTGTTTTTGAAAAATGCATCCAGTCATCCGATGTGGCGGCGATGTTGAATATACCACTGACGTAATGCTTCCCTCCGATGCGTTGACGGGCTTCTATTCCCGCCACGACCAAAGAACGATGGGGCATCTCGAAATGGTTGATGCCGTAAAATGGTATTTGTTGACTGAAGTATTTGCCTCTTTCTTGTCCACCGAGCGTGTTTCATTTTCGGCAACGGTGTTTTTTCTGTCGTCAGATAGCGCCCGCTTCTATCCGGGGCATTAAAAGTGAAGCCCAATGAGTTGAAGAAAGAGAGAGATGCGGCGTTCAATGTATTATTCCGCTTTGTGTGGAAGGCATTCGTTTAATGGTACTTTAACTTAGTAATATGCCAAATTTCAGTCAGACCTTTGTCAGGAAATGGTGTCGTCAATGTTGACGGCATATTGCGTGCCGAACTTCAGGTAGCTTTCTTTGGTAATGTCTGTCGGCGAGTTGTCCTCGAAGCGATAGAGGAAGGAGCCGTAGTTGTAGAGTTGGTAAATTCCTCCCAATTTGAGACGTACGTTTTTCCAACTTTTGGTGAATCCGACTTCTCCGAAATGATGATTGAAGCTGATGCCGTAATAATGTCCGTTCTCCTTTCTCATAGATGTTTAAAAATCGTTAAGGTATAACGGTAGCTTTTGTTAGTAAGGTTCATTCCTGCCCTAAGTCGAGATTGTAATGTGTGCGTCGCCATAAGTTTGCTTTCCCTTAAACGTAAGTCAAGGTTGACGTGGTGGTTCTTTTTCCCGAGCTGCATTTGCCCGTTGAACAGCAAGGCGGCCAGTTCTTCGTTGTCGAACCTAAGTCAAAGGTTGATGGAATTTCTGGGTGCGTCGCCTATCCAGGATCTTTAAAGCTCCTGCAGCGCGCTTCGATATTCGGGCGGTGCATGTAGAAGAAGAAAGGAGGTAGTGGGACGGCTCACGATGGAGTCGTCGGGAGAGAAGCGGCTGCCTATAGCTGTAAGGTGTCTTTTGTGAACGGGCTGCTTGTGCTCCACGTCCCATCAAGTCTATGGTTGTGTTGAAGCGGCTGTGTTGTTGTATCCTTTTACATTGACCTTGATATAGACGTCTGAAAGAGCTATGTTTTGTTCCCAACGGTCTTTCCTTTGCAAGTCGATGAGTTGGTTGAGTTGCGCGAAGATATTGTTTTGAAGTTCTTCTGCATTTTTTCATCGGATCCTGTACATCCACTCTATGACTGTATGTCTGCTCCCATTTGTCGTGCCACATCTACCGGATAATTGTTGATGATGCCACCGTCGAGAAGTTTGCCGTTCATGGATATCGGGGCAAAAGCACCGGGAATGGACATGCTAGCACGTATGGCGATGGGCAGTACACCGTTTCGGAATACGATCTCTTCGCCCGTCACCAAATCTTGGGAAATACAAGCAAACGGGATAGGCATTTTTTGAAAATCAATGGAGTCGTGGTAGCCTTCGGTGAGTTGCCATAACATACGCCCCGATGTTTCTTCCTTTGATGACCCTCCGCTTGATTAAGTCTTGCGGTTTTTTCCAAAGAAGGGGACGGAGAGGATGTATTGTGAATTTTGTTCCCGGGCCTGTAGGTTAAAGTGCATTGCGATAAGCTTTGTCGCTAAGCAATGTGTTCAGTCTTAGTGCCATGAATATGCTGTGAGCTGTTCGGTCGTATATCCTATGGCATATAACCCGCCGATGATACTGCCCATGCTCGTACCTACAATCATGTCGATGGGGACTCCTGCTTCTTCAATTACTTTTCAGTGCCCCGATGTGTGCCGTACCTTTTGCACCACCTCCGCTTAGTACTACGGCTCCCGTGGGCGTGCCATAGAAATATGGAATACCAATAAAAGGTGCAAAAGAAATAATAGAAGTCATTAACAATTTTCGTCATGAAGGTAACGAACCGGTAATAATCGCTAACAACGAAGGCAAGCGTACGACTCCTTCTATCGTGGCGTTTAAAAACGGCACGCACTTTGGTGGGTGATCCGGCCAAACGTCAGGCGATTACGAATCCGAAGAATACCATTTCTCTATCAAACGTTTCATGGGTGAGACTATGATCAGGTACAGAAGGAAATCTCGCGTGTTCCTTATTCAGTAGTAAGAGGAGATAACAACACGCCTCGTGTGGATATTGAGGGTCGTCTCTATACTCCTCAGGAAATCTCTGCCATGGTTCTCCAGAAGATGAAAAGACGCTGCTGAGGATTATCTGGGTCAAGGAAGTGATTGGCGGAAGCAGGATTACCGTGCCGGCTTATTTTTCCGATTCTCAGCGTCAGGCGACGAAGAGGCCGGACAGATTGCCGGTTTGGAAGTGAAACGTATTGTGAATGAACCGACGGCTGCGGCTTTGGCTTACGGTGTGGATAAGTCAATAAGGACATGAAGATTGCTGTCTTCGATTTGGGGGCGGTACATTTGATATTTCCATACTACTGGAGTTTGGTAGCGGTATTCGAGGTGCTTTCTATTAATGGTGATACTCACCTCGAGGTGATGATTTCGACCAAGTGATTATCGACTGGTTGGCTGCTGACTTCAAGGCAGAAAAGAAGCGAGTGATTTGAAACAAGACCCGATGGCATTGCAACGTTTGAAAGAAGCTGCCGAGAAAGCCAAGATTGAATTGTCTTCGTCTACGACTACGGAAATCAATTTGCCTTATATCACGGCTGTAGGCGTACCCAAGCACTTGGTGAAGACTTTGACGCGTGCTAAGTTCGAGCAGTTGGCTGATAATTTGATTCAGGCTTGTAAGGTGCCGTGCCAGAAGGCAATGCAGGATGCCGGTTTGAGTAATTCAGACATTGACGAAGTAATTTTGTCGGAGGTTCGAGCCGTATTCCGGCCATCCAGAAGTTAGTAGAAGATTTCTTCGGCAAGGCTCCGTCTAAAGGTGTAAACCAGATGAGGTCGTAGCGGTAGGTGCTTCTATCCAAGGGGCTATCCTGAATAAGGAAGCCGAATTAGAGGCGACATCATCGTATTGCCGGATGACGCCGTTGTCTATGCGGTATTGAGACGATGGGTGGCGTAATGACGAAGTTGATTGAAGCCAATACGACAATCCCGTGCAACAAGAGCGAAGTCTTCAGCACGGCTGCCGACAATCAGACGGAAGTGACTATTCATGTATTGCAGGGAGAACGTCCGATGGCCGCTCAGAATAAGTCTATCGGTCAGTTTAATTTGACCGGCATTGCGCCTGCTCGTCGTGGAGTTCCTCAAATAGAGGTGACTTTCGACATCGATGCCAATGGTATTTTGAAAGTGTCTGCCAAGGATAAGGCTACCGGTAAGGAACAGGCTATCCGTATCGAAGCTTCTTCTGGTTTGAGCAAAGACGAAATAGACCGTATGAAAGCTGAGGCTGAGGCTAATGCAGATGCCGACAAGAAAGAGCGTGAAAGAGTAGACAAGATGAATCAGGCTGACTCTATGATTTTCCAGACTGAGAACCAGTTGAAAGAGTTGGGTGATAAGATTCCGGCTGACAAGAAACCTGCTATCGAAGGAGCTTTGCAGAAATTGAAAGATGCCCACAAGGCGGGTGATGTTGCCGCCATCGATGCTGCTATTGCCGAAATGAATGCAGCATGGCAGGCTGCCAGTGCACAGATGTATTGCCAGGGTGGTGCACAGCCTGGAGCCGGTGCACAGCAGAATGCCGGAGGGCAGAGTAATGCCAACGCTGGTGAAACTCTTCTTCGATGATACTATTCAAGATGCAGATTTTGAGGAAGAAGTAATTACATTAGGTGTTAGTTAATAGATGCGGACTCCTCCATCAACTTTTGGAAGTTGATGGAGGGAGTCCTTTGTTTGTATACTTTATTTGAGTAGAGAGGCCGGATATTTCAAGTCTTCTTACCCTTTTTTAAGATAAGTTTTAATGAGGGATTCGAGTCTCTTCCGGGGGAATTCAGGGGTGTACGAAGCATCGTTTGCAATGTTTGGTAGAGGGCATGCAATAACAAATATAGGGGGCTGATGATTGCGACAAGAACCCATAATACTGCATTTAGGAACAATAATAAGAAGGCATACAAGCGTTGCATCTTTGTGAAGCTGGAAAATATAATACTGGATTATGCTTGCAAAAGTATGTTTTTTTTCGTACCTTTCGAAATATAAATCCATATAAAATATTGAAAAGATGAATGTGAATAAAATAATAAAGGGGATGGTTTTCGGGCTTGCCGTTACGGCGGTTGGGCTGTGTGTTCCGCATACTGCTGAGGCATGTACGGGAATTACGTTGAAGTCGCAGGACGGCGCCACTGTCTTGGCTCGGGGTACCATAGAGTGGGGCGGCAGCTACCTGAACAGCCGTTATGTGGTTGTTCCTCGGGGGTATGTGCAACAATCATATGTGCCTGGCGGACAAAAAAACGGATTGAAATTTACGGCGGCATACGGTTATGTAGGGATAGCCGTGGAGTTGGAGGATTTTGTGGCCGATGGACTGAATGAGGCCGGACTGGCTGCCGGTTTGTTTTACTTCCCTCACTACGGTAGTTATGAAGCGTACGGTGAGGGCAACGTGAGAGTACATTGGGTCCGATTTGCAACTTGTACCTGGATGTTGTCTCGGTTCAAGACGGTGGATGAGGTAAAAGAGGCGCTTGGAAAAGTACATGTAGTGGGACCCAACAGTCCATTGGCGTATTGCGGACGCTTGGACGAGGTCGTGTTAGAGATTGTGGGCGGCATTCCTCATTTTTATGAAAATGAATTAGGCACCAACTCAGGTTTTGAATGGCAGATGACGAACCTGAACAATTATGTAAACCTGTATGCCGGAGGGGGCAGAGGCCAAACCGTTTGGCAAGGTGAAACTTGCAGCTTTTGGCGCGGGCAGCGGCTTTTTAGGGATTCCCGGCGACGTGACGCCTCCGTCCCGTTTTGTGCGTGCGGCTTTCTATAGACTTCTTCTCCCATGCAGGCTACGGCGCGAAGACGGTGCTGCAGGCTTCCAGATATTGAATACCCCCTGACATTCCTGTAGGGATTGAATTTGCAGATGCCAGTGCCGGTGGATATTCCGAGTGCCACGCAGTGGACTTCAGCCACGGATATAGCCGACAGGTTTGGTGTTTATTACCGCACCATAGTACAACAGCAAGATCCGAAGTATCGACTTGAAGGCCATAGATTTTGCCCGTATAAAGTACCGTTCTGTTGCGATAGACGATGTGAAAGAACAACCGATTGTCCGATTATATTGAATTAGTGGTGGAAAGTTGTACTTTTGCAAGCGAAATAAAGACGATGGCGAATGAAAATAGAATTATTGCAGCGATGGCTTCCGAACGCGAACTGGCCCGGTTGGTCAAGGAAATGCGTACGGAACAGCATGACTTTTTGAGTATACCGTAGACGGTTGGGCGGGAACCTTATATATCATGGAGTGTGGTATTTGGGAGAGAGAGTGAACGCAGCCAATTTGAATCGCGTCGAACCTGATGGCCCACATGCAGCCGGATGTGAGGTGGGTGAGTACGGGGTGGCCGGAGGCATCGGCAACGAAAAAGCCGGGGTGATGGAAGTCGTGGCAGCCTCGGAAGTCGTTTATCACGATGTGTGGTGTGGTAACGGGAACGAGGTCAGGACAAATCTAAAGATAATACTTGAAGCTGGGTTTGTTGTGAGACGAAGACGTTTAACCATCTGGCTGAAACTTTCTTTAGATGCTTCCGTACCGTGCATTATTCAGGGTTGATTTGTACCAGTGACTGACAGAGTTCATTTACTGGAACGCTTCGAGTTAAAGGATGCTATAAAGGCCAGAATTCCCAGGAGGGGATTGGAGCAATCTGACTCGCCATAGCGCAGGTTTGCCCACCTCGCGTGCCTTTCATCAGTTCCGGATTATCAGCGACACGCCGGGAGCCGATGCGCACTGGCAGCAGTACGAGAATTTTTGGGAAACGATGGCCGACCGATCTTTCGGGGGTAGTACGTACCTTCTTGGAGGGTTTGCCTTCTTCTTTGTCTTAATCCGAAAAAACATATAAATCAATGAAGAAAATTCCAAGTTTTACGATTGACCACATTCACTTGTTGCGGGGCATTTACGTCTCGTAAAGATGAAGTGGGAGGTGAAGGCAGTGACCACGTTCGATGTCCGCATGGAAAGAACCTAACCGTGAGCCGGCTTTGGGGCAAGGTGCGTTGCATACGATAGAACATCTGGCGGCCACGTTCCTGCGCAATCATCCGGTATGGTCCGATAAGATTGTATATTGGGGGCCGATGGGGTGCCTGACGGGAAATTACCTGCTGATGAAAGGGGACTTGCAGTCGGAGGATATTGTGGAACTGATGAAAGAAACGTTCCGTTTCATTGCGGAATATGAAGGGAAGTTCCGGGGCAACCCACCCGCACGACTGCGGCAATTATTTGTTGCAGGACTTGCCGATGGCTAAATGGGAGTCTGCCAAATACCTCCATGAAGTGCTGGAACAGATGACGGACGCCAATTTGCATTATCCGTCGCAGGGAAGGTTGAACCGTGCGCGGGCAGAGACGGAATTTCGTTTCGTAGGAGTGGACGGTAGATATTTTTTCAGGAACTTGAAGGGATGGCTTTGCGAGAGGCCATCTCCTTTTTAGAAACTGTTTCATTTGCCCAACGGTTGTATCTTCCGTCTTAATGCCTTGGAGATTTCCAGAAACATGTATTGCCGTGGGAGCGTGTGGATACGTGCGCTGTCGGCCGAGTATTTTACGACGGGCATACTCTTTGATTTCTCGAAAGTGAGCCGCGACATTTCCTCCTGCGACTTGCCTTCGGAAGTGGAATCCAGTTTTTCTTCGGGGAAAAAATCATCCAGGTCTATATCTCCGATCATCGTAGTCTCCAGAAAATTAGCCTGGTTATGACTGCGGTCGGTGTAATACCCAACATACATGTGCCCCGGAATACGCACCAATATCGGTCGATGTTGATGGCGCGGAGCAGGGAGGCGAACAATACGCTGCCGTCCACGCAGTTGATTTGCGAAGAAGCCAAAGGCGTCTTCCAACGTCCGTACGCGTTGGGAATAGACCACGTTGCTCGAAAGACTGCTGTATGAAATCGAACTGTAACGGAACTTGCGCCGTTGCAGCACGTTCCATAGGGCATAAACCTGCTTTGTCCACGTAGTCTTTACGCTTGTTCTGATAGCCCATGAAACGGTTGACGATACGTGTGTTCAGGGCTTCCCGCAGGATTTTGTCTATCAACGGACTATCCTCGTTCACGTATGCGGCAAACAGGACGCCATTGTTAAGGAAGCGGTTCTTCTTGTCATTGTAGCCGATGAGGCATTCATTGATGCTGCGCACGGAGAACGTGCGTACGCGTTGGCTTGCCTCCCGGTCTTTGATTTGTACTTCCACCGACACGGTGATGGGTTCGGCCTCGTGTGTTGTTGCGTAAAAAGCGTCGTAGTTCCAAAGAATGTCGGGATACCGTGTAAGCCTTTCCTTCCTCGGGAAGGATGAATTCCGATACGGAACAGAAAAACCGGTTTCTGCCACCTTATGGCGGGCGTCTTTTACGGGAAAACGATTCTGATTTGGGATTGCCAACGCGCCTTTTTCCGTGGGGGCTGATGAGGGTGTCCAGTGGCTGTGGAAAGAATCAGGGATGGGAAGATGTTTCCCCCTAATTCGTCATTCAGTTCAAACGTGGTGGAGGGGAAGATTTTTTGCCAGGTGGGAAGAAAGCCACCGTAAGTCCCCCGGCCAGAACCAGGAGGGCCAGAATCCATAATTATGCGTTGGGTTGCGCCACACGGCTTATTTTAATGCTATCATGTCTTCACCTCCTTTTTTGTCTGTTGTCAGCCTCGTGATTCTCCCGTTTCCGTAGAGTTCTGTGGCACCGTGTCCAAGACTTCATCTTTCGTTATTTGGTAACTGCCGTCGGGCGAGATGGTAATGGACAACGGGATAGATGTCGAAGCCGGGTAGCTGACACTGGCAGCAGAAAGCGCGCAGGTCACTTGCGTCTTTGTCAAGCCATTCCTTCCAAGATGGCATGGGATGAAGCCTTTTTTCCATATAGTTTCTGAAGTGGTTTTTGGTAAAGGCTTTATTGAAATTTCTTTTCGCTTCGCGGTTCACGCGCAACCGGATATAGTTGTCGGCATAGCGTTCGCCGCCGTCCCCCCCCGCCACTAACGGAAGCGTGTCGTTTACCTCCCGTACGATATCGTACGTATCGCGTTTGTCCGACTTTGACTTCTGCGCTGTAATGATAGTCTTTCATTTCCTGCACGGAATTTGTCGTGTCCTGGTTTTTCATATTCACTGTATCCGCTGGTGGTTTGCGGTTATTTCCACCGCAACTGTAGCACAGCAATACGGTGCATGCCATACATAAATTTGAAATGTGTCTGCATTTTCTTCTTTTCTCAACCGTTTCACAAAGGAACAAAAAAAGGCGTTTAGTTGGACAAGCTTGTTCTGTTATATTTTAGGTCTTCTTTTGTTTGTTATTCCATAAATGCCTATCTTTGAAGCCCCCAAAGGCATTGCAATGAAAATAACGTTCTGTTTTGTCATAGTTTTGTGCCTGTCTCTTTTGTCGGCAGTTGTCGCGGGGAAAGAGACGAAAGCAGAGGCCGTCCGGTCGATATCTCCTTGGTTATGCAGGTAAAGGAGTGTGCCCGTCTGCTATACGGCCAGACCGAAAAGTGCATAAATTAGTTTTTGAAGGATGACCCGTTGCGGGTGAAAGGGAATCTCTTTCAGCGGACGTTCGATGCTGTGCCTATCGGCGAACGCAAAGTCATGATACCTCTCGATGTAACCCTGAAAGCTTACATTGACTTCACGGGGTTCGGCGAGAAGAATGTAATGTTGCGTTCGGGCGACCGTATTGTGGTCACTTTGCCCGATCCACGGGTGGTCGTGACCTCCTCGCGCATCAATCACGATGAAGTGAAGCAATTTGTGTCTTTGACACGTTCGGACTATACTTCTGCGGAACTGGCCGATTTTACGCGTCAGGGGAAGACGAGATTCTGGCTTCCGTGCCGCAGTTGGGCATTTTGGAGATGGCCCGCGAGAATGCGGCCCACGTGTTGGTGCCGATGTTGACGAGGTTGGGCTATGACGAGCGGAACATAGTGGTTTCTTTCCGTAAGGATTTTACGGCGGCAGATATGCCGTTGCTGTTGGAACGTGAAGGACGGACTGAAAAACTGAAATGAAATGGGAAAATGGTTGAGTGCACTGAAATGGTTGGTCGTGGCCGTCGTATTGGCAGTCTTTATCGGGTTGTTGGTAAAATGGAACCGTAAAGGAGGCATATCGGTGGAAGCCGGTTTTGATAACCGTATCGAGCTGACCTCTCAGGAGATACGCCGTATCGAACAAATCGGGCAATGGGAATTCTTGTCCGGTCCAGTCTGAAGTCGTGGCAGACACGTTGCGCGAAGGATTTACAAAACGACGACCGCTGGTGGGTGTACACCGGAGTCCCCCCGCATCGGCATCGACATGAACCGGGTGACCGGGGGAATGGAGTGCAGGCGTGGTATTGATACCATTTCTCCGTTTGCCAAATTTGGCGTTTCCGGACAAAAGAATTTTTATCGAACTGGCGTACTAAGGTTTTTATGAGAGTGGGAAGTGGTCGGAATGACGTGCGTCGAGATTTGTACGACCGTGCCTACGTGAAGATGTTGCGCCAATGCCTGACACCATCAAATATGCGTGGGCAGAGGCCAATGCACGCAATCAGTTCGGCCTTGTTCCGTGCTTTTGGGGTTTTCATACGGTGAAATCTATTTTATAAGAATAACCCAACTTAATACTAATTCACAATAAATGTTATGAACTTAAATCTTATTAAAATTGTAGGAGTTGCCGTGGGGGTTGCCGGAATGACGGTGGAGACCGGGCGGCCGGAGTGCAAGTATGTGGCCGAACGGGACAATGACCCAAGTTAGCGCGTGGAAGAGCCATCGTCCTGAAAAAACGTTTGTTCACGTCAAGGCTGTGGAGGAACAGATACAACGTGCAAGAAACTGTTGACGAATACGAAATGGCATGGATGTTTGAATTGTTTCCCGAATACGTTGGATACGGCGACCGTCCACTTCGACGGGGCGGACGACACCTTCGTGTACACGGGTGATATACATGCCATGTGGTTGCGGGATTCCGCTGCGCAGGTGTGGCCCTACGTACAGTTGGCCAATGAGGGATCCTGAACTGAAGAAAATGTTGGCCGGAGTGATTCGCCGTCAGTTCCGGTGTATCAATATCGACCCAATACGCCAATGCCTTCAATAAAAGGGAGGCGACGGAAGCTATTGGGCGTCCGACGCTATGACGATATGAAGCCCGAAAGTGTATGAAGCGGAAACTGGGAAATCGACTCGCTGTGTTATCCCATTCGTCTGGCCTACCATTATTGGAAGGTGACGGGAGATGCCAGTGTCTTCTCCGACGAGTGGCTGCAAGCCGTGGCCTACATTCTACGAGACGTTCCGGAGCAGCGTAAGGGATGGGAACGGCCCCATCATTTAACGCAAGACGGACGTGCGCTGATAATTGCACCATGACCAATAACGGATGGGGCAATCCGGTGAAGCCTGTGGGGTTGATAGCCTCGGCTTTCCGACCCTCCGACGATGCCACCACGTTTCAGTTTCTGGTGCCTTCCAATTTCTTTGCCGTGACTTCCTTGCGTAAGGCTGCCGAGATATTGACCGAGGTGAACCATGAAAAGACGTTGGCCAAAGAATGCCGTGAATTGGCGGATGAAGTGGAGGCCGCCTTGAAGAAATACGCCGTATGCGATCATCCCCGTTACGGAAAGGTGTATGCTTTCGAGGTGGACGGTTTGGCAACCGTTTGCTCATGGACGATGCCAATGTGCCTAGCCTGTTGGCCATGCCTTATCTGGGTGACGTGCCAGTGGACGACCCGGTGTATCAGAATACCCGCAAGCTGATATGGAGCGAGGACAATCCTTATTTCTTTAAAGGGACGGCGGGCGAAGGGATCGGCGGACCGCATATCGGTTACGATATGGTGTGGCCGATGAGTATCATGATGAAAGCTTTTACGAGCCGTGACGACAAGGAAATCAAAGCCTGTGTGGAAATGCTGGTGAATACGGATGCCGGTACGGGATTCATGCACGAGTCTTTCCATAAGAACGACCCGAAGAAATTTACCCGTGCATGGTTTGCCTGGCAAAACACGTTGTTCGGCGAATTGATATTGAAACTGATTAACGAGGGGAAGTCAGACTTGTTGAACAGTATCGAGACGGATTGACCCGGGAATACGGGATGCCGGCAAGGAAATCCGGTGCGGCGAAAGCTTTCCGCCGCACCGGATTTATTTGTAGGGTGATTCGGGTTCCAACTTGCCTCCCTGCCATCCGTACACTTTCGTATGGATTTCGTGGCAGATGCGTTCAAAGTCTTTTTCTCTTCGTCCAAATCGCCGTGCACCATAAGGAGCAGGGGGGAGCGGCGAAGGTCGGCGGCGTAAGGAGGCTGCATATAGGTACGATGTTCCCACAGGCGGAAACCGCAGCGGCGGTAGAAGCCGATGCGCCGTGCGGCAATGTCGGTTGTGGGCGGCTCCACTTCCAGCACGATGGGTTGTCCGGCTTGCCGGATGAAGGCATCGAGGATACGCCGTCCCAGTCCGCCGCCGCGCAGTGGGGGCAGGTGGCCAAGTGTTCCCCATAAAGGAACCCGTCCAAGGTCCAATAGTTGAACAGTCCGGCAAACGTCCCGTTTTCCACAAACGACTTGAGGGTGGAAAAGTGGGTTGTGGTCGGTGTATTGGCGTTGCCGCTCCAGTGGACGGCGTTCTTCGGGCGGGAAAGCGTCCGTCATGAGCCGTTCGGCTTCAGCATAATACGGGGCTGTCGTTTTTACAGTATGAGTTCCATTTCTGTTTGTTTTGGGATTAATCCTGCAAAAATACAAAGTTCGTTTTGCTTTGTCCATTAAAAATGTAATTTTTGTTGTAAAACGTAAGGAAAAGAAGAAGAAATGAGGACTTTTATGGCTTTTCACCGGTTTGGTATGTGGTGCCGGTGTTGTTTTTTTTGTGGACGAAGGCGCGTGTGTCTTCCTTGCAGACCCTGCTGCAGGCCCGTGAGGAAGAGATGGAAAAACGTCGTCTCGACATGGAAGAACTGGCAGGACGGCAGTCGCAGGATTTCAAGGGAGCGCGAGGGGCGCATGGAGAACCGTTTGGCCGAGTTGCAAGAACGGTGCGAGACGCTGAATCGCGAGAACAAGGGTCTGGCTGCCGACAAAGCAGACGGTGGAAAAGGAATTGGTGTTGGTGCGCGAACAGATGGTGCGCGAGGCCGAAGAGCGCAGCCGCCGTTTCAAGGAACAGATGGACCCTCATGCAGGAGCAGTTGCAGAATGCCACCCGTGAGATTCTGGGGCAGCGCACCCGTGAGCTTTCGCAGCAGAACACGGTGCAGATGACGGCTATCATAGACCCGCTGAAAGAGACCATACGCGATGCGTACGGCCATGGACAACAGCCGCGACACGCATAACAAGAACACGGCCTCGCTGGAGAAAGCCATCGAGGAAGTGATGAAGCGTACGCGTGAAATCGGGGCTGAGGCCGACAAGTTGGCTTCGGCGTTGCGCAACGAGAACAAAGGTGCAGGGGAATTGGGGCGAGTTGATTCTGGACGAATTGCTCGAAAGCCAAGGGCTGAAAGAAGGCACATTACGAGAAGCAGGTGACCCTGCGCGACCGCACCGGCAAGGCCATCTTGAACGAAGAGTCCGGGAAGCGGATGATTCCCGACACCATCCTGCATTACCCCTGACGGGAAAGATGCGGTGATCGACCAAGAGTGTCGCTTACGGCTTTCGTGGACTACCAGAACGCCGAGACCGATGAGGCGCGTGCCGAAGCCCTGCAGCGGCATGTCCGTAGCGTGCGGCAGCATGTGGCCGAATTGGCCCGCAAGGATTACAGCGCGTACATCAAGTTGCCGCGTCAGGCTTTGAATTACGTCATCATGTTCGTGCCCAACGAAGGGGCACCCAGTTGGCGTTGGCCGAAGCACCGGGTTGTGGCGTGAGGCTTTTTCCAAAGGGGTGTTCATCACCGGCGAGCAGAACCTCACGGCGGCACCGCATCATCCAGATTGCGTGGACGCCAAATGCAGGCGCAGAACCAGGAGGCCATCTATGATACGGCCGGATGCTGCTCGACCGCGTGGCCGACTTTATCGGCCATTTTTCGAGACTGTGGGACAGAAGTTGCAAGATGCTTCGTCCTCCTTTTCCAAAGGCCGCCGACAAGCTGAAGGACGGGCGGTTGAGCGTGGTGGGGGGCGGCCAACCGCTTATCAAGTTGGGCGCCAAGGCCAGTGCCAAGAAGGTGATTCCCGAAGAGAACGAACCGTTGCGCGGAGTGGAACGGCGGAAGCGCCTGCCGGACTCCAAGGGTAAACGTGCCTGTAACTTTCATGAATGGACGATATTTCGTGGTTTTGCTGTCGTTTTTTGACAGTAAAACCACGCTTTTTTGATTAAGGCATGCCCTGAAAACCGGCAGGTTTTAGAGGGGGCGTGCAAGGTGCTTTTGGGTACATTTTTAGCATTTCAGGCTTGTTTTTTTACTATGTTGGGTTTTTAAGAATCAGTCTCAGCCGAATGGTTTTTTCGTTCGGCTGAGAGAAAACATTTTTTTCTCCGCATGTTGTTGAGGGAATTTCCGCGCATGGCGACGGAAAGCACCAGAAAACGGGATAAGGAAATGCTTTTCAGGCGTGGTTTTATTCTATTTGCGTGTTTTGGTTTGTAAAAAGCCGGATGTCAAAATGGCATGTCCGTCTCCTCGGTTTTTTTCCTTTGTCCCGCCCCTTCTGCGTTCCAATTTGTTTTCCTGCGTGCAGGATGTCACGGAAATCCCCAAGGGCTGTCAGATTGTCTTTCCAGTCCCTGCGAGACTCGCGTATTTCCGGGTACTTCCGTGAGGGGGCGGAAATACGCGAGTCTCGTGGAGGTCGGTTTTACTTTTTGTCAATGTCAGGATGCTCTTTGGTTGATGGTGGTCAAGGCAAACCTGTCGGGAGAAACTTTAATCATTTCAAATCCTCCACTTTTCAACAAGTCGTTGACTTCATATTTGAGGTTGCTGATTCTCCGTTTGGAAGCTGGCGTGCCGTCAAAAGAAATTCTCATTGAATACGGTATTGAGTTCCGTGAATGAGATTTCGTGCGTGGGCTGTTTCATCAGGTAGTCCAACGAGGGACACCACTTGGCAGCGGCTTGGGTAGGCTATGCCGTCTATGATGATTTCGTTGGTATAGATGTTCACTTGTATCTTGTGGAGTTCGCATTCCGACGTGTCTGCCATCAAATCGACCAATTCCGGATGGCGTTTTTGTTGTTGGCGGAAGTACCATACCATCATGGCTGTCATCAGGCATAAACATACGAAAGCAATGCCCATCCAGTAATAGGCGTGGAATATCATGTTTTGCGTGTGCCTTATGGCCAATAAAAGGTAGGGTGCCATCGTCGCAGTAGGTTTCCCATTCCATACAGTGGTGTAGGCTGATGCATGCCCCTATGATTGCAGTCAGGATTAAGATGGCAGCCGATGATGCGATTAGGTTAATTTTGTGTTTCATGTTTTTATTATTTTTTATCCGGTTAAGTCCTACAAAATTAAAAGAAACGTCTGGAAAAAACAAAAGAAAGAAAGATGTTTTTTTTGGCGTTGACATTTTCTGATAATATTTGATACCGGATTTGATAATATTTGATAGCGAAAAGTTGCTTTGTGTCGTTTTTTGTTATTTTACTTTGTAATGCTCAGTTGTTTAAATAAAATGCAGGACTATGAAATATGTGTTTTTAGCATGGGTGCTGATGTGTGGATTGGGGGGGCCGCTCCCCATGCACGGGCAGGGGAAACGGCAGGTTTTGAAGGCACGGATTCGCTTTTACCGCAAAGTGGAGGGTTTCGGTGTCGGGCTGCCGCAGGAAAAAGTGTATCTCCATTTGGACAACACTTGTTATTTCTTTCTTGGCGACACCCTTTGGTATAAAGGGATACGTCATGCGTTCCGACCGGGGCACGTTGACCGACCTGAGCAAAATCCTCTACGTGGAGCTTCTCACGCCGGACGGTATTCCGTGGAACGGCAGCAATTGGAGATGGAGGACGGCACAGCCCACGGCATGTTCGTGCTCAAGGACACGCTGTATGCCGGTTACTACGAATTGCGGGCCTATACGCGTTGGATGCTCAACTTCGGGCAGTGCGAATATCCCCATGTGCGTATTTCGGAGGATTTGTTCTACAGCAAGAAGATGGCCAAGGAGTTTTTCCGCGACTATGAGAAACTTTATTCCCGGGTGTTCCCCGTGTATGACAAACCCGAGGAAGCCGGGGATTTTTGAAAGACATGACGTTCGCCCCATGCGCCGTTACTATAAAACGCCGAAGAAAAGAAACCCGAAGTGGGACTTGCGTTTCTATCCCGAAGGGGGACCTCGTGGCCGGCACGGCTTGCCGGGTGGCCCTTTGAACTGAACGGCGAGGACGGGCAACACCTTGGCGGCATGGGCTTTCCGTCCGGGATAAGGATGGAAAGGTGGCGGCTGTTTGCCGGACGGACGAACGCTGGCCGGACGACATTCCGTTTGCCGGACGTGTCGGAGGACGCGGATTACCGTGCTACCTTCATTTACAAGGGGGTATGGGTATGAGGGAAGAACTTCCCGAAGTGGAAGTGGAGAAAGAAGGTTGTGCTCTTGGCTGTCACGGTGGGCGACAGCGTTGTGGAGGCCGTGGTGCAGGCTGTCGGTGTGGATAGCCCCTATAGCCGTGCACGTCATGAGTGGCGGAGTGTCCCGTTTCTACCGTTCGTTGCCGGTTTACCTTCTTTCGTCCGGGGGCGTGGATGTGGCGGACGGGGCGGCATCCGGATGCCGTACGTGCCGGATGGCCATCCCGTTGGACAGCGCCTTCCCACGGAGTCAACCAACTTACGGTGTTCGATGGCAAGGGGCGCATCTACGCCGACCGGCTCTTTTCGTCAATCATCACGACTATGATGCCCCGAGGCTGGCCGTTTCGGTATCTGCCAGTCTTACGAACCTTTCGATTCCATCACCTTGCATCTGCAATTAGCCGACGGCGGATTCCCTGTCCAGCCTTTCCCTTGCCGTCCGCGACCGGGAAACGGAAGGATACGTACGACAACGGCACGATACTCACCGAAATGCTCCTTGCCAGTGAAATCAAAGGGTTTGTGGAAAATCCGGTTATTATTTCGAATCCGATGACAGCCTCCACCGCCAGGCTCTCGACCGGCTCATGATGGTGCAGGGTGGCGGCGTTACAAATGGTGCGAGATGGCGGACGTGGAACGGTTCGCGCCCGCTTGGTTGCCCGAGAAGTTCCAGACCATCGGAGGATGTGTCAACCGCTCGGAAAGGCAGAACATAGATTTCAAAAAAGATCAGCAACTTGAAAAAGGAGGTGAACGTCTGGGCCATGTTCACGCAGGGGCCGGAGACTTTTGAATTGAAGCAGCAGACGAAAGACGGTTCGTTCTATATGGCCATGCCCAAGATTTACGGTGATTGCATGATGTTCCTCAGTGCGGCGAAACTGAAAAAGGGTACAGACTATGTCCGCAAAATGCGCCAGAAAGGCTTCACCGACGAGGAGGCTTGGCCGGACTATTATGTGAAGTTGGACTTGTTCCACCCCCATTTTGCGCATCCCTACAGTTTTTATCAGGGACATGTCGCCGCACGACCTCGAACCGTTTTGCCCACGAGGACAGCCTTTGTGTGGCGGTGCGTTCGACGGCCGCGTGTTGCCTTCCGTGACGGTACGGACGCGGAGGAACGGGTTGCGCCGTTACGACCCGGCGAAACCGGCTGTGGTGATTGACGCGTATGATGCCTACAACATGATGGCCGACTACGGTCTGGCCGATGTGCCTTTCTATTATTTGAGCAGTCCTGCCGTGTCCACGCTCGTTTCGTTCTTGTTCGTGGGCGACATGAACAAATACCGTGATTATTTTCTTCGGACGACCTTCAACGCTTGGCCCAACCGCTTGTGGGACAACCTGTCATGCCGGGCACGCCGACCCATCTGTTCCCGATTGGCTGTCGCGTGGGGAATTCGAGAAATTCCGGTCGCTGAGCCTGTTGGAAAGGTTCTATATTTATACGGACTATGTGCCCCGTGGGGGAGTTGGAAATACCGGCAGGACAACCCCGGAAGTCATCGTGGGGATGCAGCTCCGTCCCAACGGGGAATATTTCCCTTCCTGCCGTGACCGCCGTTACTTGTGGCACGGTTATGCCGTGTGCGACGATTTCTACAGCCCCCGACTACAGCCGCCGTCCTTTGCCTGAAACGAAGGATCATCGCCGTACGCTCTTATGGATGCCCGAAGTGAAGTTTGATGCGAAGGGGAGTGCCACGGTCCGCCTTTACAACAACAGCAAGCGGACGACAGTCAGTGTCGAGGCCGTGGGCGTTACGGACAGTGGGCGGTATATGCAATATAATAATGTGCGGTAAGCGAACGGAGTGGTATGCATATTAAAAAGAGAAAAATATGAGGAGTTCAGCATTCATTAAAATGCAGGCTTTTTTTCTTTTGCTTGCATGTTGCCGACCTTTTTTATTCGGAAAAGGTGAGGTAGTCTACACCCGTTTGCAGTCTCTGTATTCCAATAATGCAGGAGGATGGAATATTGAGAAGGTCGTATTGTCCGATACGGCTACGGTGGTGCATTTTTCCGTAAGTTTTCAAACCTTATTCTTGGATTCAAATGGCTTCGAGCACTTATTTGAGTGACGAGAAAGCTGTGGGTATCCGTAAGAAAGGCTGTAGGATTGACATTGGACGAGAAGTTTTACATGCCTAAAAGCGGGAGGGACGGAGTTCCAGTTGGTTTTTGCCCCTATGCCCAAGGATACGAAGATATTCGATATGATAGAGGGGGAAGAACGTGATATGGCACGTTGGTTCGGTCTGCATGATGCCAAGTCGAAAGTGAAGATACCTGTGGCTCGGGAAGAAGTAGATACAGAGGAAATCGGGAAAACATGTTCCGGACAGGTAAGGCCGTGGTACGGGGCAAGATAGAAGGCTACAACCCCGGGTGGGGATATGGTGTCATGGCGGTGACCGACAATACGTTAGGAAGCCGTCCCGAAAACTCATCGTCCACACTGATTCGTCCGGATGGCACTTTTTGCATAGAGTGGCCCTTGGAGCATCCCGTGTGGGATGAACTGAAGCCGGGGTATGGGCCGGATATTCCGGTCTATGTGCGTCCGGGCGACACGCTCGACTTGGTGATAAAAGCGAAGGGGGATGGGATTGAGACTGTAGAATACACTAGCAGCCATCCCAAAGGATGTCATGAGAAATTGCTGAAGTGCAAGATGCCGGAAGTCTATGCCGAATGGGAGCGTAAGGGAGAGATTTGGAAGACGCTTACCGATGAAGAGTTTTGGGCTATGACGGAGGAGACGTTGGAAACGGGAAATCGGCTTTGTGATTATTTCGTGTGGAAATACGGGCTGTCTTCGTGGGAGGCTCACCTCCTGAAAGCCCGCCAACAGATGGCAGTGGTTATCAACCAAACCGTGTTGGCCAACTGGATGCTGTCGAGCAGGTATGGTAATTTCCCGCCTAACGAGGAACTGCGGAGGGATTTTTACGAAGGCAATGATTATTCCTTTATACAAAAGTATTGAATGAGATGCCCACAGATGACCCGTCCATGTCCTTTATTCCTTATTTTAGCGCAATGGTGTCACGTATGAAGGACATGCAGCCCATGACGGATGCTTGGTCTTTGGCTTCGATGGGAGACGTGGACTGGTCGGATGTGGAAGGGCTGAGGTTGATGGACAGCTTGCAAGTGGGAGGAACTTAGGGGTATCATGGGGTTTAAGGAGATTCCTTATTTGGTTCAAGCTTATCTCGTTAACAAAGTCTGTGACTTGCCTGATTTTCTGACTCCAGAAGGGCGGAAAGAAGTAGTGGAGCATAGGGCAGCTTGCCTCACGAATCCTTATTTGAAGGGAAAATATGGGATTTGGCTTCCGAATATGCCCACGGCCGCTTCCGGCTGTAAACAAAGTTGGACGGAAAGTCACTTGAGATATTACAGCCGATTGTGGACAAGTATAAAGGAAAATATGTGCAGATGGAATGGATGAAACCCGGAAACAGCGGTTTTGATTTCGTGAATAACCGGATGGTCAATTTGATACCCGACTTCGGAACCATAAAGATTTGCAGTTCGTATTTTTGTTCAGTGCCAATACATGTACTAAAGAGGAATTCGAGCAATTTGTGAAAGCGTATTTGCCGGAGGAAGACTGTTATTGGTTGGATTTTGAAGAAAGCAGTATTTTGCGTGCGCAACTTCGACTTCCTAATTATATAAAAGATATTACGTTGAACCGAGAAGGGGAGATGTTGTCTACGCCGCTTTACACGGCAAATGAGACACAGTTCCGTCGGAGTTTACGTGAATTATTAGAAAAAGAAGAATGATGAACGTAGGAAAAAAATCTTGTGGTTGGTGGCAGCATTGCTGCCAACCCGCTAATTAGGAAAAGGTGAAGTGGCCTATACGCGTTTGCAGTCTTCTATTCAATGCGGGATGGTGGGGCATAGACAAGGTGGTGCTGTCCGACACGGCCACGGTCATGTATTGCACGGCGAAGGGGAAAATCAATGCCTGGTTCCATTCTCACCGTCCACGTACCTGAGCGATGAAGAGGACGCACGCTATCCCGTGAAAGGGGGCTGTAAGGGTTGGCGTTGGGCGAGAAATGCTATATTCCGAAAAGCCGGGCTGTTGGAGTTCCGTCTGTCTTCGAACCGATGCCGAAGGACACGAAGATATTCGACCTGATAGAAGGAACGGACAAGGATATGTTCCGCATCTATGGCATCCACGCAGCCAAGACCAAAGGTGAAGATTCCAAAGGCCAAAAGAAGTGATGGACGCGGAAGAGACCTCCGAGAAGATGTCTGAAAGGAAAGGCCGGTGCGCGGCAAGATAGAGGAGAATATTCACGGGATTGGAATAATGGTATTTTTGTTCTTTGATGTCAGTTTTTGGGACATAGGGAGATTGCCCCTTATCCCATAAATCGCCCTTTGCACGGGCTTTGAAGCCGGACGGGACATTCTATGCAGAACTTTCTTTGGACCATCCGGTGTGGGCGGAAATGAAGAAGATGGAAGGTGAAACTTCTGTTCTTTCTATGTCCGTCCCGGGGATACGCTTGACATCACCGTGAAAGGGGTGCGGGAAGGTAATGTGACAGTGGACTATGCCAGTAGCCATCGAAAGGCTGTTATAGAGAACTCTGTTGAAACATCAGGACGTGCCGCTCATCTGTTACGGATGGGAACGTTTGTCGGATTATGGACGGAACCTGGACACTGAATATTTCCTGGAAGAATGTGGACGAGAGTGTGGCGGAAAACATGCGGCTTTGCGACTATGTGGCATGGAAGTACAAGCTTTCTCCATGGGAGACGCATCTTTTGAAGAACCGTCAAAGGTTTGAATTGACAGACCGTTATTTGTACATGGCCAGCCGGTTGTTTGAAGAAAGGTGGAACGCCCGGAAAAGTGCAGGTGCAAAAAGAAGATTATGCAGGTTATGATTATTCAGCCTATAAGGTGTTGAACATCATTTCTTTTTGGATGATCCGTCGCTTTCTTTCTTGCCTTATAGTTTGGGGTATCCTCCGTCTATCGATATGACATATATGATGGCTTTCCTTGATATGTATGCTTTTGGGATAATTCTTCTGAAACAGAACCTTTGGACTATGTGAAAGTAGAAATAGAAAAAGACAGCCTTCAAGTGAACCTTTTGCGCGAACTGACCGACGCAGAGGGGACTCCTTGGGCTGTGCAAGCCTACCTCACACAAAAAATTACAGGTTTGCAAGGGGAATGGAGTGTAGGACAACGCGAAAGGTTGGTGGACTTCTTGTCTTCTTCCTATCTGACTTACCCCTACTTTAAGGAGAAAATAAAGGAATTGAACCGTTTGTCCGGGAACTCGGCCTCATGGGTCTATGAAATACCGGAAGGGGACGGTTGTCGGGAGATGAAGTCTATTTTAAATAGGTATAAAGGCCGGTATGTGCAGGTGGTTTGGCTTTCAGACCCGAATGGGGATTGGAGCTTTTGTTCCAATTCATCCGTGAAGAACATCATGGCAGATTATGAAAGTTTTCCGGACTTGCAAATCATCGCGATAGTCAACGGGGAGGCGTATTCGGATGAAAACAGGTTCGCCCAAATAAGAAAAGAGTTGTCTGCACCAATCGTTCATATAGAAGATGGCGAAAGTTACCTCAAACTACGAGGAGTTGTTCCATTTCTACAGCAGTGGCAAGCAGATGACTTTCGACCGCAACGGGTTGGTCTTCAAACAAACGCTTCGACATGAAAAACGAAACGATGTTCCGTGACCGGTTCCGCCGTATATTGAAGGCGGAAAAAGAGATGCAACGATGGTAATGGAGAGAAGGGCCAACATATCAGGGAAGTGTTCCCGAAGGAAAGCAGGTGGCAGACGGGGCAGGCGTTTACTTACTTGTTCCGTGCCTGTTTGCCGCCTGTTTCTTTCCACCGGTAAGGGGCTTTTCGGAGGAATGGCTAAGGCCGAAATGGGTCTTGGCCGAAGCCGTAGGGCTGTTGGTGCTTTTGACATTCGGGATACAGGTGCTTGTGGCCTGCAGGCATCGAGGTTCCGGACGGCGGGCTTTTGGGTGAGTGGGGGCGCGTGGAAGACGCGTTTTGCGAAGCCTTAGTGGGGCGTTTCTTGGAGGCCGTGTATGCGATAGTCGGATGTTCCGGGGAGGGACAAGAAGGGATGGCGGCATCCGGCGTTCGACAATCCTGCCGGGTTGGCTTTCTGCCTTTGTGCCGCTTGCCGTTCCATGCCTTTTGTGGCGAAGGTGCCCGGGAAGGCTTTGGTTCCGTTCTGCCCTTGCCGTATGTGCTTTGGTCATCTTGACAGCCATATTATGCACGGGTTCCCGTACCGGATGGATATGTTTGGCATTGTATGCAGCCTTGTGGTTGCAAAAACAGTGGCAAGGTCATCGTATGATGAAACTGACGATTTTGGCGGTGTTGGCTGTTGGTCTGGCCTGGGGCATTTCGGTGGTCAAGACGGATTCCACCAACGGACGCCGTTTCATATTGGAACGTTCATGGGAACTGGTGCAGGCACGGCCTTTTGCCGGATATGGCCCCGGCGGTTTCCTGCGGGAGTATATGCCCCGGCAAGCCGACTACTTCAAGGCGCATGCCGATAGCGGACATGCGTGGTTGGCCAATGAGGTGTACCATCCGTTGAACGAGTTCGTATGGGTATGGATTGAGTTCGGTTTGCCGGGCGTATTATTGTCATTAGGGGGCTTTGGCTTTGGCTTTGTCGGTTATTAAGGCGGAAATATTGGAGGATGTGCGGCACGGTGAAAAGACGGTGCCGCGAGACGGAATGATGAAAAAGCTAGCGTTGATAAACCCGCCTGAAGATAAGGAAACCGGTTGTTGGGAAGATGGCGGTTACGGCAGTCATCGTGATAGTTGCGGTTGGGGTTTATGCCCGTCTGGGGTTCGGGCGTTCGGAAAGGGTACATGTCCGCGAAATGGCTTTGGCTGAAAATCCCGGTTTTGAAGGGGATATTGGAATTATATCAGGAAGATTCGTTGAAATACGAGGCGGCTTTGTTCCTGATAGACAATATGGCATATTACCAAGGGGCTGACAGTGGGGAGTTGGAGTCCGTGTACAAGGCATACGATATATTCAGCACGGGACGTTACACGTACCGGCAGGCGTTGGATTCGGCGGAAGGTTGTGCGGAAAGCCCAAAAACGTGCAGCAGATACGATGGAAAAGCGGACGTGGACATGGAACCCGGCTTTTTGGTTTCCAATATAGAATGGGCCTTCAAGGTATGGAGGGAACAGCCGTGGGGCAAAAACGTTTCGTTCGAGCAATTCTGTGAGTATATACTGCCTTACCGCATAGGAAACGAGGAATTGGTTCCGTGGCGGGAAAAATTGTATTACCAGTTCATGCCTATTATCGAGAAGTATAAGAATGACCCTCAAATAGAGAACCCCACATTTGCCGCCCACATTGTTTTGGACAGCCTGCTCCGGGCACCTTTCCATTTCACGGGCGAAATGGCGACGAGCGTGCGTATTGGCCAGGATAGCGGACTGGAGGGGCGGAAGTTGTCTGGACTTGTGCGACATGTTGGTATACATTTGCAGGGGCGTTGGGAATCCCTTGCGGCATAGAGAACTTCCGATGCGTGGTAACAACAACGCGCCCCATTACTGGAACTTCTTGGTAGACCAACATGGACAGACTTGGTATTTTTTCCATGTTTTATTGGTGGCACCGTTTGCTGAAAGCCGAAGTCTATGACGATGTGTATGGAAAAGTGTTCAGGCAACGGTTCAGCCTGAACCGTGCCATGACGGATTCGTTGCAGTTGCCGTTGGATAGTGTGCATCCTGTATTCCGCTATCCATTCTTCGAGGATGTCACCCGTCTGTATGCCACGGACAAGGCTTTTACTTTATCCGTTGGGAAACGGCATCTCGTCCGGCACGTGAAAAGGGGTGAGGTCGTTTACATTTGCATGTCCGACCGCTATGCTTGGAAACCTGTGGGATGGACAAGGTATGACGGCTCCAATGCTGTCTTTAAGGATTGCCACGGAGGTACCATCTATTGTCTGGCGGTTTATGACGCGGCTCATGACAAGTTGGATCCGGTGTCTTCACCTTTCAGCGTAGGGAAGGAGAACGGGAAAATGGGAATTTTATGAGGCACGGGGAAGAAATAGAAGATGTCGTTCTGCTGCAAATTGAGCTCAAGTTCTTTGGGACGAATGGTCAATGGGGGGAGTTCTTTTTGGGACGGATGGTCAATGCTCAGGGGTTCTTTTTGGGACGGATGGTCAATGGGGTGTTTGAGGGCAGCAATTCGCCTTCTTTCAAACAAAAAAGACACGTTGCTCCTGATTCGTGAGATTCCGGGCAGGCTTTTTGCACCGTGGTAAAAACAGTTCCTCAAAGCATACCGTTATGTGAGGTATTACGGTCCGGCAGATGGTTATGGGAATATCTCCGGGCCGGGTTCTATTCGTCTGCCAATGACACGGTGCCGTTGGCCGGAAAAGTCTTGGGTCCGGAAGACGGTGCGGCAGGCGACCATTCTTATTTCAATGTGTTCGACGGGCATACGGACACATCGTATGATTATCCTTTCGCCGACGGGGGATGGGCCGGACTCGACCTTGGCGAGCGAAAGCATATAGGGAAGATTGTCTATACACCCCGTAATCGGGATAATTTTGTCCGTAAGGGGGATTTGTATGAGCTTTGGGTTTGCCGGGAGGGGAAATGGAGGCCGTTTGCCCGGCAAACAGCCACGTCAGACTCTTTACTTTTCAAGGGTGTGCCGAAACATGCGCTGTTGTTACTCCGCGACTTGAGTAGGGGAGAAGCGGAACGGTTGTTCAGTATAAGGATGGCAAACAGGTGTATTGGTAAGCGGAGGAAGAGGATGAAAACACTCCCTGCCGGCATGTCTTTACCGGCAGGGAGTGACTCTTTCCTTAAGGAAATATTCTTATGAACGTTTGCTGCCGTCGGGATTGTAAACCAGAATGAGGTCCATCGGTTCACGATCCAATTCAATACGGTAATAGATACTGTGTCCGTTCCGTTGGGATATTCAATGCGGTCCACATCGTCCTCACGAGGATTGAACGTGTAACCTTCTTGTGTGAAGCTGTTGACTACGGCTTCAGGAACTGATGTCCATGCCATATCCTCAAACTCTGTGAACAGCCATTGGTAATTCGTATCTACATGCATGTCCACTTCTGCGTTGTTCAGCCACAGTTGTATTTCGTAGCCTTTTGCAGTGCGGTCTATTTCAATAATATTGGCACCGGGATATTTGGCCGCTACCATTTGGCGTACTTCCTGTGGGATTTGTGCCAGGGGTCGGATCCACTTCCGGGTGTTGGCTTCCCGTCCGCATTGTAGTAGAGTATGATGTCTGTAGGTTCACGGTCCAATTCGATACGGTATTGTATGGACGTTTCTGTTCCGTTGGGATATTCAATGCGGTCCACATCGTCTTCACGTGGGTTGAACGTGAATCCGTTTTTGCGTAAAGCTGTTGACAACGGCTTCGGGAAGGGATGTCCATGCAATGTCCTCGAATTCCGTATAAAGCCATTGATAGTTGAGGTCGAGGTGCATGTCCACTTCTGTGTTGTTCAGCCACATTTGTATTTCATATCCTCGGTAGGTACGCTCGACTTCCACGATTTGTGCTCCCGGATAACGGCTTTCTACCGTTTGGATGATGTGTGGGTCATTCCGGAAGTTGTAGTCATCCTCATCGTCATCTTTACATGCGGTCATAACCGGGGCGAGCAATAAGATGAAAAGCCCCCATTTCCATATATTCTTTCTCATTTTGTTTTGTTTTTTTTAAGGTTTATATTCTTGTGAAAATCTCGTTTTTTCAGTCTATCTCGCGGATATTGAATTTCCGGTCGAATTTTGAGGTCTACGTCGTTGGTAAGTTCCACTTCATACTCACGGCTGTCTTTTTCTATTTTGGTGATTTTTCCCCGGGAAACATGTCGTTCACTTGTTTCTTGATGGGAGCCGGGATAAAAAGCAGGAACTTCAGACCTTTTTCCGTCTACTTTCGGTCCAATCGCCTTTGCTGTCGAAGGATATTTCCGTACCGTTGACAAGCTGTACGTCGTAGGTGGCCGATTTGAACCAGTCTTTGTCTATTTTGATATACGAAACTTTAGTATGGGCAAATTGCTGTTTTAGAATCGTACGTGCCGGAACAGGCAAATCGTTTACATTACGGGTGATGACATCATTGTCAGCGCAAGCTGTCGTTACGATGACCATTCCCAAAAGCAATATGGCAAACATCTTTCTCATAACGGTAAGTTCTTTTAATGGTTAGTAATGCTATTGTAACCGCAAAGGAAATACCTGATTCTGGAAAGATTTGGGATTTATACTTCAAGTTCTATGGCTTTGCAATTTTTAACACGAAGTGGTGTCGTCCGTCATGATAATATGTGAGTTTTATATGGTAAAGATTGGCTATGGATTGGGCGATGGACAGTCCCAATCCGGTCGATTCCTTTTTGTCCGGCATTACCTTTATAGAAACGTTTGAATATTTGTTGTTTGTCAAGTGCCTGGTTTCCATCGTTGATGATTTCGATTCCGGGCAGAATGGATAACGATGTCTACGCGTCCATGGTCCGGGCTATGTATGATGGCATTTTTGATGAGGTTAGTCAATAAAGTATGAGCCAGTGATTCGTTCATACGGATGCGGCAGGTTTCCGTGTCCGACAGGTGATAGTCCAATTCTTTTTCTTCGTACAAGTCAGACAAGAGTCCTATAATATGCCGGGCATGCCGGTTCATGTCTACTTCTGCAACTTCCTCGAATTGCCGGTTTTGGATACGTGAAAGCAGGAGCAGGGATTTATTGAGCTGTATGGCACGGTGCAGGCTGCGGAACATATCGTCGATGGTTTCAGTTCCTCTTCATCGAGATTCTCATGTTCGGCCAATAACTCCAACTTACCGTTGATGACAGCCAACGGGGTTTGCAGTTCGTGGGAGGCGTTTTCGATGAATTCCTTCTGTTCACGGTATGCTTTTTTCTGCTCGTTCGTGCATTTCAAGGGCAGCAGCACGGTTCAGGGTACGGAACTCCCGGATACGGCAATCCGGATTCAAATAAGGTGCCGGGCGTCCGGGTGATACGTTTTCAAGCCATTCCAACAGGCGGTCGAAGCGGACGGAACACGGACTTCCAGGATAAGGCGTGTGCTGAAGATGATACAACAAAGCAATGCGATGTAGAGTGCGACAAGGTATTTGAATATGGCCGTTATCAGGTCATCCCTTTCCAAAGTAGAAAGCCGAAGTTCCAATTCATAATATTTCAGGTCGGTAGCCATGAAACAGGGACTTCATGATACGTACGGGTTCATATTCATCTTCAGTCTCGATATATATACCGTACCGTCATAGTACCGGTCGCGATAGTGCTCGACTTCTTCCGTGGCGAGTGGACGGATGCTGTAGCTGTGTATGATTTTATCCTCGGTATCTAAAAAAAAAGAGTAGAATCCGCCAGAATTTTTCCCCACAATAATATCGGTAATTCGCCAGGGCATCGTCGGTCTCGTCCATTACTTCGTCGATGACGGTGTAATAGAAAAAGGTTCCCCATCCGCCTAATAACAAAAAAAGGAGGAAAAGAGAGATTAAAGTGGGTATAACGCAATAACTTCATGGGCGGACTGGAAGATTTACGGCATATCGAATGCCAGTTTATAACCGAAGCCGTAGACGGCTTTTATTTCAGCTTGTGCGCCTGCGGCTTTCATTTTTTCTTTCGCAGGTTCTTCACTTGGGGAGTAAATGAAATCAAGGCTGTCCGCCTGGTCAATGTGGTCGCCCCATACGGATTCTGCCAATGCCATGCGATTGATGAGGCGGTTGGGATTGCTGATGAAATAATACAGCAGGTCGAACTCCTTGCGGTTGAGGTTCAGCTCGTTCCCATCTACGGTTGCTTTACGGGTGTCGGGCACTAAAGTCAGGTTGCCCAGTACGATACTGGTGTCTCCTCCGGCCTTTTTCCTGCGCAGCAGGGATTTCACCCGTGCATTAAGTTCAGCCAGATGGAATGGTTTGGCCAGATAATCGTCGGCACCGAGGTCAAGCCCTTCCACCTTGTCCTCAATGGAGTCTTTGGCCGGATGATGATGACACTTTCCTGTTTTGCGCGTCCGTTTAAGGTGGGCCAAAATGGACAACCCGCTTCCGCCGGGCAGCATGATGTCCAATAAGACACAGTCATAATCGTAATCGTTCACTTTTTTCCATGGCAGAAGCATAATCTTCCGCACACTCCACGATGAATTTTTTCACGTGTGAGGTATTCCCTGACGGTATTCCGCAACTCCTCTTCGTCTTCAATTAGCAGGATCTTCATGGTCGTTCCGTATCGGATGGATTGTTGATAGGTAATACGTCTTTCTTCCGGTAAACCTGTGCTGTTGAGGATAGCCACTAAATCACCTTTTTCCTGGCAGATTCTTACCTCTATATAAGGAATGCGTGGGTGATGGTGTATCTCTCGTGCTTCGGCGTAAAGCCATCCGGAGGATACAGCTTTCAAGAATGTGATATTGGCGCTTAAGGACAAGGTTACTGTGCGTAACTGTTGGCTACTGCGGCAAAAGCAAGGTCGGCCAACGTGAAAAGGGCACCTCCTGACAGACTCCGGCTGCGTTGAGATGCGCCGGGTGACTTCCATCCGGGCTTTGGCATATCCCGGACGGATGTCGAGTATTTCGACACCGGCCGCCTGGGCGAACCGGTCGTTTTGTAATAATTCAGATAAAGTCATACTATAGTTGGATAAAAATGTCAGGCGAAAGTCTTTCGTATTTCTTCCCAGTGTTCACAAAGCGACATCATGGACGGGAACAACAAATCGGCTCCGGCATCGAGCAGTACTTTGTCGGGCAACGGGCTGTGTTGACCGCAATGGTGAAGATGCCGGCGGCAACTCCGGCTTGTACACCCAAGGGGGCGTTTTCCACCACAAGGCCTTCCCACGGTTGTATACCGGCTTTTTCCAACCCATGAGATAAGGTTCAGGGTTGGGCTTGCCGTATTTTACATCAAAAGCTGGTCACCATCAGTTCTCGCCGGAAAATGTCTGGGAAATTATGGTTCAGCCGGTCGATAAGGCTGATTTGTCCGGAACCGGTGACGACCATCGGAGTGAAACCGCCGGCTTTTACCTTTTTCAGTAGCTCGTAAGCGCCCGGCATTTGCGGGGCTTCCGGGCAACGGCTGAACACGTCGGACTTGGCTTTTGTAGATGGTCTGTTTTTCCTCTTCTGTGGCTTTACGTCCCCAACAGCGTTGTGCCACAGGTCGATGGTACCGCCTCCTGTACGCCCTTCGTGCATGTACGCCTCTTCGGGTGTGATATGAAGCCCGAACTGCGTCATGGCGTGGATCCAGGAATACGCATGGTTGGGCATGGAGTCGAAGAGGACCCCGTCCATATCAAAGAGCACGGCTTTAAGGCTCGTCGCCCCAAAGCCGTGCTTCATTAAATATTTGTCTTTTTCAGTTTCAAACATGGGCTTATTTGTTTAAGCGTGCACGGATGGCTTCACTTTCTTTTTTCGTAACCCGGTTTGTTCAGCAGGGCGAACATGTTCTTTATAGGCTTCCACGCCCGGTTGGTTGAAGGTATTTACGCCCAAGAGGTTACCGCTGATACCACAAGCTTTCTCGAAGAAATAGATGATTTTGTCCCAAGTAGTATTCGTTCAGCACGGGGACACTCAGGGCGCATGTTGGGTACACCGCCGTCTACGTGAGCCAGCTGAGTTCCCAGTTCGGCCATTTTGTTCACTTCGTCCACCGCTTTCCGGCCAGGAAGTTCAGGCCGTCCAGATTTTCGTCGTCCGAAGGGAAGAGCACCTTGTGGTTGGGCTGTTCGATGCTGATGACGGTCTCGAAGATGGTGCGTTCACCGTCCTGAATCCACTGTCCCATGGAATGAAGGTCGGTAGTAAGTCCACGGCAGCCGGGAAAATGCCTTTTGGTCCTTGCCTTCCGATTCTCCGTATAATTGTTTCCACCATTCGTTCAGGTAGTGCAACTTAGGTTGGTAGTTTACCAAGATTTCGATTTTCTTGCCTTCTGCATACAAAGCGTTGCGGCAGGCTGCATATACGGCCGAGGGGTTTTCCATGAAAGGTACGTCCGCGGCAGTAGCTTTTTCCATGTCGGCGGCACCGGCCACGAGTTGTGCGATGTCGAAACCAGCCACGGCGATAGGCAACAAGCCTACGGGGTGAGTACGGAGAAACGTCCGCCCACATTGTCGGGGATGATAAAGCTCTTGTATCCTTCCTTGTCAGCCGTGGTACGGGCGGCACCTTTCTTGGCATCGGTTACGGCCACGATGACTTTGCGGGCCATGTCCTTGCCGCGTTGGTCTTCGCATTGCTTCTTCAGCAGGCGGAAAGCCGTAAAGCCGTTTCGGTGGTCGTGCCGCTCTTGGAAATATTGATGACACCGAATTTCTTGTCGGCTAAGTAGGCGCACATCTCGGCCAGATAGTCTTCGCCGATATTGTTTCCGGCAAACAGGATGACCGGGTTCTTCTTATCGTTCAGCAACCACTGGAAACTGTTGCTCAAAGCCTCGATGACAGTGCGTGCGCCGGGTAGCTTCCGCCGATACCGGCTACTACGACCACTTCGCAATTCTCGCGAAGTACCTGTGCCGTAGCATTCAGTTCGCCAATGAAGTCAGAGGTGATGGATGACGGCAAGTGCAGCCAACCTAAGAAATCGTTACCCGGGCAAGTGCCGTTTTCCAAAAAGCTTCTGTGCGGCTTTCACCTTCGGCTCGTAAGCCGCGATGGCATCAGCGTTCAGAAACTGTGATGCTTTTGTGATGTCTAATTGAATATTCTTCATCTTTTTACGCTATTAAAAACAATAATGAGTTATCGGAATGAATCGGTGAGCAGTTTTATCTCGATGCTCGGCGAGATACGTTCGTAAAGGATGTTATATACGGCATCCAGAATCGGCATGTTGACATGGAGGCATTTGTTGATGTCCTTCATGCATTTGGTGCCGTAATATCCTTCGGCTATCATTTCCATTTCTATTTGCGCGCTTTTCACACTGTAACCCTTGCCTATCATGGAGCCGAACACCCGGTTGCGGCTGAAGTTGGAATATCCCGTGACGAGGAGGTCGCCCAGATAGACCGAATCGATGATATTCCGTTCGATGGGGTGTACTACCGTGAGAAAGCGGTTCATCTCCTGTGCCGCGTTGGACATGATGACAGACTGGAAGTTGTCTCCATACTTCAGGCCGTTGCAGATGCCTGCTGCAATGGCGTAGACGTTTTTCAACACCGAAGCGTATTCGATGCCGATGACGTCGTCGCTGGTTTTGGTCTTGACGTATTCGCTGCTGATCATGTCGGCAAAGTTTTGCGCCTTTTCCAAGTCGGCGCATCCTACGGTCGATAAGTAAGCCGTCCCAGAGCCACTTCTTCCGCATGGCTCGGCCCTCCCAAAACAGCCAGATTCTCGTCGGGCACGTTATACACCTGATGAAAATATTCCGAACAGACCAAGTTCTCGTCGGGCACGATACCCTTGATGGCTGTGACGACAAACTTGTCGCGCAGGCGAGTCTTGAGTTTTTTCAGGTGGCTTTTTAAATAAGGTGAAGGAGTAACGAATATCAGAGTGTCCGCTTCTTCCACTATTTTATTGATGTCGGCAGAGAAGTGGATACGGTTTACGTCAAAATGCACGCTGGTCAGGTAAGCCGGATTGTGCCCCAGGCGGCGGAATTCTCGATGCGGTCTTCCCGTCGCATGTACCAATGGATGGAATCGTTTCGCTCCAACATCATCTTGGCGATGGCGGTAGCCCAACTACCGCCCCCCATGATGGCTATGGTTCCACAATTTCCCATATTTTCCGGTTGTTATATTTTAGCAATCCATTCGGCCACGTCGTTGACAGATGGCTTTTTCGATGTCGAGTTTGTATTTCTTGATGACCTCTCCCACTTGTTGCTGTAGCTTTTGCGGATTGACGTCCTTCATGTCGCTTACCAGGTTATATCCGGCTTTTTGCAGCACGGGCACGAGTGCCTCGGGCACGCCGATGGCAGCGTATTTGTCGGCACTGTCCTTGGGTACTTTCTTTTCAGGGCGCATTTGCGGGAAGAAGAGAACCTCTTGAATCGTGGTCTGGCCGTCGTCATGAGCATGACCAGACGGTCGATGCCGATACCGATGCCGCTAGTGGGGGGCATGCCATATTGCAAGGCACGCAGGAAATCCTGATCGATGAACATCGCTTCGTCGTCGCCCTTCTCGCTCAGGCGCATCTGTTCGATGAAACGCTCTTCCTGATCTATCGGGTCGTTCAATTCCGAATAAGCGTTAGCCAATTCCTTACCGTTGACCATCAACTCGAAACGTTCGGTCAACGCCGGATTGCTACGATGTTTCTTGGTGAGCGGCGACATTTCCACCGGATAGTCGGTGATGAAAGTCGGTTGGATGTAAGTACCCTCACAGAACTCGCCGAAAATCTCGTCGATAAGTTTGCCTTTACCCATTGTGTCGTCGATTTCCAGGTTCAGGGTCTTGCATATCTCGCGGATTTCCTCTTCGCTCTTCCCGTTCAGGTCATATCTGTCTTTTTCTTTGATGGCCTCTAAGATGGGCAAACGACGGTAAGGGCTTTGAAGCTGATGGTCTTTCCGTCCACCACGCTCTCCGTGCCCCCGTTCACGGCGATGCAGATGCGCTCGAGCAACTTTTCGGTAAACGCCATCATCCAGTTGTAATCCTTATATTGTACATAAAAAGTTCCATGCAAGTGAACTCCGGATTGTGGCTCTTGTCCATACCCTCGTTGCGGAAGTTCTTCCCGATTTCGTACACACCTTCGAAACCGCCTACGATGAGGCGTTTCAGGTAAAGTTCCGTGGCGATACGAAGATACAGGTCGATGTCGAGCGAGTTGTGGTGGGTAATGAACGGGCGTGCACTGGCTCCTCCCGGGATGGATTGCAGGATGGGGGTCTCCACTTCCGTGTAGCCTGCTTCGTCCAGGGCGGCACGCAACGTTTCAGGATGGCCGAACGCTTCAGGAGGAATGTTTCCTTCACGCCGCTGTTGACAATCAAGTCTACGTAACGTTGGCGGTAGCGCAGTTCGGGTCGTCGAAAGAGTCATATACCTCGCCGTCTTTCATCTTGACGATGGGGAGTGGCCCTAAGGCTCTTGGCCAAAACCGTCAGTTCTTGCGTGTGCACGCTGATTTCTCTGTTTGAGTCTTGAAAACAAAGCCTTTGATACCGACGAAATCTCCCAAATCAAGTAATTTCTTGAAAACGGTATTGTATAAATCCTTGTTTTCTCGGGACAAATATCATCGCGGGTGACGTACACCTGAATGCGCCCTTTGAGTCCCTGCAATTCGAGGAAAGAGGCTTTGCCCATGATGCGTCGGCTCATGATACGGCCTGCGATGCACACTTGGCGTTTCTCTTCCGCAGCATCATTGTATTCGGCTTTGATGTCGGTCGAGAAAGCATCTGTCGGGTATTCGTCAGCCGGATAAGGGTCGATGCCCAAGGCACGGAGTTCGTTCAGGTTGTTCCTTCTTACGATTTCTTGTTCACTTAACTCTAAAACATTCATTTTTATTCTGATTTCGATATTTGGGACAAAATTACAAAAGTTTTTGAGTACCCCCAATGATTTACCCGTTTATTAATATGGGGCTTAAGTTTCCGGAAGCATGCTTTATACTTCCTTTTTAGAAAGTCAGACTTGCATTGTTAAATTTGTGTTAAAATCGGGGGGGGGGGGGGGGCCGGGGGGGGTAATTTTATTAAGTATAAAAACGCTAACTTTCGCAAACAAATAAGTAGAGTGATAACTTTTAAAAAATGGAACTATGGGGAACAAATGTTTGGAAAGGAGTTTTGGCCTTATGTGTAGTTGCCGTTACGATGGCATCATGTGATTTTGTGAATAAAATGAAAGAGAATGCCACCACTACGCCGTCGGACACGATTATCGGAGCCAATGTCGGCGAGTTGGACGGGAAGATAGATGAATTGTTGGAATTGGCCAAGGCAAAAAAGGAAACGGCAGAGTTTGCCGAGATTTATACCTATTTGAATTACAAGCCGGGCAATCCTTCTACGAGTGTGACGATACAAATCGTGACGCCGGAAGATAAGAACAAGATGGCGGAATATAGTTGGTACGACAATAAGGATGTCCGTAACAAACTGGATAAACAAAGGACGGGACATGGTGATTTCGGATCATGACGATAATGTGATTGACACTTGGTGACGGCTTCAAGGATATGCTTTTCACCTACAATGACGTGTCCAAACTGGTGGAGAACTTGCCGGTGTTCTGTAAAGAGGCTTTGGAGGCGTCCGGATATGGGGAAGAGGGGCTATGTGCGAAGCTACCAGATAGAAAAAAGGTGATGCTTTTTATTACGGTGGGGCATAAGTCTTCCAATATGTTGACCAAATCTTATCATATTGCGGAGGACGGTGAACATATTATAAAGGAATAAAGAGAAAGTTTGATTTTTTGGTGTTTTGCTGCCATTTTCCATCCTCGTGAGGTGTTGCTACACCGTTTTTTAGGATTGGGATATGGCAGCGTTTTTTGAGGGTGGATTTGCAGATGGACAATCACAAGGCTTTTGATCCTGATATGGGTTCTGAGTCTGTCTTCTCGGTTGGTATCAGGCAGTGGCGGGAAAGAAGCTTCGAAAATATGGATAGGGATGTGTTGGCAGGTGCTGCCGAGCCCGGAAAAGGCTTTTTTCTATCTTTTTTCATTCCCTCGTGGGATTTTTGGGCTATTCCGTTGCTTTTGGGGTGCAACATACTGGTGTTTTCGTGATGCTGTTTGACCGGCGGGGTGTTGGAGCGGATAATATCAGTTTGTTGCATTGGGGAGCCAATTTTGGCCCGTTGACTTTAACAGGTGATTATTGGCGTGTATGGACTTGCAATTTTACATTCCGGCCTTATACATTTGATAATGAATGTATATGCCCTTTTGTTCGTAGGCTTGTTTTGGAACCTATGTTGGGCTCTCTCAGGGTCGTCATGGTCTATTCTCTTGCAGGGCTTTATTCTTCGGTGGCCGGTTTGTTTTGCCATGCAGACTGGATTAGTGTAGGGGCTTCCGGAGCAATTTTCGGCCTGTATGGTGCTTTGTTGCCCGTTTGTTGTTTTATAAGAGGCCAATCTTCCTGGCGAAAGATTTTGCCATTGCCATCGGAGGATTTATTTTTGTATAATTTGTTGTATGGGATAGGGGATAATAATGTGGATAACGCTGCGCTACAGGAGGGTTGGTCGCAGGATTCTTGTTGGGGTATATAGGAGTGGCAGATAAGGTGCGTGAAAAGGGCAAACGGATGGTTGTGGCTTGTCTGGCAGAGTTCGTCTTGTTGTCTGAGCTTGTTCTGTTGGTTTTTCCGCCTTGACACACGGAATGCCTCCCGATTACCAAGACGTGCGCGAAGCTTGGCGGAGTGGGCAGTTGGAAGCCTATGTGGAAAACGGAGAAACGGGTATTCATCCTGAAGAGGATGGTATGGGGCAGAATAGGGAGTATACCGTAGTAGAGGGTTGGACCATGACAGATCAGGATGTCTGATTCCTTTCAGCGATGAAGCGAGTGGTTTCAGTTTCCGTTATCCGTCCAATTGGCATAGAAAGCCGGATGGATGGTCGGATTTCCGCATCGAAAAAGGTTGAACTGGATGACTATAGAGTATTCGGATGCTACGGCTGATACGGATGCCCAAGGGATGAGGGATGCTTTAGAGCTGAGCGTATGTGACGGTGACGGGCATTTGCTTGTGGGGTGTACTTTGCGAAAAACGGTCGTTCTGAACGGGGGTTGAATTTGTGAAAGTCAGTAGCCCTCAACGGATTTCCCTCAAGGATGGAAAATGGATTGAGGCGAGGCGTACCCTTACGGATATTATAAGGATAATCCTTTACGGTGCATGACCATCGTGCAGTGGGCCACGAGTGAACCTTTCCGAAAAGAGATGGATGAAATGGCACAAAGTTTTTTCGTACGGGAACCATAAAGGGCATTTGATTTTTCTTTTTTGTGAATGACGGCTGAAGGTTCACCGTAAAAGCGTTGTGACACAGTGTAGAACGCATTTTTCGGTGAATCCCTTGTGAAGGCTGTTTGAGTGAAGGTTCACCTTAATCGTTTGATTATTAGATAGAATGAAGGATGTGAACCCTTTTTTAATGAAAACATAATGAAGGGGGTGGGGAAGGAACATCACCCTGCAGGACATCCGTAAAAAGTTCTCAGTAGATTGCTCGAACGTTTGCCGCACACCGGAAAGTCGTTTGCCTGACGTTTTCGGACTGTTTTCGCATTTCGATGGGACCAAGGCGGCATCGCTGAAGTTTATGAGTTAATTAAAGGTGAATTTTTTGAACGGAATGAAAAAATAATTATCTTTGCCGCAGAATTTCCGGGTTCGTGCGAAGCTTGTCCTGACGGAGTAATTTGTCAGGGATGCTGAAAACGGACGGAAGCCTGCGCCGAACCGCTTATGCGGGGGAAGGGTGGGGACGGAGATTCGCGACATATTAAAGGCGTTTACGTGACGTCTTGTTCTTGACTCTAAGGAATCTGGTAAGAAAAATTTCAATCACTGTCAGGGATGAGGCAACAGTAGATGTCCTCGGGATGTGTATATATGCGCATCCCTTTTCGATACGGGGCACTGTGTCGTAAAGGGAGAAGTTATATCCATATCGGCGTGGGCTCTGGATGTTGCTCGTTCAACAGTGATGGGCATACCAGAGCCTCTTAGGGTGGGACGAGTAACGACGGTCTCACGCTTTTTTTTGTGTCGTCACACAGGACTTCCGTGCCAAGGTGTGATGGATACGTTGATTAATGTAGCCAGTATTCCGGAAGAAAGCGGTAGCCGTCTTCCGAGTGAGGGATTGCCTCCCGTCACAGCCGCCGGTTCGCAAAGATGCGGGACCGGGGTGTCCTTGGAGTATGTCCTGCATCCGACGCACGGTCTTCCGCAAGAATGCCGATGGTATGTTTTGAGAGCTACGTATGGACGTGAACGGGAGGCTGAAGACTTGTTGAAGAAACGGGGCGTTTTGGTGTATGTGCCGAAACGGAAGACATTGAAGATGGTGAAAGGAGAGAAGAAGAAAGTAGAGGAATCCCTCTTGCCCAATCTTGTTTTCGTGTTTACGGACGAGTGCACGGCTCGCCGTTTGGTGTCATTTCCATTGAAATCTGAATCCCGTCGAAAGGACAAGATGCCCGTAAGCCTCCATTTCATGTACGACCATACGTCTTTTGAATGAAAACGGGCTGAATGACGTGGTGGTTATACCCCACAAAGGAAATGGTCAATTTTATTCGTTTCACCATCGGAGGGAGCGAGTCTATCCGTGCCGTCTCGCCGGCTGATTTCCGGATTAAGAAAGACCAACAAGTCGTGATTACCGAAGGGGATTTCAAGGGCGTAGTGGGGCGAGTGGCCCGTATAGACCGTCAGACGTGTGTCATCGTGGATTTGCAGCCGATACGCTTTCTGGCTTCGGCCTATATTCCTAAGGCTTTTTGAGGGAACTTCCGTGCACAGGATAAATCACGTATATAATAAAAGAGGTAGAAATGTTTGGTTTATTCTTCTTTGGCCGTTATCTTTGTGGAAGAATCATTTAAACAGGTTGTGAAGATGAGGTTTCCCATAGGCATACAGAGTTTTGAAAAACT
>VOFI01003745.1_pt1 | contig 45597 bp, 80 predicted proteins | sample 5384131 | NCBI WGS metagenome assembly VOFI01 (sample SAMN12384728, study PRJNA508395) | human gut metagenome | isolation source: healthy gut H | host: Homo sapiens
CTGAATTTGCTTGTTCAGAAAGTAGGATTGATACCCAGTGGATCATCGACCGAAAAAACGATTGTGTATGATGCAAATCACAAAGAAGGAATCTATCTGTCCTATAATGACGTGGTTTATGACTTGTCAGATTTCGTCACTGAGCATTCCGCATTTTGTAGCGCAAAAAAACAACTATGCACTGAACTATGGCACGGACGTTTTCGGGTGGGATTACAGTTGCTATAGTTGTTCTACAACACCATTAAAGATTACATCTGCTTCGCAAATTGCAATTCGTTTTCATGCGTATAGTACGGAAACTGGCATCATGCGATTAGTAAAGTCGGATACTGGAACTGCATCAGATATTTTAGGAAAGGCACAGACCGAGGGCAGTTATATTGATTTACCCTTGCAGTGGCTGTACAGCACGGACTACATCACAACGTTGACCCCATGCGAGGGCGTAACTGCAGGCACTTATTATTTGGTGTGGGTAGGGCGGACAACAACAGCCACCCGCTGATTCAATCTATCACAATTTTGTAAGGGGGAAAATACAATGAATATTATTGAGGCAGTAGAGCAGCTGAAAGCCGGAAAAGCGATCCAACGAAGTAACTGGGGCAATGCAAAAATTCAAGCGGTACAACTGGAAAATGGACAGTATCAGATTTTTTGCATCCGGCGACTTGACACCTGAGATGCTCGTTTTGCTTTCTGGTGATTACGATGTGAAAGAAGAGAAAGAAACGAATGATGTGAAAGAAACGGAGGAAGCAGTGTGATTCAAGGAATTATCACGGTTGCAATCTCTGTTCTGTCCGCAACTGGCATTCTGGGTATTGGCACACGAGCAATTCTATCTCGAATGCAAAAGCAGGACAGCCGTCAGAAGGCTTTGGAATACGGTGTACAGGCATTGCTGCGTGACCGGATGTTACACTGCTATAACAAGTACATTGATGCAGGATTTGCACCGATTTACGCAAAAGAAAACTACGAAAATATGTACCGGCAGTATCACGAACTTGGCGGCAACGGTGTGATGACACACTTGCACGAGGAATTCATGGCACTGCCAACCGAGAAAGGAGAAACCGTATGAAAAGAGATTGGAAACAGTGGACGAAAGCTGCTGTTATTCGGGCAATCAAAACCATTGCTCAGACAGCAATAGCGACAGTTGGTGTGGCAGCAACCATGCAGGATGTTAATTGGTTTGTAGTTGGCAGTACCGCACTTCTGGCGGGCCTTTTATCTGTACTGACCAGCGTGGCTGGATTACCTGAAATCAAGGAGTAGTACTGCTGTTTGACAATTGAAAACGGTATTGCTATCGTACAAAAAGCAGCACCGAATTTGTGTACTCCGACAAATATTACACTTTCCAGAAAAAATCCTTGACCATAGGTTAAACCTATGGTATAATGATTACAGTGGATTGGGAAACCACCCACGAATACCGGGCAAGCGGATATGGAAAGGAGGCACATATGGAGGAAATGGGAATGACGGATTTGCAGTTCAAATCCTTTATTATGCTTTTAATCAAGCAGTTAGAGGATGCGAAAACCGAGGCTGAAAAGCAAGCCATTATTGAACAGCTGAAACAGATGCTTCAGGGCTAAAAAGAAAAAGCCGACTGAAAAACAGTCGGCAACGGAAACACAGAAAGAGCGGACTTGCCACCGCTTTTTCGTGCTACAACAATTATATCACGTTTTGCCCGAATTGGCAAGAAAAAATTTTAGGAGTGGTTTTTTGACACCCCAAGAAAAGTATGATAAGCAAAATACACGTTTCATTGGTTTGAAGCTGAATCGAAAAAGCGATAAGGATATTCTGGATGCCTTAGAGGGAAAAGCCTTGCAGACGGAAATCAAACGCTTGCTCCGAAAAGCTTTAGAATCCGAGAAAGAAGAAAAAAGAATGAAAAATGCGGTATGTCGTTTTGGCATACCGCATTTTTCTATAGTAGTTGTTTTACTGATTTTCGGAATCTTCTCTACACAGTTCATCCAGTGTAACACCGAGGGCAGTTGCAATACGGTTCAAATTCCCGATTGTGATATTTTCAAATTTGATGTAGTCGTTTTCGTAGTCTGTAATTTTCTTATAGTGTACGCCGGAAAGAGCGGCTAACTCTTTTCGAGTAATGCCGTTCTGTTCCCGTATTCTCTTGATGTTATTCTGCATTCGGCTCACACTCCACGAGAGGATAATCGGTCGTATCACAAAGAATCAAGGTTGCAAAGCTGTCTGCATTTGTTTGAATTTCTTTGATCGGAGTAGCGACCGGAATTGGTTTCTTTTCCTTTTCTCTGAAACACAGCATCATTGCCAAGACATCAGATGCCATTTCCATTGCATTCACCAAAGAATCTCCGCACGTATAACAGTTTTCTACATCCGGAAAGTCAACCGAATAAGCGTTGTTTTTCTCTTTTGTGAAGATTGCAGGGTAAACGTATTTTGCCATTTTACCAGCTCCTTTTTGTTTTTGAATGGGGGTACAAATGCGGATTTGAAAAAGTTGACAAGGAAAGCGAATGGTTCGCTTTCTTGCCATTTTGAAAACCCCGTAGGGTCGGGGCTTATTTCAGCCCCGCATCCTTCAGGATTTTGTTTGCGGTTCCGGTTGCGATTTCCTGTCCGTCATGCCGCCCAACAGAAAATGCTGTTTCTGTTTTGGGGCTGTACCAGATTTCGTGGTTTCCGCCCTCTCGGATTTTGTAGCATCCGGCTTTGCGAAGTTTCTTTTTAATTCGCCTGTCCGCATTTGCTTTCCCCCTTTCTTTAGTTACATTATACCACGTTTTCGTGGAAAAGTCAAGCGAATTTTCGATTTTTTCAAAAGTATTTTTTTTGTAGAAGGGAGTCGTTTTATATGACAGTAAAGAGTTTTTCAGCAACGGACAACACCCAACTGACTGAGCACTTCAACGCTCGTGAATTCCGTTGTAAATGCGGTAAAAGCCACGACTTTTTGATTTCGGATGAATTGGTGAGCAAGCTGGAACAGCTGTATGCAGCATTGGACTGCGGCAAGATCATCGTCAACAGCGGTTACCGTTGTCCTGAGCATGATAAAGCGGTAGGCGGTACGAGTACTGGGCAGCATACCAAAGGGACGGCGGCGGACGTGGTGTGCTACGACAAGTCCGGCAACATAATTTCAGCAAAGACGGTGTGCTGTAAGGCTCAGGATTTGGGTTTCAGCGGCATTGCCAATATCACCGGTGCTTATACTTCGGTGCATCTGGATGTGCGAACAGGGGCAAAATGGTATGGTGATGAAATCAAAGGCACAAACACGGTGACAAGCGATTTCTACCGCTATTTCGGCATTGCAAAAGCACAGCCGCAACCATCTGAAATTGTGGCAAAAGGGATTGATGTTTCCAAGCATCAGGGCGTAATCAACTGGGAAAAAGTCAAAGCATCCGGGCTGGTGGATTTTGCAATTTTACGGGCTGGTTTGGGAAAGAATCCAGCCAGATCGATGTGCAGTTTGAACGGAATTACAGCGAGTGCAAACGACTTGGAATCCCCTGCGGTGCGTACTGGTACAGCTACGCCAAAACTGCCGCAGAAGCGGAGCAGGAGGGTTGCTGTGTGCCTGTCTGTTCTGGCTGGAAAGCAGTTCGAGTATCCAATCGCATTTGACATCGAAGAACAGGCAAGTCTGCAAAATGCAGATGCTCTGTGTCAGGCATTTTGCAGTGCGTTGGAATCTGCCGGGTATTATGCGGCAATTTATACGTTCAAGTCGGCTCTGGAAAGCTGTATCGGGGACGATATAAAGAATCGGTATGACGTGTTCCTGTCTCATGTGGATGTGAACAAATCGTCCTATGCCGGGAATTATGGGCTGTGGCAGTACAGCTGGAAAGGCAGCGTTTCCGGCATTGTCGGCGAGGTAGATCTGGACTATGCGTATCAGGATTATCCGGCGATCATCAAGGCTGCTGGGTTGAATGGATTTGCAAAAAATGCAACCACCACAGATAAGCCGAATGAGGACACGAAAAAGGCACTAACGATAGTGACACACTCCAGCAAATCTTGCAGCACGTTGCCAGTATTGACGGGAAATTGAACGGATAAAACAGCGGTTAAATGCCATTTATAGGTAGTAAAAAACGCTCTTGAACGTGGTGTCTCTAATAGAAGAAGAGCAACTTATGCCATGTTCAAGGGCATTTTTGAATTTTCAGTATTTATAAAATTATTGAATATCTTTCTTTCAATTCATTATGCCAACTGAAGTTAATGTATCCCTCCTTTTGAAGTCTACCAACAACGATTCCGGGTGCGATGTCTATCTGTTTAGAAAATTCAATAATGCTGTTAGTTGAGAAATCATTTTTGCTTACAAAAGACTCGAAATCATTTTCTCTGATAAGATGGTTTTTAGCGAATTCATCAGCTGCCTTTTTCATCATCATCAGTTGTTCCAGATTGGTTGAGATGCCCAAGCAAGATATGACCAAATTCATGAAAAAGGCTGAACCAAAATTTATCCGCATCTTTTCCACGAACGGTTAAACCAACAACAATTTTATTTTTATCATAAAATGTTGCACCGTGTAGAAAAAGAACCACCTATATGCGGTAGAAATATGATAGAAATACCGCATTTAGAAAGTTCTTCAACAAGGCTGTGGCAAAAGATTTCAGGCGATTTTGTAGTCATAAGACGGATAGAAGGAAGCAATGTATTTAGTCTGTTAAGATTGATAGGTGAAACTTGCTGCTTTCTGGCTTCCATTTTTGCTTTTGAGCCCATGCAAGTAAAGCATAGTCTGCTTTTTCTGTGCTTGCTTGACGTCTGCATGCTATTTGAGGGACAAGGTTTTTTTTTCTATCATTTTTGAAAGATCTACCACTTCAAAGAATTTTCTCAGCGAGAAAACTCTTTCAGTTTTGTCCCTTGTATCAATAACCCAGTTATTTTTAGCCATTTGTGCATAAGGAAAAGAACGAATTACCTCTTTATCTCTATCCATAGAATTCTCAATTTCAATTTTAGCCAATTTGTCTCTGTATATTGATTCAAGATTATTCCAGAATTTTGCTGGCAATCCTAAAACCATTTCCACTCTATTGGCAACATCAGAGGTTAATTGAACATCGCCGTTTATCAGATGGCTGATATGTTTTTCTGACATATTCATGCGTTTAGCAAATTCTTTTTTTGACTCATACCTCGATTTTCCAGCTGTTCCTTAATGGTTGCACCTGGTGGTGTTGCTATATAACTTCTACTTTTTGTCATAATAGCTCCTCCTTTTCATGCGAATATAATTAGTGATAGTCAACTATTTCTATTATATTCACGATACTTATTTGATTTTCTTTTTTTTCAAAAATTAATCGATATGGATGCACTAAATCAACTGCATATTGTGATTTTCTGTTTTGGTGAAGCTGATGACAACGACCAATCTGATATTGAATCATTTGTTCAACTGAATCTGCTGCTATTATTTCTCCAATTCTTTGATTTATTTTTTCAGCCATATCTGAACCATGTTTTTTTATTGCGAAAGAAGCATTGGTACACACTTTTTCAATGCTTTTATTTTTGTATTCTACTTTCAACGGATCACCTCATATTAACTTCTAAGGTTAATTTTATTATACCACTTCGTATCGGTTTTGTCAATAGAAATTTCAGTACTATATTTGTCCTATTTGGCAAAGAAGAAATCCCTGCATTCGGAGAAAAACTCCGGTGCAGGGATTTTTTGCGTTCATTTGAATTTTCAAGAGGGGGTTCGATTTTTCGACCCTTTTTTTCGACTGTATTTATGATGGTGAACCTTTCTGGGTCACTACAAAATTTAGATACGGGAGGAAACCGAAATGACGCAGGGTCAAAAGGAGCAAATTGACACTTTGCGAGAGCAAGGAAACGGCTACAAAAGAATTGCTGGTATTCTTGGGGTGTCTGTAAATACAATCGCCTCTTATTGCAGGCGAAAAACAGCAGTGTGTCCTTGTTGTGGTGCTGCTTTAGTGATGACACCCAAGCATCGAAAAAAAAGAGTTCTGTTCAGATGCGTGTCGTTTGAAATGGTGGTATGCCAATTCAGAAAAGCTGAATAAGAAAGCAAATTATGATTGTACCTGTCAATTTTGTGGAAAGGTGTTTGTAAGCTATGGCAACAAAAACAGAAAGTACTGCTCACGCAGCTGCTACGGCAAATCAAGAAGAAGTCTGGGACAAGATCATGCAGTACAAGGCAGCGGTGCAAATTTTGAAAACGCTTCTTGCTGAACGAAAAATAACAGAAGAAGATTATCGGCGTGTGCATGACATCTTAGCCAAGGAATGCGGCATAAACTCGTGCAGTATATTCCTTGACTCTTGTCCGATCATACGGTAATATGTCATCGGAAAGGGGAGGTTATCACGGCACGAGTGATACAAAAAGTTGTATTTCCGCAGAAAAAGCAGTTTCCATTGAAACGGACGGCAGCCTATGCCAGAGTATCCAGCGGAAAGGATGCCATGCTCCATTCTCTATCATCGCAGGTCAGCTATTACAATCAGCTGATTCAGAGCAATCCGGAATGGCTGTTCTGCGGGGTGTATTCAGATGAGGCACTGACCGGAACAAAAGGAAACCGGGCAGAGTTTCAAAAGTTGCTGAACCGATGCAGACAGGGAGAAATTGACTTGATTCTGACAAAGTCTATTTCTCGTTTTGCACGAAACACGGTTACCCTGCTGGAAACGGTACGGGAATTGAAATCGCTGGGCGTTGATGTCTATTTTGAGGAACAGCGGATTCATTCCATGAGTTCAGATGGCGAACTGCTGCTTTCCATTCTGGCATCCTATGCACAGGAGGAAAGCTATTCTGCCAGTGAAAATCGAAAATGGCAAATCCGAAAAGATTTCTCAATTGGAAAAATCGGTAGTATTACGATTTTGGGCTATCGCAGAAATGCAGAGGGAGTCTTGGAAATCGAACCGAATGAGGCAGAACTTGTTCGCATGATTTTCTCAGATTATATTTCCGGTATGGGACAACAGAGAATCGCAAATAAGATCAACGAGATGGGAATACCAACTCGACAAGGAAACCTATGGACAAACCCAAGAATTCGTGAAATTCTGACAAATGAAAAATATATCGGAAATCTCATGCTCCAAAAATACTATCGTAATAACCATATCGAAAAGAAAAAAACGAGAAATCAGGGAGAACTTCAAAAATATTATGTAGAGGAAGCCCACGAGCCAATTATTGACCTTGAAACGTTTGCCAAAGCACAGACTATATTGGCTCAGCGACATGAGCAATACACCCATGATGGTGCTACAAACCGTTATCCGCTTAGTGGCCTTATTATCTGTGGATTATGTGGAAAGAACTATCAACGAAAACAACTCCCACAAGGAATCATCTGGATGTGTGCTACTTTTTGAGGAGAGGAAAAAAGTACTGCCCCGGTTCAAAGCAAATTCCGGAATCAATTCTATATGCTCTAATCTGTGATGTACTTAAATTGGATGAATTTGATGCGGCTGTATTTCGGATAATATTCACCATATTGTGATTCCGAAACCGTTTGAGGTGCAGTTTTTCTTTCACGATGGAACATCTGATATACGGCATTGGAAATACCCATCAAGGGCAGAAAGTTGGACAGAGGAAATGAAACAAGCCGCACGAGAAAGGAATCAGAAATGGGTCGAAAAGTAACTGTAATACCGCCAACAATCAGTCTGCAAACGCACCTGCCGACAACACAGAAAGTAAAGCGAAAAAGTTGCCGGATATGCACGTGTTTCTACAGATTTTGAGGAGCAGCTCACTTCCTATGAGGCACAGGTCGATTATTATACCAAGTATATTCAAGAGCGTGAGGACTGGGAGTTTGTCAAAGTCTATACCGATGAGGGCATCAGTGCAACCAGCACAGTGCATCGTGATGGATTCAATCAGATGGTAGCAGACGCTTTGGACGGCAAAATCGATTTGATTGTTACCAAGTCAGTCAGCCGATTTGCACGAAATACCGTAGATTCCTTGACTACGGTGCGAAAGCTGAAAGAAAAAGGCGTAGAGGTGTTTTTTGAAAAAGAGGACATTTACACGCTGGATTCCAAAGGTGAACTGCTGATCACCATTATGTCCAGTCTGGCACAGGAGGAGAGCCGCTCTATTTCGGAGAATGTAACTTGGGGGCAGAGAAAGCGTTTTGCCGATGGGAAAGTAAGTCTACCATACAAGCATTTTCTGGGGTATCGAAAAGGAGCAGACGGCTTGCCGGAAATTGTGCCGGAGGAGGCAGAAATCGTTCGCGGTATTTATCGCTGGTTTATGGAGGGCATGACGCCATATAAAATCGCTTGTATTTTGATTGAAAAAGGCATTCCGACACCATCTGGGAAAGAACAATGGCATCTCAGTACGGTGAAAAGCATTCTGACCAATGAAAAATACAAGGGTTCTGCTCTGCTGCAAAAGAAATTTACTGTGGATTTTCTTACGAAAAAGACCAAAGTGAATGAGGGTGAGGTGCCTCAATACTATGTAGAAGAGAGCCACCCTGCTATTATTCCACCAGAGGAATTTGAATTGGTGCAGGCGGAAATGGCAAGGAGAAAAGAACTGGGGAAAACGCTATCACAGCGGCAGTATATTCACAGCCAAAATCGTCTGTGGCGAGTGTGGCGGTTTTTACGGTCCTAAGGTTTGGCACTCTAACAGCCGTTACAGACGTGTGATATGGCGATGCAACAAGAAATATACGAATGACTGTTATTGCAAAACACCGCATATTGATGAGGACACGATAAAGCAAGGCTTTTTGAAAGCCTATAATCAACTGCTTACTGATAAAGGGAGCGTTTTGAGTCTTTGCGAGATGTTGCTGCGTGCTTTTTTCAGACTGTTCAGATTTGGATACGAAAATGAGTGTTCTGGATGATGAGGAAAAAGCAGATCACAAAAAACATAAGAGAAATGGTTGTAATCAATAGTCGAACGGTTCAAAAGCAGCCAGAATATACGCTGGAGTACCAATCCTATGAGCGGGAGTATGAGGCGTTGAAAGCAAAATATCAGAAATTGCAGGCTGAAAAAATTAGATCGCATAAATAAAACCACTGTGATCCAAGATTTCATGGAGCAGATAAAAAAAGAGGAAAGAGCCGATTAAGGTTTTCAGTTCGGACGTGTGGCTTACTGCGATTGAAACAGTGACCATCGGTAAAAAGGGAGAATTGCAATTTCGGTTTAAAACGGTACTGAAATAACAGTTTGATTCTGAATCGCAGCATTATCAGTTTTTCACATAAAACGAAAAGCAGATTTGTAACATTACACAAATCTGCTTTTTTGTCTTGACTTTGCGAGAAAAAATAGTGTAATATAGATTACAAGCAAAACGAATGAATCCGGTGTTCCGGGTTTGTCAAAGGCAGTGGTTACCCACTGCACACCCTTTCGGTACTGTTTGCACACCCCCTGCAAAGGGAGTGCATGATTGTATCAAAGGTTAAGTGTTTTTCCACAATCGTATCTTTGATGATACAATGTACAAATCATGCACCCAGAAAATCGGGTGCATGATTTTTTGCTTTCATGAGCTAAAGTGCAAACGATAGCTCGGCGTTTTTTCAAAAAGCAAACGATAGGTGGCGTTTTTGAGGGGTGTCGATTGGACTTAATAAAATTAAGTGGGTTTTGGAGAGAAAAAAAGGAGTGAAAAAGTAGCCCTGTGGGCTGGGATTTTACAATTATGGACTTGAGTTATGAAAAAAAACAGCCCTGCCGGATTTCTCCAACAGGGCTGCAATTATCTCACACTTTTATCTCCGTCCCATCCCGGAATAGAAACACCAAACTCCCATCATGGAACACGGTGAGATTTTCCAGAACGGCATTCCAGACGGATTCATCAAATGTTTCCAGCACAGAATCGGTTTTCTTTAACGTCAGCAAAATTTTCTGCATCTTGGCAATCCGGCGTTTCCGGTCGGACTCAGCTATCTCCTCAGCATCCAACTGAGCGGAAAGCTCCTCATATTTTGCATTGAGTGCATCGAAATTCTCTCCACCGTGCTGGATGTAATCTTTTAGCTTTTCATTGACTGCCACTAACTCATCTTGCAGCTCCGCTTTTTTTGCTCTCCTGCTTTTTTCAAGCGGTTTAAGGCAAATTGGCAATTCTTGATGACCGCATCTTTCTGCGAGAAATACTGTGCGAAAGCCTGTAAAAACTTTTCCTGAATCTCCGGTTCATACAAGTGTGGCGTGGTGCAAAAGTGACTGCCTTTGAACTTGCTGTTGCACTGGTAAATCACACGGCGATATTTACTGTTGGAATGCCAAACCTTCGCACCAAAGTAACTCCCGCAGTCTCCGCAGATAATCTTGGTCGCATAAATGCTGGTGCTGCTGTAAGGCTTAACGCATCGTTTCTGAAATTCCGACTGCACAAAATCGAATTCCTCCGGCGTGATAATTGCCGGATGGCTGTTCTCCACGTAATATTGCGGAACTTGACCCTCATTGATTTGTTGCTTTTTCGTTAAGAAATCAACGGTAAACTTTTTTCTGTAAGAGTGCATCACCTTTGTATTTTTTTCGTTTGTCAGAATACTTTTCACCGTACTAGCCGACCATTTTTCCTTTCCACAGGGGGTCGGAATGCCTTGAGCCGTCAACTCATTTGCAATTTTGTAAGGTGTCAAACCATCAATGAATCGCTGATAAATGTATCGAACGATTTCCGCCTCCTCCGGAACAATCTCCGGCAGACCGCTTTCGCCTTTTCGATAGCCCAAAAAGTGAGCATAGGGCAGACTAACTTTTCCATCAGCAAACCGTTTTCGCTGTCCCCATGTGACGTTTTCGGAAATCGAACGGCTTTCTTCCTGTGCAAGACTAGACATAATCGTGATGAGCAACTCGCCTTTGCTATCAAAAGTCCAAATATTTTCTTTTTCAAAGAAACATTCCACGTGATGTTCCTTCAATTTTCGGATGGTAGTGAGGGAATCAACCGTATTTCGGGCGAACCGACTTACTTTTTGTGATAATCAAGTCGATTTTTTCGTTCAGAGCATCTGTAATCATGGAGTTGAAGCCCTCTCGATGTTTCGTAGATGTTGCGGAAATGCCCTCATCTGTATATATTTTAACAAACTCCCAATCCGGATTTCTTTGAATGTAATTGGTATAGTAAGAAATTTGTGCCTCATAGCTGGTGAGTTGTTCCTCGAAATCGGTGGAAACTCTGGCGTAGGCAGCGACTTTTCGGCGTGTTGGAGCTGAAATATCCTGTCGAGTTGTCCGATTGATAGACGGCGGAATGACGGTTACTTTTGGCATTTTCTGCTCCTTTCTGCGGCATCCTGTCGCATCTCCGGTGTCCAGCTTTCACTGCGAGAATGATTCTCCCAAAAAACGGTGGTTTTCGTATTATCTTTGAAAAGAAAAGTCAGTTGGTTCGGCGATATGAGAATGTTTTCAACTTTGCTTTTCACAATTTCCACGTCAAATTCTTTAATTTGCAAAGCAAAGCAAATCTTTTCATACAGAATCCGTTCGAAATCTGCTTTGCCGTAGGGCAGTGTGATTTTCCTTGTCGGAGGTAGGTCGCACACATCCAAACCGCACCTTGCTTGTAAATTTTCCGCTGATAGCTTTTTCCCGCAAGCAGCACACTGCACCATGCCGGACAGCGGATAACGGTTTGTTGCACCGGAATGGGAGAATTGTTCCGTCCGTTCTTTCACCAATTCTTGAACTTTCTCGAATAAATCCGCAGAAATAATCGCCTCATGGGATTGCTCCACGAAATATTTTGGCAGCTCGCCTTGATTTTTCATCTTGCGTTTGCCAATCGGGTCTTGCCGATAATATTTTTGCAATAGCATATTCCCGACATATTTTTCATTGACCAGAATTTCTTTCACACGTTGTCCTGTCCATCGATTGCCTTGTCTCGTGGAAATCCCCATGGCGTTGATTTTTTTCGCAATGGCACATTGTCCCATTCCGGAGCAATAATCCGCAAAAATCATCTGCACAATTTTGGCTTCTGATTCTTCAATTTCTAACACGCCATCGGCATTTCTACGGTATCCGAAAATGGTAATGCTGCCGATTTTACCCTGTTGGAAATCATTCCGAATCCGCCATTTCATGTTGTCGCTGACGGATTTGCTCTCCTCCTGAGCGAACGAGGCAAGGATGGAAAGCATCAATTCGCCGTCTCCGGAGGTGGAGTGCAGATTTTCCTTTTCAAAATAGACATCAATTCCTAAACTTTTCAGCTCCCGAACCGTTTCCAAAAGCGTGACGGTGTTCCGTGCAAACCGAGAAATCGACTTGGTAATCACCAAATCCACCTCTCGATTTCGGCATTTCTCTAGCATTTTTTGGTATTCCGGTCGCTCATCCTTTGTTCCGGTTTTCGCTTCATCTGCAAACACACCGCAAAACTCCCAGCCGGGATGCTGCCGAATCAAGTTTTGGAAATAGTCAACCTGAGCCGCTAAGGAGTGCAGCATCGCATCTTTTCCGCTGGAAACTCGTGCGTAGGCGGCAACTTTTAGCAGTTTCGGCTTGGGCGGTCGTTGCTGAACCCGATGTACTTTTTCGCTCCAATTTCATCACCTGTTTCTTTGTATTAAGCGTATGCTTGCTAACATATTCCCTCTACTGGGGCAGAAAGTCAAGCACTTTTCTCGGAAAATGCTGCCCAAAGATAACCCGCATTTCTCGGCGAGAGTTTGTTCACATTGAACACATTCCAACTGAGTCAGCAGTCCGGATTTTAGGAAATTTCGCAGAACCGCCAGAGATACTTTGTAAATTTCAATTTCTTTCGTCATTGATACCTTCCTTTCGCAGCACAGGCACGAGAGCAATATTTTCTTGGATGGTTTCGGTAGCTGAGAACCGGTTTTAGGGGTGATTTCGCTGTAAGTAGGACTTGATGGAGTTTTGCGAGACGTGCAGAAAGGCAGCGATTTTGGGAATCGAGATTCCAACCGCCAGCATTTCATCAACCGAATTTTTCTGCGATTTCGTCATAATGCACCTCACTTGAAATTATCGTAAGAAACATACCCGGTCACATACTGTCCCACTGGTGTCTTTCCGCAGAACTCCGGCTTTGTGGTGATACGATAACGACCGTTCTTGCAGGCAATGCCGTCATAGAGATAGTACGTGCCGCTGAATCTTCTGGTTACAGATGTAGTTTCTGCACTGGCGAACAGAGGCGTGTTGGCACGAATGGCAACCTTCTGTCCTTTGGTGAACTTGCTGCCATTGGTGTAGACCACATTTCCGTTGGCATCAAATACAGAATATCCGACCTTGCAGGCTTTCTTCGCATTCTCCAAAGAGGAATACGCACCAAGCTGCGACTTTGCATCTGCCCAAGATTTTCTCACCCGGTAAGTTGCTTTGTGGAGGGTGCAGAAATAGTGGAAGTTCCTGCATTCAAATAAGACTGTACCTTTTTCTTGAACTCCGCCCAATGAGGCAAAATGTACGCCGGACACATTTTGTACCGATTGTACATGGTGTTCAACTGGTCAACCGTTCGGACTTGCCGTCCCGGACGTTCAGCCAGTGGGTATGGGTGTAGAGATGGTTGATGTCCAATCCATACTGTTTCAGAAGTGCTGCGGCAAGTTTCGCACAATTGTCCTCCGACTTCTTATCCGTAGAATTGTACGCAGAGGACATAATACACTCAATGGCAATGGTTCTGCGATTTCCATTACCACTGCCATCAGCGGCGTGCCAGCCGCTCAGGCTGTGGGGCAGATTCTGCCATGCACATACATTATCCACATAGTAATGGACACGCACATCCTTCATGTTGTTATTGACGGTTGCCCTTGTGTACTGTTCCGCAGGGGTCGTGCCGCTTGCTACTGTGATCCAGTCTGTGTTGTGAAATTTTCCCCGCCATGGAAACAGAGGGCATATCAATGTGGTTGGGATTGTGTTTGGTGAGTAAATACTGTTGATTTTTACTCCGTTCAGAGTCGTTGTAGCATCTGGTCTTAAAATAGTCATATTACTTGTCCTCCTTGTCGGTCGTTTCTTCTGTTCTGCCGATTTTCGTTTGCAGAACATCAATTGCTTTTTGATTGCGGGCGGATACGGGATCCCCCATTAAACTTGTATTTTCCACGATGGAAAGCAGTTCGTTCAGGGTAAAGCTGATGCAGACTGACTGTGTGAACTGTACCACCTTTGTGCAGCGTTTTCCAAGCCCCATCGAACATACGAACTTTACCAAAACAAATGCGATCTGGTCAGAAGCAATGACCTCTCGTTCCAGTGCTTCAATTTTTTGATTGTTTACTAAAAATTTCATCATCCGTTTTTCACCTCATTCCACACATTATTTTCAGAATCATATTCCAAATAGCCGTCTACACACTGGATCTTTTTCAGATAATTGTTGTAGGAATGTTCTCCGGAGGACATCCAGTTGACCGGTTTGGTGATGGCGTTCCACTGAGCGATCGTTCCTTCATATGTGATGGCTGTTAGACTTTCACAGTATGTCAGCATATTTTCCCCAAAGGTTCTGCAATTCGCAGAAATGGTAAGGCTGGACAATGCTGTACATCTTGTAAACGTAAAAGCACCAATGGAATCACACGCAACACGAGCAGTCTTCAGCTTTGCACAGCCGCTAAAAGCATACTTTCCCCACGTTTTCACGCTGGCAGGCACAGTGACTTCTGCAATGGCGGTGTGATAAAAGGCATATGACTGGATCGCAGTAACAGCTTGCGGAATGGTAACGGAAGTCAGACCGGCGGTATAGCCGATTGCAGCATCTTCCTGTGCAAAAGCGGAATCACCAATGCTGGTCAGTGTAGCTGGAAGAGATACCGTTTTCGCATTGGCACAATGATAGAACAGGCGGTCTCCCAGACCAGTAATGCCATTACTGAGCACAATTTCCTTGATCTGGCCATTTTGATAGAACACAGAATCATGAGAGGTATAATCGTAGGTTGCACCCGTGCCACGCAGCAGCAGTTTGCCGTTGTCGTAGAGAACATAGTAGATGTTTTCACCACACTGTCCGGTTGCTACAATTTCGCCTGCGGTCAAGTCATCTACTTTGGTTTGCAGTTCGGAAATCTGGCTGTTCATTGCATCCAATCGCTTTTTGCAGTTCTTCCAGTGTGGCATTTGTCTTTGCCATTTCGGCAAGCATCTCTGTCACCTTGCACTTACCAAGAATGCACTTGCAGTATCCACATTTGCTTTCGTCCTCCCGATAATCGATCACATCCTCTGCGGTCAGTTCTGTTGCACCGGCTCGCAGCCGAACAGCTGCCAGAGTCAGATAGGTCGTCACATTGTTGTTGGTGAACGAGGGAATGACAGGTTCGGTGGCAGCAATTCCAGGCTGAATGCGAATGCCGCAGGTTCGTGTGGAAAGGTCGCAGAACAAGGCAATGACCACATAGCGATCCAGCGATTCATCTACATAGGAAGCACAGTCAACCGTATGCAGCGTGTCACTGATGAGATAATGCCCGTTAATCCATGCTTTGCCTGTGCCGAATGTGACGGCTAAATTTTTAACTGTCGGGGCAAAGCACTGCCGGTAAGTATCCAGAATCCCATTGCAAATTAAACTGGACAAATATGCCGTGAAATCTTCTGCGGTATATACCCGGTCAAGATTTTTTGCATTAAAAAGCCGTAGGAAAATGACATATGCTCACTCCATTTCTTTGAAGGTCGGGGTCAGACTTCTGCCGTTCTGGTCGAAGCTCTCCACCATGACGATCAGCTGAATTCTCGGCTGGATCAAGCCAAAGCGTTTCTGTTCCACGGTCACATAGTCGCCCACAAAATAGTCCTTGTTGTACTGATACTGGGTCGAAAAAGCAGCGATAGCGGATTCCAATGCCGTTTTCGGCTGTACCAGATGTTCTGCACCGCTGCTTTTCAAAATTTCTAAATATTCCGCATCGGTCACATCTTCTTCCTGTGCCGTGTTTCGCTCATCCACATACACCTCATAGCGGTCAAGATAGGTCGACTCTGCACCGGAACAGAAGGTGGTTCGCTTTCTGGCATTTCCTTCGCCGCAGCCCAGCACATAGGCGAAGTTTTTCTGCACCGCATCATCCGCCGCATAGGAGAACGACAGCAGATTGTTGTACGCATCGGAGAATACGATGTGGGGATTTTCATCCTGCAACAAACTGCGGTCTGTTCCGGAAAACAGGTCGCATTTCAGTGCATTTCCATCCAGCCGCACATTTGCCGAACCGCCGATGGTTTCGCAAAGGCTGTACAGCCATTCTAAGATGTTGTCATAGCTGACCTGCATTCGTGCGGTTTTCTGCCAGCAGTCACCGGACACCGTTCCCATGGAAAAACCGGGCAGATTGCGGATTCCGGCAGAAATCACATTGCGGGACAGCACTTTGCGGACGATGTCCTCATAGTTGCCGTTTGCGGTGATGGTGGGATAGATGATTCTTCGTTCCAGCAGACAGGCAAGAAACCGTCCGGTGACAGTCAGGTAATCACCCTTTTTCGGCATCCGTCTCCAATTGCAGAGATTCAATGATGCCGAAGTGCTGTGCATCATCGCTCCTCGCCACAATTCTGCCACGCTGAAAGATGGATACATTCTGCGGACTGGCAGCGATATACACCTCAAAACAGCCGCACTGGTAAAATTCAATATCCCACAGGAGAGAAGAATAGCTGTCACAGATTGCTTCCAGTGACACAGAAATCTGATCTTTCAAAGCTATCAAGCTGTAAATTTCCAACTGCAATTTTCACACTCCCAGATAAGAATTGCGGTGCATCAAAGTTACACGCAGTTTTTTCACACCACGAACTGCCTCGACCCGAAAGATATTCGTGCCTTCTTTCAAGGTCAGCCAAGTGGAACCGGAAACCAGCCGGTTCAGGATGTTGCTGTCCACACCATTGCGTGTCAGCGTAACGGTCTTGTTTCCGGTTTTCGTGGTAACCGTAATGACATCGCCGGTCAGAATATCGCCTTTGATTTGCAGATATTCTCCGTTTTCGTTGTAGATGGTCGGTGTCACGGCAACCACTTCCTGCGGAATATCACTGGGCAGTGCCTCGATTCGCAGCGTGAATCCGATTTCATCCCCGTCATTGGTGATAGAGAACAGGTTGCTGTTGGAATACACGCCCAAAGGAAACGGAGCATCGCTCTCTGGAAAGGGAAAGTGAAATGCTCCGGTGATGCCGCTGTAATAGGCATAGAAAATATCCCGACTGTACCAGTAAATGTCCGGACAGAGAATGGAGATCTGACCGCTGATCTGCTGCTCGAAATTTGACACTTCGCAGGTTTCCACATACCCCTCGGCATAGACATCCATGTTCGCCGTCTTGTACCAGATCTTGATGTATCGGGACGGCTTGACCACCGATACAGGCGATGCCGCCGTTTCTCGATGCCGATGCCACGCATGGCAAAGGAGATGACTACGTTTCGCTTTTCGATGAAAGCGTTGTTCAGGTAGCTGCCGTTCATGCCTGCGTAAGAAGAAGTGGAAATCGTTCCGGCAGGCGGATTCAGACCTTCGATTTCGGAGACCATGTAGCGGTTAGCTGTTGACATGGTCATGTCGATTTGCTCTCCGTCGGTGTTTTCGAGGATTAGCTTGAAAAACAAAGTTTCACCGTCCTTTCAGAGGGTTGCTTTTTTCGGGATGGGTGTGGTATAATTGAAAAAAAAGCGTAGAGTGCGACAGCTCTACAAATCGGAATTTGACGAACTGGTTTAAATTGGGACTTAAGTGAGTAAAAAAGAATTTGAATAATTAAAAAATTATAATCCAGTAATTTCAATTGGGGAGTATAATTATGGAGAATGGCAGATTTGTTAGATGATACCCAAAGAAAACTCAGTATGCTTTTTTGTTTAGATTGGTTTATGGATCCATATTATCAGCAGGATATAAGTGATATTCATGATGATTTAGTGTTATTGTTACAAACAGTGATTACTGAACCAAATGAAGATGATGTAATAGAAGATGCAATAGAATTACTGATGAGCTATGAGTTACCACCATTTCCACTTATTGAAGAAAAAGAGAAACAGAATACCACTAAAATTTCAAGATGATATAGCTTATCTGTTAGACCCCAAAAGTTTTGAAGAATAAATCCTGGGTTTACCGCATTGATTAAAACCAAATTTTCCTTTAAATCACTTACAACTTCCAGTTTGTAGGGCAGAAAAACCTACCCTGCTTACCCTTTCACCGCATTTCTCGTCATCCTATAAATCTCCAGCCGTGACAGCGACTTCGGACTATTATTTGTCTGATTCACTGTGCGGCTGTTGTCGTTGTTATAGTAGTTGTTGACCGTACCGCCGGAACTGCCGCCAACGACTGCACCGGAGATACCGTTCAGCTGTAATTCAAATCGGAATCCATGGTCAGCTGCATGGCTTTCGCCACACCGCCGACGGCTTTTTTTCCACATACTTCTTGCTCTTGTCGATGCCGTCTGCCAAGCCCTTTCATAAAGTCCGGCATCCAACTCTCGTAATCTGTCAGAGGACCTTTGTCCGGTACAGAGAAGTGCAGGAAATCCCGAATGGTATCGGCAACATTGGTGACGCAGTCCGCCAGCCAGCCGATGGCACTCTGAATGCCATCAATGATTCCCTGAATGATGTCCCGTCCCCAGTTCCAAGCATCGGAAGCCAGTCCCCTGATATATCCCACAGCGGCATCGAATCCATTCTGAATGGTGGATTTGATGCCGCTGATTTTGTCGGAAACCGCAGAACGAATGTTGTCCCAGATGCTGGACACCGTAGAAGAAATGCTCTGCATCACGTTGGAAATGGTGCTCTTGATGCTGTTCCAGATGTTAGATACCACCGATTGGATGGCGTTCAGAACATTGGAAACCGCAGAAGAAATCTGATTCCAGATAGACGATACCACAGAAAAATAGCATTCATCACACTGGAAATCGTGCCGGAGATGCTGTTCCAGATGGAAGAAACTACATTCCAGATCGCTGACAGGACAGACGAAATGAAACCAGACACCGCATTCCAGATGGTCGTTACCGTATCTTGAATGGTATCCAAAACCGTGGAGACCGTGGTAGAAATGGCATTCCAGATGGTTTCAAAGGTCGTTCGGATGCCCTCTAAAATGGGGGTTAAAAACGCCACGATCGCATTCCAAATGGCACTGATCTTCTCCGAGATCCAGTCCATCACTCTACCCACAATGATTTGAATGGCTTCAAAAATCGTCTGAAACAGATAGCCGAATGCTGTGATCAGCGGTTCTAAGGTGGTGTAAATGGCATTCCAAACGGTCGTAATGACGTTATGAATCGCCTGAAAAACCGTAGAAACCACAGTTGTAAATGGCATTGAAAATCGTGCTGAAAGTTTGTAGATTCCAGTCCAGATGACAGTGAAGAAATCCCGGATCGCTGTAAATACGGTCGTTGCCACCGTCTGAATGGCAGTGACAATGGTAGTGAAGGTATTGGAAATGGATGTCCAGGTGTTGACGAAAAAGTCCCGGATTCCGGTAACGATTCCCGTGAAAAAGGAGGCGATGCTGTTCCATGTGTCCACGAAAAATGTTTTGATGGAAGTCCAGACTTCGTTCCAGCTTGTTCCAAACCACCCCAATACCACATCCGCAATACCTTTCAGGGTATTCATGATATTGCGGAACGTGTTGACAATGAAATTCCAAATAGACGTAAAAATCCCCTTGATGCCGTCCCAGCACTGCTCCCAGTCACCAGTAAACAGACCAATCAGAACATCCAGCAGCCCCAGAAGAACGCCAGTAAACTCTGAAAAGATGTTGGAGATGTTTTGAAAGACACCTTCAAAAATAGGAGCCAGCAGATTGCACAGTTCATCCCATGCTTTTCAGCACATCGGTGAAACTCTCAAAGTCGAATCCCAGAGCATTTAGCCGGTCAGTGATGCCCTGTGTCAATCCAGTAAAGGTGCTTTTGATTTGCTCCCAGATGGCGATGATATTGCTTTTGAATTCGTCATTGGTTTTCCAGAGATGCACAAAAGGCAGCTACCAGAGCGGCAACAGCTGCGATAATGGCAAGCAGCGGACCTAATGACACACCCAACGCTCCGGTAATGGCTCCAATGCCACCTTGCACAGTAGAGAAAAGGGCAGGCAGTTTGGACACTGCGGAAAAAGACCGTCCCCACACTGGAAATGGTCTTTCCAAGCACCACCAGCATCGGACCCAGAGCAGCAGCCACCAGTGCAATTTTCGCAATGGTTTCTTTTGTCTGCGGGTCTAACTGATTCAGCTTGTCCACCAAGTCCTGTATACGGGAAACCACAGAACGAATGGTAGGCATCAGAATATCGCTAAAACTGATTGCCAGTTCTTCCAGCTGTAGTCACTTGCCCGGCAAGATTGTCCTGCATGACAGCTGCCATTTTTTCAGTCGTGCCATTGTAGCCGTCTACTGTATCCGAACAGGTGTCAATGGCATTGGACAGCTTTTCAAAGTCCGCCGGGGAACCGTTGATGATTGCCAGCATACCGGACATGGCCTCTTTGCCAAACAGCGATGCGGCTGCCTGTGCCTGTTCTGCCTCAGAAAGACCGCCTAATTTCTGACGGAGTTGTTCCATGAGTTCCCGCAGAGAATACATCTTGCCGGAACTGTCGGTCAGAGAAATGCCGTACTGTTCCATGGCAGATGCTACCGTGTCTGTCGGCTTTGCCAGATTGGTGATAGCGGAACGCAGTGCTGTACCAGCTTGTGAGGATTTGATACCGGCGTTTGCCATCAGTCCGATGGCAATGGCAGAGTCTTCAGCGGAATAGCCCAAAGAACCCAGCACCGGAGCGGCATATTTGAAAGTTTCGCCCATCATGCGACGTTGGTGTTGGCATTGGAACTTGCAGCCGCCAGAATATCCGCAAAGTGTCCGCTGTCCGAAGCAGACAAACCAAAAGCAGTCAAAGCATCCGTGACAATGTCCGAAGTAGATGCCAAGTCCTCGCCGGAAGCGGCAGCAAGATTCATGATACCTTCGATACCGCTGAGCATATCGTTGGTCTTCCATCCCGCCATCGCCATATAGTTCATAGCATCCGCAGCCTCACTTGCAGAGAATTTTGTTTTGCTGCCCATTTCACGGGCTTTTTCCCGGAGAGCGTCCATCTCTGAACCAGTCGCACCGGATACCGCCGCTACCTTGGACATAGCAGCATCAAAGTCTGCACCAGTTTTCACAGCAATGGTGCCCAGAGCCGTGACACCGGCAGTGACTGGCAGCAGCTTTTGTCCCACGCCAGAGATCTTATCTCCGGCATCCTGCATTTTTCTCCGACCACACCCAGTTTTTCCAGGACAGTGTGAGAATTGTTTGCTTCTGTGGTCAGGCGTTTCAGTTCGTTTTCGGTTTCGATGATCTCACGCTGTAAGGCATCATACTGCTGCTGTGAAATTTCACCATTTGCAAGAGCAGTGTTTGCCTGTTCTGCCGCAGTACTTTTTCAGTACTTCCAGCTTTTCTTTGGTGGCAGACACCGCATCTGCCAGCAGCTTGTGCTTCTGGGACAAGAGTTCGGTGTTGGTGGGGATCAAGTTTCAGCAGTTTCTGCACATCTTTCAGCTGTGTCTGTGTCCCCTTGATATCCTTGTTGACACCTTTTTGAATGAATTGGGAAGTAGAATATCTGCCGGAAGCCGAAAGTGATTTAAAATCGCTTGACGGAAGTCAAAGAATACTGGTCTTAAAAGCAATCAAGAAAGTGAAACAAAATCCGCTTCCTGTTTATGAAGGCGGATATGGGAAACCGCTTGGAAACAAAAACGGCAATGATCTAACTGGCTTTCTGAAAGTCAAACTGAAAAGTGCAGGTCTTAGAGTCGTATACAAAGTTGTCAAGCAAAATGATAAGATGCTGATTATTGTAATTGGTGCCAGAGCCGATGAAGAAGTATACGGCATTGCTCAAAAAGAATACAGGAAAATGACTTGTAATCAAAACGCATCAAAATCCCTCTGATCTGCCATCACATCATAATGACACTCGTCATTCTCCCGTTCGGTGAACATATCATTCACCAGACCAATGGTCAGAAAATCCAAATCGCCCATTGACAAACCAAGCTGAACGCACCGCAACAAAAACAGCGGTGTGGTCATCGGTCGGTCAATCGGGCGATGTTTTTAGACTGAACCTGTGTTTCTACATTCAAGCCCCAGAGGTCAATCAGCTGTGGCAAGGATTCTCATAAATGCTGAATGTGTTGAACTGTTCCAGCCATTCATCCGGAGAAGCCGGAACGATTCTGGATCAGCGTGTTTCGCCATGATGTAGGCGATGTTCTCAAACACCTCAAGGCTCTCGATATCCAGTGCAGAGGATTCCTCTGTATTTTCTCCCACAGACTTTTGCAGTGCTGCAAAATCCTGATAAATATCTCTGCGGAATTTCAGACGATACAGTCTGGGAACTGCTGCACTTGCCTTAAACGGCACATCAATCCCATCAATGGTGATGTTCTTCTGAATTGCCATACTGCACCCTCCTTACGCTTTCACAGATGCTGCGGATGCTTTTACCACTCTGTACAGCGGCAGCCAGATTGGGCATATATACCACCTTGTACCAATTCTCATAGACCTCGGCATCCGTTTTCTCACAGGTTTTAGTTTTTACCAAACCACTGTTCAACGCCGTTGCGGTCAAAGACAGCGTTTCTGTTTTAACTTCCTTTTCGTCCTCAATGGTGCTGGATTCTGTTGCCGGACGAGAGGCAGAGCAGCAGAACAGACAGTGACGAATCTTGTTCTTGTCGCCGCTGAATTCAAACAGCAGTGCAAACTGGGATACTTCCGCAGTATTGGTTTCCGTGAGAACGCCCTTTTCATCCAGCTTCTCACCGAGAATGTCTGTCGCAAACTCAAGCGGAACCAATGCGATTTCAAGATCGCCGGTGTAACCAGAGTTATTGTTGATCACATAGTACACACCATCGTCAGCGTAAAAATTGGATGCTTCACCTTCTGCATCGATAGACAGCGACACTGCACCGGGAATGCGAACTGGCTTTGCAAAGTCGGTACACCTTCTTCATCATAAGAAGGTGATTTTTGCATAGTGAACTTTGTTCAGACCGAATTTTACCTTGTTTTTCTCCATTGCCATATAGATCAAACCTCCATCTCATAGAGTACTTCATACAATTCTTCCGAATCAATGAATATGCCTCTACTTGTTCTTCCAATTCCGGCAGCTTTTTGTCTGTGTACAATTCAATGTCCAGCGCAAGATTGTCAATACTGGTCATTTTGTCCTGCCTTTCTGGCTTCTGCAGTAAGTTTCAGATAGTCCTTGTGCAGATAATCCGGTGTAACACTGGTGATGTTGTATGTAACATCCCGAAACAAGATTCGGTTGCCTGTTACAGACGGCATCCAGTTTCGGTTTTGCCGAATGAGGAATTCCAGCGTTTGTGTTTCTTTGGTCACACCAGCGTCCGTATTTCTACGGAAGATTTCAAAGTCACTTTTGCCCAGCAGGAAAAGGCTTCGTCCCACACAGCGGTGTGATTGCCGATTTCATCGGGATTTCCGGCACATAGCTGGATGTCTTGTAAGGACGATTGAGAATGGTATCCGGAACACCAGCCTGCACAGACGGACTCCAAATGTAGTTTCCTGTGTTGTCCTTCAACTTTCGAAGTGCCTTAACCGTAGAATCATTGAGCACCCACACCGCCTTTTTTGCGGTACGGGCTTCTCAGAGAATAGAACAGTTCCAGAACATCATCGAAAGTGATATTTGCAGTAGAGGTGGAAGTGCCGTCTTCCGCACCACCTGTAGCATTAAAAATGCCGGTCGGTTTTCCCTTGCCATCACCAATGAAGAACGCCTCTTCTTCCTTAGAACCGATTCTTCTTGCGAACTCCTTTGCAATGTAGGACGGCAGGTCAAAAACAGAATCATTCAAAAGTTCTTCTGAAATTTTAATTGCTGTACCAAGCTTATATGCGGAAAGCGATGCCTGTCCGAACGTATCATCAGAGAGAGAATACTGCTGTTCTTCGTCCATCCAGACAGCCTCGCCCTTGGAAGTCACAATCGGAATCTTGCGGTCGCCGTTGGAAGTTTTGATAACCGTTGCCATCTGGCGGAAAATGCTCTCTTCCTCCAATGCTTCCACCAGTTTTTGTTCGTGAGGTAGCAGTGTGCCGCCTTATCATCTTTCGATGACAGGTTTGCACAAAGCCCCTCCCAAACCGTGCTTACACCTCTCGATGTACACGGCTTTCCATTCATTATTGACATGTCATTTATTTTGTTCCCTGTGAATCTTTTTGAAGCATTTCGGGCAAACAATCAACGTTTTACGTCTCATGTGAAGCATTTTTCTTGCCCCATTCCGTAGTGCTTTTCAGATTCTTCATTTTACCTGCATGATAAATACAGCAGGAATCACTATTATCACCACACAGCTCACATACCCCTGCGCTTAACCGCACATATTGTGACAGCTTTTTCGGGTCAAAGGATTTGTATTGCCATGGGTCTTTATCGGACATCAACTTACCGGCTTTGCAGTCAGCTAACGAGACAAGCTTTGCATATTTGATACCGCCTTTAACTTCATGGGGAATAGCCCCATTTGCCATCATGACGATATTTTTGGATGATTTTTCTCGTTGTGCTGTTGCTTTTTGCTTGCAAGCGTCTTTAGACAGCTATATTCCATAAGATAACGGAAATAATTCAGCTTATCATAATTCGCTGCTAAGCAGTAATAATTGCAAATGCCACGGATTTGTGCATTATACCTGTTCACAATATCCACTTCCGAAAGATGTCTTAATCTTGGAACGCAAACCGCCCAGATTTCTCCGTTTGGTTTTTTGTTCTATGATGTCGTTTTTTTGAACAGGAACTGCATGATCTTATCTTCGAGAGGTACAGTTAATTCTACAGAGTTATTCAGCGTTCTTTGTTTAACACCGTTTGCCTTTTTTCTTTATCTTCTGGCTTCGGCGTACCGCAACGTCATAACCAAGGAAACGTACTCGTTCAGCACTGTGTGTGATCTTTGTTTTCTCAGCACTCAACTCTAAATGGTACTGCGTTGATAGAAATTCTCTCAGAATCTCTTTAATTTCTTCACAGTCTTCTCTGCTTCCGCTGATTCCAATTAGAAAATCATCAGCATATCGGCAGTATACAAGCTTTTTATCGTCGGACATTCTTGCGGGCGTTTTCAATTTTTGATTGCACACCGCTTTATATTCCTTGATTGCAAGCTCACGTTCCTCACCTTTTACCCTGTCAATCTTCTTTTGAAGTGTCTGCCTTCTTTTCGCTAAATGAAGATATTCCGGTGTCTGGTGTCGTGTAGACTGCTTATCGAACTTTTCCTTGAGTTTCATGACTTTCCGGTCAAGCTCATGCAGGTATATATTTGCCAGAATAGGGAAATGATTCCGCCCTGTGGTGTACCGGAGATTGTGGTATGATATTGAAAATCTTCCACATAACCTGCTTTCAGGAAAGCTCTGATAATATTGATAAATCTGCTGTCCTTGATTTTGACTTCTAACGTTTTAATAAGCACTGCGTGGTCTATATTGTCAAAGCAACCCTTGATGTCGCCTTCTATGAACCATTTTACAGAACGAAAATTTGTCTTTATCTGGTCGAGAGCTGTATGACAACTTCTCTCCGGTCTGAAACCATGTGACTGGTCATAAAATAACGGTTCATAGATTGCTTCCAGAAACATTCTAACCGCCTCTTGCAGAAGTTTATCTCGAAATGACGGAATACCCAGTGGGCGCATTTTTCCGTTCTGTTTCTTGATATATTCTCTGCGCACAGGCTTCGGTTTGTACTTTCCTGACCTCAATTCTTCAATCAGTTCATGCACATATTCAGCACTAAAACCGTCAACAGTGTCGTTGTCACTTCCGGGAGTCATTGCTCCACTGTTTGCATATAATTTCTGGTAAGCTGCAAAATAAATGTCCTCTCTCAGAAGGTAGCGAAAGAGTCTTGTAAAGACTCCGTCGTGATGTTCGAGGAACTTTTATTGACACGCTCCAAAATCTCCGATGTTGGATTCATGAGGATTCTCCTCCCTTTCATCTTCTTACTTTGGAATTAACAAACTGCTTCCCTTCGCCATGTAATGGGCTTTCCCCATCGCGGACTACTACGGAAGCTCCGTTGCCATATGGAATATCAGTCTCGAATAGACATAGCCTTTCGGCATTTCCACTTAGGCAATCCCTGTTTAACGATGCTTATAGGCAAGTGATAACTGTCGGATATCATTTCGGTTTATCTCACGTGTTCTCACGCTTGCTTCATGACCTATAGCAGACACCATAACGAATTCAATATTATGGTGGGGTCATGAGAGTGGTTTCAGGATAATTTCCACACCCTCCCACGAAAAAGGAGCTAACCTTTGCTTTGGCAATCCAGCCTTATCCTTATGTTATCTTGTCATTGCAGGTACTACTCGCCTCATATCCTTTTGACGTTTCCTGCGTTTCTGCCGTGCTGTGTTCCCGTGTCCAGTTTCCTGTCATCGGTTAGGCAGATTGACAACCGCTCTGCTGTGCGGTGTAGAGCCTAATCTACTGTAAACATCGCCTTTTTACAGGCGCACAAACTCATCTGGAACAAGATAGCCGCCCTCTGCATCTGTACCAATGTGCAAATCATCATGGACATCGATCCAGTTGCGGTTTCTGACGCTGTTCCAGAAGGCCTTCTTGTAAGTGTCGCTTGCTGTACCTGTCTTTTCCGTTACATTCGGAGTTGCAGGCTTACCGAGAACAGGAGTGGAAGTTGCTTTGTTCATTTCAGCTTCGATTTCAGCTTGTCGTTCCAGACGCTGAATTTCCTTGCCAAGGTCGACAATGGTCTGTTCCATTGCATCATAGGTCTTGGAATCTTCCTCACTGAGCACGCCGTTTGCATTTCTCTTGCTGTCGAGAAAATCACGGGCAGTATCCCAAACCTTCTTTTTCTCTTTTCTCTGAGTTCCTGAATTGTCATAGCCATAGTTAAAATCCTCCTTAGTATTTCAGTAATGCCAGTCTTTTTTCAAGCTGGTCAAACGGTGTGCCAGTAACGGATTCTGCTGATGCAGATACTTTGGATAAGAATGCAGATAGATTCCTTGACTTTGAATAGGTCATTGCAGTCAGGGTATCTTCTTTTTTTCTTCTTCATCCTGTTCTTCCTCTTCAGGAACAACAGGCACTTTCTTCTCTGCAAACAGAATCCCGTCTACAAACCCCATTTCATGAGCCTTTTTTCGCATTGAGCCATGTTTCATCGGACATCAGCTTCGCAATCTTGTTTCTGCTGAGATGAGATTTGGTTTCGTAGGCGTTGATAATGCTTTCTTTTACCTCATCAAGCAAGATGATAGCCTTTTCCATATCTGCCTTGTTGCCCATGGCACAAGTGCTGGGGTCATGAATCATCATTAGGGCAGTCGGTGCAATCAAAGTTTCATCGCCTGCCATTGCCACAACCGATGCGGCAGAGGCAGCAATACCATCAATTTTCACGGTAACCTTGCCTTTGTGATTTTTCAGCATAGAATAAATCTGACTAGCGGCAAACACATCGCCGCCCGGCGAGTTCAGCCAGACTGTCAAGTTTCCGCTGACTTTTGAGAGTTCATCACGGAACAAAGCAGGTGTCACTTCATCGCCCCACCAAGTATCTTCAGAGATAGGACCGTTAAACAAAAGCTCTGTTTCCGATGTATCTTCGTTTTGGATAAAGTTCCAGAATTTCTTCATTCGGTTTTCTCCTCCTTTTCTAAATTTTGATTTGCAAATGCACCTGCATCAGCGAGTTTTGTAAAGCTGCCATTTACAAGATACAGGTTACCACCTTCATCCTCAGAAAGCATATTCATATCTTCAAGTTCTCTAATGTCATTCGCTGACATCCAGCCGTTCTGTCTGGCGGTAGCATAGCCTTGCATTCTGGAAGCATAGTCGCCACGCAGTAGTCCATCTACATTGAACTTCACGAAATACTGTCCTTTTTCAGAATCGGAAAGAAGTGCTTTCTGTAAGGACTGCTCCCAGCGGACAATCAAGGATCGAGGCTATATTTCACGAAATCCAATGACAGATGTTCTACGTTAGAAAATGTGGCGTGGTCAAGGTCGCCAATCATATGAAGAGGAACACGATACATTCTTGCAATCTCCTCAATCTGAAACTTTCGGGTTTCCAGAAACTGTGCTTCATTATTCGGAATTGCAATGGGTGTGAACTTCATGCCCTCCTCCAAAACTGCGACCTTATGGGCATTTTTGCCACCGTAAGCCCTCTGCCAGGCGTCACGCACACGTTCCGGATTTTTGATCACTCCGGGGTGTTCCAAAATACCTGACGGACTTGCACCATTTCCGAAAAATGACGCCCCGTATTCCTCGCAGGCAATAGAAATGCCGATTGCATTTTTCGCAAGTGCAATCGGCGAATATCCAACCAGACCATCAAATCCAAGTCCGGGAATATGCAGAACTTCATCAGCATAAAGAACGATGTCGCCCTGTTCTTTCAGATTCGGATTTGCCTCATCGTAACGGCTGTAAATGTATATCAGGCGGTTTTTTTTTCATCACGGTCAACCTTCATTTTGTCAGGCATCAGAGGATACAATCCCAAAACATCACCTCTGCCATTACGAATAATCTGTGCATAGGCATTGCCATAGATCAGCAGATGTGACATTAAAGTTTCTCGGAAAACAAAAAAGAAGTCATTTCAGGATTTGGCTGATCGTGGAGCAAAAAGTAAAGCGGGTGCTGTGGCACTCGCTCTTTTCCCTTATCGTTGTATTTGTACACATGCAGTGGCAGCTGTGCAATCGCTTCTGACAGCACACGCACACAGGCATAAACCGCAATATGCTGTAAGGCTGTTCTGTCGGTGACACGTTTACCGCTGTTGGCTCGTCCAAAGAAATATGTGTAGGACGGCGAATCGTAGCTGTTGGTCGGCTTATCTCTGGACTTGAATAGTCCTGTAAAAATACCCATAAGAATCACTCCTTTCTTGACTTTGAGGGTTGGGGTGTGGTATAATATACTAAACTAAACAGAATGTAGGGTAGAAACTCTATAAATCGTGCTTTGTTAATTTGGTAAATTCTAATATCTGGGGTATGGTGGTGAAAGTACAAGATGAATGCAAACTATCTCAAACTTGAAAAAGGTAAGCAGATTGGAATACGTAAAAAGAATACTAAAAGGAAATAAGTATTATTGGTATTCATATGCTGTTCAAAAAGTTAATGATATATATATCGTCTATGAGCATGAAATTGCAGAAGATAATATTTGTATGGAAATTGATGAGTATGAAAATATTTATCAATAACTATAAATGAGCATGCACCGTCATTTTGCACAACAATTCCCAACCATTTATGCTCTCTCTGCAATTAAAAACGGATTATCATGTGAAATTATGACATATTTTTTGTGCAAGTCGCTGGAAATGCTCATTTATACTAAAGTAAAATATGAAATGCTATACAGCTGATGTGATGGGCATTAACCATTTACATCGCAAAAATTCCGGTGATTTTTACAGAAAGTGAGAATGCAAGAGTGAGAAAGAACATCATTCATCATCTTTTTTCTATAGCAGCTTTATGTGCTGTTGTTTTACAAATACAATCTGGCTGACAGGCTGTGTTATTTATGACAGTAAAGATCTAGCAAAATTTGCGAAAGAGCAGCTATACGAAAAGTATGGAGAAGAGTTCGAAGTGAAAACTATCATGGATTCTCATCGAACAATTGCATATCCAGTAAATGATCCTGATTTATTGTTTGAGGTGTATAGCCTGATTGAAACACGTGGCGGAAAAGATGATTATATTCAATCGATCATTGGAGACCAATACAAGAAAATCGTGGAAAAACCTTCGCCGATGTCAATTTGTATTTTTACATTGATGTAGATGTTCCGAGCATTCCGTTTAAAGAAAAGAAATCAAGAATACGAATATCACAATTGAAGAATACAATGATGAGATGTCTGCATATAGCATTCATCCAACAATTGTTTTATATTTATCTTCTGATTTTTTAGATTGTTACAGTAATGAGGAATTATATTCCTATATTCAAAGCATTGTTTCTGATACAAATCTTGATTATTTAAGGATTGATTTTATATTACTGGAGGATGAGAAAACTGTAGAAGAATATTATAGCGAGTATCCCTCCCTTTCTTGTAATTCAAGTCTAATTGGATTTCTGGACGAAAAGTATGAGCGAGTGGCACAAGGTGCCGAGCAAGGTATTTGGAAAATGAGTATTGATGAATTTAATCAAGAAATGGAGGAGATTAGAGAAGATGAGTTATACAGATAAGGAAATGCAGGTTTCCACACAAATTGCATATATGAATATTACTCAAGATCAAATTAATGGATATTTAAAAGATCATAACGGAGAATATCCGACCATTCAAGAAATTCCAGTTTGCAAAGATAATCAAACCTATAACACCAGCATATCCCTCGTATCATAAACCGACTCATCAGAAACGCATCCACAGCGGATTGCACGGTCAAGAGCCATGATCATGGCAACCGCACCGTCAATCTTCTCTGTGGATTTTTCTTTATCCGGCTTGATATTTCCGGCCGGGTCACGCCTGATGAAAATGTTATCCATCATCCACCGAAGAACAGGGTGTCCGTTGTGGGCAAGGGTCTGTTCCAGAGTCAGTTTCATCAGTTCCTTGGTAGGCGGTGACATATCTTTGTAACCCTGCCCGAACTGCACCATCGTAAAACCAAGCCCCTCCAGATTCTGTGACATCTGCACCGCACCCCAACGGTCGAAAGCAATCTCTTTGATGTGAAATTTCTGCCCCAGTTCATCGATGAAGTTTTCGATAAAACCATAGTGAACCACATTTCCTTCAGTAGTTTTCAGATAGCCTTGTCGTTCCCATATATCATATGGAACGTGGTCACGTCTTACTCTAAGTGGCAGTGTTTCTTCCGGGAGCCAGAAGTAAGGCAAAACAGAATATATCTCATCATCCTCAGTAGGTGGAAAGACAAGGACAAAAGCCGTAATATCTGTAGTACTGGAAAGGTCAAGTCCACCGTAGCAGATACGCCCAGCAAGCATCTCTTCATCAAAAAGCAACCTTGCATTTGTCCCACTTTTCCATTGGCATCCAACGAACAGCCTGTTTTACCCACTGATTCAAACGCAGTTGCCGAAACGCATTTTTCTTCACCAGGAGTTTCCTTTGCAGAATTACACGCAGCTACCACCTTATCCATACCGATAGTTTTATCAAGGCTTGGGTTTGCTTTTTTCCAGACCTTCGGGTCTGTCCAATCATCCGATTCATCCGCACCATAAATGACAGGATAAAAAATCGGGTCATGTTTTCTGCCTTCCAGAATGTCTTTTCGCCTTTTGGTGTACTTCATAGCAGATTGAATTTGTGTCTGTGCCAGCAGTGGTAATCAGGAAATATAAAGGCTGCATTCTGGCATCTCCGGAACCTTTTGTCATAACATCAAACAGCTTTCGGTTCGGCTGGTCGTACCCAACTAAAGGGAACCACATTGTTTATAATTTATTTACATTCAAAAATTAAGACAAACAGACAGGCTTAAATTTACAAAGAAAATTGAATAGATAACGAAAAGCGTTCTTCATATATCAGTGAGGAACGCTTTTTCTATTTATTCGGAGGTTATTATGGCAAATGAATCAAATTCATCGGTTGTCAGAGTGCATAAGAGCACCGACTTCACGATCATGAGCAATCATCATTTGAGAAATCAGAAACTCAGTCTGAAAGCAATCGGGCTGATGTCCAAAATACTGGGTCTGCCCTGTGACTGGAACTATTCCATTGCCGGACTGGTGAAAATCTGCAAAGAGGGCGAAACGGCAGTTCGTGCTGCCCTCCATGAACTGATCGACGAGCGGTATGTGTATCTGGAGAAGCTTCCGCCGAACTACTCCAAAAGCGGACGGTTTGAATATGTCTATCACATCTATGAAATTCCATATGAGAATATTCCTGATGGTCTGGAATGTCCGGAACTGTTTCTCAAAAAGCAGTCTGAAACAAATCAAAACGCAGATGTCCCAAATACAGAAAAACAAGATGCAGAAAACCTGTATCTTGAAAAATCAGGATGTAGAAAACCAGGGACAATTAAATACTTACATATCAAGTATGAAAGAATCAAATATGAAAGAATTAAATGAAACGGCTTCTGCTCCGCCGAAGAAAAAGGCGGATAAGAAGAAATATGCAGAAGCTGTCACCATGACGGAAGAAGAATATCAGAAGCTGTCGGAACAGCATTCCAAGGCATTCGTGGATAAGTGCATTGAGATTCTCAACAACTACAAGCTTTCCAGCGGAAAACGATACAAGTCAGATTATCACACCATTCTAAACTGGGTCATCGAAAGAGTTTCCAAGGATTATCCTCAGCTGGACAAACCACCTGCACAAAGTTCGGCTTACGATGTCAACGTCAATCCATTCGACCAGTTTGTGAGGTAAGAAAATGTTTATCAATACGGAATTACTGGAGTTTATCCGCTTGAAAAATCCCCTTTCTTCTGTTATCGGGAAATACGAAGTGATAACAGATGCTTGCTGTAAATGCCCATTCTGTCACAGCAAAACCAATTCTCTGAATCTTTTCCATGATGAGATCTACACCTGTTTTCACTGTGGTGAAAGCGGTGATGTATTTGGATTTGTCAGCAAGATTGAAAAGATTTCCTTTTCGGAAACGGTTCAGAAAATGGCGGAAGCATCAGGCATCTATACCCTGGATGAACTGAAACAGAAGAATATCTTTCGCTTCTGGGACAGATTTCTGATCCTCTGTGAGCATTATCACATTGCAGCAGACAGCATATTGCAGGAATATTCTTCGGAGCTGGCAAAAGAATATCTTCTCAGTCTGAAATATGGCAAAGAACCGGATACCACCCGCTGGAAGCCATTATGCAGATGAAATACGGCATATCAAAGGAATTTTGGAACGCTACTCCTGAGCATATTATGGAGTATCTGACAGCAGAAAGGAAACACAATGCATGATACACTGAAAAGCATTTTTCAGACGCTCTCTGAAAATGCAGAAGAAAACTTCATCAAGAACAAAAACGCAGAGGACTATCTCGCTGAGGACGGTTTGTGGCACTGCGGAAAAAATGCGGTACAGCAAAGCAGTTCCGACTGCCTGAGCGGTTTCTGAAAATGGGAATGCCCGAAATTGTCGGCTGCTGCTGTGCCTGTCAGTCTGCAAAAAGAAAAACGAGAAAATGCAAAGCAACAGCTTGCATCTGTCATCAGGGGAAATAAAGAAAATGCTGATATCCCCGAACATTATCTGTCAGCTGACATTGCAGCGGTGGAATCTCCGGAAGCCAAAAGAATTGGTATGAACTATATCAAAAACTTTGAAAACTGGGCAGAATCGGACTTCTCCTCTATGGTGATGTGGGAACGGGTAAAACCTATCTGGCAGCCTGCATTGCAAATGCTTTGCTGAATCAGGGCATCCGTGTCAAATGGCTGACTACCATGCAGATCGTGGAACGCAGCTGTTTCTACAGCGAATCAGAATATGCTGAGTATAACCGAAGCATTACTGCTCCAGACTTGCTGATCATTGATGATCTGGGAGCAGAACGTGGCACAGATTTTGCACTGGAACGTGTTCACAGCCTTGTGGATACCCGTATCTCAGCAAATTTACCAATGATCGTAACCACCAATATCGATATTACGGATATGGGAAACTGCACTGATTTGAAGAAGAAACGCACATTTGACCGCATTATGCCTGCAACATTTGCTTTTGCTATGAAAGGGACTTCCTATCGCATGAAGCTGGCACAGAAAAGCTATGAAGCACTCAAAGATCTGCTCTTGAGTGAAGAAACAATTGGAAAGGACGGAAACACAAATGAGAATGATCAAAACGTATGAGGGTATGTCAATGAACTGCGATGTGATCGCAACAATTCAGTCGGTTTTCATGAACACACTGACCGGCAGCATCAGCGAAATTGTCGATGACAGCTTCGATCCGGATACCCTGGAATTTGCTGTGACTGCATTTACTACACTTGGAGATGAGGTAGTCCTTGCAGTTTATGCGACCGAAGAAGAACGTGACTATGCCAGATACAAGCCGATTATGCTGAATAAGGTCAAGGAGTTTGTACAGAGAACGATGTACCTTGCAGAGAACAAAGTGCTCCCCTATGCAGTGTTCGCACTGCTCGACAGCGGCGAAATGGTGAACATCGGCAATTTTAACGATGCAGACACCGCAGAGATCATCCGAATCATTCTGGACATTTTCGCAGAGGACAAGAAAGCGGTGTTCGATGTCAATCTTGAAGTTTTCGGAATCCGAAATTTCCTTGAAATGCTTCGATATGTGTCAGCCGACAGCGATTCTGTCTATCGAATTATGATAAACGAATTGAAACAGCAGCTGAAAAGCGGTACACTGGATGTCAGCTTTTCTTGACGGCTACATACAGCTTGCTCATGCCATTGTTTCTGTGGCAGCAGAAAGCTACAAATATACGCTCTTAGCTGTCAAAAAAATCATACCAGAAGCGATTCTGTTTTCAGGCGAAAGGAAGAACTGGAAAGCTTTTTTCTGTCGGAGTGGTTTGCACTGCTGTCCGGACTTGACGGAAGATATTTTATACAGAAAATGCAGGAGGTATACTATTTTGACAGGTAAAGAGTTTTTATGGCAGTACATTATGATTGATCGGAAGATCAGGAGCGTGAAGCTTCAGTTGGATAGTATGATCGCATTAGCTAATACAAGTGCAATGCAGGATCATTTGCAATCGAAAATCGACGACTTGACCAATTCGTTGAAATTAATTGTTGATAACGGAAATTTGGTTAAGATGCAGATGATCAATAAGATCCAGCAGATTGAAAATGATAACCGCAGAGAAATCCTCATTAGAAAGTACATCAAATTTGAGAGCATTGTCAAAATTTCAAAAGAAATGTTCATTTCAAGACAGGGCATCTACTATCACCTTGAACTTGGTGAGAAAAGAAATTGAAAAGCTGATATAATACGAAAGACCAACTCGGCAAAAGCTAAGTTGGTCTTTTTTCTCTTTATGATTGGTTATTCTCATCTTTATCATGTTGTAGATAATACATCGTTTTCTGCGTTTCGATCTCAGCACGAAGTTCTTCTTCTGTTGGCAGATACAGCTTGTACTTTGATGCAAAAAGCTGTTCATTGCCGTGCATGACGGAATATCTTGCAATATCTTCATCCGTATCAGAACAAAGTACAATGCCGATCGTCGGATTATCTCCCTCACTTCGTTTCAGTTCGTCATACATTCGGATATACATATCCATTTGCCCGACATCCTGATGCGTAATTTTCTCTGTTTTAAGGTCAATCAGAACAAAACATTTCAGAATGTAGTTGTAAAAAACGAGATCAATGTAGTAATCTTGTTTCTCCGTTTTGATATGTTGTTGTCTTGCGACAAAGGCATATCCTTTACCGAGTTCCATAAGAAATTTCTGAATATTGGAAAGAATGCTCGATTCCAGTTCACTTTCTGTGAAATCTGTATTTGATGATAAGCCCAAAAATTCAGCTATTACAGGATTTTTGATAAACTCCAACTTGTCCGTTTGAAAATCAGCTGTAAGCTGTTTCATCTCATTCTCAACACGATTCCTATTCTGTGTCTGTAACATACGGTAGTAATATTGCGATGAGATGTTTCTTTGTAATGTGCGTACACTCCATGTCTGCTCGTAAGCCTCTTTTTTCATACCAGTCACGGGCAATCTTGTCTTTCACTTGTAATAAGACGTTGTAATGTGACCAAGACAACAAGATTGCAGATTTTCCAGACGGTGTCTGGAAAATCTCAGGGTAGGTTTTATAGAAAGAATAGAAGCTGTATAAATTAGATTTTGTATAGCCTTTTCCAAATTCTTTGGTTAGAGCCTGTTGACACTATTTTAGCCACGTGAAGATGCATGCGATTTGAACGAATGACAGAAAGATAACATCAAGTATGCGGTTTTTCTTTGGTGGGACAACCGGTTTATGTCCGAAAGATTGGCAGAGTTCTCTTGTTTTATCACCCTCATAAGCTCTATCCATTAAATACGGAATTCCCAAATAGCTATCTCCTATGTTTTCAATTGAGATTCTTCCTTGTGGGGCGTCGTGACAGTTTCCACCGGATAAGTGCATTTCAATAATGACCTTGTCATTTGCGGATACCACGTGAAGCTTGGTATTCCATCCGCCCTTTGATTTCCCGATACATTGTTGTCCGTGTTTTTTAAAGCACCATGTGCGTCAGGGTGCAGTTTACAAGAGGTACTGTCCAAAGCCAGCACTTGTACTTTGATCGCGATAATTTTTTCCTGCTGCAGTGCATTAAAAATACGCCGTATTACGCCATTTTCACACCATCTTTTAAATCTTTGGTAAATGCTATTCCATTTGCCGTATTTTTCTGGAAGTGCCCTCCATTTGCACCCGTTTTCGGCAATATACAAGATAGCGTTGATAAATGTGCAATTGTCGATTTTTACATTCCCACGCTGAACCGGAAAATACTTTTCGATTCTTGCATACTGTTCTTTTGTGATATTCATGTATTTATCATATCATATTTTGAGTTTAGTGTCAACAGGCTAAATCTTTCATATGAAATAGTATAGCATAAAACGAAGATTTCTTCAATAGTCTTTTGCAAAATTCCATGAAGAATAAATTTTGTACAAAACTTGACACCGACTTACTTTCACTTGGCAGAACTTGATATGTCCATTTTGCTAAACTGAAAATAGTAAGCGGGAAAGGAGTGAGCGTATGACCTTATCGATCATTTCGCAGGACAGAAGCGTGTTCAACTATACTAATGCAGTTTCCTGTGTGACCTGCGGTGAGTACGATGACGGAAGCGGATACGGCTTCATGGTCTATCTGAAAGGCGATACGGAAAACGGTATCGTGATTGCAGAATATGACGATGCAGAAAAGTTTCATGCCGTCAGAAATGATTTTTCCAGATGGCTTCGTGAAAACATCGACGCAGTGTTTGAGTTTCCGGAATGAGTACAGATTTTGAAAATGGCTTGCGAAAAACCATAGATCTGTCGGTCAGAAGCAGAGAATTTACGGTCGATACTTTGAAATCTGCCATGCAGGATTTTCTTTCCGGAAAGTCGCAGAGAAAAAGGCAGAGTTTCCATGAAAAAGCTATCGGAGCATTCCGGCAAGCTGGAAAACGTGGAGATCAAAGGCATTGAGGATTTTCTGAGCGTGGCAAAGAAATATGACATTGACTATGCCGTCAAAAAAAGAAGCAGGCAGCGATACTTTTCATGTTTTCTTTCAGGCAGGAAAAATGGAAGATTTCAAGAGGGCTTTTCAGGAGTTTGCCAGCGAAAAGCAAGGCGAACTGACCAAACCCCCGTGCGGAGATCACCCGACAGCAGATCAAAGATATGGCAAAACAGGTTTCTCATGAACCAAAGAAGAAAGAAAAAGTCCGTGAGAAGTCTAAGGAAATGACGCATTAAGGTGATTGAAATGGATTCTCGAAAGATAAAAAAAATTTGTCCTCAATAACCTTGCCTATGTCATTTTCGGCTATGCCGGCAATATCATCTGTTTTGCGTTCCGGACAGCTGATCTCGGCACAGCGTTTGCCCATATCATTCCATCTTTTCACCCGGTTGATCTGCTGGTTGGAATTGCTGTTGGCGTTGCTATGAAATTTGTGATGGGGCGAAGCAGCTCCCCTCACAGGCTTGCTTTATTGTGCCGATTGCGGCGGCAAGATGTATGTCCACCGTACCAACAACGGCAAGCGTATTTCTCAATATACCTGTTCCCAATACAGCAAAGTCCCAGTTGGAAAGCGGGATAGTCTTAAAAGCACAATGGATATTGAGGAAAAACATATACGGCTTTGATAGGCGGAATCACCGTAATAGAATTTGAAGATTTTAGAGAAGCAAAAAACACAGGCAATGGACAGGAAATAATGGTCAGCTATATCGGTGACGATGATGACATTATTGCCACATATCAAGATTTGGCAAAAGAATATTATAATGGTGAGGTGATCTACGGATGCGATGAAAGCACAATTCGTAATAAAAGTTTATCAGCTTTCCGGTGGTGAACAACAGAGAGTTGCTTTAGCTCGTCTTATGATGAAAAAAATGTTCTGTTGTTTTGGCAGATGAACCTACTGGCTCACTTGACAAGAAAAAAAAATAGAGATATTGTTATGAGGTTATTGCACGAACTCAATGAAGAAGGTGAAAAAAACGGTTATCATTGTTACCCACGATCAGGGTATTATTGAAGATGAACCTTATGTTGTGAAAATGTTGCGTCATTTTGTTCCGTCAAAATGTCTTGCGCCGCTAACATTTTATGCCGTCCGCAAATTTGACAAACCGGCCAGAAGTTTGAAAGCGACTAAAATGAATTTTATGGAACAAACAAATCGGTAGTTGACAAAGGAGTTGAGCTGATATGAAAAAAGAAAATCATCATATTGCTGTCTGTTGTGATAATTTTTTGTTTTGGCAATGGTTTAATATTCCACTCGACTTGATGGACTTAGACCCTAATGAGGTCATGGAAATAGTTGTTTTCAATGGCAATAGCGGAAACGCAACACATATTACCGACAAAGAGCAGATTCAGCATATTGTCGAAAATTTGAATGGCGTCGAAGTAAAGCGGTCAAAGCCATCTTTGGAATATACGGGATATAGTTTCAAAGTTACTATTTATTTGTCTGATGGCAACGAGGCAGGCGATTGGAATAATTTTATTATCAACTCAGATGATACAATTAGAAAAGATCCGTTTTTCTATTCTGTTACAAAGGAAATATTGATTACAGCTATATTGAAGGTATCGTAGAATAACAAAAATTCAAGTTTGTTGAATTAAAAATGAAATAAAGTTCCAGTAATCATAGAGTGTATGGATTCAATTCCATATGCTCTTTTTCTTTACTTAATTTCATGAAAAATGTAAAAAAAATCTAATGTTACGAGTTGCATTAAAGAAAACTCGTAAGAAAAAAGTAAAAAATTTGCTTTTGACCACTGTAAAACATGCTCTGAGCGTTTCGTTATATGAAGGGATAATTTTTCTTTCATATTTCAAGGAAAAGAGGATAAAGAAATGTCAGAGAAAAGATGTTATACAGTTCAAGAGTTACAGGAGATCTTAGGAGTCAGCAGACCTACTATTTATAACCTTTTAAAGAAAAAAGGAATTCCGGTGGATCCAGTTGGATGGCGGAAAGTATCGCATCTCTAAGAAGAGTTTCGATGACTGGCTCGATAACTTGGAACAATAAAAAACAGGGTGTTGATCAGGCATTTGTCTGCAATCGACATCCTAAATTTTTATCTGGATTTGAGATATGATATAAGAAAAAACACTAACACTAAAAAAGACAGGAAGTGAAGAATAAATGGCAACAGCAATTATGAAACAAAAAGAAGTTCCGGAAATGGATGATGTTGCAGAAATCATTTCGAAGATATCAGAAGACAGTCCTTACAAACGGCGTCCGGCACAAAAGAGAACCTGGATGACCGTGCCGGAAATGGGAAAGCTGCTGGGATTAAAAAGACAGATCGATACTGGCTGGTGCATAAAAAATGTTTTTGAATCGAAAGAGATTGCCGGAAAGATACGAATCAATATTGCCAGCTTTGAAAAATGGTATGCCAATCAGATTAAATATCATAAAGTTACCGGAGAGGAACCGGGGAAAGAATTAAAATGCTGGTCCTATTCCGTTAAGGAAGTCGCAGATCTGCTGGGAGTTGATGATTATCTTGTTTATGAATTACTCAAGAAAAATCAAATGAAGCTGTTATTGTCGAAAGGCAGACAGGAATTATTTCTCGAAGCCAATGTAGATGAACAGAAAAGACTTTTAGAAGTTCTTCGATTCAGTTACAAAAAAGGTTACAGATATTTTTACTGAATAAAATTTGCTAGTCAAAAACGCATGGACAAACCGTCTCGTATGCGTTATATTATTTATAGACAAGAAAATATCTTGTACTTACGATAGGAAAGTTTAATTGAATACTGTTTACCATGATCGAACGTACGAAGCATGGTGGTCATATAACAGATGTCGATGGTAATATCAAGGCATTCCCCGATTATTAGCTGGAGCAAACAATCAGCTAACTTTCAGAGCTTGACAGAGCTTGACAGAGGGGGTTTCCTATGCTCCACGAGCATGTGCGCCACGGTTTTCGGAAGCCATACCCACACGGGTGCTGGTTTCGGTCTTCGGGGTCTTGAGCACGAGCCTAGTGGTGCAGTGTGGTTTCTGAGCGGGAAACGTGACGAGCACGTCCCGCTCGTTGAGTCTCTGCAAGGCTTCAATGGAAACACGAGCAACCTCCTTGTTGATGATGATGCGAGCGTTGCCGCTTTCAATAGATTCCTCGTCTATGAAAATGCAGTCCCATGTGAGACCGGTTATCTCCCCCACCCTGAGCGAACAGGAAAAAGCGAGGTTCATGGCGAGAGCCAGAATATCGTCCTCGACTCTTGGAAGTGCTTCGCGAAACGTGCTCACACTCCACACCTTCCGTTTCGTTTTCTTCATCGTCGGCAGGGTGGCAAGTTTTGCCGGATTCTGCATCATCGGGTCGAGATAGTTCCATTTCATTGCCTGATTGAGTGCAGAGCGGATAACGTCATGAATCTTCTTCACGCCGGAAGGCGCGACACATTTGCCGGTCTTTTTTTGGTTGGCAGGCGGAACGCGCTCGACGGAGAGCAGGTCGTTGTAATACTCCGAAAGGCATTCCGTGGTGATTTCAGACAGCTTCTTGTCCCCGATATATGGGTCAATGTAGTTCCTTATTAGCCCGGTCTTTCCGCTGTATGTACTCATAGACCATTTCGACGTTCCGTACACTTTCACATAGTGCTTTAGGAACTCGCTGAAAGTGATATCGTCCTTTTGCGGCGTTACCGCGCTTTTTTGGGGCGGGGTTCTTCTGCGAACCGGCTCTGAGCCGCTATCGTGCTCATCGGTTCCGCCTTCTTTCCCCGTTTTTGCCTTTTCATCAGCTACTCTTTGAAAATACGTCTCCTCGTTAGGAACGATGGCCTGTCCGTATTTCTCCTGATAGAACTCTACAAAGACCTTGCGGCTCTTTGCTTCGCCAATCGTATCCACGGTGTCCCATTTTTGTTTCCGTTCTCCTTGTTCATTTACATACCAGTAGATAACGGAATACTTTGTTTTTCTCTGCTTGATTGCTGCCATATCGAATCTTCTCCTTGTCGGTTAATTTGGTTCCAACCAACTGTCGAAGGAGCTTTTGGATACCCGAATGGCTCTGCCGACGCGGACGTACTTGAACTGCCCGCTCTTCACGAGTGTATAGGCCACCTTGTCGCTGATGCCCAGCATTTCGGCGATTTCGCCTACCGTATAGGTTTTCTTCTCTTCGGTTCGATTGCGTTCCGATGCCATAATTTTCCTTTCCGGGAAAAAGGGCACCAGACAACCGCTTGACATTTTTATTATACCATGGCTGGTCAAGTAGTTTTCTGGTGTGCTGGTTTTCCCTATTTCTGGTTTTACTTGTTACAAGTAGCGCCTTTTACGGCTGAAACCTCAACATCGCACGCAAGAGCTTCGCCTGCATAAACGATTTCATCGAGAGGTCGATGCCGTAATCCCAGAAGCCATCCGCGTCGGTGTAGAACCCGGTGCAGAGTCCGTCCATGAAGTCGTTGAAGTAATCGAGCACCGCCCCGGCAAAGCAAGGGCATCTCCGCTTGTCGCGGCAACGACGGTATCGTAGTCAATCTTTGTCTTTGCCATGCGGGTCACCCCCTTCCGTCAGAATGTCCGCAAGACGGGCGAGCGCACGGGCGCGACGGTTCTGCACCGTGGGCGTGGGAACCCCATGTCCTCACCGATACGCCTATCCGACCATCCGGCAAAATAGGAGAGCAGGATGATTGCCTGCTCCTCTGGGCAGAGTTTTTTCCAGCGCATCCGCGAGGTCTTTATCCGTCACGCCGATAGGCTTTCCGGCAGCATCGAATACGGTTTCCCGCTCCGGCACGTCCTGCCAGTCCGCAAGGCTTTCAAGTTCGCTCCTTCTGAGGTCGCAGAACAGCACCTCGCGGTTGCGTCTCCTTTGCGCTCCCTCAAAACGTCCGTCCGCGCGTTCACGAGGGTCTTCCGGCAATAGGTCAGGAACATGCCGACCACTTCGTTACGGTTCGCTTTCTCTTTCGTCATCTTTTTTCCTCCTTTCGGTATAGGCACGATTTCCGTGCCCTTTCCTGCCAAGAGGAAAAAAGCCCCGAGCGTCGATACGCTACGGGGCGCGGGGACGGTGCCGGGAAGGAAATCGGCACCAGAATCAGGAAGAAGCGGCTGATGCTTAAAAACCGCTTCGCTACGATTCTATCCCCTCGATTCCCAACTTCCGCTTGAAATCTTTGCGGTTCTTCATTCCAATTTCCCGACGGCGCGAATTGCCGTCGTACTTCACCGGGAACCCGACCTCAACGATGCGGTCGAAGACACGTCCCCACGGGTCATCTGCCGTGGCGTTCAGGATTCTCTCGCGAAAGTCGAAGTTCGTCGTTATCACCATCGGTTTCCCTGCCTTGTAGCGTCCGTCGATAACGTCGTAGACGTGCTCCATGACGTACTCGGTGGAGCGCTGGGCACCGAGGTCTTCAAGGATGAGGAGGTCTGGGGCGAGGATTCTCTCAAGGTTCCCGGAACGCTTCTCGAAGGAGGATTCCATCAGGTTCACGACCTGCTTGATATCGGTCACGAGACAGGAGAACCCGCGCTCGATGACGGCGTTCGCGATGCAGGACGCATGGAAGCTCTTGCCCGTGCTTGCGCTTCCCGTACAGGACAAGCCCCTCCGGGTCTTTCGGGTCGAAGGTCGCGGCAAATGCCTTGCATACGGTGCTCTGAGCCGCGTTCCTGCCGTCATCGGCATCGAAGGTGCAGAAGGCGTATCTGCCGGATGAGGGGAAGCACTGCTTCCTTAGCCGTTCCGTCCTGCGCCTTTTCTCCGCCCGCTCGGCTTCCTCGCGCTGCCTATCCGCTTCCTCCCTTTGGCAGCGGCACATGGTCGGGACAAGGTGCGGCTCGCTTGAAGATTCCGCCCGCCGGGAACATCCGCTCGCGTGGCTCTCCGCATTTCCCGCAGACGAGGATGCCGTCCGCGTCGCGATAGTCCTCGCCCGGCTTTTGTCCGTCCTGCTCCTTGGTTTTCGTTACGTTTTCGTTCATTTACCTCGTCCTTTCTGCGTTACCCTGTCTGAGAGCCTGTCTACGGGACTTTGTAGTCTTGTTCGGGCAGTTACTGCCACATGACATCTAACGTGTCATAGGCAGGCTCTCAGGCATTCTCAGGGGCATTTCTAGTACATGTTCTCGTCGATATATCCCTGAGCCGTCTCCCGGTCACAGCCCCATTTCGCCATGACCTCCTCGACGGAGGGGATTTTCCCGACCGCATTGGCCTTCGGTTCCGTGCGTGCGGGAGGGGTCGCGACCTTCGGGTGTTCGTTCCTGTCCCAGACTGCGGCGAGCTTCTTCCAGTCATCGACGGGCTTGCCGGAGTTCGTGCGCCAGCCGCGTCCCTCGTTCACATCGAAGAAGCGGTCGGGGTCAACCGCGAATCCCATTTCTGCGAAGTGCGAGCGAACTTCCTCCCTTGTCGGGATTCCAGAACCTGTCGCTCCCTCCCCATCAGCTATAGCTGTAGATGTAGATGTATTCTTATATCTATCATCTATATTCTTAGGGTGTGACGCAATTTTTACAGCTTCATTTTCAGCCCGTGCAGATTGTCTACCTGCGCTTTTACCGTCTGCGTCAGTGTAAAAACCGGTGTCAAAATCACTGTCAACTTTTACGTCAAAAATTGACGTCAACTTTGCTGTCAAAGCTGTCAACTTTTACACCGTCAATTTTTACAGTGTCAACTTTCGTGCCGTCATCTTTTACGATTTTTCCGCCTTTTGGGGCTGGAAGTGCTGGCGCATATTCCCTGCGGTACTTGATAACGGAGGCGGCTCACTCCGGTCTTCTCGGCAACCTCGGTATTCGTGGCTTCCGGATGCTCGGTAAGGTATGCGAGCACTTTATCCTTCTTCACCTGACGGGTTCCCTTTCCGTTCTTACGGGCGCGCTCCGAAGCCTTGCGCACGCGGTTTCCCTCGCGCATCGCGTCGATTGCCGGGACGTTCTGGTTGAACTCCCAGTCCGCGATGGCGTAGATGCCATCCTCGCAGATGACAAGGCCGAGCTGCACGAGCGGCTGCACGCATTGCCGAAAGGCGGGAACGGTCTTCTTGGTGACCGCAGCAAGCATCTCGTCGGTGTAGGGGAACGCTTTCGTGGAGAAGGAGCTTCCCGGCGCGCGTACCGCATTTCACCGCAAGCGATTGTAGACGGGCGAAGACGGTGTAGATGGAGTCCGCATTGTCCATCGCGTCGATGAGTAGGGCTTCCTGCGTGTCGAAGAACTCACTGTAGTCCCTGCGCCACGCTCCTCGGAGCTTCATCGGTACACCTCCGGGGTCTTCTTATCGCGTTCGGCTTCGGAGTAGGCGAGGTGGTCGAAGGGTGGGAACCTCGCGACAACCGCGAGGGCATGAGTGTATGGCGTGATTCGCCCGGTAGCCGAAGGAGGAGAGCATTTCCATGACTTCGGTATCCGTGAACGTGCCGTCATCGGTCACGATGGTGAACGTGCCGTCATCGTTTTTCGTGACTGTGCGCGTGTGGATTTTAGCCAGGGCGAGGACGAGTACGGTCGCGGAATCCCCATTCGGCTCATGGTCGATGAGCGTCATCTCAGGTGTCTCGTAGAAGTTCAAGGGGATAGTAGTAGTAGCTGCTGAAATCCATGGTGCTCCTTTCTGCTTGCAATCTGTGATTATGTTTTTACTATATCTGTCCTGTTTTGTGGACTTTTCCAGTCAGATTTCATGCTTCTTTCACAATTAGACACGCGTTTTCAGATGGTTCTGCCAGATTCGCGTCCCGTGCGGCGGTGCGCTGTGCTACAGTAGCGAAAGTCCTTTCTGCCTGTTGCTTTTATCTCGGAGTGAGGGCAGGAGAAAAGGGAGCCTGTGGCTTCGGTCACACGGCTCCCTTTTCTGTTACCAGTCGGAGTTTTCGCTATCCGGTTCCGCTGTTGCTCCCAGCCATCAGCGACAGGCTCCGTTTTTACCGTTTTCTTTTTGCGTGCATCGAGACGCGCCTTGGCATCCTCCGGGGTGCTTCCGTGGGCGGTGAGCATATCGCTCACCTCGTCTGCATGGCTCGCAAAGGAATCGGTCGAGTGCGTCGAGGTCGAGTTCCTGCCAAGCGCAACCGACGGCGGAGAGCACACTTTCACCAGCGGAATGGGTGACCAGAGAGCGCCAC
>VOFI01003153.1_pt1 | contig 45476 bp, 52 predicted proteins | sample 5384131 | NCBI WGS metagenome assembly VOFI01 (sample SAMN12384728, study PRJNA508395) | human gut metagenome | isolation source: healthy gut H | host: Homo sapiens
GTTAACGATATGTCCGCGCAAGCGCTCGGGCGCTGTAAACTTTCCTGCGGATAGCACACCGTTACCGGCTGCTTGACCATAGAACCCAAGGCCGTCTTGGCAAATGTCCAGCAAACTCATGCCGCGCCTACCTTTCCGTGCAGCTAATGCAGGGGTCGATGGTCAGGATAATCATGGGCACGTTGGCAAGGAGCACGCCCTGCAGTGCATGCGTCAGACCCGCCAGGTTCTGCGACGTCGGCGTGCGCACGCGGAAACGGTCCAGTTCTTGGTGCCGTTGCCGCGCACATAGTAATACGCCTCGCCACGCGGCTGCTCAATCACAACCTCGCCGCGCGCGCCGTCGGCCGGCGTGAGCTTGGTGCGCCCACCGATGCCGTCGTGCGGTATCTTGCCCACAAGCTCCTTGATGATGTCCATGGCCTGCGTGACCTCGGCACAACGCACCGGCAGCGGGCATAGCAGTCGCCGTCGGTAGCCACAATCGGCTCAAACGCAGCCAGATCCGAATAGGCGCTGTCACCGAACATGCGCACGTCGTAGTCCACGCCCGAGGCGCGACCGAACGGCCGACCATCGAAAGCTCCAGCGCGTCCTTCTTGCTGATCACGCCTACACCGTGCAGGCGCTCGCCGCAGCTATTGTCGTCCAAAAACGTATGCACCAGGGCCTCGTAGTCGGGACGCATGGCATCGAGCGTCTGGACAATGCCCGCCAGCTCGGAGTCCTCAATGTCGTGTTTAAGGCCGCCGATCTCGTTGATCGACAGAATCACGCGACCGCCGCAGGTGCTCTCGAAGATCTTAAGAATCTGCTCGCGCAAGGTCCACGAACGATAGAACAGCGCCTCAAAACCAAAGGCGTCGGCAAGCAGTCCCAGCCACAGCAGGTGCGAGTGAATGCGCGAAAGCTCGTGCAAAATGGTGCGGATATACTGCACGCGGCCGGGCACCTCGATGTCGAGCATGCGCTCGCAGGCGCTGGCATAGCCGCAGCTGTGGCCCACGGCGCAAATGCCGCAGATGCGCTCGGCGATGTAGCCAAACTGGTGCATGTCACGCTTTTCGGTGAGCTTCTCGAGTCCGCGGTGCACAAAACCGATCTGCGGAATTGCCTCGATGACGCGGTCGTCCTCGATCACCAGGTCCAGATGAAGCGGCTCGGGCAGCACCGGGTGCTGCGGGCCAAACGGAATGACGGAGCGATGTGCCATGGACCTTACGCCTCCTTTTCTGCTTGTCGCGGGCGGCCTTGGCGGCAAGCGCCGCGCGGACCTTGGCCGCTTTCTCGGGATCCATGGCGGCGAGCTTTGCCTCCATCTCGGCAGCCTTGAGCGCGGCCTTTGCAGCGACCTCATCGTGCTGAGCATCGGAGCCGGTAGCCGCAGCGGGCTGAGCGACGGCAGCGCCCACAGCATCGCCAGCGCCTTCCCCTGCAGCAGCCGCGGCGGCGGCCTTCTCGGCCGCGGCCTTGCGCGCCTTGGCCTCGGCGGCGGCACGGACCTTCATGGCCTTCTCGCGCGCAGCCTTCACCTCGGGCGTGATAACGCTCATGGGCTCGGCAGTCGAGACCTGGTAGAAAAAAGCCCTTAAAGTCGATCTGCATATCGGTAATGGCAAGACCAAACAGGTCGTGGGCCTCATTTTCAAACGGGAACACCGCGGGGTAATACGAGCTGATGGACGGAATCTCCTGGTACTGGTCGATGCCCTCAACCACCAGGTTCTCGATCGCACAGCTGCCGTCCTGCGCAATATGCTCCCTGAGCAGCACGAACGTTGATAAACGTATAGACCAGGCGATACGTGCCGTCGTCGACGTTGCGCTCAGCGTGCATTTGCACAAAGCGCGCGCCGACGCCCTTGAGCGCCTGGACATGCGACAGGAGCTCGTCGATCCCGACGGTGGTGTAGATTGCCTTTTGCATTACTCGGCCTCCTTTGCAGCGGCGGGCTTCCCGGCAGGCGCGTCGCCGGCAGCGGTCTCGGCGCCGGCCTCCGCAACAGCCACAAACCCGTCCTCGCCCAGCTCAACGCCACCGTCCCAGGTAGCGGCGCCGCCCACGGTAAGCGGGTCACCGCCGGCACGCATCACGGCCTCCTTCTGGTCCAGGATGCCGCACGCCTCCACGATGGCATCGATCACGGTCTCGGGGCGAATGGCGCATCCGGGCGCGTACACGTCCACGGGAATCGCGCGGTCCACGCCGCCAATCACGTTGTAGGCATCGCGGAACACGCCGCCCGAACACGCGCAGATGCCGCACGCCACCACGCACTTGGGCTCGAGCATCTGGTTGTAGATCTGGCGCACGACAGGCAGGTTCTGGGCATTGACCGACCCCGTCACCAAAAAGATATCCGCATGCTTGGGGTTGCCGGTGTTGACCACACCAAAACGCTCCGCATCAAACAGTGGGGTAAGCGAGGCCAGCACCTCGATATCGCATCCGTTGCAGCTCGAGCCGTCGTAATGAATAACCCACGGCGAGCGCGACATTTTATGATCCATAAACGCCGCCTCCTAAATAAACACGTCGACGAGGATGGGCATAAGGTTGAGCAGGCCAAACACCAGCGCCACACCCCATCCGAGCTTAAAGCAGCTGCGCCAGGTGCTGCGTGCGAAGGTGTTGTCGATAAGTACCTCGACAAAGTACGTCGCGGCCATCACGACCAGGGCTACAACCCAACTCACCGGGTTGTCCCAGACAAAGAACATGCCCACCCACATCAAAAAAAACAGCACGGTCTCGCACCAGTGCATAAGGGTCATCTTGGCCAGCGTGCCGCCGCTCATCTCGGTGGCGACGCCCTGGACGATCTCCTGATGCGCGTGATGCGAGTACGAAAGGTCAAACGGCGACTTGCGCAGCTTGATGGTAAGCACCGCGAGCAGCGCCAGGAAAATGGGCGCGCTGTACACGATGATGGGGGCCGACTGCCCCGTCACGGCGATGGAATCGAAGCTGTCGGTGGCAAGGTACAGGCCCACGCTCATCAGCAGAACGGCGGGCTCGTAACTCATGACCTGCAGCAGCTCGCGGTCGGCGCCGACCTGGGCAAACGGGCTTTGCGTCGAGGCGGACGCCAACACCACAAAAATCGCGGCGAGGGTAACCATAAACGCACACAGCAGCGTGTTAGAGCCCGACACAAAGATGCCGCCGCCCACGACGGTAAAGATGAGCGCGCACGCCATATAGGTATCGTCCATGGTGTTTACGCTGGCAGGGGCTTTGCGCAGCAGCTTGGCAACGTCGTAGAAAGGCTGGAGCAGGCGCGGGCCCACGCGGCCCTGCATACGGGCCGAAAGTTTGCGGTCAACGCCGTCGATCAGGCCACCAACCAAAGGCGCCAGCAGGGCAAACACCACGGTACCAATAAAGATGCCCACGACGCCCGAACCTTCAAAATACTTGCCGCGCAACACCGAGGGCGCGCTCATGGCAAGCCGCTCGGGCCCAATCCACGCGCAACACAGCAGCGCAAACAAGATAATGCTGCAGCACACGACGCTACCCACGGGGCTAATACGCTTCTCGCCAAGGGCGTCCTCCGAGTACCAATTGCGCTTTTCGGCCTTTACCTCGTGTCCCATCGAGCCGCGGAAATGGCGATATTTGTCGGTTCCCACACCCGAAAGGTACACGTTGACGTGCGGCTTGTTGCTCACGCGGAATGAAGTCAGCAGCACCACGGCGATAAAAGCCACGATAACCACCATCAGATACATGGCGTCCTTGCCGATAACGTACGGCACGCGTCCAAACACCATGGCCAAGTAAGGCGACACCGGGCCGCTCGAGATGAGCGGGAACGCCACGCAGCACAGAATCAGCAGCGCGGCGATGGTGTTGAGGGCCATCCATTCGGTCTTATGGACATTGACCTCAACGTTTTGAGCCGTGGGGTCGACGCCCGAAAGCTTGGCAAGCCACTTGCCCCAGAAGAAGAACGTCGCGGCCGAGCCAAAGGCAAGCACCATGATCATGAGCACGTTGCCAGTCTGCGCAAACGCCACCAGGGCGCCCCACTTGGACACGAGCATGCCAAACGGCGCCACAAACATGCCCATGATGCCCAGCATCATCAGGCGCGTCAGGTGCGGCATGCGGCTGAACATACCATCCATGTCCTCGATATTGCGGCTGCCGATATGATGCTCAGCCGTGCCCACGCACAGGAACAGCAGCGACTTGGCCACCGTGTGGAACAGGATCAGGAAGATGGCCGCCCATACGGCCTCGGGCGCGCCGACACCCAAGCAGGCACTGATGAGGCCCAAGTTGGAAATGGTGGAGTACGCGAGCACGCGTTTGGCGTTGCTCTGCGAGATGGCCATGAGGGCAGCGAGCAAAAACGTGATGGCACCCCACACTCGTGACCATAAAGCCGGTCACAGGATAGATGGCATAGAGCGGGCTCAGCTTGACCATCAGGAACACGCCGGCTTTGACCATGGTTGACGAGTGCAGCAGGGCGCTCGTGGGCGTGGGGGCAACCATAGCACCCAACAGCCAAGTGTGGAACGGCATCTGTGCGGCCTTGGTGAGTGCGGCGAGCGACAGCAGGATGACCGGCATCACCAGCAGCGCGGATCGCGCGGTGCCGGCCTCGGCAAGTCTGATCATGCCGGTGATGGTCATCGGCATGCCGTTAACGTGCAGGTACATGAGCCCCGCCAAAACGCGATGCCGCCCAGCATATTGAGGATGATCTGGGTAAAGGCGTTTTTGATGGCCTCGGGCGTGCGCGTGTAGCCAATCATAAGGAACGAGCACACGGTGGTGATTTCCCAACCGCAGAACAGCCACTCAAGGTTGTCGCTCGTCACGATAACGAACATGGCCGAGAGGAACAGGAACATGAGCGCCAGGAACTGCGGGCGACGGTCGGGCGCGGTCTGCCCGCGCAGCGCGGCCTCGTGCTCATCGTGCGCTTGGAAGTCCTTCATGTAACCCAAGGCATACACGCAGATTAGGCTGCCGACGATGCCGACGGCGAGCACCATGATCACAGCTCATGTAGTCGGTAGAGCGGCGTTGCCGTGACGGCTTCGGCCGCGGGCAGCGTCATGGTCGCAAAGGCGAGCGAGCCCACCAGCTGGACTATGCCGAGCACTGTGGTGAGCGCGTTCCTATATTTGTACGCGTTGTACAGGATTACGGCGCACAGGATGACATCGATAGCGGAGCTGATGATCGAGAGCACATGCGAGGTGCCGGGGGCAACCTCAAAGCTCTGCGGACCCGTGCCAAAAAACATGACGGCGACTACAACTGTCACCGCCATAATAATGCCGGAGCCTATGAGCCCCACCGCATCGCGGGCGCGGTCACCGCGCGCGAGCAGCATGCCCAGCGCCGGTACCAGCGGAAACAGGGTAAGGAAATACAGTAGCGTCATACCATCACTCCCCCATGCAAAAACGCTGCAATTGTTTAACGTTATAGCTCAATTGAGGAGTAGCGGCGGCAGGTTTTCGGTCAACTGGGGAGTTTTAGGCGTACGAGGCAAGGAGCCTGTCCGCATTGGAGTAGAGGGGCAGCACGTCTCTGTCACTCCGGTGAGCGCAAGAGGCGTATCGCGCGGTTTATTGACCGCTTGGGAGGATGTCCCGGGGGCTCGCGCCCACTCGCGGTATTGGCGCGGTAAGAAAAATGCGCCCCCGTGGGCGCACCATCCCGTTTGCTATTTCGCCTTTTTAACGCGCGGCTTGCGACCGCGCGGCTTATCGACCAGTGCGGACTCACCGCTCTCGCGGTACTGACGGCACCAAGCCTTGACCGAAGACTCGCTGGGAATCTTGTGTTTGATCATGGCCTCGCGAACCGTTAAGCCGTTTTCCAAGCGGTCCTTGGACCACGGCGACTTAACTTCGTACGAATAGGTGTGATGATGCGAACCGGCGTTGAGAACGGCGTCGGCACCGCCCACGGCATATGCGCGGGCCCACTGACGAGCCGTGGCCTGGGGAATGCCAAGCTCCGCGGCGAGGGCGCGATGACCGACCCCCTCTTGGAGGATCTCGACGGCGCGCTGCCTAACCTCGGGCGCATGCGTGCGAGTCCTAGTTGCTTCCGACATACCTGCCACTTCTCAGCCCTAAACGTTAAACTGCTTTCTTTACGTGCAAGTTAGATAGTAGCATTTTACTGTTTGCTCAAAGCAGTTAATTAAAATAGACGCGGCGTTATCTGGGCATTTGGCACCAAATTACGACATTTCTTTATCGATTATTTACGCTGGTAGCTGACTCGCAGCTAATCGTCATTCGCTTGTCAACATAATTGGCATCTCTTTATGTCCTTTGGTATAGAGGATATAGTTATTAACCCCTCCCCCAATAATTTTGAGTGATCTGCAAGGCAGTAGACGTCCTCACTCCTCATGATTACCGCGCATTGCCATCCACTGGAGCAAAACAAAAAGGGCGGGACCTGCTGCGCTTGCAGGCCCCGCACCGGTTGACACCCGACGGGACACAGCCGGGCGAGACGGATCCGTGCTACCGCCCCGCCTGGCCGCGATGTCCAACTACAGCTCGTTGGCCGCGTGATACGCCGTGCGAATGGCGCTCGCAATGTCGGCGGTGCGCTCGCCCGAGCAGTCGCCCACGCAGGTCACGGGCACCGTCACGCCATCCAGGTCAAACGCGTTGGCCTTGGAGCCCACGGCCATCACCACGTAATCGCAGGCGATCTTCACCGGCTCCTCGGCGCCGTCCTCGGCGGTGCGAACGGCCTCCACGCCCTCGTCAGTAATGGCGGTCAGGCGGGTCTTCACGTGCTGCTCCACGTTGTGCTCGGCAAAGTCGCTCATAATCAGCGGCAGAATGGTCTCGGACTCGCCCGCGGCAATCTTGTCGAGCATCTCGACGATCGCCACCTCGCAGCCGTGCTGCAGCAGGTATTCGGCAGTCTCGGTGCCCACCAGGCCACCGCCAATGACGGCGACGCGGCCCGTAAGCTCCACCTTGCCGGCCAGCACGTCCCAGCTCGAGACGACCTTGTCCGAGTCGGCACCCGGAACGGGGATGACCACGTCGTGCGCGCCCACGGCCACAATCGCGGCGTCGGCGGCGTTGAGGTCCGCGGGGCTAGCGACGTGGTTGAGCTCAACCTTCACGCCCAGGCCAGGCAGAATCTTCTCGTAATACTCGACCGAGCGCATGATCTCGTCCTTGCGCGGGGGCGCAGCCGCCAGCGCAATCTGGCCGCCCAGATGATCGCTCGCCTCGTAGATGGTCACGTCGTAGCCGCGCTTGGCCGCCACGCGTGCGGCCTCCAGGCCGGCGATGCCGCCGCCCACCACGGCGATCTTCTTGTCGCCCTCGCCCGGCTTGATGGCGATGGTCGCCTCGTCGCCGTTCTCGGCGTTGAGCACGCACGAAATGTACTTGCGGTTTTGAATCGCGTCGACGCAACCCTTGTTGCAGTTGAGGCACTCGCGGATGGGCTCACCCGTGGCGGCCTTCAGCGCAATGTCGGGGTCGCACATGAGCGAGCGGCCGTAGGCGATGATGTCGGCCGCGCCGTCTTCCAGAATCTTCTCGCCGGCTTCGACCGAGACAACACGGCCCACGGTTGCCACCGGCACGGAGACCAGGGCCTTGACGCGCTCGGCCACGGGCAGCGTCCAGTTGTAGGGCATGGCGCCCATGGGCGGAATGGTGTCGCCCATGTTGCCGGTGTGGTTGGCCTGTGCGACCTGAATCATGTCGATGCCCGCGCCCTCGAGCAGCTTGGCGAACTCGCAGGCCTCGTCGGGCAGCAGGCCGCCCTTGCCGCGCGGCGTGCCGTCGGGGTTCTCCATGATCACGGGGAGTTTGTACTCCACCATCAGCCCCGGCGCGGCTTCCTTAATGGCAGCGACGACCTCCAGCGCATAGCGAACGCGGTTCTCGAACGAGCCGCCGTACTCGTCGGTGCGCTTGTTGAGGATGGCCGAGCACAGCGAACCCACCAGGCGGTCGCCGTGGACCTCGATGGCGTCGATGCCGGCCTGCTGCGCGCGGGCGGCCGAGGCAGCGATGGCCTCCTTGATCTGGGTGAGCTGCTCTACGCTCGCCTCGTTCACAAAGTGCTGCATGTCGTGGTGCAGCTTGGCGTATGCCTGATTGCGGATCTCGTTGGACTCGGCCATCTTGGCGGCAAAGGCCTCCTCGTCGCCGGCGGCCTTGGCCTCCTGCGCGGCCTTGGCGGCGGCCATGGAACCCATGACCATGCGGCCGACACCGGGCACGTCGTACTCGGGGTGGAACAGCTGCAGCGCGACCTTGGCACCGTGCTTGTGGACAGCGTCGGCCAGGGCCTTAAACGTGGGGATCTGGGCGTCGGTCGCCAGCTTGGGCGTGGGGCTCGCGGTCATGACGGGAGCGACGTCGCCGATGACGATGTAGCTCACGCCGCCACGGGCCAAGCGCTCGTAAAAAGCCAGGCTGCGCTCGCCGATGGAACCGTCACGCTCCTCGTAGCCGGTGGTCAGCGGCGGAAACATAATGCGGTTCTTGAGCTCAAGGGGGCCAACCGTAATGGGCTGGAGCAGCTTGGATGCAGGTGCGGTCATGGACATTCCTCTCTTGTAGGCGCGACGGCGATGATGCCGCGTAGTTGTCTAGAGGATATGGCATGGAGGCACAGCGGCGCAACGGAAATCGGCGAATATCAGGTGGCGGCAGGTGGATGGGGATGGGCGGGGCGGCCCGCCGGTTTATCTCAATCTGTAACAGTTACGCGGCAAAACCGGGTCTTACTGTTACAGATCGAGACATTCCTCTCGGCCCATCCTCAACAATCTAGATCTGTAACAGCTAGGCCCACTTTTGGCCCCTATCTGTTACAGATCGAGACAAACCAAACCCGCCTGCTAGAAAATCTCAATCTGTAACGGTTACTCGGCAAAAACCGTCCCTCGTGTTACAGATTTAGACAAACACGACCAAGCCCACCGGTATATCTCGATCTGTAACACCTAGCCGCCCAAATCGGTCTAGATGTTACAGATCGAGATTTTGTTTGAGAGGCCGAGAATTGGACCGAAAACACAGTCCCGGAATAACAAAAAAGCTCGCCGGCTAGGCCGACGAGCTGCAAGTTCTTGGTCGCGGGGGCAGGATTTGAACCTACGACCTCCGGGTTATGAGCCCGGCGAGCTACCAGACTGCTCCACCCCGCAATGTCTGGGCGCCTCATGTGCGCAAGAAAGAATATTACGCGGGAGTTCGGTAAACGGCAAGGAAAATCTCGTAGAGCATAATTCCTTCATATTTAAACCCCTCAGCCCCTATCACCGTAAACGAATCGCAGCCGAGCGCCGTCGACGGCACGTATACAATGGTGCGCGTCCTTTTATGCCGACACCGGGAGTAGACATGCTGCTCGCTATCGATATGGGAAACACGCAGACGGCCATGGGCCTGTTTGACGGAGACGAGCTGGTGCAGTCGTGGCGCATGCCCACCGACCGCTCCTATACCGCCGACGAGATCCATGTGCGCCTGATGGGTTTCTTTAAGATGTACGGCCTTTCGCTCGATGCGGTCGACGCGATCGCCTTTGCGGGCGTGGTGCCGCAGCTCTCGCGCGAGTGGCACGCCGTGGCCGACCGCATTGCCGCGGACGCCATCGTCATCGGGCCGCAGACGGCCGCCGTAACCAAGCTGCGGGCGCGGCGCGCCCCCCCAAGGCCGTTGGTGCCGACCGCATCGCCAACGCCGTCGCTGCCGAGACCTTCTATGGCGCGCCGGCGATCGTGGTGGACTTTGGCACCGCGACCAATATCGACGTCATCGATGAGGACGGTTATTACATTGGCGGAGCGATCGCGCCGGGCATTCGCATCTCCATGGACGCGCTTGCCGCCCGTGCCGCCAAGCTCGCCAGCGTGCCGCTCGAGGCGCCCGAGCACGCCATCGGCCGCGATACCGAGGAGTGCATCAAGGTCGGCGCCGTGATGGGCGCCGCCGCCATGGCCGAAGGCCTGGTCGCGCGCATGAAGCGCGAGCTGGGCCGCGACGATGCCACCGTTATCGCCACGGGCGGCCTCGCCGGCATCGTCGCCGGCTCGACCGATGCCTTCGACGTGGTAGACGGCCAACTCACCATCAAGGGCATCTGCGAAATCTACCGCCGCATGCAGAAGCTGGGATAGAACAGGGGCTTAAGTCGAGCACGAGCGCGAGCGGCGAACTAGGCAACGCATCGGCCCCTATTCCTCAAAATCGAAAGATTTTCAGTTTTGAGGAATAGGGCTTTCTGCTAGGCCTCGTCGCACAGCCACCTCGCCGTGTCCACGATCTGCACCCCATTGCGGTCCGTGGCCTCGTGATGCGTGCGGGCGAGAATCATCTTGGGGTACGCGTCGCCAATGCTCAGCAGTGGTGAAATCTCGCGTTCAAATGTCTTATCCGAGCTGATGTCGTCGCTCACCTGAATGTAGAGCTTCTCGCTTCGCTTGATTGCTACAAAGTCTATTTCCTTTTTATAGAGCACGCCGACGTATACCTCGTATCCGCGGCGCAGCAGCTCGATTGCCACCATGTTCTCGTATACGCGTCCCCAATCCATATCACGTGTACCGAGCAGCGCGTATTTGAACGCGTGGTCTGCCAGGTAATACTTCTCGCCGCTCTTAAGGTATTTTTTGCCGCGGATGTCGTACCGACGAACTTTATAGAAGGCAAACGCATCGCACAGGCACCCCATGTACGTGCCGACCGTCTTGTTCGTTATCTTTAGCCCATCCGCGTTCAAAATATCCGTAATGCTACGTGCCGACGTTATGTTGGATACGTTGTCCATCATGTAATCGGCAATGCGCAGCAGCGCCGATTCGTTTCTCACGTTATGCCGCTGCACGATATCTCTCACGATGAGCGTTTTGAAGACATTGGAGAGATATTGATAACGCTGCTCCTGCAGTGGATAAGGGTAGGAGCCGGACATACCGCCGGTTCTCGCGTACTCATCGAAGTCGCGGTCGACCTCGCCCTCGTCGCCATAGAGTCGATACTCCTCAAACGAGAATGGGAAAACCTCGATCTCAAACGTACGCCCCGTAAAGAGCGTCGACAGATCGCTCGACAGCAAAAAGGCATTCGATCCGGTAATGAATATGTCGTACTGCTCGGATGCGTGGAGGCTGTTGATCGCACGCTCAAAACCGTCGCACATCTGAACTTCATCGATAAGCAGAAAGTTTTGTTTGCCGGACACTCGATGCTCTTTTACATAGGCGAGCAGCGCGTGATACTCGAGCAGATTCTCGAACTCATCGAGGTTGTAGTTGATATGGATGACATTCGAATTGGACAGATTTGCCTCCACGTAATCGCGGAGGGCCTCGAGCAATTTTGATTTACCGCTACGACGGATGCCCGTGATGACCTTGATGTCCGGCACACCAATAAGGCTCGTCAACGTGTCCATATATGACGTTCTATTGATGAGTTTCATTGGGGCCTCCTCGCGGTCTTTTATCGCTATTCCTCAAAACTGAAAAAAATTTTCAGTTTTGAGGAATAGGCTCTATAGCGAATATACCTCGCGAAAGACCGAGCTGCCTTAATCCTATTCCTCAAAAACGAAAATTTTTCAGTTTTGAGGAATAGGGCGCTGGCAACCCATTCCCCAGATAGGCGAAACCCTCCCCGGCACAGGCCGAGGAGGGTCTTGTTGTCATGTCTATCTTTGGGCGCGAACGCCCCGCGCTACAGCCCGCGAATGCGCACGGCCTCGGGCGGAAACTCCTGCTCGCCGGCATCGGTCTTAATGGTCGCGCGACCCCAGATGTCCAGGCCTGCAAACACACCGACCGCAAGCGGCAGGCCGTTGGGCGACACCGCCGCAACTTGGCGGCCCAGCAGCGGCACCATGTCGAAGTACTCGCCCAGCACGGGAGCCAGCGGCCCTGCGGCGCCTTGCGGCGTGTTGGCAACAACCGCCCAAGGCGTCCACGCGGGCCAGCACGGCGGCGGCCAGCGTCTCGACCAGCGCTTCGTCAGCCACGTCCACACCAAGCTCGCCCAGCGCCGAACGCTCAATATCCACCGTCACGGCACCGAACATGCCCGCAGCAGCGGCACCGCCGTTCACGGCAACACGCGCGAGCGACGTCTCAAACGCAGGCGCACCCGCACACGATATCGCTCGGCCACTGGATACCCACCTTACCGGCAAGGCCCAACCCCGGCGTCGAAGCCGTGCCCACGAGCGCGTCCATCATGCCCATCGCAGCCACAAACGGCAGGCCGTGGAAGGCATGCATGTTCACGTCCGGGCGCACGATCAGCGAAAACGTCAGCGAGGCATCGCCCGCGCTCCATGCGCACCAGCCCGCGGACGCACCCTCGCGGCCCGCGTCACGTGCCGAGTCGAGCTCGGCGCCGGCGGCAACAGCATTCATCTCGATCATCTACATACGCCCCAATTCGCCCACGATATGACCCACGCGGTCCTCGGGCTCCTTGACCTCGACACCGTTGTAGCGGAAGAACCGCGCCGGGTCGTGCATCAGGTCCTCGAGCGGCACCAGCACAAAGTCGCGCTCGCCAATGAGAGGATGCGGCAGGCGCAGCTTTTTGCCGCCGTGGGTCTCGCCATCCATCCACAGCAGGTCCAGGTCGATGGTGCGCGGGCCGTTGGCCTTGGCCTTTTTGGAGCGGTCGCGCCCCAGCTCAGCCTCGATCTTCATAAGCTCGTCGAGCAGCACCAACGGCGCCAGCTCGGTCTTGATCTCGATGACGGCGTTGGCAAACGCGTCCTGGCGCGTCTCGTAGGCAGGCTCGCTCTCGTAGATCTTGGAGGAGTTGGACACGCAGGTGAGTGGAATCTCGGCGATCATCTCGCGTGCAGCGCGGATGTTGTCGCAGCGATGCCCCAGGTTGGAGCCCACAGCCACAAACGCGCGGCGCGGCTGCGGCTTGGCAACCGCCCAGTAACCGTTCAGGAACTGCGCAAAACCCGCGGCGTCGTGCACGCGCACGATGTTGGCACCGGCCTGGATGGCGCCCAAGCACACGCCAAACGTGGCGGCATCGCGCTCGGCGGCCTCGGTCACGCCCGAGACAGCGCCCACAAAACGCTTGCGCGACACGGCGCACATGAGCGGATAGCCCAGTGACGCCATCTTGGCAGTCTCGCGCTGGATGACGATGTCCTCGTTAGCCGACTTACCAAAGCCCGGGCCAGGATCGATGCAGATGCGGTCGCGCGACACGCCGGCATGGATGAGCGTGCGGGCCTGGTCGGACAGAAAGCCCATAACGCGGCGCATGATGGGCGCCGAATCGGGCAGGGTGAAGCGGCGGAGCTGCGAGGTGGGCACGTAGGCTTCCTCGCGGCGGGCGCTGCGGCGCATCATGGCGGCCAGGCGGTCATTGGACTCCGATTCGGCCTCGGTGGCTGCGGGCGCGGCCTCGGGTGCGGGCGCGACGGTCTCGGCGGCAGCAACCTGCTCGGCGGCGGGCGTCTCCTGCTTCGCTTGCAGGCTCGGACGTGGGTCCGGTTCGCCAAACGGCAACGAGGGCTGTACCACGCCGCCCGGAAGCTTGGCCTCAGGCTTGGGCTCACCCAGCAGCTTGCCGCGACGGCGGCGAGCCGGCTTCTCGGCCTCACGCGCGGCCTCGGCAGCCGCCTCGCGCGCCTTCTCGGCAACAAACGCCGCTGCCGAGGTATCGAGCTGCACCGTTGCGTGCGTGCGTGCGGGCGCGGCGACCTCGCCGGCATGCATCACGATGACGCCGCAGGTGCTCGTCTTAACGAACTCGACCATCTTGGGATCAGTGAAGCCCGTCACGTCGTTGACGATCGAGGCGCCGCAGCGCACGGCCGCCTTGGCAACCGCCACATGACGCGTGTCGATCGAGACGATGGCGCCCCGTCGATGATGTGGCCAGCGCGTACCACGGGCGGCACGCGGCGACCCCCACCTCCGTCCGGGGTTGACCTGTCAAAGGGTCAAAGCACCGGGGCGCGTGGACTCGCCGCCCACGTCGATGATGTCGGCGCCGGCGTCGCGCTGGGGAACGCAAACGCGGCCGCGATGTCGCAAGAAATCAGCAGGTCGGCATTTGCATCCTGATCGGTGGGAGCAAGGTTGCAAATGGCCAGCGTATCGCCGGTAAAGTATCGCGTAAGGCCCGCCGCCGGATACACCACGAGCGAGGTCCCGCCCACGATGAGGGCATCGGCCGCGGCGATGGCGGCAACGGCACCGGTCAACACATGCTCGTCGAGCGGCTCTTCGTAAGAGCACCACATCGGGCTTAATGCGCCCGCCGCACGCGGGACACACGGGCACGCCCGCGGCGTCCTCGTGCTCGCGCGAGCAAATCCACTCGGCGCTATAGACCGCGCCGCACGTCTGGCAGACATTGCGGTGGACCGAGCCATGCAGCTCGAACACGCGCTGCGAGCCGGCCATCTGATGCAGGCCGTCGATATTTTGCGTCACCACGGCATTCAGCTTGCCGGCGCGCTCCAGCTCGGCCAGCCTGGTGTGGCAGCGGTTGGGCTTAGCGTTAAGCGCGATCATCTTGGTGCGGTAAAAGTCGAAGAACTCGGCCGGATGCGCCTCGTAAAAGCTATGCGAGAGCATGGTCTCGGGCGGGTAGGCAAACTGCTGGTGATACAGGCCGTCCACGCTGCGGAAATCGGGGATGCCACTCGCCGTGGAAACGCCCGCGCCGCCAAAGAAGACCACGCGCTTGTGGGTGCCGAACAGCTCCGCCAGCGCGGCGGAGGCCTGTCTGGGGTCCGTTATCGCCTGCGTCATATGAGTCCTCCGTCCTTGTTAGTCGGGCAGCGTTGGGCGACGTCCCAGCATGCGGCCTTTGGGTCAGCATGCGCGGAGCCCACCACCGCCCCTGTTGCGTTAATCTTAAGCCTGCCAACCCCGTCGAAAGGACACCATGCCTCAGACTTACACCTTTGCCTCGTGGAACGTTAACGGCCTGCGCGCCGTGCTCAAAAAGGACCCGAGCTTTATTCAGATCGCGCAAGAACTCGACGTCGACATCTTGGCGCTGCAGGAGACCAAGTTGCAAGAAGGCCAGGTTGATATTGACCTGCCCGGCTATCGCCAAACACTGGAGCTACGCCGAGCGTAAAGGCTATTCGGGCACTGCGGTCTTTAGCAGCCAGGAACCGCTGCGCGTGCTGCACGCCGACGCGCTGCTACCCTACGCCGGCGAGGGCGAGGCGGCCGAGCTCGTCGCCCAAGCCGCAACCGAGGGCCGCGTCTGCGCGTTGGAGTTCGACAAGTTCTGGTTTGTGGATGTCTATACGCCCAACGCCCAAAACGAGCTCGCGCGCATCGATGTGCGCATGGCCTGGGACGATGCCTATCGCGGCTTTTTGAGCGCGCTTGAGCGCGAGACCGGCAAGCCCGTAGTGACCTGTGGCGACTTTAACGTAGCGCACGAAGAGATCGACCTTAAGAACCCCAAGTCCAACCGCGGCAACGCAGGCTTTTCGGACGAAGAGCGTGGTAAGTTTACCGAGCTGCTCGACGCCGGTTTTACCGATACCTGGCGCGCGGCAAACCCCGACGTCGAGGGTGTCTACAGCTGGTGGAGCTATCGCTTTAATGCCCGCAAGAACAACGCCGGCTGGCGCATCGATTACTTCCTGGTGAGCGACGCAATCGCCGGCAACGTGCGCGACGCCGGCATCCGCGACGATATCTTCGGCAGCGACCACTGCCCCGTCACCCTCACGCTAGAGCTCTAGCGCCAAGCAATTCCTCTGGGGGACAGAGGAAAACAGATCATGTGACCCCTCTCCCCCTATAAGGTGCGGTGGAATAGTTCCTGTTTGGGCAGCAAATAGCCAAAAACGAGAACCATTCCACCGCAAGTTCGTGTGGGAACGCGAAATGCCCTACAGCCCGTATTTCACGACGACACGGTTAATGCGACGGCACCAAGGCTTGTACAAGGCGGCCAAAAACACGCAGGTCGCGAGGCCGTGTGTGATATCGAACGGCACGCCGTGGCAAGACGTGCCACGGCACCCGCCCACGTGAGCGGTTGAACAAAACCGATAATGTCGATAGGCGTTGATCACAACGCCGCGCCGGCATGCGCACGGTGCCGTCGGCGCGATCAAAAGCGCCGGCATGCGCCAGCGCACCGCCAACGTATCCCACGAGCCCCCAGGCATACATCTGCCACGGCGTCCACATGCCCTGTCCAAAAAAGAAATTGCTGGTCAGCGCCGCCAGCGCGCCAACCATAAAACCGTTGCGGCGACCAAGCGTCGCCCCCGCGATAATGGCGATGGCGCTCACCGGCTTAAAGTCGGGAATGGGCCCAAACAGGATGCGCCCCGCCGCCGCCAGCGCCGCCAGCACCAGCGTGGGCATAATCTGGCGCAATCCCGGACGAGATGCCTCGTAACCCGCAAAGAACAGCGCGAGCACCAGCGCCACCACAACCAGCATGGCAAGCGCCGCCTGCTCAACGCCCGCCAGCAACGCCGCTGCCATCACCGCCGGCACCGCCAGCAGCAGCGGTATCTCCAGTTTTGCAAGCAAGCGCGCGACGCGATAATCCGTCATCCCATCACGCCCTATAAAACACGTTATCGGCAAAGAAGTCGGCCGGCGGCTCCACGCAGGCAATCTCGCCGTCAAACATCATGGCGACGTCGTCGGCTACCTGCTCGGCAAAGTCCAAATCGTGCGTAGCCATGATGACGGTGCCGCCAGCCTTCGCATGGTCACGCAGGGCGCGGGCAATGATGCGGCGGCTGAACAGGTCTAGACCCTTGGTGGGCTCATCGAGCAATAGCAGTTCGGGGCCGATTAGCAGCAGTTTTGCCAATGCAAGCAGTTGACGCTGCCCGCCCGAAAGATCGTACGGGTGACGCGCCTCCAAGCCCGCCAGACCCAGGCGCGCTGTCTGCTCCCGTGCTGCGGCCTCGTCATATCCGCAGGTCGAGGCCCATTCCATCAGCTCGTCGCGAACCGTATCGGCAACCAGCAATGCTTGGGATTCTGAGGCAGCAGCGCCGCCGAGGCCGCTCCGCGCACCATGCGGCCGCGCTGCAGCTTGGCGGTCTTCGCCAGCACCGAGAGTATCGTCGACTTACCGCATCCGTTGCCGCCCACGATCGCATGCACCGCACCGGCCGAAAACGTCACGTCGAGCCCGCGCAGCACCCAACCGCCCGCGCGATCGTAGCGAAACCAGCCTTCCGACAGGGTGGTAGCCGACCCGCCGTGCATTTTTTGGAGTATTCTGCTTCCATCCGTGCGCGGGAAGGCTTCCGAGCCATTCTCGAGCGACGTTTGCGCCACAAATTCGGACGATTTGTCCAATTCGAACTTTTTTTCGCGCTCGATACGTCCCCGGGCGGCTCCAGAGAGCCCAAATTGTCCTCACGCCTGCTGAATACTCCGTTTTTTGCACATCGGATGGCACCCCACCCCAACATGTCATCGGAAAACAGCGATTCTCGGCGTCCCAAAGAAGACATATCCGCCACCTCGCGCACGCGACCGCCCTCAATCCGGTACGTACACGTCGCATACTCGAGCATCGGCCGCGGCTGATGCGTCGCCACAACAACCGTGCAGCCCAGCTCGCGATTCACACGAAACAGCGCGTGCAGGAAATTCTTCTCCGCAACCGGATCAAGCTGAGACGTGGGCTCGTCGAGCAGCAGCACGCGCGGGCGCAGCGCCAGAACGGCCGCCAACGACAGCAACTGTTTGCGACCGCCCGAAAGCGTGTCAGTATCGCGGTGAAGCCAATCTTCCAGCCCAAAGAAATAGCTGGTCTCAGCTACGCGACGGCGCATCTCATCACGCGCTAGCCCCAAGTTTTCCAGGCCAAACGCCATCTCGTGCCACACGGTTTCGCACACGATCTGGTTCTCGGGATCCTGGAACACATAGCCCACGCGCTCCGCCGATGCCCGCACATCCATGTCGGCGACGGGCTCGCCCAGCACGCGCAGCTCGCCAGTGCGCTCGCCCGCCGGAGCGATCTCGGGCTTGAGCAGCGACAGCAGCGTCGACTTACCCGATCCGGTACCGCCAACAAGCAGCGCAAATGCACCTTGGGGAACAGACCAGTCGAGCCCCTCGAGTACCGACGCCTCAGCCCCGGGGTAGGTAAAGCTCAGGCCCCGTACCCCAATCGCAGGCACATCGGAGCCGCACGCCCCGCCCGTTACCGAGCAGCTATCCAACCGAGCCATCAGCCAAACCTCTTCTCATCAATCGCGTGCGACGCGCAAGGCAGCACCATCCAGGCAGCGTACACGACATAGCCCGGCCACGGCGCCGGCACCGATAGTTGCGGGTAAAACGAATACTGCATCGTCGCAGTCCACGCCACCGCCACGGCGGCAGCACCAAACAGCGCAAGCCCAGCCAGCGCGGCAACGTCGCTGCGCCCCAGCCGATACCGCGCATACGTCGTTCGACGCGTCGCGGCACCCCACCCGCGGGAGCGCATCGCGTCCGCACGCTCCAGCGAATCTTCCATGCCCCAGCCCATCAACACGCTCGACGCCCGCAGGCGCGAGCGCACGGGGTCGGCCGGCGTGCGCCCCGGCACATCGATCGCGTCCTGCACCGCCAGCACCGTACGGCCGCGGCGCAAAAACTGCGGGATAAGCCGCATGCACATCGAGATCATGAGCGCAATCACCGGTACGGCATTGCCCAGCAGCGCGAGCACCTTGTCGTATTCGAGCATCGACGCCGCGGCCTCAAACCACAGCACGCTCGCCACAAACAGCCCGCCCATGCACAGGCCATATACCATGCTTTCCAGATACACCGCGCGCATGCCAATACGGAACAGCTCCGTCGAGCCCGAGGCGCTAAACAGCGGATTGACCAGCGCGATAATCAAAATCACCGGCAGCTGCCAGCGGAGTGCGCCCAGCGTGCGGGCAGCCCCGCGCGTCGCAAATCCATACGCCAGCCCGCCCGCAAGTGACAGCGCAATCAGCACCGGCTGCATCGAGAACATGGTGAGCCCCAGCGTCAGCACCATGTAGAGGGCCGGCACAGCCGGATGCGACATCGAGAATGCCGCGACGGGCTCGCCGCCAAACTCCTCTTGTATGTTGTCCACGGGCACCCCCGTCCCCTCGCTCAAACGACAGCTCCGCAGCACCGCCAACGCCGCACGCAAGCAGTGCCGCCACGCTGACGGCAGCATCGGCCGTCACGCGTCAAACGTTACGCGCTCATCATATGCCTGCGGTATCATATTGCGCCGTGTATCGTTTCCAAACACACGTCTCTATAACGTAACAGGAGATCACATGGACGCAACCGCAATTATCTCGCTGCCGGCGAGGGCACCCGCATGAAGTCGAACCACTGCAAGGTTTCGCACAAGATCCTGGGCAAGCCCATGGTCCAGTGGATCGTCGACGCCACCATCAAGGCCGGCTGCAGCCGCGCCGTGGTCGTCATCGGCAGCCACGCCGACGAGATGCGCGCCCCTCATCGACGGCGCCTATGCCAACAGCGCCACCAAGGTCGAGTGCGTTGAGCAGACCGAGCGCCTGGGCACCGGTCACGCCGTAAAGGTCGCGCTCGAGGCCTGCGGCATCACGCAAGGCCCCGTCGTCGTGCTCAACGGCGACCTGCCGCTCATCACCGCCGACACCGTCACCAAGTTCGCGCAGACCGTCGCCACCGGCGAGCTCGCCTGCACCGTCATGACCATGACCCCGCCCGACCCCTTCGGCTACGGCCGCATCAAGCTGGGTGCCGACGGCCAGATCGAGCGCATCATCGAGCAGAAGGACTGCACACCCGAGCAGGCCGCCACGCTGCTCGAGTGCAACGCCGGCTGCTACGCCTTCGACGGCGCGCAGCTCGCCGCGCACATTGACGAGATCGGCAACGACAACGCGCAGTCCGAGTACTATCTGCCCGACATGCTCGAGATCCTCAAGGGCCACGGCCAGGCGGTCTCCATCTTCCACTGCGATGACTACCGCGACGGCCTGGGCGTCAACAGCCGCATCCAGCTCGCGCAGCTCACCGCCATCGCACGCGACCGCATCAACGAGCACTGGATGGCCGAGGGCGTTACCTTCATCGACCCCACGCAGGCCTGGATCGGCCCCGATGCCGTTATCGGCCGCGACACCGTCGTGGCCGCAGACGCACCTGATCGGCCACGTCACCGTGGGCGAGGAGTGCCAGCTCGGCCCCAACAGCCGCCTCACCGACACCACCGTCGGCAGCGGCTGCACCATCGATGAAACCATCGCCATCGAGGCCGTCATCGAGAACGGCGTCGACTGCGGCCCGCGCGCCTACCTGCGCCCGGGCACGCACATGCTCGACGGATCCAAGGCGGGCACGCACGTCGAGATCAAGAAGTCCACGATCGGCGAGGGCTCCAAGGTGCCGCACCTGTCCTACATCGGCGATACCACCATGGGCTCCGGCGTCAACGTGGGCGCCGGCTCCATCACCTGCAACTACGACGGCGTGCACAAGCACAAAACCGTCATCGGCAAGGATGCCTTCATCGGTTCCGATACCATGATGGTCGCGCCCGCCCAGATTGGCGACGGCGCGCTTCGTGGCCGCCGGTTCCGTCATCACTGAGCCGGTCCCGGCAGACGCACTCGGTCTGGGCCGCGCCCGTCAGGTAAATATTGAGGGCTGGGCCGCCGATTATCGCCGCCGCCTGCACGAGGACGACGAGGTATAACGTTTTTTACCAAGCATCTAAAGGAGCCGCTTCCGTGGGGACGGCTCCTTTTTCTATGCTGACCTGCGCGGCCGGATGAGTGGTCGGTTCGTGTCCGTTGACGGTAAAGACGTTATCAAGACTCGATAAACCCCGCCGCGCGGTTACAATGCAACAAGGCATCTATATGGCATTCGATATAAAGGAGAAGGGTAATGCCGATTAATGATCCCGAGAAGTCGGAGAATATGCGCAAGTCCATCCGCGTGTATTCCGGTTCCTCCAACCGTCCCCTCGCTCAGAAGATCGCTGAGTACCTTGGGGTCGAGCTTTCGGGCCTTACGCTAAAGCAGTTCGCCAACGGTGAGATTTACGCCCGCTACGACGAGACCGTCCGCGGCGCCGACGTCTTCCTGATTCAGTCCGTGGCCGGCGGCAACGTCAACGACATGCTCATGGAGCTGCTCATCGCCACCGACGCTGCCAAGCGCGCATCCGCCCGCTCCATCACCGCCGTTATCACCCACTACGGCTATGCCCGCCAGGACCGCAAGGCCGGCCCGCGCGAGCCCATCACCGCCCGCCTCGTCGCCAACCTGCTCGAGCGCGCCGGCGTCAACCGCATCATCACCCTCGACCTGCACCAGGGCCAGATTCAGGGCTTCTTCGATATCCCGGTTAACCACCTGTCCGCGCTGCCGCTGTTTGGCCAGTACTACAACGACATGCACTTCGACACCGACAACCTGGTTGTCGTCTCCCCCGATGTGGGCCGCGCCAAGGCCGCCAAGAAGCTTTCCGACATGCTCGGCTGCGACCTGGCCATCGCCCACAAGGGCCGTCCGCGCCACAACGCCGCCGAGGTCATGGGCATCATCGGTGACATCAAGGGCAAGACCTGCATCATCAACGACGACATGATCGACACCGCTGGCACCCTGTGCGCCAACGTCAAGGAGCTCAAGGCTATGGGCGCTGGCGATATCTACGTCTGCGCCACCCACGGCATCTTCTCCGGTCCGGCCATCGAGCGTCTGAACGACGCCCCATCGTCGAGTGCCTCGTCACCGACGCCATTCCCGTCGAGGTCGGTGGCAAGATCAAGACCATCTCGGTCGCCGAGGAGTTCGCTCAGGCCATCTCCGCCGTTTACCACGAGGAGCCCGTCTCCACGCTCGTCGGCGGCGACTTCGCGCTGTAATCCAGCGTGCATCTCATCATCTTTGGTGTTTTTAAAGGGTCAAGCTCGCTTCCGACCCTTTTCTACCCTCGACCCTTCCCTGGACAATTAGTTCAGATACGTATTTTTAAAGCTCCAAAGGCCGTTCTGAGCCTTCTGAGCTCCCCGGCGAACGCCATACTGCCCCAAAAGCTCATCGCTTTCGAGTACGACCGCCGCATATTTACCCTCAAATCGCCCTCGAAAGCCCTTAGAAACGCCTCGAACGCCCGCCGTCTTATACGTATCTGAACTAACTGTCCAGTAGCTATCGTCAACCTTCGCGGCAGAGCTCAATTTCCTGCAATCCCCTCAACCGATTCCACCGATTTCATAACACCCAGCCGTTCATGGCGCGCAGCGCCCCGCTGAGCGAAAAGAACGGTATGGCGGTCGCATTCTGCCGCCAACTTAGTACGTTATAGCTATGACGACCGTGATTTCACATCTCTCCGCCCTCCGCGCAATTCGTCGCGCACGACGGGCGTACTCTGCCCTACCCTGGGACTCCGTTGATAGCGAACAGCAAGCACAGGCCTTGGCTGGCTGCATTCCCAACAATGACGCGATAGACTTTGGCGCACTTTCGATACTCGACGCCTGGAATGAAGATGATTCCGAACTGCTCGATCTTCTCGTTTCAAACGAAGACAACAGGCGCCCCCGACAAGCGACTTCTTCAGCATATTCTCTCCACTCCGCTTCCTGAAGGTGCAATTATGCACGTCGAGGCCGACATCTACGCAACGTCTCCTGCCATGACAGCCATGCTTTGTTCCAAAAATGAATCAGTCGCCAAAACCTTGATGCTCCTTATGGAGCTGCTCGGAACCTACTCCTTCTTCCTCGGGGCAACATACCCCATTGCCTATGACGACATCTGGCCCAAGGGCGATGACTACGAAGCGATGGACGACCTCGATTGCCGGGGCGACCAGTCGGCGACCGAACAGCAGAACGAAACCCGCTACGAACAGGCACACTACAAATGCGAGCCCGCCACGACCATCGAAGATCTCGAGACTGTTGCACAGCTTGCCAAAAGCAGCTCATACACCTCGTTTCGCACGGCAGTCAAGCTCGCCCGACCCGGATCTGCATCCCCAGCCGAATCCCTAATGTTTGCCGTTCTCGGAGCGCCCATGCGCTTTGGCGGATTCGGATGTTGCAGCCTGCCCATGGGAGGCCTGCTACTCAACTATCGAATCGACTTCGACACTCTTGCGGTCAACATGTCCTCCGGCATCCCTTACGCCATCTGCGACCTATATTGCCCGGCCGCCGGAGTCGACAACGAATACAACGGAATTGGGCATGAGCTTCAAAACGCTCGCATCCACGATGGCAATCGAAATAATGGCCTCAAGGCAATGGGCATCCACGTCCTGGTTATCAATCGCGACCAAATGAAAGACCTTGTTGCACTCGAAGCCTTCGCCCAAACGATGCATCGACTCGCGGGAGTCCGATTCCGATACCGTATCAAGGGCTATCGCAAGCGTCAGGCCGCTTGGCTCAACGCCCTGCGGGCCGGAATCGGCCTTGCGCCGGTCTAAACGGCGAATCACCCGTGCACCGTCGAGCAGGGCTGGACAGTTAGTTCAAATACGTATAAATGGACACATTGAATTAGGGCTGTTTTGCAGTTATCTCTATACCATTCGCCCGATTTGAAGGCAGGGTAGACTTCAAAACAGCGTCATATGGACTAACTAAAGCTCCAAAACAACGTATCGGCATTGAATTGAGCACTTCGAGTCCTCAGAACTTATACGTATCTGAACTAACTGTCCACCTCGATTTCGACGGCCGTCCAAACGCCCTCAAATAACCTCAATTGCCCTCCATTTGACAGCGGCAACAGGGTCGCTCACCATAGCAGGCGACAAATCAACGAAAGGATGAACATGGCAGCTGCACAGCCGCTTAAGATTCGCATGGTTGCCGGACTTGGCAACCCTGGCGATGAGTATGCCGAGACCCGCCACAACGCCGGTTTTAAGGCGATCGACGAGCTGGCCCGTCAGGCCGGCGTCACGTACTGGAAAAACCAAGCAGGCGCCGAGGTCGCGCTCATCAACATCAACGATCCCGAGGAAGAGGGCGGTAAGCGCCAGATCGTGCTGGTCAAGCCGCAGTCGTATATGAATACCTCGGGTGGCCCCATCTCCAAGCTCTGCCGCGAGTACAAGATCAAGGCCGAGGAGCTGCTCGTAATCCACGACGAGCTCGACATTCCCGCCGGCGACGTACGTGTTAAGGTGGGCGGTGGCCACGCCGGTCACAACGGCCTGCGCTCCATCATCGACAAGATGGGCAGCCGCGACTTTAGCCGTATCCGCACCGGCATCGGCAACCCTCCCGGCAAGATGGCCGTGGCAGACTACGTGCTCAAGCAGCTGCGCGCCCGCGAGCCGAGGATTTCCAGGACACCTGCGCCCGCGCCGCAGATGCCGCCGGTCTGGCCATCGTCCACGGCGTAATCTACGCCCGCGATCACGTAAACGGCGCCGCTTCCGCCAACGGGAAGCACTAAAACCTATCATTTAGGGATAGGTTTATTTTTGGCAGCTTTTATCTGCGGAAACGCCGCGCGGCCGCATCGCAATAAACCGCGCACCGCCACACACACATAGCCCCAAAGGGGGGCCGACCTCATCACAACCCGAGGCCGGCCCCTTTGCCGTTTTACCCGATAAAACCGACCAAAATAAACCTCTCCCCCTTTGGTAGGCCAAAGTGGATAAACCCTGCTCCCAACCGCCGAAGACACACGTAAGTGACATGTCCATGAGGGTATAATTTGCACCGTATGTCTGCACAACGCCTGTGCGCGTACGGTTTTATTCGGGCTACCGTCCATTTCCGTGGAGGCACGGTTCGGCGGCCCTAACAAGAGAGGGGTTCTATGTATAAGATCCTGGAGAAGACGCAGTTCTCTGAGAAGGTGTTCAAGTTTCGCATCGAGGCGCCCGCAATCGCCAAGCATGCGCACGCTGGACAGTTCCTCATGGTCCGCGCCAACGAGACGGGCGAGCGCGTCCCGTTTACCCCCTGGCCGGCTGGAACGGTGACGAGGGCTGGGTCGAGTTCATCTTCATGGTGATCGGCAAGACCACCGAGATGCTTTCCACCTACGAGGCCGGCGAGTCGCTGCGCGACGTCGTGGGCCCGCTGGGCGTTCCCACCGAGATGGCCGAGGGCCCCTGCGCCGTCATTGGCGGCGGCGTCGGTCTGGCAATTGCCTTCCCGGTCGCCAAGCACCTGGTCGAGACCGGTCACGAGGTTCACGCCATCATGGGCGCCCGCACCAAGGACCTCCTGCTCATGGAGGACCAGTTCCGCGAGCTCCTCGACGAGGACCACATCCACATCACCACCGACGACGGCTCCTACGGCGAGCAGGGCGTTGTCACCGCTCCGCTGGAGCGCCTGCTGCAGGACAAGGCCGTGAGCCAGGTCTTCTGCGTCGGCCCCGTTCCGATGATGAAGTTCTCGACCCTCACCGCCCAGAAGTACGACACCCCCATCACCGCGTCCCTCAACCCCATCATGGTTGACGGCACCGGCATGTGCGGCTGCTGCCGCGTCGAGGTGGGCGGCGTGACCAAGTTCGCTTGCGTCGACGGCCCCGACTTCGATGCCACCTTGGTCGACTGGGATGACCTTCGTGCCCGCCAGGCCGCTTACCGTTCCGAAGAGGGCGAGTCCCTCAAGGCCTATGAGGAAAAGAGCTGCGCATGCCACTAGTTAACGGTCGTTTCGTTGCCGATATGAAGTCGCCCCGCACCCCCGATAACGAGGAGCCGGCTGCCGAGCGCGCCTGCGACTTCCGCCCCGTCGACAAGGGCTTCACCGAGGAGATGGCGCTGGCCGAGGCCGAGCGCTGCCTCAACTGCAAGAAGCCGTTCTGTGTTGAGGGCTGCCCCGTCAACATCAACATTCCCCGCTTTATCGAGCAGATCCGCGCGAAGGACTTCGGCGGCGCTCTCGATACCATCCGCGAGGACTCCATGCTTCCCGCCATCTGCGGCCGCGTCTGCCCGCAGGAGAACCAGTGCGAGGGCAAGTGCATCCGTGGTAAGAAGTCCGAGCCCGTGGCCATCGGCCAGCTCGAGCGCTTCCTGGGCGACCGCCCCGAGCTCGCTTCCACGCCCAAGATGGCTCCCAAGAACGGCAAGAAGGTCGCCGTCGTCGGCTCTGGCCCGTCCGGCATCACCTGCGCCGGCGAGCTCGCCCGCAACGGCTTTGACGTTACCGTCTTTGAGGCCTTCTTTACCGGCGGCGGCGTGCTGGTCTACGGCATCCCCGAGTTCCGTCTGCCCAAGGCAGTCGTCAAGCGCGAGATTGACGGCCTGGAGGACATGGGCGTCAAGTTTGAGTACAACTCCGTCGTAGGCAACATGGCCACGGCCGAGGAGCTGTTCGAGCAGGGCTTCGACGCCATCTACGTGGCGACCGGCGCAGGCCTGCCCAAGTTCCTCAACGTCCCCGGCGAGAACCTGCCCAACGTCTTCTTCGCTAACGAGTACCTTACCCGCGTGAACCTGATGAAGGCCAACAAGTTCCCCGAGTACGACACCCCCACCAAGCACGGCAAGAACGTCGTCGTCTTTGGTGGCGGCAACGTGGCTATGGACGCTGTCCGTACCGCCAAGCGCCTGGGCGCCGAGCACGCCATCATCGCCTACCGTCGTACCGAGGACGAGATGCCCTGCCGTCGTGCCGAGCTGCACCACGCCAAGGCCGAGGGCGTCGAGGTTCTGCCGCTCGTTTCCCCGCTCGAGTTTGTCGCTGGCGAGGACGGCTCCGTATGCGCCGTCAAGGTCCAGAAGATGGAGCTCGGCGAGCCCGACGAGTCCGGCCGCCGTCGCCCGGTGCCCATCGAGGGCGCCATCGAGGAGATCCCCTGCGACGTCGCGATCTCGGCTATCGGCACAAACGCCAACCCCCTTCGCAAAGAAGATCGGCGGCAAGATGGAGCTCAACAAGTGGGGCTACATCGTCGCCGACGAGGAGACCGGCCAGACCACCGATCCCCGCATCTGGGCCGGCGGCGACATCGTCACCGGTGCCGCTACGGTCATTCTGGCGATGGGCGCCGGCAAGAAGGCCGCCGCTTCGATCACCAAGAGCTTGCTGGGCGAGTAATCACCTACAGCGCTAGCCATCAAACGGCAAAGTCCCCGTCGAGCACACGCCCGGCGGGGACTTTTTCTATGCCGGCCGCCCAAACCACCACAAAGGGGACAGGCACTTTTGTGGTGGTTGAGGACTCGGTCGACCGGTTTGTCTCGATCTGTAACAGGTAAGCCCTGTTGAGCCCCGTAGTTGTTACAGATCGAGACATTATGTCGGCGCTTCGCCCGTTCATCTTGATCTATAACAGTAAGAGGCCAAATCTCCCGCCACGTGTTACAGATCGAGCCGTTGTTCCGCCACTCGCCAGCTTGTCTCAATCTGTAACATCTGGAACCCAAATTACTCGTTTGGTGTTACAGATCGAGACGATTAGGTTGGCAGTCAGACGGTTCATCTAAATATGTAACATCTAGGGCCGTTTTTTGTGGCTAGTTGTTACAGATCGAGACTATTAGATGCGGAGGACGAGGGCCACCACCAAAACCTAGCGCTCGCGACGCTTGGTTGCGGCGATGCCGGCAGCGGCGATGGTTGCGCCGGCGATGCCCAGGGCGGCGACTGTCATTGCGGTGTTGTCGCCCGTGGCAACCAGGGGGGCGGCGTCGGACTCTTTGCCGGCGTGGCCTTCTCAACCGTCTTGGTCGTGACGGTCGTTTTGGTCGGCGTCGCAGCGGGCTTGGTCTCCGGTTTCGTCTCGGGCTTCGCGTCGGGCTTCACCTCAGGCTGCGGCGTCGGCTTGGGATCCGGCGTAGGCTGCGGATCGGGCGTGGGCGTAGCCTCGGGCGTAAACGTTAGGTTGGTGTTCAGCCATAGCGTAAGGATCCAGCCGCTCTCGGGATCGACCTCGCTTGCCTCGCCCACCTGATAGCCACACTCAACCCCATTGATCTTCAGCTTGGTATTGGGCGTAAAGTAGAAGCCACGCGCCGGCTTAAAGTACAGGCCGTAACGATAGGTCACACCGGGCTTAAACGCGTCGATATGGTTGGTGATGTGCTGGTCCCAAAACTCGACGGAATTCACCTCACTGCCGTCGCTACCCGTCCAGAACTCACACTGAAGGACGGAGTCCGAATCCACCGGAGTGCCCGCCGTAAAGACCGGCCTGTCGCCCGCCTTAAAGGTGGTCGTGGCGCCGTTGATCTCGATAACGTCGATGGCCCGCCATTCGTCGATTGGCTGCTCGCACAGCATATTGGCCGCGTTGGGCGCAAATACGCCGTTGATAGTCTTAACGGTATTGCTCGCCCATTGGCCGTTAATGTTCACGTTGTAATCCTCGGCGAGGGTATTGTTGCCCTTGAGCCTCAGCTCAACGGAATACATGTAGAACTTGCCCTCTTCGAAGTGTTCGATCCTCCTCGCGCCCGTCGGATACTTGGCGGGGTCGGAATACCAGAAGGCAACGGGCTCCAGATGCGCAGGGTCGCTGCCATCCATCTCCTCCCAGCACTCGTAGGCGATCTCGTACTTCTCGGCATCAGCGGCAGGAATCGTCGCCGTCGCACGCGGCGCCTCACCAGGCGCGTAGTCGGTCTTCACGTCGTTGACGTTCAAATTCTCGAGGGTTTCGTTTTCTGGCGCAACGAGCGTTATGGCACTGTCCGTCATCCCCGGGTTCATTGATAACGCCGAGCCGCCCGGTCTGGCGTTGAAGATATCAAGCTATTGTCACCCCTTAAGGTCGGTTCCGGTATATGTCAGCCTCATTGGAACCTGCCGCGCCGCCCGTAAAGGTCAGCGTCAGCCTCATGTGATCGCCATCAGGCTCAAAAGCGCGAGCCGTCACATCGGACATAGATGCGTCCTGGACTTCAGCCGGTGCCCGAAGCAGCATCGGCGGTAGTACTTGGTTTCGGAAATCCTACTGTAGGAGCCTTCCTTTAAACCGCCCTCGACATCGGGAAAATTATAGGTATACGACTGACCCTTTTCGAGTGTGATATTGCTCGGAAGCACGCAGTCGCGTAGTGGGGGAACCACGGTCGTATTGACCCTAACGCCGCTGCCGCCAACAACGTCGGTCACACCGCAGGGCATGATGGCGTCATCGCCGCTGGGGGCGTTTTGCTCAGCGGATGCTGCATCGTTAGATTCATCGGTGGCGTCAGTCGAGTCGTCTGCTGAGGTTCGGCGACGGTCTGTGCCTCCGGAGCAGCATCGACTGCTGGTACGGTCGCCGGAGCCGGTGCAGCCGCCGCAGCCGCATCCTCCGCAACTGCCGGCGTCACCGGAGCCGCGGCAACCTCACCCGTCGCGGCGGCGGGATCCGCGCACTCGGTCGCAAGTGCCAGCTCGGCAGCAGCAACTGACCGACCATAAGCGCACACGCGCCGGCGCAAGCTATTTTGGCACCCACACAACGCCAGGTACCGTGAACCAGCGAACAGGTGCGCTCGCGCTGGGTCTGCTTATCAAAGTGGCTTCCGTTCATAACGGCCTCCTTGGTCGAAAGGCTGCACCACCACAAAGGTGCCTGTCCCCTTTGCGGGTGGTCCTGTACAACCAAGATGCCAAACGGCCCTGTACGCCTAGGTTCGTAGATGCGAACCTAGGCCTCTACCTGCGGAAATACAAAGAGCCGCCGCGAGGGCACTCATGCCCACGCGGCGGTCGAAAATAGCTATGAAAGCTTACGCTAGCGGTCGTGGCGCTTGGACGCGACGAGGCCGGCGCCGATGACGGACGCACCGGCGATGCCGAGGGCGGCCGCCGCCGTCGCGGCGTTGTCGCCCGTGGCGGCCAGAGTGCCCACGGACTTCTGGGCAGCGGTGGCCTTCGCGGCCGGCTTGGAGGCAGCGGCCGTGGAGCTCGCCTGAGTCGGCGTCACGGACGGCGCGGCGGTCCCTGCTGCCACCGCCCGGCTGAGGCGTGGGCGCCGGGGTGGGCTCAGGCTGCGGCGTGGGCTCAGGCTCGACCGCATCTCCGGAGCTGATTACCACACTGCGGGCAACCTCGTCGGAGGTCCTAACATCCTGGATAGTGGACGACCCGGCAGCACCGATGACGAGTCCGTTTCCCACAGTTTCTCGCACGGTGCCTCCGGCGGGAGTCGTAACTACCGATCCGCCATCAATTGAGAGACAAGGGGCTGCATCACCTTGATTGACAGCGTAGATTGCCGCCGCATTACCCGACACCTCAACATTTGAATTAATGATGTCAATTCGAGGGATGGCGGACTGGGAGCCGGACTGGGAATATATTCCATAGCCATGTTTACGACTGTAGCCAGTTCCGTCACCGCATCGAGCCGTGAGGCTCGAATTCTCGACGAGCACCCGCGACACGCCGTCCCCGCGCGCATCCAAACACCATCCAAAAACGTCGGCCCTATCACTCGCCACGAGCGTAACATCTGCCCCGTTGGTAATACTCAAATATGTATCCTTACCCCCGGACGAATACAGGGCGACCGACAACATGTTTGCATTGCGCGCCGCCGCATCTAATTTTGCGTTATCCACCGCGATGCAGCCTCCATGCTCGGAGGAGATGTTTTCGGCATAGACTGCAACGGCACCGAACCCCCATTCGCCTCCGCCTCGACGTGGACGTCAGCGCCCTCGTTAATGGTTATGTTGCCTGCCCGCGTATGAATGCCGATGGTATGAGGCACTTTGTTCGTTGCCGTCACGTTAACGTTGGCACCGCGGATGTCCACGTCGCCGCCGGTCTTACCGTCCCCCGAAACCGCTATCGTATCGGTCCCGGCCGTCGCGTTGAGAGTCACGTCGCCCGAGATGGCGAGGCTACCGCACTCGACCTTAACAGCGCTCCTGCTCTTCTGTGGTTCGGCCGTCGCGCTGAGGGTTCCCTCCCCCGTGATGGCAAGGTTGCCGTCCTTGACCTCGATAGCGCTCCGCAAGGAATCGGCCGTTACGGTGTTGGTGCCCGTCACGCCGATATTGAGGTTGCCCTGAGCACTGATGCCGGCGCCGTCGTAGCCGTTGAGCTTCATGTCGTCGCCACCGTCCCAGGACCAGGTTCCCGCCTCGTCGCCGGCGGCCGTGCCCCTGTTGTACTGCGTGCCGCCCACGTTGACCCAGTCGGCGGCGAGTGCCACGCTCGGTAGCAGCAGCTGGCCGACCATGAGCGCGCAGGCCCCCGCGCAGACGAGTTTTGCGCCCACTCGGCGCCACGTTCCGTGGGCGAGCGAGCATGCGCGGTCGCGGTCGATTGAACTGTCAGGTATTTGCTTTCGCATGTGAGCCTCCTTGTCGTAAGGGGTGCTTCTGTAACACCATGTTACGAAAAGTTATCCGGATCCCAGGGCACAAATTCGCATGCGGACCATCTGCCAGTGCGAAAGGCAACGAGCACGCGACTGCCAAGCGCGCCCCGTCTTTCGAAAGGCCCACCCCTACCGTCCTGGTCTACAATCGAGGGCACGACCATTCCGTCCACCCAAAGGACCGTTCTTGAACCTGAGCAGGCCTAAAATCAACGCGCTTCTGGCACTCGCGCTCTTCACCTTCGCCTTCCTTGCCGCCGAGTTTCGTTTCGACGTCAACGTCGGGCTGCTCGCCGGTGCCGAACGCGTTGTAATCGCACAGGGCTTTATTCTGGGTGCGAGCGTGCTCGGCTTTATCGGATATGCACCACTGCTCGGTCTCGCCCAACGCAAAGGCCAGCCCCAGGCAGCTGTCAGTGCCGCCGTCCCCATCGCCATTGTGGGCTTGACTCAGATTCAATCCCCCACGGGTCCGCTTGCGCTCGAGATTTTGGGGTGCGTTGCATTCCTTGGGCTCGGCCTACTGGGCGCCGCGGCACACCACGCCTTCGCGATGACATTCCAAGACGATTCCAAGCTCGCCACCGGCGCAGGGGCTGCCTATGCCGCAGGCATCCTCCTACAGTTTGCCCCTTAACCTGCTCGATTGCGGCGGCATCGTCGAGCTCATCATTCTAGGCGCGGCAACGATCGTCATCTCCACCCTCAGCGCCGCGCGCCAAGAAGTGGCCGATAACCCCAGCGACGACATCAATCCCTTTGCTGAGTCCTCTCATGCCCTCGCCAAACAGGCGTGTTGGAGCATCGCGCTCGTCATGATTCTTGCCTGTCTGTTCTCCACCCTCGACAACGTGGTCACACTCTCCAACGCCCACGGCACCATTGCCGTGCAGACCTGGCCGCGCCTCTTTTTGGCTGCAAGCGGCCTTGCCGCCGGTCTTATCTTTGATCTTGCCGAGCGCCGCTACATGGGACTTGTCATGCTCGGCATTGCCGTACTCTCGACCATTTCCATCCTGGCCGTCGAGGCCGGTGCCGATCCCAACCTGGGCCTCATCGTCTTTTATCTGAGTTCGGGCTTTTTCGTCACGTTCTTTACCGCCACCTTTACACAGTTGGCACCGCGCATGCATGCGCCCGCCCTTTGGGCTGGCATGGGCCGCGCCGCCAACAATGTATGCGCTTTCACCACCTCGGGCATCTCGCTTGCTCTCGTGACCTCGGATAACGTTGCCCTCATTATGATCGGCGCGCTCGTTTTGCTCGTCGCCGCCTGCGCGGCATTCGTGGCAGCCGGCCTGTTCCGCCTACCCCAAACCGAGCAGGAGCGCGAGCGCGAGCAGCTGGCAGAAGAAGCACTCGCCGCGCCCACCGTCGAGGAGCAGCGCCAGGCCTTCATCGCCAACCACGCCCTCACCCCGCGCGAAGTCGACGTGCTCATAGCCGTGACCCAGGATGAACGCCCGCTCAAGCAGGTCGCCGAGGAGCTCGGTATCTCGATGCGCATGGTGCAGCGCCACCTGAGCTCTATCTACCAAAAGACCGACACGCAGACGCGCGCCGGTCTCGCCAAAGCCTTCCCCTCTGCCTAAAACAAAAACCACCACAAAGGTGCTGTCCCCTTTGTGGTGGTTTTGATCGGCTAGCCTTCGAGCTGCGCCACTTTGTAGCGGTAGGCAGCGGCAATGACGTCTTTACAGCCTTCGCGTCCCAACTTGGCGCGGTTGACGACGATGTCTTTACCGCTCGTCATCTTCCACTTGCCGGCGCTGTAGCGCTTGTAGAACGCCTCACGCGCCTTCTGCTGCTGCTTGACCAGCTTGGCGCCCTTCTTTTTGTTGAGGCCACGCTTCTTACGCACGATCTCGACGCGGTCCTCAAAGGGTGCGGTCACCAGCACGGCAATGTGGTTGGGGTTGTTGCGCAGCAGGTAATCGGACAGGCGGCCTTCGATAATGCAGCTCTCGGTCTCGCCCAATCCAAAATCACCTGGCTCATCTTTTGGAACAGCTTGTCCGAGTACGAACGGGCATCGTAGCGGTCGGGCAGAAACGCCATGTTCTCCACAGCCAGGCGCTCGTCATAGGCCGCCATCTTATCGAGCGACTCGCCCGCGCGCAGCGACGCGCGCACCAGCAGCTCGTTGTCGTACAGCGGAATCCCCAGCTCATTGGCGAGGATACGGCCAATCTCATGGCCCTCGGCACCAAAGTCGCGCGCGATGGTAATGACCACAGGGCTCTTCTTATTCTCCAGATCGCTCATCGCGAATCCTTTCTAACAAATGAAAAAAAGGCTGTCCTCGTTTCTCATTTTGTCACTTACGACCGTCCCTGGTTTCCCAAGTGCGGCAGATTGTCCCGAAAGAGGAGCGCCGCGTACTAAATGTACGCAAGCGACGATTGAGGGGCAAGGTGCCGTGCTTGGGGAAGCAGGACTACGCTGCCACAATACGGCGCTGATATGCTCGGACCAGCAGCGAAATGCCAAAGTTGAGCGCAAAGTACATCGCAAACACCAGACCGTAGAGCATGAGCACCTGTGACAGGTCGATCGCATGCGCCATTACGACGTTTGCCGTGTACATGAGCTCGGCCACGTTAATGCCCGAAAGATACGAGCTGTCCTTGATGACGGTCGTGCACTGGCTAAACAGGGCCGGAATGATCGTCTTAAACGTCTGCGGCAGGATGATATAGCGCATGGTGGCAAAGAAGCCGAAGCCCTGGCTCTGCGCCGCCTCAAACTGGCCGCGTGGAATCGAGTTGAGGCCGCCGCGCACAATCTCGGCCATAACGGCGCTGGTGAACAGTGTAAAGGCGATGGTCGAAATCACAATGTCCAGACCCTGCACCGTAAAGTAGATAAACAGGATCCACAGCAGGTTCGGCGTGCAGCGGAACAGCTCGATATAGGCACTCACCAAAATACGGAACGGGCGGGGCGTATAGCTCTTAACGAGTGCCAGCACCGTGCCAAAGATGAGCGAGAAAAAGATCGACAGCGCCGAGATCTCGATCGTCTTAACAAAGCCGCCCCAAATGTAGAGCAGGTTGGTCGCGTTGAAGATTTCCATGCGCTAGGCCTCCTCTACGTTGTCGAGCCCCAGCTCGGCCAGGCTCACACCGCGCGGACGCTCCTTTGAGCGGCGCTCGAGCCGCTGCACCAGCATGGCGAGCGGAAAGCAGATGATGAAGTACATAAGGCAGCAGACGATGTATCCCTGCAGGTAACCGTACAGACTCACGAAGTTGTCGGAGCGATACATAAGGTCGCCGCCGGCGACGAGCGCCAGCACCGACGTGTTCTTGACCAGGTTGAGCGCCTGGTTGCACAGCGGCGGCAGGATGATCTTGAACGTCTGGGGCAGCACGATGTACCAGTAGGCCTGCGCGCGCGTGAAGCCCTGGCTCTGAGCCGCTTCCATCTGACCGCGCGGAACGGCCTCGATACCGGTGCGGATGACCTCCGAAATGTAGGCCGCGTGATACAGACCCACGCCCAAGAAGCCCAGCACGAACGGCGCGATGCGCACCGGCTGGTCGGCACCGGTTATGGCCTGCAAAAGCTGCGGTCCGGCCATGTACATAAAGAGCACCTGCACGGGCAACGGGGTGTTCTGGTAAAACTCCACGTACACGCGGCTTATGGCGCGCAACACGCGCGAGCGAGTGGTAGAGAACACACCCAGTAGCGTGCCCAGCACCAGCGACAGCAGCAGACCGGCAACGACCACCTGTAGCGTCACGCCAAAGCCCTCCCAGAAGGGCCCCATGTTTTGAAATGTCGTCGACCAACGGTCGGCGTCAAATAATCCTTCGAGCATTTGATTCCTTCCTTGGACGATGCGCCTATACAAGACCCCAGGTCTTGACCTCTTGGTCGAGCCAGCCGTCGGCCAGGCGATCGCAAATCACCTGATCGACCACGGCCGAAAGGTCGCAGCCCTTCTTGGTCGCCACGCCGTAGCCCTGCTCGCCAAACTTGACCTCGGGCTGCAGCAGCTCAACGGTCTCGTTCATGTAACCGGCCAGCGTGGAGCGGTCCATGGCAAAGACGTCGATATTGCCGGCGTCGAGCGAACTCTTGATGATGGGGTAGCCGCTAAAGGCCCTAAACTCGGGCTTGCAGCTAAAGCCGTTGTCCTTGATCATCTGCTCGATCAGGCCCCTGCGTGGTGGCACCCTGGCTCACGCCGATGACCTTGCCGTCCAGGTCCTCAATCGAGGTAAAGCCCGAACGCTTCTTGACCATGAGTCCCACGTAGTCGGTGCGGTACGGCGTCGAGAAATCCCAGCTCTTCTTGCGCTCATCGGTGATGGTGTAGGTCGCCGCGACCACGTCGAGTTGGCCGTTATCGATCAGCGGGCCGCGCGTCTTGGGCGTTACGTCGGTAAACTCGACAAGCTCCTGGGCGCGGGCCTCCTTGTAGCTCACGCCAAAGACGGCAGCGGCGATCTGGTAGCACAAATCGACTTCCATGCCCTCAAAGCGGCCCTTGGCGGTGTCGTAATAGCCGTAGCCGGGAACATCTTCTTAACGCCGGCATTTAGATGGCCACGCGACTTAATGGCCGCAAGCTTGGACCCCTTGTCGGAGCTCTCGCTGCTGGTGGAGTTGCCGCAACCGGTAAGCGCGGTCCCCGTCAGCGCAAGCATGCCGGCGCCCGCCAGCTGCAAAAAGCGACGGCGCGACACGGCCGCCCTCGTCATATCCGTCATGTCCATCACCGCGCCTAGTGCAGAATCTTGGACAGGAACTCGCGGCAGCGCGGGTTCTCGGGGTTATCGAAGAAGTGCTCGGGCGTACCCTCCTCCAGGATGCGGCCGTCCTCCATAAAGATGACGCGGTCGGCCACCTGGCGCGCAAAGCCCATCTCGTGCGTCACGCAGATCATGGTGATGTCCTCCTGCGCGAGCTCAATCATAACGTCCAGAACCTCCTGGACCATCTCGGGGTCGAGCGCCGAGGTCGGTTCGTCAAACAGGATGATGGGCTGCTTGGTGCACAGGGCACGAGCGATGGCGATGCGCTGCTGTTGACCGCCCGAGAGATTCTGCGGATACTCGCCGGCCTTATGCGCCATGCCGACGCGCTTGAGCGCGGCAATGGCAATCTCGTTCGCCTCCTCCTTGCTCTTCTTTTGCAGCTTGATGGGCGCGAGCGTCAGTTGTCGAGCACCGTCATGTTGGGATACAGGTTGAATTGCTGAAACACCATGGAGCTATACTTGCGAGCCATCTCCAGGTGATTCTTTTTGGTGAGCGGCGTACCGTCGATGACAACCTCGCCCGACGTGGGCTCCTCCAGATAATCGACGCAACGGATGAGCGTCGACTTACCCGAACCGGAAGGCCCGATCATTACGAGCTTCTCGCCGCGCTTGACGGTGAGATTGATATCTTTGAGCACATGCAGGTCGCCAAAGTACTTGTTGAGATGCTTGATCTCGATCATGTCTGCCATGAATGTCCCTTTCCTGCGCTTACACGAATTGCACTATTGTACGGAAAGAACCACGTTTCCGCAGCCCACACTACATTCCCGTAAAAAGAACCCGCAACCTTGCTCATTGACCTCGATATTCTTCACCTCGGCCTTGACCTGGCGAATGATGGACAGGCGAACCTTGTCCTTGGCCTTCATGGCCGCGATCATTTCCTTCTGCAGCTCTTCGTTGGTCATCTGCAAATCCTCTCTAATAGCGTGGGCAGCACTCACGCGAGCACCGCCCCATGGTTACTCAGTCTTCGACGAATCGTCGGTCGAACTCTTGGTGACGCCCTTCAGACTCACGTTATAGGGTACGTCCTTGGGCATGGGGTTGACGGTGATGTCGGCATCCTTCTTGTACTGCTCCAGCCACTCGCTGTACGCGGTGCTGGCCGCTTGCGTCTTCACCACGTTGGAGACGTACTTTTTGATGTCCTTGGGCACCTGGTTGATGTCATCAACCTGATTATCGACATGGAAGTAGTCGGTGCACTTGATGATGTGGTAGCCATAGGTCGACTCGACGACTTCGCTCACGTCGCCCTTGTTGAGTCCCTCGAGCGCCGTCTGGTAGCTGTCGACAAAGGTGGTGAGCTTATCCCAGCCCACATCGCCCTTCTTCTCCTTGGAACCGGTGTCCTCAGGTACTGCTCAACGGCGTCCTCAAAGCTCAGCTCACCGGAGTTGATCTTGTCCAGGCACTCCTGCGCCTTGGCCTTGGCGGCAGCCTTGTCCTCGTCGGAAGCGTCGGAATCAACCTTGATCAGGATGTTCGACGAGCGGCGGGCGTCGTTGTAGCTGGACAGATTTTCGTTGATGTAATCGACAATCTCGCTGTCCTTGGGCTTGCTCGTGGGCGCGACGGCATCCTTGAGTTTCTGTTGCGCCAGACTCTCCTTGAGCGAGTCCTTGTAGGTGTCCTCGGTATAGCCGTAGGTCTTGAGGGTCTTCTTAAAGGCCTTGGCTCCGCCCGCGCTCTTGCACGCGTCCTTCCAAGCCTTCTCGACCTCCTCGTCCGACACCGTCACGCCGTTCTCCTTCTGTGCCTGTTGAAGCAGAATCTGCTGCGTGTAGGAGTCGATGAGTTGCTTGCGGTACTTCTTGGGCGTGAGGTCGTTGTCAACCAGATACTGCGCCCAATCCTCATCCTTGGTGTAGCCGTAGGACGTGCGCATGCTCATGATCTGCTTGGTCACGGTGTCCTCGGTGAGGTTGGTGCCGTTGATAGTAGCAGCAACACCGCCGGTCAGCTTGTAGCCCGAGGTGTCCTCGGCCTGCGACATAAGGCCGGAGCACGCCATGGCCGAGACGGAAAGCAGCATCGCCAGCACGCCGATGACCACCAGGACGATCTTGACTGTCTTAGACACGTACGTCTTGCGCTGCTTCTTGCGAGAGCTGGAGGCAGCGCGGGCCTGCTGCTCGGGCGTCGGCGCGGCCTCGGAGTTCTTTTTCTTATTTGCCATAGTTGGCCTTTCGCATAACGAATCGAACAAACGCCATTGTGTCACAACGCAGCCCCCGCGGCACGCTTGGTGCATTGGGGACAGATTAATCTGCACCATTTTGGTGCAAAGGGGACCGCTCGGCAGCCGGCAATTAGGGACAGTCCCCAAAGTGCCGACTCAGCCCCACCTTAGAAGTGGCGGCGGATGGCGTCGACCATGCCCTGGGGCGTGGTCTGGCCGAGCACGTCGGCTGCGGCATCGGCGTCCATAAAGATGTTCATGAGTGCCTGAAGGGCCTCGACCTGGCCACCCGGCTCGGCAATACCCAGATTGATGACGATCTGCGCCGGCACCGGAGCGCCCATGCCAGCCATAGTGTTAAATGTCACGGGCGCGGCGGGCTTCACCACCGCGATATAGGGCTTGGCCACAAACCCCGGATCGGTATGCGGAATGGCAATGTTTGCCGCCGGCATGGCAAGACCCGTGGGATAGGCATCCTCGCGCGTGCGAACGGCGTCGAGCCAACCGGACGCAATGTAGCCGCGCGGGGCAAGCTCGCCCTCAAGCCGCGCGAACACCTCATCCGGCGTTGCACACTCCCAATCAAAAAACACCAGCTCAGGCGTAAACAGCGCTTCGTTATCCGCCATACGCTCACCTCTCTCATCTAGTCACCTGGGACGTTCTTGAACGACTAGTCGTTAAAGAACGTCGCACGTGACTACCTAAAACAAAAGGTGGCCACGTGCGCCTTGGCGCCAATGACCACCCTGACTACTCGGCTAAATTGTACTGTGCACCACTAGCCGCGAGGCGCATCAATTGCGACCTTGCCGCTCTCCAGCACGTGAACGCGACCGTCGGCGAGCATTTGCACGACCTCGGGATACAGCACATGCTCGATCGCGTGGATGTGCTCCTCGAGTGTGTCGACGTCCCAGCCCTCCTCGACAGCCAGTGCACGCTGGGCGATGATGGGGCCGTTGTCGTAGATCTCGTTGGCAAAGTGCACGGTCACGCCAGTCACCTTGACGCCGCGAGCAAAGGCGTCGTCAATCGCATGCGCACCGGTAAAGCTCGGCAGCAACGCCGGATGCAGGTTGACCACGCGATTGGGAAACGCTGCCAGCAGCGGCGTGTGCACCATGCGCATATAGCCGGCCATGACCACATATTCGCAGCCGCGCTCGAGAAGCTCATGCGCAATGATCTCGTCAGCCGCAATGGGATCGGCATAGACATCCTTGGACAGCGTGAGTGTCTGGATGCCCGCACGCTCAGCGCGCTGCAAACCCTTGGCCGAAGGACGGCTCGACACCACAAGCTCAATCGAAGCGTTGAGCTTGCCGGCAGCGATCAGATCGATCAGCGCCTGCAGGTTGGTACCCGAACCGCTGATGAGCACACCGATCTTGAGCGGCTCGGCCGTATCGGTGCCAGTCGGACGAGTATAGGGCACAAAATCCAGGCCCTCGGCAGCAGCCATCTGCTCGTTAGCGCTCATCGGAGTACACGACCTTACCGCAGCCCTCAACGCACTCGCCCACGCGGAACGGCTTCTCGCCCAGCGCGACCAGAGCCTCGGTCACCGCGGCCTCGTCCTCGGGGGCGACGATCAGGCACAGGCCAACGCCCATGTTGAAGGTCTTGCATGCCTCGTTGGGCGCGAGCTCGGCCTGGCGCGACACATAGGTGATGACGGGCGGAACGTCCCAACCCATCTCGGCACCGTTGCGGGTGACCACGGCGTCGACGTCGTCGGCGAGCGCGCGGTTGAGGTTCTCGGTAATACCGCCGCCAGTGATGTGGGCGATGGCGTGCACCGGAGCGCCGCCGCGGAGCAGCTCAAGAACCGGCTTGACGTAGATGCGCGTGGGGGCCAGCAGAGCGTCTGCCAGCGATGCACCACCAAGCTCCTCGAGCGGGCGGCTCAGCACCTCGGCCTTAGCGGCGGCCTCGGGCGTGCCCGGCTTAATACCGTCGACGCCGATGACCTTACGCACGAGCGAGTAGCCGTTGGAGTGCACACCGGTGGAAGGCAGGCCCAGAATCACGTCGCCGGGGCGGACGTTCGCGGGGTCGAGCATCTTGGGACGATCGACGACACCCACGGTAAAGCCGGCGAGGTCGTAGTCGGCCGGCGCCATGACGCCCGGGTGCTCGGCCATCTCGCCGCCCACAAGCGCGCAGCCCGCGAGCTTGCAGCCATCGGCCACGCCCTTGATGATCTTTGCCATGTGCTCGGCCTCGATGTGACCGATGGCAACGTAGTCCAGAAAGAACAGCGGCTCGGCGCCCGAAGCCAAAATGTCATTGACGCACATGGCGACCAGGTCCTGGCCCACCGTCTCGTGACGGTCCATGATCTGGGCGAGCACGAGCTTGGTGCCCACGCCGTCGGTGCCGCTGATCAGGATCGGGTCTTCCATATCCTTAAGCGCGGCGGCCGAGAACAGGCCACCAAAGCCACCGATGCCGCCGATAACCTCGGGGCGGTTGGTGTCCTTAACCATTTGCTTAATAGCGTCGACGGCGCGGCCGCCCTCAGCGGTATCGACGCCGGCATCCTCATACGTCACATGCTTGCTGTCGCTCATCTGAGCCTTCCTTCTCCCACTACCGTCCGCCGCCCGGGCGCCAAACGGTACTCATAGTTGCGTTCATTTCGGTGCGCGCCATAACAACGCGCGCCGCTCAATCAACAAAACAGCAGGTAAAACCTACCAGAATAAACCTATCCCTACATGGCAGGCTTTAGGCCTCGCCGTGCTCCTCTTCCCAGCTGCGGTCGTCGTATTTCTCGACCACGGCGTCGTCGTCAAAGTGCAGCGGCTTATCCAGGTTGCGGGGCTTAAAGCCCTCCATAAACTTATCGCGGCCAAAGCTCTCGGGAATCGCCACGGGGTAGCGGCCGGTAAAGCACGCATCGCAGTAGCCGCCCTTGGGCATGACTTTGAGCAGGCCCTCAACCGAAAGGAAGGCCAGCGAATCGGCGCCGATATACTCGCAAATCTCGTCGACCGTCTTGTTGGCGCTGATAAGCTGCGACTGCACGTCGGTATCGATACCGTAGAAGCACGGCCAGATGACCTCGGGCGAGTTGATGCGGATATGAATCTCCTTGGCGCCAGCGTTGCGCAGCATCTTGACGAGCTGCACCATGGTGGTGCCGCGCACGATGGAGTCGTCGATGACGACCAGGCGCTTGCCCTCGATGTTGTCGCGCAGCGGGTTGAGTTTCATGCGCACGCCCATGGCGCGCAGCTCCTGCGTAGGCTCGATAAACGTACGGCCCACGTAGCGGTTCTTGATAAGACCCTCGCCAAAGGGAATACCGCTCTCGTGCGAATATCCCTCCGCGGGCGGCAGGCCGGAGTCAGGCACGCCGATGACCAGGTCGGCCTCGACGGGCTCCTCATGTGCCAGCTGACGACCCATGTCGTAACGGCAGGCATAGACGCTCTTGCCGTTCATGATGGAGTCGGGGCGGGCGAAGTAGACCTGCTCAAAGATGCAGTTGGCGGGCTCTTCGGCTGCAGGCACGCCCTGCTCGGATACCAGACCCTCGGCGCTGATGCGCAAGATCTCGCCGGGACGGACGTCACGGACGTACTCGGCACCCACGATGTCGAGTGCGCAGGTCTCGGAAGCAACGACCCAGCCGCCGGCGCGCGTGACATGGACGGCGGAGTCGACCGTCGCGGCGCCGTCCTGCGACGGCAGCTGCGAAACGGATGCGGCATCGGCCTGGTCCAGACCCTCGTCCACCAGCTTGCCCAGCACGAGCGGGCGAATGCCGTGCGGATCGCGGAATGCGTAGAGCGCCTGCTCGTTGATGAGCGTCATGGCGTAGCCGCCGCGCACGAGCTCCATGGTCTTGCGAATGCCCTCGCGCAGATGGCCTGTACGCTGAGTAAAGTAGCCGATAAGCTTGGTCGCGACCTCGGAATCCGAATTGGAGAGGAACGGCACGCCCAGCTCGATCAGCTGACGGCGGCAGCTCGTCGGTATTGACCAAAGTGCCGTTGTGAGCAAGCGCGATAATGACGCTGTTGATGGTGGAAAGATGCGGCTGCGAGGCTTCCCAGCTCTTGGCGCCGGCAGTGCCATAGCGCACGTGGCCCACGGCCAGCTGGCCGGAGAGCGTCGACAGGTCGGCGTTGGAGAACACGCGGTCGAGCAGGCCCAGATCCTTGCGGACCATAACCGTGCCGCCATCACCCACGGCGATTCCCGCCGATTCCTGGCCGCGATGCTGCAGCGCGCGCAGACCAAAAGTACGTCAGTCGAGCCACATCGCGATCGGGTGCCCACACACCAAAAATGCCGCATTCCTCATGCAGCTGGTCGGAGTCCGGATCATAAGTCGACATGGTCTTCACCTGTCCGCGGCACGCTCGGCCCGCGGATGGTTTCTTGAGACATGGCATCCCCTCAGAGCCTCGTTATTTGGCGTTACCTGCCCTATTATACGCACGGCGCGACGCGCTCCCCGCGCATGAACAGCGCTTTTTAAAAGCCCACCGAGCTTATAATCCGTTTTGCAGCCAAACATTTTTCATTGGGTAGTCCACTCAGGGGCAACGGCCTCGGAAGACTTCCCGTGCGCCGTGTCTCGCCCGCGCTAGGGGCTACACATTGTTGCAATTGGGACGTTCGTCCTGTCTTTTGGCAGGTCGGCGGCGTATCCAGGCTACTACAAGACGAGAAAGGTAGCGTATGGATCGAAACGAACTCGACCCCAGCGTCCCCAGCGCCATGGAGGTCAAGAAGATCCCCCTCATCATTAAGGTGTACGCCGTCCTATGCATCCTGTCCGGCGTGGGCACGCTCCCTTCGGTCGGCGCCTTTATGTGGCAGGTCATCACCGCGCTCATCAACGGCAACGCCGCCGCCAAGCTCGGCGACAACACGCTCGTCGCGGTCGGCCTTATCGTCGCCGGCATCATGCTCTCTGCGGCAAGCGCCGTCATCCTGATCATCTTTGGCCTGGACCTTATCAAAAACCAGCGCCGCAACGCCGCTCGCCTGTCCTACATCCTTATTGCATTCACCGTCGTCGAGCTTTTAGTTGACGTGATGCTCCAGGGCATCGGGCCCTTCCTGCTTCGCCCTGCCATCCAGCTCGGCATCCTCGTCGCGCTTTCGGCCACCGTCGACCCCACGCTGCGCCAGGAGCGCGAGCTGCAGCGCCGCCTGCAGGAGATGCTCGATCGCGACGCCGCAGCCGAGGGCATGCTCGGGCGCGATGAAACCGGCGAAGGCTACATCAAGCTCAACTACTTCAACCTGTTCTGGGTATTCTTCGTCTGCAGCGTGTTAGGTCTCATTCTCGAGGAAGTCTGGCATATGGTCGTCGTCGATCCCGGCGTCTATCAGGACCGGGCCGGTATGCTATTTGGCCCCTTTAGCCCCATCTACGGATTTGGCGCGGTGCTCATGACCATGGCGCTCAACCACTTCTATAAAAAGAATCCTCTGATCATTTTCCTGGTAAGTGCCCTGATCGGCGGCGCTTTCGAGGTGTTTGTAGGCTGGTTTATGCAGACCTCATTTGGCGTGGTGTCGTGGAGCTATTCACACATTAGGCTATTCGGCATGCCCGATCCCATCGCGGTATTGACCGGGGGACGCACCTGCACGGGCTTTGCCTGCCTGTGGGGCCTGGGTGGCCTCATCTGGATCAAGCTGCTGCTGCCGAGGCTGCTCAAGCTCATCAATATGATTCCGTGGGAGAGTCGCTACTCGGCTACCGTCATCCTTACCGTCATTATGCTGGTCGACGGCGTCATGACGCTGCAGTCGCTCGACTACTGGTACCAGCGCGTCAACGGAACCGTTCGAAATATTCCCGTCGCACAGTTCTATGACAAGCATTTCGATAACGAATATATGCCCGCTAGAACGTTGTGAACTGCGCCCCAAATCTTGGACGCCCTAAATAGCGACTAGGCCGCAAGGGCCTGATTCCGGAACTCCTCCGGGGTCAGGCCCTTCAATCTTACCTGCCTCCGGCTCGTGTTCCAGTGGACTATGTATTCCTCCAGGTCGCGTTTGAAATCCTCGAACGTCTTCCACTCGCGGCCCCTGTAGAGCTCGTCCTTGACGTGGCCGAAGAGCTGCTCGGTGGCGGCATTGTCGATGCAGTTCGCCTTCCTGGACATGCTCTGGACGATGCCGGCGGCCTCGAGCCTGGATGTGTACGAGGCGTGCTGGTACTGCCAGCCCCGGTCCGAGTGCATGGTCGGGGCGGCGCCCTCGGGGATCTTGGACAGCAGCTCGTCGAGCATCCTCACCTGCTGGGCCATGTCGGGCGTGGTCGATATGTCGCTCGCCACGATCTCCTTGGTGCAGAAGTCCAGCGTCGGGGCCCAGTAGGCCTTGCCGCCAGCCACCTTGAACTCGGTGACGTCCGTCCCCAGCTTCTGCCACGGGGCCCCGGCGTCGAAATCCCTCGCGATCACGTTCTCGAACGTCCTGCCGACGACGCCCTTGTACGAGTTGTACCTGTGGTAGGCCGTCTCGCGTCTGATCCCGCAGCGAATCCCCATCTCGCGCATCATCTTGAGCACGGTCTTGTCGGCTATCACGGCCCCCTCTTCCGCCCTGAGGCACATCGCTATCTGCCGGTGCCCGCAGCCGTTGGCGGTGCGCGAGAAGATCTCGGCGGCCGCCTCCCGGAGCTCGGGGCGCGTGGGCCTCGGCGGGTGCGCGAGGGCGTAGTAGTAGGTCGACCTCTTGAGCTCGGCGCATGCGAGCAGGTGCCCGAGTGCGTGCCCCTCGGCGCGCAGGGCCGCGACCGCTTCGGCCTTCGCCCTGGTCAGAGCCCGTCCCTCTCGACCAGGGCGCGTAATTTTTTTAGGTAGGCCACCTCGGCCTCGAGCCTACGGCACCGCTCCTCGAGCTCCTCCTCGCGGGTCCGCGGCCTCGCCCTGGAACCGCTCGGCCGGCCCTTGGGCCTCGGGCGCAGGGCCTCCGCGCCGCCCTCGCGGTATAGCGCGCACCACTTCTTGAGCGGCGACATCGACATTATGCCGAACGCCGCCATCGCCTCGGTCTTCGTCATGCCGCCGTCGACCACGGCCGAGGCGGCGGCGACCTTCTGCTCGTATGTGTACCTGGCCTGCTTTCCGTCCATGCGCAGCAGCACCTCGCTCCCGAACGCGCGGTATATCTCCTGCCATCTTCTCACGGCTTCCGCGGGAAGCGAAAGGGCGATCGCGGCAGATTTATACCCGTGCCCGAGCTCGAAGAGCCC